>WNGH01004617.1_pt1 | contig 13673 bp, 13 predicted proteins | sample 5400631 | NCBI WGS metagenome assembly WNGH01 (sample SAMN13153373, study PRJNA577476) | soil metagenome | isolation source: 115 cm soil or saprolite under Garry oak tree replicate 1 | place: USA:California | collected 2016-06-15
CAAAGAGGACATTCCGGGAGCCGAAAAAATTCGGGAAGAGAAACTCCGCCCGATCGCACGCGTCAAGTAATCTGAACTCTATCAGTCAATGACACGATTACTCAGTCATACATGGGTGTGATCCCAAAGTCCAAGGTCCTGCCTTGCCTTCATAGTCTTCATCAGATCTCCGCGAGTCACCATTCCAGCAATCTTGTCTCCATCCATAACAACCAACCTGCCTATTCCATTCTTGGCCATCAGTTGCAAAGCGTCGATAGCCAAGGTCGTCGGACTCACGGTTACCGTTCTTTCATACGGGACCATTGCCTGGCTAACCCTCTCGACCTCTCTCTTCTCACGAGGAATAGATCGGACAGAGGACATCGTGACAACTCCGAGGAGTTTCCCATTTGAGATGACCGGGTAACCTCCGTGAGGATGGACGAGGAAGTAGTCAGAGACAAGCTGTTGGACGGATGCGTCGGGAGAGACGGAGAGGAGTTCTTTGGTCATGATGTCTCCAACCCTGACACCGGCGAGAGACTCCGTCAGTCTGGTTTGTCTCAAACTTGTTTCCGCTCCGGAGCGTATGAACCAGCCTAGGAAGATTATCCATAATCCATTGATGAAATCACCGAAGACGACGAAGAACAACCCGATTGCCATCATCAACAAGGAAATAGCTTCGCTGACTCGCGTCGCATTCGCGGTGGCGCTGAGAAGGTTCTTCGACCGTCGCCATAGACTTCCTCGTAGGACTCTGCCCCCATCTAAGGGGAAGGCTGGGATTAGGTTGAATGCACCGAGTACGCCGTTGAGAAGCGCCGCGTAATAGAGCGTAGCGATTACCGGAGTCAATGGATTTATCGATATCGCAGGTCCACTTGCCAGCCCTGTCACGTAATACGAGCCGCCGAGAACCGCACCGATGAGAAAGCTTGTGAGGGGTCCTGCAGCTGCCATGCGAACTTCTAGCGCAGCATCCTTCGGCTCCTCGCTCATCTCTGAGACTCCTCCAAAGAAGAACAGCGTGATCCTAGCGATGGGCAAGCCGTTCTTCTTGGCAATATACGAGTGGGAGAGTTCGTGGAGAAAGACCGAGACGAAAAGGATGATTGCGGAAACTATTCCGATCGCCCAATAGGTGGTAACGCCTAGACCCGGGTAGTGTTGCGGCATGTAGCCTTCCGCAAGAGACCACGCGATCAGAAGGAGGACGAGCCAGAGGGTGTAGTGGATTCTGACGGGAATCCCAATTATTCTCCCGATATTGAGGGACACTAGCTGTCCCTCCCTAGATGGACAGATCCCTTTCTTAGGCTTGTCATAGACTCAAGTTTACTGAGGAACTGGTTCGCTGGGCTTCAAGTTACCCGACGCCCACGACGGCTTCACATCCTTCAAGCGCAGAGCAATCAAGAACCCAAGGACCCCTATGAGCGATGCGGCTATTTCGGCGACCTGGAACCCTGCAACTACTCCAGCCGCAGAAATCGAGGCGCCCGTCGACCCGGCTGCAGGCGGGTCAAAGGCACTGGCGATCGTAAGAAGTATCGCAAGTCCCACGGGGAATCCGATACGGGATGATGTGCTGACCAGGCCCGAGGCCAGGCCCTCCTCCCCAGGCCGAGTCCCGGCGACAGCGGCCATGTTAACCGCGGGAAACCCTATGCTCGCCCCAAGCGCCCAGACAAGAAGACCAGGCATCAGCACAAAAGCGCTACCGTTGGGCGACATGGAGGTTAGAAGGATAGTCCCGATTGAGATTAGCCCACTTGACAGCAAGAGGGTGCGCTTGGCGCCGAACCTATTCACCAGACGAGAGGCTCCCCAACCCCCTACAACGAAGAAGATGAGCGCCGGGGGCAAAGTCAGCAGACCCGAGAAAAACGCCGAGTAACCCAGGACGTTCTGGAAATATACTGGAACGATGAACCCGATCCCCCCAACAATCGAGGTCAACACCAGAGCTAAAGCATTGGCTGTGAGAACCGATCCTCTCCGGACGAAGGCTAGAGGCACTAAGGGAGCCTTCGACCGGGATTCAATGAACAGAAAGAGTCCCAGAACTAAGACCGATGCCGCAAGAGGAGTGAAGGTCCACTCCGACGCGAATCCAACACCTGCGGCATTTGTCAGCCCAAAGACAAGCAGAATGATCCCGGTGGTACTGGTAAGTGCTCCCGGAATATCCAGATGCTGATTTTTCAGCCAGCCGCCACCTCCCGGTAAGTATCTCTGGCAGAGAAGCGCCGCAACGATCCCGATCGGCACATTGATGAACATCACCCACCTCCAACCCAAGAACGTCGTCAAGGCCCCCCCAGCGACGGCTCCCGCGGCGAACCCTCCTGAAAGGGTGGCCACGAGATATCCGAGGGCTTTGTTCCTTTCAGGCCCTTCCGCAAAAATCCTGATGAAGATCGCGAAAGCCGTTACCGTTGTCATCGCCGCCCCTATGCCCTGAATGGATCTCGAAACGACAAGGGACAAGAGGGATGGAGCTACACCGCCTGTGAACGATGCGATCGTGAAAATGATCAGCCCACCAACGAAGATTTTCTTCTGGCCGTAAGTGTCTCCCGCTCTTCCCATCAACAATAGGAAACCCGCGAGGGTAATCGCGTAGGCCCCATAGATCCACTGGCTGTCTGGGATCGAAGCTGCGAACTCGGTCCGAATGGAAGGAAGAGCAACCGTTACTATCGAGGCGTCGATTATGTCCATGAAAAAGGCAACAAGTACCAAGAAGAAAACTAGTCGCACACGGAGAACCGGCCCGGTGGAACCTTGTGTTGGCTGGCTCAATTTTGGTGACACTCCTGCCATTGAGACACTGTACTTGTTGACGAGAACGAATGAGAGTCAGTCACGTTCATAGTCATGACCCAATTTTCAAGTCCGCACGAGGGTGCATGTTCTTATTCCCTCTCTTTGCCAGGCTGATAAAAACGAACTTGCCCTTCAGTAGTTAGTGCGGAAAGGTTCTGGACTGTGAGTTAGAGAATTGAGAATTGCGAATTGTTGTCGGGGAGAATTGAACTAGTTGCGATTCTCCGAAGGGAGAGCGATAATCACGCGTGCGTCCACGGCTTTGCAACCCTTCTCGAAGGCGAGTAATGGGTTAACGTCCAACTCTAGAACATCCTCTAGATCCATGGCAAGTTGAGAGAGCCGCTCGATGCATTCCGCAATTGCTTCCACATCGCGTGGCGGCTGGCCCCTAAAACCCTCCAGTATCTTGCCTCCCCGAATCTGCTGGATCATGTTTCTCGCGCTGAGCTCCCTAATGGGAGCTAGCCGGAAGGAAACGTCTCGATATGCTTCGACATAGATACCTCCTAGTCCGAACATAAGAAGTGGTCCGAACTTGGGGTCCCGATGAATCCCGATGATCGTCTCCGTTCCTCCCGTCACATAATTCTGGAGTAGAACCCCTTCAATTCGGGCACCCGGAGTGCTAGCCTTGACATTCTTGATAATCTCATCGAAACCTTTCCCAACATCCTGTTCGCTGTTTAGATCCAACTTTACCGCACCAACGTCGATCTTATGCACAACATCAGGTGAAACGATCTTCATCACAACCGGAAGGCCGATCTTCTTAGCAAGCGTGACAGCTTGCTGTCTTGTTTTCGCGAGCTCTGTCTTGATCACGGGCAATCCATATGCGCCTAGGAAGCTCAACGCATCGGTCTGCGAGAGATTCGTCAAGCCAGCCTGTTTGGCGCGCGCAATGATTTTCCGCGCTTGGACCAGATCAACTTCAAAATGTTTCACCTGGGTCCTAGGCCGCTCTATCCATTGCTTGTACTCAGACATTGCAGCCAGCGCACGAACCGCAGATTCGGGAAACGAATAGTTAGGAACTCCATTGGACTCCAAGACGCCGACAGCAGGAGTGACATCCCCTAAGCCGAGCAGAGAGGCTAGGATCGTCTTTCCTGATTTCGGACCGACCGAGGCGATTGTCTCAGCCACCTTCTTCAGATCCACCATAGCCTGAGGTGTCAACAGGACAAGACTACAATCCACGTTGTCGTCGCTCAAGGCTCCCATAGCGAGTTCGTACCGATCCGCCTGAGCGTCACCAATGAGATCGATTGGGTTATTGACGGAGGCTTCCTTAGGCAAGCCGGCTCGAAGCTTGTTCTTTGTAATATCAGAGAACTGTGCGATTTGTAATCCATATTTCACGCTGGCGTCAGTTGCCATTATTCCAGGGCCGCCCCCGTTGGTTATGATCGCGACGCGATTTCCCCTGGGGAGAGGTTGTTTTGCGAAGGCTCGAGCGTAGTCGAAGAGGTCGATTATGGACTCAACTCGTATCACCCCGGACTGTTTCAAAATGGCATTGTAGGCTTCGTCGGACCCTGCCAACGCGCCTGTATGCGAGGACGCGGCTTTGGCTCCCTCGGGGGAAACGCCGGCTTTGACGGCGATGATCGGCTTCTCTTCAGTGACACGACTTACGGTGTCAACAAATTTCCGTCCGTCGACTATGTCCTCAAGGTAGAGGAGGATGACCTTGGTCATCGAGTCCGTGCGAAGATATTCGAGAATATCGTTCTCGTTCACGTCGGCCTTGTTTCCCATGCTGATGAACTTGGAGAATCCAATGTTCTCCCCACTAGCATAGTCCAGGACTGCTTCTCCTAGAGCGCCGCTTTGAGAAGCGAAGGCAATCGACCCCTCCACGGGCATACCTGAGGCGAAGGAGGCGTTGAGCCTGACAGTAGGGTCAGCGTTGATTACCCCCAAACAGTTGGGACCAATCATCCGCATAGAATATTTCTGCGCGATCGAGAAGACCTGACGCTCGAGTTCTGCTCCGTCGGGGCCGACTTCCTTGAATCCCGCTGAGATAATGACAAGGCCCTTCACTCCTTTTCTTCCGGACTCTTCAACAATACTCGGTACTATGGGAGCCGGAACTATCACGACCGCTAGGTCAACGGTCTCTGGTAGATCTAGGACTGATGGATACGCTCGTACCCCGCTGATCGAATGCTCCTTAGGATTAACGGGATAGACTGTTCCAGTGTATTCGTTTAGTAGAATGTTGGTGAATGCGGCGCGTCCGACACTGCCCTGCCTGTTCGAAGCCCCAATGACAGCGATGGACTTGGGTGAGAATAGTGAGTCAAGATCTCCTTGATGCTGCATTGGCGAGACTCGACTCATTTGCTCCGGGACTAGGATCTTGTCTTAGCCTGCTTGGCAGCAATTCTTCCAGCCAGAAGCGCAGCGGGATACAGTACATCTTCTTCTTCCTGCGAATGTTTCTCTAGGGCCTCGGCGAATCGGATGGCGGTGAGATGCCCCTCTTCAGCTCCAACCTTCTTGAGTCTTTCCAATACTTTGTGCAGCTCCTTGTGCCCATGCAACATCGCGGGATACTCTTTCTCAAATTTCACGTAGAGAACGGAGGCTCGCTGGGCGGAGGCTTTGCTGAGTTTCCCGTCGACCAGATCTCGGAGAATTCCCAGTAGAGGTAGAGCTAAGCTCTCTTCCTTGTCAATGTGAGCCTTGAGGTCCTTTGCGAGTTTCTCTGCTACGCTTCCCGTCTTCCCAGACAGATTCTGCACTCCCATGAGTAACTGCCAGATTTCCTGGTGCTCTTTTTCCATGGACGCCGGAGCTGAAAGTGGCATGAACGTCGCTGAGCTCTTGTTTTCCTACTTATCGCTATAGTACACTTTGAGGCACACGACACCGCGTTTGGGGTTAGGCCCAATCCAGGCCGACCCCAAATCCGTACGTGTAGACGATTCGGATCAGACCATCATCCAGGAGATTGCTGACTCCTTGCCATACCCGGTTTTCGGGAAAAACTGGAGTCAGCTCGTTTCGGATTTCATTGAAGCTCAGTGGGGACATTGCCGGCCGCTTCAGGAGCGCGAGGATCTCCCCCTCTATTGCAGAGTACTTGTCTCTCCATGGGATAGACTCTTCGACGATTTCCCTTCGCGGTTCCAGCAATGATGCCACTCTTCCCACCTACCTCTATGATGGAGTCGTGGGCGTTTTCTTCAGAGCGCGTCTCCAGACTGCGACGAAACCAAGGCCTCCTGCGAATGCACCGACGATCGCTAGGGCGGCGAATGGCGCAATGTATGAAGGGTAGCCGCTTAGTACCTGTACGTGGACTTGGCCGAGTACTTGTCCGATGCTCCAGGTCGGGTTCTGCGCTTCCAGAGTAATGGTCAATGCTCCTCCTCTGTAACCACCGTTCATCATCAGCCAAGTTGCGCCCACGACTCCGACGTTCATTAGAACGAGGTGAAGCCAGGCGAAAGCAGTCGGCCATCCTTTGTATGGTGCGCGTAGGTTGACTTCCAAGTGTTGGTAGAACAGGGCCGTTACTGCAGCGGCCAGAGGGCCTAGCATGATGTAGCCTAGATAGCCAACAGTCAGCCAGGTTCCAGCGCTTCCACCTGCAACGATCCTAGCCGGACCAGGACTTCCGTAGACGGCGTCATAGAGAAGATACGATGTTACGCCGGCAGCAAGAGCGCCTTGTACTATTGCGGCAACGATGAACCTGTTGGCCCACCTGCTTGTAGGCGACACAGAGATCTGCCACTTCGTGTCGTCTGTCGCTCCTAGCTTGCCAGACTGAGCAATTCGAATGTCCCGCCGGGACTTTCCGATTTCATTGTTAGTTTTGTTGATTTTTTCCATTTTTGTCACCGACTCTTCTATCGTTGCTATGTCATTTAGGAGAGGCGTCCACAATGTGCATAGGATGTGCTGGTTGTATCTCAATGAGATACGTTAGCGTCCGGGACCCCAAGAAATCCATTTCGTCCAAATCGGGCTCCGCTTTCCTGAGATGCAAAGTGCACATTTCTTCTAGCTTGTGGACCTGCCACTCAAATAATCACGGAGGATAACAGTCCTTACGAGGAATGAAAATCGGACACTGACTCTGTCGACTCTTCCAGGGTTCCTGGGACACTCCCTTCGAGAGTACGACACGCAAGAGGAATCATAGACATCTCCCAAGGGAAGCTAGCTGATGTTCCATTCGTGTTGGAAGAAGCTCTTCGAAAGACACAGGGGATCCTTTCTGTTCAACTCAACGCCTTCTCGGGAAAACTCGCGGTGGAGTTTGACCCTTCAGTGATAAGCCTCGAGAAGATTAGAGAAAGAGTAATTCGCGCTGCACAGCGCAGAACCCATTCTTTTAGCGAGAAGTGATTACCGAGGAGAAGTACTGCAAAATATCGCTGGCTAGAGTGCTCTCACCAAGTTTTGCTGAGGCCAGTTCTCCTGCGCGTCCAACAATGAAGGCTGCTACTCTCGCCGCGTCAATCGGGGTCCTGCCCCTTGCGAGATGCGCACCTGCAACTCCTGCGAGGAGGTCACCATACCCTCCTTTCGTGAGGTAGGGAGACCCTTGTAGATCTTCGTAAGTCCGTTCCCCATCGGAAATCAGGTCTGGAGCTCCTTTTACTACAACCGTTGCGTTGTATCGCCTCGCTAGCGTTTCGACGGCTGTTTTCCTAGCGTCTAGAGTTGGTGGCCAAGGACTTCCGGAGAGAACTTGGTATTCTCCTGCGTTCGGGGTCAAGAGTGCTTTCTTCCCTTTGATCGTGTGTACATCATCCGCTACAGCGTGGAGTGCTTCAGCGTCCAGAACCATCGGTGTCTTGCACCTCTGGATGATATCTACCAGTGCCCTGTGTGACTCAAGGGTCCTAGTAACGCCACATCCTAGGACCAGCGAGTCAGCATTCTCGAGCAACTCGACCGCAATATTCGGGTCTGGAAAAGGAGTATCGCAAGGCACCGTTATGAGATCAGGGGAATATCCTGCTACGACGTCGGCAGCCCGTCTGGGTGCCACGACAATGGCAAGGTCGGCCCCAGCTCGCAAGGCTGCAAGTGAATTGAAAGCCAGGCAACCTGCATATCGATCACTTCCTCCGCAGATGACGACACGGCCAAAGTCGCCTTTGCGAACATCACCGGAGCGAGCAGGATAGACCCTATCGAGGTTTACGTTCTCCTCGGTTCGATCCTTCCGACCCTTTTTCACCTCTAGGTCTCTAGACTTGGCATTCATTGGCAGGAACCCGCACTGAAACGGTGTCGGAAGACAGAGTTAAGGTAGCTTTCTCCGGAGATCTCTCTAAACGAATTGTCAGTATCTTGCGGTTGCCATTTCCCTCTTCGCTAGGTGACGACGTCGGGACGGGCTGTCTCTCGGCTTGGTCATGAGCCTCTTGATTTTCAACCCTATGTTTTCGAAGACCTCTTCGATGGACCAGCCTTCTTCTATGAACTCGACCTGGTGCTTGAGCATTCTTATCAATACGTGAACCTCGTAATGCTTCCTTGCCTTCTCTTTGGAGAATGTCTTCACGGTGGCTCTGGCTTCACCGATCTCAGGGTAGAGATGACTGAGAGACTCTATTGATCTTTGGAATTTTGTTTTGGCTAGGGAGGACTCGATGTCCTGGTCGTCGAGACCCACAATGTATACCGGAAATGAGGTTGAGACTTCAGGTGTTGGTTGCAAGTTCGAAGGCTCACCTTACCACAAGAACTGCACATTGAGCATGTGTGACAACACCGCTCGAAACGCTTCCGAGGAGCATCTTCTTGAAGCCTCCCATTCCCCGCGTTCCCATGACGATCAAATCGACCTTCTCTGCGACCGCGTAGTCGGTTATAGCTTCAACCGCAGAACCAATTGTCTCTGTGGTTTTGGCCTTGGCCTTCACGCCCTTTTTCTCAGCCATTGAGACTGTTCGTCCTACCACTTCCAACGCAGCCTTTCTTGCATAGGTTTCGTAAGCCTCGATGGCCTCTCCAGATGGAGATGGAGCGGATGGAAACATGGTCATGTACTCCGGGTATCCCCGGAACGCATGCAGTACGTAGAGCTGGGCGTCGAATTTCTCCGCCAGACCTACTGCGACCTCTGATGCTTTTCGTGATCCTTCGGACCCATCCACTGCGACCAATATCCTCTGAAATCGAAGGGATGGATCCGTTTTCGAACTCTGCTTTCCCGTCGTGCTCATTGTCAAATTGATTTCTTCCTCGGAGAGATAACTTCTCGCTTTCTATTTAGACGAGGCGTCCACGTTCGACATCCCGAGTGCCACTTGTATCTCTTTGAGATACAAAGTCAAGCAGGATCAAGGGCATAGTGGATTGGGGAATGTCCACACTGTGCACGCGCGTATCGCCGAATCAAGTGAAGCTGGTGAGATAGCTTACCGGAGAATCCGCCCCCTCTGGCTGACCCGTCCATTGGGCTATTGCCATAGTACGACATAAGCAGCATGACCGGCAACATCCACAGTGAGCACAGAGACCCTCTCCAGTGAGAAGTTCCCGCTGGCATGCGGGGCACCTTGTTACTGTCTGAAGCTCGCTTCTTGGCATTGCCGACTCACCAACTGGATCCTTACCGCTCTGTCGCCCTTAAGGTGTAAGTACACAATGCAATCTTACGCTCGCTTTCCCCCAAGAAAAAAGACGGGGTGGTCTCAGAGCTTGTTCAGGTTCTACGGGTTGAAGAATGATGTGCGGACGAATAGGGTTTCGTGGTTGTGGAATCCTTCGAGGCTGTTGAGCTTCTCGAAGGAGTTTTTCGTGATCTCCTAGGTTGTTCTTCCCTGCATCGCGATACGACGGGATCATAACAACTGTCTCAGTGCCAAAATCATCCTACCAAACGAATGGGATGAGCCGCTTGGTCCTCTTCATATAGTCCAGGTAAGCATTCCCCAGCTCGGCCACCAAGAATTTCTCTTCGATACGAATCCTGTTGCCATAATAGATGCTGGACGCTATCAGAATGAAAAGTATCGCAGCCCAAGACTGTAGAGCCATTCCTAGGAGACCGATGTATACGAGGACCTGCCCCGCATACATCGGATGTCGAATGAGCCTGAAGGGACCCTTTTCAATCACGGTGTGGTCAGTAAGCACTCGCACTTCTATTGACCAGAAGCGTCCGAGAACAGACTTTGCCCAGAGATAGAAGACGGCTCCGACAAGAAATAATGCTAGCCCGGGATAGAAGAGCCAGCTAGGGAGGACGCCGATTCGGGCGTATCCAAGCACCAACGTTACCACAATTATGGAAAGGGTAAACAAAGCTGAGCTGAGTGCATCGCTTTCGCGTTTCTTTACCGATTCCTTGGAACGTAGGGCTCGTTGAGCCCTGCCTATCCAGACGATCAGAACAAGAAACAGGGAAAAGAAGGCCCAGAAAACGGCCTCCTCATAGAATGAGGGGAAAAGAGGATTCATGGTTCTACTGGCGACTTACCACTGACTCATATGGATGCGTGGGCATGGATGCCGGATTTGCAAGTTGTGGCTGAAATCCACGGGTGTTGATTTGCGGCTCTTAATGTCGAGGTACACTTTGTGCGCGAAAGGGTACTTTGCGGGACCAGGGGCCACAGATAGCGCAAATGTCAGTGCTCTTCGATCTGTTACTTGAACTCTCTTCGTTCAGTTATGCAACGAATAAGCACCGTGGATCGCTGTGTCGATTCGCGGATGATGAGAAGAATTCTTGCCGCTGTCGACCAATCACCTTACGCTTACGCTGTATTCAGACGAGCCATCGAGCTTACGAGACTATTGAATTCGGAGCTGACAGTCCTGAGCGTTGTCAACTCGAACCCCATGATGATAACCAGCATGGGGGACGAATTGGGAAAGTTAGCAGGGTTTCATCGGGAATTGGTTTTCAAGAATTTTCCTGCTGAGTCAGTCAAGATGGAATCTAACCCCAGTCACGGAACGCTGTTCAGATGTGGACCGGGAGGAGAATTGCGTATCCACTCGAGGATTGAAAATGGCGATCCTGTCGACGTGATCTGCAGATGCGCTCAAGAAACCGATGCGGATCTTGTTATTGTTGGCAGTAGAGGTCTTGGAAACGTTGGTGCGCTAGTGCTTGGAAGTGTCTCCGAGAAAGTGGTCCGCAAGAGTACGCGTACTGTTATGGTGGTGAAGGATGTTACATCGGGCAATTCTGACTGGGAAAAAATCGGGAACGTCCCCAAGGCTACTCAGCACCTTACAAGATAAGAAAAGACGAAATCGGGCTGCAGGCTCGCAAGAACCGTTCTGGAATCACTGTTCTGGAGACTATTTCTAAATCATCTTCTAAGAGGATATTGAGCACTGATTAAGAGCTGGAAAAATTCGAGAGGCCAGGAGTCGGAAGCCCGATGGCTCTTACTAACCTGACCCTGGCCGTCTCGCGTTCGGAGTTATACGGAGGGGCCGTGACTGTGATAGCCCTCTCCCTCTCGCAGGCAGCGTTTCGTCTCGGGCTCTTGGGAGTGACGTGCTATACTGTCTAAACGGGCACTTGTAGCCCGGGGGTGCCGTACACTCGCCGGACCGGGTCCCAGGATAGACGCATTCGACGTCGACTAGATCGAAGACCTCCCCGTCCTCAGGTTTCTTAACGAGTACAGTTTCCGTTTTTACTTGTCCCCTCCAAGGGATCATGGTGTCCTCAGAACAGATAGGCTGTACGTACACAATGCAATTGATGCGTCCTTCATCGGAAACCTATAATCCATAGATCAAAATCGCAAAGTATCAAGGTTGCAAGAATGACTATTGCTGAGGACCTAAGCCAATATGCTTCCTCTTTGGAGTACAGCGATATTTCAGACAATATCATTCACGAGTCGAAGAAGAGAATCATTGATGCTCTGGGGTGCGGAACAGGAGCCTTCAACGCTGAACCTGTCAAATTCTCGAGAAAGATTGCTGAGAAAGCCAAGGTCGAGGATGGTTCGACGCTTCTCGGAACCAAGAGGAAGACCACGCCTGACATGGCTTCTTTCGTCAATTGTATAATGGTCCGATATTTCGATTACAACGACACGTACCTGTCCAAGGAGCCGGCACATCCCAGCGACAATATCGGTGCCTGCTTATCAGTGGCCAATTCAGAAGGAGCGAATGGAAAAGACCTCCTGTTATCGGTCGCTCTTGCATTCGAAATTCAGTGCAGACTGTGTGACGCAGCTGACATACGCCACAGAGGATGGGATCATGTCTGCTATGGGCTCGTGTCCACGGCCCTTGCATCGGGATGGCTCATGGATCTCAAACCTGAGCAAATGACCCAGGCTGTGAACTTGGCCTTGAACTCTCACATCACTATGCGTCAGGTGAGGGCAGGAGAGCTCTCCATGTGGAAGGGCTGCTCCTTCGCAAATGCCGGCCGAAACGGCGTCTTCTCCGCCCTCCTTGCAAGAGAGGGCATGACTGGTCCTTCCCCGATCTTCGAGGGGGAGATGGGATTTTTCAAACAAGTATCCGGACCCTTCCAGATCAACACAGAAGACTTCGGCGGAAAAAAGGGCAGGTTCAAGATCGGTGAGACCTATCTAAAATATTTCCCTGCAGAAATCCACTCACAAACAGCAATCTGGGCCGCGCTCGAAGCACGAAAGGAGATCGGAGACCTCAGCGATATCGTGTCGGTAGAGATCGCTTCTCATGAAGCCGGTTACACTATCCTAGGCAAGGACCCCGAGAAGTGGGCCCCAGCCACAAAGGAGACCGCGGACCACAGCCTACCATACATCGTCTCGATGGCTCTTCTCGAGGGCAAGATAGAAAATTCATCATACACACCCAAGAAGTTCAAGGACCCCAAGACCCTGGATTTTCTAAGGAAAGTGACAGTTGTTGAGGACAAGGATCTCACGGCTATGTACCCCGAAGCCGTGGCGAATAGAGTCACCGTGAAACTCTCATCGGGCAAGATCATCTCCAAACAGGTGAACTATCACAAAGGACATCCAAAGAATCCTATGAGTGATCAGGATGTGGAGAGAAAGTTCCGAACCCTGACGAAAAGACAACTCAGCGAAAGTCAGGCAAAGCGAGCCCTGGACATGCTCTGGACTCTGGAAAAAGTGAACGATTTGTCAAGACTATTTTCCGCGTTTGTCGTTGGATAGCTCAAGCCAGTCTGTGCGATCTCACCTCTGCGCGTAACTGATCTTCTTTCCCTTCCAGATGTCCTTGTCTCCCCAGAGTCCCAGCTTCCACGCAGTGAATTCCACCACCTGAGTGTGGTCGATGAACAGGTTCACCTCCTTCCCAAAGGATTTCAGGTACCACTTGAAAAATCCACGTCTCGTAGCCGAACTTGTCCACTAGCTTCTTCACCACATCCTTCCTCCACTTCGATGATGGAAGGTCCTCCGTAATCCCCTCGGATTCTAGCATGAGGATCTTCGCACCTACGTCAAGATGAGCTTGCGTCTCCCGTGCCACATCTTGGAAAGTCCTCATCTTAGTCGTGTAGCCTACAACGTGGGTCCCGCCTCCCGCTCCGATCATCATGGAAACCTCGGGCTTTGCCTTCATGCCCAGTTTCTGAACCTGGCGAACAATAGCCACTTTATCCTCCAGCTTCATGGGCGCGAACCCACTTGAGACTTCGACCATGTCGAACTCCAACGCCTTGCATTCTTCCAGATACCTGTCTACAATATCTGAGCCTTCAACGATGACCCGCTCCACGAAACCACCGGTAGAGACATACACGCCGTAGTCGTGACATAGACTGATGATCTTTCTAGTAGTCTCCCTAGGCAGTAGTCTCATCGAGCCTCCTGCAAACTTGTAGCCGTCCACATATTCGCTCCAATCATCAAGGAGATCTTTCAGGTACCCGT
>WNGH01004264.1_pt1 | contig 13661 bp, 13 predicted proteins | sample 5400631 | NCBI WGS metagenome assembly WNGH01 (sample SAMN13153373, study PRJNA577476) | soil metagenome | isolation source: 115 cm soil or saprolite under Garry oak tree replicate 1 | place: USA:California | collected 2016-06-15
CTGCAGGTCCTTTACTCCAGTTCCATCGCCTATGCCTACTTCGGATATGAGGGCGAAGCGTTCTCCAAAGGCGGCTATCTTTTCCGCGGATTCAATGACCTGCGCTGGTTGCCGGAAGTTCCGACCGAGGACAGTGGTCCGCTGGAGGTTGGCGCGTAACGAGTGGAGAGGAGCGACATGGCCCGCATTGAATTCCAAGACCAAGGCGCAGTGGTAATTATTGGGTCCGGCGCCGGGGGCGGGACGTTGGCGCACGAGATGACCCGCCGAGGAATCAAGGTAGTGGTACTCGAGGCCGGGAAGCGGCAGTCGACGGCAACTTTTTCGCAAGTCCCCGGAGAAGCATTCCTCGAACTGACCTGGCTCGATACGCGGACGCAGAGCGGCAATTGGGGCGTGGCGAAGAACTTCCCCACGCTCCCTGCGTGGCACTGCAAGACCGTCGGGGGAACGACGGTACACTGGACGGGAGCTCCGCCCAGGTTCGAACCCTGGGAGTTGCGCGCAAAGAGCACCTACGGCAACATTCGCGGCACTTCGCTGATCGACTGGCCAATCTCCTATGAGGAACTCAAGACCTATTACGTGCTGGCGGAGCGTCGGCTTGGCGTGACGCGGCGCAATGACATGCCCGGCTTGCCCGCCTCCAATAATTTTAAGGTCATGTACGCGGGGGCGAAGAAGCTGGGCTATAAGCGAGTCCACACGGGCCACATGGCAATCAATTCGCGTGCCCATGACGGGCGTGGCATGTGCATCCAGCAGGGGTTCTGCGTGCAAGGGTGCAAGATGGGCGCCAAGTGGAGCACGCTGTACACGGATATTCCGCGCGCCGAGGCGACCGGCAACCTGGACTTGCGGATCGAATGCATGGCCACGAGAATTGAGCATGGGACCGACGGGCGCGTCAACGCGGTGGTCTACCGGGACGGCCAGGGCCGGGAGCAACGGCAGAAGGCGCGCATTGTCTGCATCGCGGGCAACGGCATCGAAACTCCGCGCCTCCTGCTTCTTTCGGACTCCTCGAAATTCCCGCAGGGCCTCGCCAATTCCGCGGGCCAAGTGGGGCGGAACTACTGCCACCAGATCATCGGCTTCGTCTGGGGAATCTTCGACAAGCCGGTCTATTCCTGGCGCGGCGCGACACTAGCGGGAGTCATCGAAGACGAAGTTAAAAACGACCCGAGCCGCGGCTTCGTGGGGGGCTACCGGATGGAACTGGTCACCCTCGATCTGCCGACTCTGCCGCTGGTGGGTCTGCCCTACGGATGGGGCCGGGATTTCGCGTCCATCGTGGAGAACTATCGGAATATCGCCGGCATGATCATCAACGGTGAGGATATGCCGCGCGCCGAGAATCGCATCACGCTGAACCGCGACGTCAAGGACGCCTTGGGTTTGCCGGTGGCCAATGTCCACGTGGACGAACATCCGAACGATCAGGCGATGCGCAATCATGCGCAGACGCAGATGTCCCGGGTGTACGAGGCCATTGGGACCAAACGCGTGGTTCTCGGACCGACTCCGCCCGCGACTCATAACACATGCAGTGCCCGCATGAGCACCGACCCTCGCGAGGGCGTGACTAACGCCTGGGGACAAACGCACGACATCAACAATCTTTTTATTTCTGATGGCAGCGCCATGACGACAGCCGGGGCAGCGAATCCAACCCTGACCATCGTGGCCCTGGCGCTGCGACAGGCGGAATACATTAGCCGGGAGATGAACGCTCGCAAAATTTGAGACTTCCGGCAAACAGGCACTCGCCTTGACAAGCATTCGATGCCGGCTAAGCCAAGCCCCATGAACATTCGCCATCTTTGTTTCATGCCACTGTGGAATAAAGAAATATAGCCACCTCTGTTCTTCGCCAAAATGTTTGCGGACTGAAGAATCCGCGGCATAGGCGTCTGGTTGCGAGCGCAGTCCGCTATAACTTTGAGCTAGGGCTAACTTGTTTTTGCTCTGGTTCGGCGCGTTTTTCAGCCTCTTTCGTAGCCGTAGGAATCTTCTCTTGCGTCCCAGTAATTTCTAAAGGGCATTGGTGTCTCGATCCGCTTGTTTCAAGCTATGGAACGCTATTTCATATTGACACGGACCAGATTCTAATTACAATGCGCCAGAGGTCGAGGGGAAGCGCTCGGACTCTGGCATTTGGGGAACGCGATCAGAGTCCAGCGCCCGGGAGGGTGCGATGCCCGCTACAGCTAAACTACTCCGTCGCCGTGCAGTACGAAGGCCTGACCGAGACATTGGGTCCAGTAAATCCCTGCAGAAGGCCCTGCGCATCTTGGTGTACATGGGAGAACAGGCACCGGAAGCGGGGGTAACCCAACTGGCATCGGAGTTGGGGCTGACGAAGGCCACCGTGCACCGTCTGTTGAACACTATGGAGAGATTCGAACTGATCGAGAGAAACGCGGAGAGTGAGCGATACCGCCTCGGTTTGAAGCTGCAGCAATTGGGGAACAAGGCGGTGGAGTCGCGGTCGTTGCGAAGTGAAGCGCATCGGCTACTATTGGAGATGTCCCGAAGGTCGCGGGAATCGGTGAGCTTAGCCGTGCCCACGCCAGGCGGAGTCATTTGCCTGGACCGCTTGGACTCGCCGCACACCATCATCAATGTCTGCACACCGGTTGGCGCGAAGTTCCCTGCCCATTGCACCGCGGCTGGGAAGGCGATCCTCGCGTACATGCTCGACGAGGAGATCAATGAAATCGTCAAGAGGAACGGACAGCGGCAATACACGCAGTTCACCATCACCCAACTTTCGGACCTGAAGGAAAACCTGCGGCTGATCCGCCAGCGAGGATACGCCGTGGACCATCAGGAGCTCGAACGTGGTTTGAGTGGCGTGGCTGCGCCCGTTCTGAGCGCGCACGAACGCGTGATCGCGGCCCTGGGGATTGCGGGACCCACACTTCGATTTCGTGGAAAAGAACTGGTGCAAAAGGTCAATTTGGTGACCGAGATTGCGGCAAGGCTGGCGATGGGACTAGGCAGGTTAGAGGGAAACCGAGCAGGCGTTGCATCTGAAAAATCCCCGGAAACAGATGCCCTCAAAGCATCACGAGAGGAGTAAAGAGCATGCCCGCACTGTTCAGAGCGGATCACATTGGCAGTTTTCTGCGGCCCGCGGAGTTGCTCAAAGCAAGGCGTAGCGCCGGTCCAGGTCAGTTGCGGCAGCTCGAGGATCAACACATCCGGCGCGTACTCTCCAAACAGAAAGAGCTCGGATTTGAGGCTGCTACGGATGGCGAGTTCCGGCGGCGCAATTTTATGAGCGATTTCACGGACGCGGTCGAGGGGTTCGATTTGTCGGGCACGGTCGGCCGAAACTGGCAAGCGGGAGAGGCAGCCAGCGCCCCCGTCAGCAGCGTGATGGGGATCGTGACCTCCAGGCTGCGTCAGGTGCGGCCGCTAACGGGTCACGAATTGCCGTTCTTGAAGGCAGAGAGCCCTCTCCCGATTAAAATGACGTTGCCGAGCGCCACGCAATTTCCGGCCATCTCTTTCAAGAGTGGTATTACGGACAAGATTTACAAAGACCATTCGGCGCTTCTGTGGGACATCGTGGACATCATGAAAAGCGACCTTCGCAAGCTTTCTTCCGATGGCGTGAAGTACATCCAGATCGATGCTCCGCGCTACAGCTACTACATGGACCCCAAGTGGCGGGCATGGATAAAGACGGAATTGAAAGTCGATCCAGACGCGGCGCTGGATGAAGCGGTGTGCGCGGACAATGCGTGCTTCCTGGCGGCACGGAACGACGGAGTGACGCTTGGCATTCACTTGTGTCGAGGGAACAATCGCAGCCATTGGTACGCCGAAGGCGGGTACGATTCGATTGCCGAGAAGTTGTTCGGGACATTGGAGGTGGACCGGTTCCTGCTGGAATACGATGACGAACGCTCTGGTACTTTTGAGCCTTTGCGCTTTGTGCCCAAGGGCAAAACGGTGGTGTTGGGGCTCGTCAGCTCAAAGGTCCCGCGTATGGAAGATGCCGACGTGCTTGCAAAACGAATCGAGGAAGCGTCGAAGTATGTTCCCATCGAAAATCTGGCGCTGAGTCCGCAGTGTGGGTTTGCTTCGACGGCGGAGGGGAACCTGCTGAACGAAGATCAGCAGTGGTCCAAGCTGAAACTCGTCGCGGAAACTGCGAGACGCGTTTGGGGCTGACTCGCACGACCTGCACACATCTTGAACGACAAGCGCCCACAGCATTTTTTCGGAAGTGCAAGGCGTTTACCGCTCAAACTGGTATAGGTGAACGTTCAAATGGGCAATAGGAAGGGGGCAGGGAGGATCCAGCCGATAAACGAATATGCGTGCGTATATCGCCCATTTGGGTTATCTTCGCGACCTGCCCGAGTACCCCGTGGAGGAAGCTATGGCCAACACCACTTCGGGCGCGGCAGCCCACAAACAACTTCGTAACGCTTCCGGTGTTACTGAGACAGCGCCGATGCCCCTACCCCGATCTGAGCCTGCGGCAAAACTGGATCAATTCAGCGGAGACCCCAATTTCATGACCTCGCTGGCACGCGGCCTGTTGGTGATCCAGGCATTCTCGCAGCAGAGTCTCCATCTTTCGATTTCCCGATTGAGCAAGCGGACAGGATTGTCTCGCGCATCGGTGCGCCGATGCCTGCACACGCTATCAAAGTTGGGATTTGCGGGTTCTGACGATGGACGGAATTTCTACCTCCTTCCCCGCGTGCTTGCGTTAGGTCACTCGTATTTATCTTCAGTGCCCCTGGCCACGGTAGCGCAACCCGTGCTGGAACGCCTCAGCCAAATCCTGCATGAATCTTGTTCGATAGCGCTGCTGGACGGGATTGACATCATTTATGTAGCGCGGGCAAACGTGACGCGCATCATGGCCATCGACCTGGGAGTGGGAACGCGGCTGCCGGCGTTCTGCACTTCAATAGGACGCGTGCTGCTGGCGAATCTTCCGCCCGCAGAGATGGAAGCGCTACTGTCGCGCGTCGAGTTTACCCGCTACACGGATCGCACGCTGACTTCCGTCGAACAGCTGCGTCACGTGCTGCTGTCGGTGCGACGGGACGGATATGCCATCGTGGATCAAGAGCTGGAAGTCGGATTGCGTTCGATGGCGGTTCCCGTCCAAAACCATATGGGACGTGTGATTGCCGCGATAAACGCGGGAGCTCACGGGCAACGCGTCTCTGTGCAAGACATGCGAACTCGATTCCTACCGTACCTTCGAGCCGCCGCGCAGGAACTTTGCCCACTCTTGGGATGAAGGTGTGGGCGTTTATCGAACGCTTGGAACGCAGTGGCCTATGGCGTCCTCGAAATGAGTCTTACAATGCAAGGAATCCGCATTATATAGAATCCCCGCCGGAGGAGGCGAAACTCGTATCGTAACCACACTCAAAGTGCCAAAGACCGGCGGTTTGCCCACAACAAAGGTCAATGTTGTGCGTTGGCTCAAGCAAGAAGGCGAAATTGTGAAACGCGGGGACGCCGTCGTCGAGTTGGAGACGGAAAAGGTGAACTACGAATTGGACTCTCCGGTCGAGGGAATTCTGTTGAAAATTCTTACGAAGGAAGGCGCCGAAGTGCCGGTAGGCGACGCAGTTTGCGAGATCGGGCAAGCGGGCGACGCAATTCCGCGGCACTGAGGAGAGAAGGGGCCTCGATGAAACCGTCGGAACAGTTAGGGAAAGACCGCCTGATTTGGATGTGGACACAGATGATACGCATCCGCGAATTCGAGGAGCGTGTAAAGCGCACGTTCGTTGAGCACCCTGGGGTGATTCGCGGGCACACACATCTGGGTGACGGAGCCGAAGCTTCGATCGTCGGCTCACTGGCCACACGAAACGACGGCGATCCAGTGATGCCGAGCTACCGCTGTCATGGTTATCCGATCGTGCTTGGCACGCCCACGGGAAACATGATGGCGGAATTGTACGGGCGCAAAGACGGCATCTGCGGAGGTTTTGGCGGATCGATGCATCTGGCGGATCCCGCTCACCATTTTCCCGGGACCACTGGGATCATTGGCGCCGGCATCGCACATGCAGCCGGCGTAGCTTTGACGGCCCAGGTGAAGAAAACAGGACAGGTGGTGTATAGCTTTTTTGGGGACGGTGCTTCGAAACAGGGAGCCTTTCACGAATCCCTGAACATCGCGGCCGTATGGAAGCTGCCCGTCGTCTACATTCTGGAAAACAACGAATACCAGGCATACACGCACGTCAGTCTCGAAGACGCCAACCACGTGGGCGGTGACCTTCTTTCGAAAAAGGCACAGGCCTACAGCATTCCTGGCGTGACGGTGGATGGCACTGATCCGCTCGCTGTGTACGATGAAGTCAAGGAGGCGTCTGACCGCGCGAGGGCGGGCCAGGGTCCCAGCTTGATCGAGTCCAAATTCTACCGCTTGAGCGCGCACGGAAACGCGATCACTGTGCCACCCGTGCCGACACAATTCCCAAAACACGAGGCAATAGAAGTCTACGGCAGAAAAGCGGAATACGAAGCCGCGAAGGCCAATGACCCGGTCCCGAAGTTCCGATCAAAACTAATCGCCGCCGGTGTAATGACGGAAGCGGCCGCGAACGCCATCGAAGAGAAGGTTCGTGCCGAAATGGAAGAAGCAGTGCGGTTTGGGTTGGCCAGCCCGCAGCCGGCGCCGGAAGATGCGCTCAAGTACGTTTACGCGTAGGAGGATCGAGCCATGGCAAAGGAAATGATGTACGGCGAAGCGATTGCCACCGCGATCATCGAAGAGATGCAGCGCGATCCGAACGTCATCTTCTACGGACAAAACATGGGGATGACCGAGCGCGATCCAATGCTGAAGATGTTCGGAAAGGACCGCATTCGAATTACGCCGATTTCGGAAACCGCGGAGCTGGGCATGGCGATTGGGGCGGCGATGACGGGCTTACGGCCCATCGTCGAGCTGTGGATGAGTGAATTCATGCTCGTTGCCTTCGATCAGGTGATCAACGAAGCGCCACGCCTGCGCTACATGTCCGGAGGTCACGTCAAAGTTCCGGTTGTTTTCAAGGCGGGTTATGGATTTGCCGCCGGATGGGCCGGACAACACTCGAATTGCACGTATCACCTGGTCATGGGAACGCCCGGTTTGAAGGTCGCTCTGCCCTCGACACCGGCGGATGCCAAGGGACTGATGAAAGCGGCAATTCGCGATGACAACCCCGTGATTTTCTTGCAGCACTTCCTCCTAACACTAGAGAAGGGAGAAGTACCGGAGGGCGATGAAGTGATCCCGTTCGGCGTAGCGGATGTGAAGCGCTTCGGAACGGATCTGACGATTGTCGCAACGGGATGGATGGTGCAGAAATCGCTGGCCGCGGCCGAACGCCTGGCGAAAGAGGGAATCAGTGTCGAAGTAATCGATCCACGCACACTGGCGCCGTTGGATGTCAGGACCATCGTTGAATCCGTAAAAAAAACCGGACGGCTTGTACTTGTGGATCAAGCGCCGCGTCACGCATCTGCTGCGATCACGATTGCCGGCGAGATTGCCGAGCACGCTTTCCAATACCTGAAAGCGCCGGTGCGGTTGGTGACGGCTGCGGACACTTCTGTACCCTTCAGCGAGCCGCTGGAAAATTATGTTCTGCCAAACGAGGACAAGATCATCGAGGCGGCCAAATCTCTGCTTGCCAAACGCGCTGTGATGGCCTGACGGACCTTTCAGGACACAATTGGACAATCGATGACGAAAGACGTCGAGTTGCTCGCTTCCTACTGGACGATTGCGGGTGGAGCGCTTCCGCACACGGACAGGGAATACAGTCCCTTTGACTTCAAGGATCGCGTGCAGGCCGCTGCAAAAGCAGGATTCAAGGGCGTGGGAATCTGGCACGCGGATCTGGATCATATTCTTGAGAGTCGAAGCTTAATCGAGATGAAACAGATTTTTGATGACAATGGAATCACGCACGTCGAATTGGAATTCCTGAGCGATTGGTTTCTGGAAGGCGAGAGAAGGAAGCAGTCCGATATTCAGAAGCGAAAGCTGCTGAGGGCGGCCGAAGCGCTCGAAGCGCACCATGTCAAGGTCGGCGATTTCTATCATGAAAAGTACTCCATGCCCCAACTCATCGAAGCCTTCGCTACCTTGTGCTCCGATGCGGCCGAGCATGGTACGAAAATCGGTTTTGAGCTGATGCCGTTTGCCATGATCGATACGCTGAAGGATTCTTTGACCATGATCGGCGGTGCGGGCGCGGCGAACGGCGGCATCATTTTCGACTTATGGCATCTGGTCAAGCTGCACATTCCGTACGAGGACGTGCAGCAGGTACCCCTGAAGTGGATTGTAGGTGTCGAACTCAACGACGGTACGTTTGTTGCGCCATGGAGCCTTCACGAAGACACCGTCAACCACCGCAGGTTCTGCGGGGAGGGCGAGTTTGACGTGAAGGGATTCGTGGAGTGCATTCGGAAGACGGGCTATGCAGGACCATGGGGGATCGAGGTTCTGTCCGAAGAACTCCGACGGATGCCTCTGGACGGGGCGGCCACGCGAGCATTCAAGACTACGATGGATCACGTACAAACCTGAGATGCGCTGCTTCCGGGCGATTATCGTCACGCGTCGCGGACTATTTCTTTCTTCCAAGCAATCGTGAGCTTTAGGATGTGTTTCAAATTGCGGCCTGGATTTCCGGGAGTGATGCAGATTCGAGTTATTTCCGGAATTTGACGGGTCGATCCGTCCGGCCGGGAGGGAACCAGAATGTCCGGAAAGAAACCCGTTGTTGTCTACGGAGCGAGTGGCTTTTCCGGCAGGCTGGTAGTGGAATACCTGCGCGAGTACAACGTTCCGTTCATTGCCGCGGGACGCAACCAGGCCAAGCTCGAAGAGGTAATGAAACAGGTCCCGGGAATCGAGACCGCCCAGTTTGAAATCGCCGAAGTCGGAAATTCGGTCGAAGAACTGGCGAATTTGTTTGCGGGCTCGAAGGTCGTCTGCAACACCGTTGGCCCTTTCATTTACAGCGGCCCGCAGGTCATCGAAGCCTGCTTGGAAGCAGGCTGTCATTATCTCGACATCAGCGGCGAACAGGAGTGGATACGGCAAGTCGCCACGAAGTGGAGTGGACCGTTCGCTCAACGAGGACTGTTGGCCGCGCCGGCGACCGCGTTCATGTCGGCTCCTAGCGACGCGGCCGCGCGTCTTTGTCTCGAGAATAAAGGAATCGACACGCTCGAAACTCTGACGATGTTCCGCGGCATGCCGACTTTCGGTTCGACGCAGACCATCTTCGCGGTGCTCCAGACGGAAGCCCACTTTCTGGAGCAGAACCAATTCAAACGCTGGCCGCCGGCTACGGCCATGGACGTGGTGGTGCCGGGGCTGATCCAGACGCAACTCGCGCTTGCCTGGGGCGGGTTTCCCCAACCCGTTTGGTTCAAAGACCATCCGCAAGTGGCAAATGTAAAGTCGATTGGGGGACTGCTTGATCGCCAAATCATGGAAGGAGTTGCGGCCACCGAGAAGCTCTATTTGGAAAAGATTGCCCCTCTGCCCAAGGAGGAACGCGGACGCCGGCTCGCCGAAATGGCCAATTCTGTGCAAGCCGGGACGCCGCCGCGAGAAAACTTGCGCGAAAATCGGACCATTGATGTGGTGGTTGGACGCGGATCAACTGACTTGGTGCAGTGCGTACTGATCGGGACATGTTGCTATAAACAAACAGGACTTCTGCAAGCCTTCGCAGCGCACAATCTGATCCGCACCGCTCCCCACAAGGTTGGATTTGCCTCGGCAGCCGCCGCATTCGGGCCCCGCGAGGTCTTAGGGGTCCTGGAAAATCACGGGCTTTCAAAGATGAAAGTGGCCTAGGAGCATCGACTTATGCGATAAGAAACCGACTGCTCTGGAAGGCGAGCAAGCCGGTCTTCGGACGCGCTCGGGGCGAAAAAGAAAATTTCAGATAGCAAGGGAGGCTTCCATGACAGCCACGGCTCCACACAACCCGCCATTTCGTGCCGACCACGTAGGGAGTCTACTGCGGCCTCCGGACCTCAAGAAGGCCCGCCAAGATCGATCCGAGGAAAGAATCTCGGCTCAAGAATTGCGATCCATCGAGGATGCAGCTATCCGCAGGGTCGTCACCCAGCAAGAGCGGATTGGATTGCAATCCATCACCGATGGCGAGTTTCGCCGCGAGGACTTCTATACGGACTTCTTCGTGAGAGGCCTTGGCGGTGTGGAAGTCCGGATGGAAAGCACGGCGGCCTACTTTGTCGACCATGAGGGCCGCAAGATTCCCGTTCCATGGGCCCAGGTTGTATCGCGTATGCGATGGCGTGCGCCGATTTACGCCGATCACTTCCGATTTCTTCGGTCCGTCACCAAACGAACACCAAAAGTGACCATACCCTCCCCCATCATTCTGCATTTCACATCCGGGAGCGCTGCCATACGTAAAGGCGCTTATCCGGACATGGACCTTTTCTGGGCTGACATCATTGATGCCTACCAAAAGGAAATGAACTCGCTCAACGATGCGGGCTGCCGATATCTGCAGGTGGACGACCCGCCCATGGCCACGTTGTGCAACGAAAAGTTTCAGAACATGGTGAAGGCGCGCGGAGATGATCCGCGATATCTGCTGAACGATCTGTATCCGGAAATCATAAACCGCGCATTCGCTAACCGTCCGCCCTCCCTCCACCTGGCCATGCATCTCTGCCGCGGCAATAACCAAAGCGGCTGGTTCACGGAGGGCGGGTACGATCCCGTTGCAGACGTCCTTTTCAACAAAATTAACGTCGATTCGTACTTTCTGGAGTACGAGACGACGCGGGCCGGCACGTTCGATCCGTTGCGCCTCGTGCCGAAACACAAAACGGTTGTGCTCGGCCTGGTCTCGAGCAAGCTTCCTCAGCTGGAATCCAAGGACTTGCTGAAGAGCCGCATCGACGAGGCTGCCAAGTACGTCGATCTCGACCAGCTCTCGCTTAGCCCTCAGTGTGGCTTTGCGAGCTCGACGGAAGGCAACCGCATGACGGAAGAGCAGCAAATGGCGAAGCTGCGGCTGGTCGTGGAAGTTGCAGACCAAGTATGGGGGAAGGAGGCTGGTCGTTTCTCAGTGCAAGCGCTCTGAAGACGGCGAAACAATCGTGCGCGCGATCGATTATTTCGACAAGGCCTCAGAGGCTTTTCCGGATCGAATTGCACTCATTGAAGGCGATGTTCGCTTCACCTACCGTGAATTGCGCGCCGCGAGCGAACGAGTCGCGCGAGCCATGCGGGCCGCCGCGCTGCGCGACGAGGAACGCGTCGCGATTTATTCCCCTAATGATGCTCGAGTGCTGGTGTGCATGCTTGGCATACTTTGCGCCGGAGGTACGTGGGTCCCTATCAATTATCGCAACGCCATCGACGCCAATGCGGATTTCATGAACTACGTCGAAACCCGCTGGCTTTTCTACCACAGCAGCTTCGGCGAGCAGGTCAAAGAGCTTAAGTCACGAGTGCCGGCATTGCGTCACCTCGTTTGCATCGATTCCGAATATCATGGCGACCCTTCGCTCGCGCACTTCATCGAGCAGCCGGTTCAAAGCGAACCGCCGGATTGGGCCGATCCGCGGGGGAATCCCAACCGGCTGGTCGGTCTCGTGCCCACCGGCGGCACCACCGGGCCAGCGAAAGGGGTTCGAGTCACGAGCGATTCCTGGAGCGCCTTCGTGGAAATGGCCGCTCATTACTGGCAGTGCGCAGACGGACCTCCCGTGTGTCTCAGCACAGCCCCGCTTTCTCACGCGGCAGGACCGGTCGCGTTCGCTATGTTTGGTCTGGGAGCCACCAATGTTGTCTTGCCGCGATTCGATGCCGGAGCAGTACTCCACAGCATCGAACTTCACCGCGTGACTCACATCTTCCTTCCGCCCACCGCGTTTTATGCATTGCTTGCCCACCCGGACGTGCGACGGCGCGATCATTCCAGCCTCCGGGTGCTCTTGCTGGCTGCTTCGCCGGTGTCGCCCGATCGATTCAAAGAGGGAGTGGAAATCTTCGGCCCCTGTATGTGCCAGTGCTACGGCCAGACAGAAGTTCCCATGCTGATGACCTGGCTGGACCGTGAGACGGTGGCAGCCGCCGCTGCCGGAGATCACCCCGAGCGCTTGCGAAGCTGCGGCAAAGCCACGTACGGTGTGCGTCTCGCAATCATGGATGATGTGGGTAGTCTCTTGCCCCCCAACCAACCCGGAGAGATTGTTGCTCGCGGAGCGCTCGTTACTCCCGGCTACCACAACTTGCCGGAGGCCACGGCTGAGATTCGCACATTTGGTTGGCACCATACGGGGGATGTCGGATATCGCGATGAAGACGGTTACTTCTACATCGTGGATCGCAAAAAGGACATGATCATCTCGGGCGGTTTCAATGTGTTCTCGGGTGAAGTTGAAGCGGCCATCATGGCCATGCCGCAAGTGTATGAGTGCGCGGTGGTCGGCATTCCGCATGAAACCTGGGGCGAAGCCGTGAAAGCTCTCATCGTTGTCCGCCACGGCGAGTCCCTGACTGAAGAGGAGGTGATTGCGCACTGCAAAAAGAAGCTAGGTGGCGTAAAAACCCCCAAATCCGTGGAATTTCGTGTGGAAATTCCGAAGACGCCCGCGGGGAAAATCGATCGCAAGCAACTCCGGGCTCCGTATTGGCAAGGCGCCGAGCGCGCGGTGCATTGAGATCCGCTTGTGAGAAGGAAGGCGATGTTAAATTGCAAAGTGCGGAGGAGTCCGCCCGAATGAATTGTGCGAATATCGAAAGTCGGCGGGTGGCCCACCCTTTCGCATTTCTTCTGTTGACGCGCATTCACAATTGGATGATACCACTCCAGTACGTCATCGCCGAGAGACTGGTTTAGCCTTTCCGGGTGGCCGACCCTTTCGGTTTTAAAGGGGCGGGGTTTTGACTTCTCTTTCCTTCTATGGCCAACAAACCCATTCGCCACTACGGACGCGGCCATCTGCATTTCATTACGTTCACTTGCTATCGACGCCTGCCGCTTCTGCGCTCGGTTCGCGCCAGAAATGTCTTCGTCAAGTTACTTAGCGAGGTGCGCGACCGCTACGGCTTCTCCCTGGTGGGTTACGTCGCCATGCCGGAGCACATCCATCTGCTCATCAGTGAACCGGTCAAAGGAACCCCCTCTACTGTGATTCAGGTTTTGAAACAGCGCGTCTTGCGCCGCTTGCGCCGCAAGAGGCGAGCGCCCGCCGGACAACTGAGTTTGGTCTTTGCATGTGGTGACGAATCGCTGCCGCGCTTTTGGCAGCGCCGCTTCTATGATTTCAACGTGTGGAGCCTCAAGAAGAGGGTTGAAAAGCTCCACTACATGCACATGAATCCGTTGAAGAGAAAATTGGTCAATCACCCGAAGGATTGGCCCTGGAGCAGCTTTTCGTTCTACTCGAATCTGAAGCATGGATTGATCCGGGTTGACCCCGTCAACTGAGTCAAGAACAAGCAGGGACGAAAGACCAAATCCTCCGACCCTTCGAAAAACCGCGAAGGATCGGCCACCCGGAAATTCAAAACCGTTTCAAAGGGTGGGCCACCCGCCAGATGAACTTGTCTGTTTCCCGAACGAGTCGTAGCCATATGTCTGCGCCAAAGAGCCTGCGCCGTT
>WNGH01004905.1_pt1 | contig 13657 bp, 14 predicted proteins | sample 5400631 | NCBI WGS metagenome assembly WNGH01 (sample SAMN13153373, study PRJNA577476) | soil metagenome | isolation source: 115 cm soil or saprolite under Garry oak tree replicate 1 | place: USA:California | collected 2016-06-15
GACTTCGACGCGACCGTCGTCAGCCGCATCCTCGACGAGGGTGGCGAGATCATCGGCAAGACGCACTGCGAGTACTTCTGCCTCTCGGGCGGGAGCCACACGAACGCGACGGGACCCGTCCACAATCCGCACCGGATGGGCTATTCCGCCGGTGGGTCCTCGTCGGGCAGCGCCGTTGTCGTCGCCCTCGGCGAGGCCGACATGGCGATGGGCGGTGACCAGGGCGGCTCCATTCGCCTGCCCGCCTCCTTCTCCGGGGTCTGCGGGATGAAGCCGACGTGGGGACTGGTGCCGTACACGGGCATCATGCCGATCGAGATCTTCGTCGACCACACGGGGCCGATGACGGCCACCGTCGCCGACAACGCGCTCCTGCTCGAGGCGATTGCGGGCGACGACGGGTACGACCCACGGATCAAGGCGCCCAAGGTGCACCCGTACTCGACCATGCTTGACGGCGGCGTTCGGGGGATGCGGATCGCCATGGTGACCGAGGGCTTCAAGCAGCCGAACGGCGAGAAGGCGGTGAACGAGAAGGTGTACAACGCGGCGCGCAGGCTCCAAGAGCTAGGGGCCAAGGTCGACGAGGTCTCGATTCCCATGCACACCGCTGGCCCGGCGATCTGGACGCCGATCGGTGTGGAGGGGCTCACCCAGACGATGATGTGGGGTGACGGTTATGGCCTCAGCCGGTCCGATCTCTACTCGGTCTCGCTGATGGACTTCCACCGCAACTGGCGCCACCGCGCCAACGAGTTCTCGGAGACGACGAAGCTCTTCCTCATGCTCGGCACCTACATCCTGAACCAGCACGGCTCGCGCTACTACGGGAAGGCCGTGAACATCGTGCGGCGGCTCACGGCGGCCTACGATCGCGTCCTGACCGATCACGACCTGCTCCTGATGCCGACGACCCCGATGAAGGCCACGCCGCTGCCGGGACCGCAGGCAAGCCGCGAGGAATACATCCAGCGGGCGCTCGAGATGATCGGCAACACGGCGCCCTTCGACGTCACGCATCATCCTGCCATGTCGGTGCCGTGTGGCATGGCGGACGGGCTGCCGGTCGGCATGATGCTCGTCGGCAAGCACTTCGACGAGCCGACCATCTACCGCGCGGCCCAGGCCTTCGAAAAGTCGGGCGACTGGAAGCAGATGTGACTGGACGCTGACAGGACGCCCGGGCGCGAGCCGGCTATGGAAGCCGTCGTCACCGCGGTCTTCGAGGTGCTGAACTTCGGCGCCATCATGGTCCTGGTCGTGCTCGGCCTCGGCGTCATCGCTGGTATGATGGGCATCTTCAACTTCGCCCACGGCGAGTTCGTGCTGCTCGGGGCCTACACCGTCTACCTCTTTCACACGTGGGCGCTGCCGATCTGGCTCGGCATGCTGGTCGCGCCGGCGGTGGTCGCCGCCGTCGCCCTGGTCTTGGAGCGGCTCGTCATACGACGGTTCTACGCCGCGCCGGTCATTGCGATGCTGGGGACGTACGCGCTCGGCCTGGCAATCCGCGAGTCGGTCCGCGGGCTGATCGGCGGTCTCTATCGTGCCGTCCCCGAGCCGCTGCCAGGCTCGTTCGACATCGGCGCCATCCATATCGCGCGGTGGCGTCTGGCCATCGTGGTCATCACGACGCTGGTCATGGTCGGCAGCTACCTCCTCCTGACCCGGACCGGGTTCGGCCTCCGTGTCCGCGCGGCCCTCGAGAACCCCTCGTTGGCGCGGGCCTCGGGCATCTCGACCGACCGGGTCTACGCAGCCACGTTCGCCTTCGGCGCGGCGCTGGCCGGGCTCGCGGGGGCCCTCGTGGTCCCCGTCTTCTCCCTCTCGGCGGATCTCGGCATCCGCTTCCTGATCCAGGGCTTCCTCGCCGTGATGCTCGGCGGTGTCGGGAGCTTCGAGGGCTCCGTCGTCGGCGCCGGGGTCATCGGTGTCATGAGCGCGGCCCTGCCGTGGGCCGTGGCGCCCGTGCTCGCCGACGTCCTGGTCTTCGTCATCGCAGTGGTGCTCGTGAGAGTCTGGCCGCGCGGGTTCACCGCGGGAAGGACGGTATGAGACATGAGCGACAAGAGCGAGCTTGATGACGGCGCGTCGATGACGACTCGGCGGCGTTTCCTGGGAAGCACGGCCTGGATGGCCGGGGCGATCGCCACCGGCGCGGGGAGTTGGATGATCCGGCCCGCCTGGGGGGCAACCCCGATCAAGGTGGGGATCGCCACCGACCTCACCGGCGCGATCGGCTACGCCGGGAACGCGAACGCCAACACCGCGAAGCTCGTGATGAAGGAGATCAACGGGAAGGGCGGGATCCTCGGACGACCGATCGAGCTCTACGTCGAGGACACCGCGTCCAACGAGTCGACCGCCGTCGCCAACGTCCGCAAGCTGATCCAGCGCGACAAGGTCGATGTCGTGTTCGGCGGCATCACGAGCTCGATGCGCAACGCGATCAAGGACGTCATCGTCACGCGCGGCCGCACGCTCTACGTGTACCCACAGCTCTACGAGGGCAAGGAGTGCACGCCCTACATCTTCTGCACCGGCCCCACGCCGGCCCAGCAGTGCGACGAGTTCATCCCGTGGCTCATGAAGAACGGTGGCAAGCGCTTCGCGCTGCCCTCGGCCAATTACGTCTGGCCCCACGTCCTGAACCAGTACGCGCGCAAGGTGATCGAGGGGAACGGCGGCGAGGTCATCTTCGAGGAGTACTACCCCCTCGACCAGGTGGAGTACAGCGCGACCGTGAACAAGATCATGACGAACAAGGTCGACGTCGTGTTCAACACGGTCATCCCGCCCGGGGTGGGGCCGTTCTTCAAGCAGCTCTACGAGGCGGGCTTCACGAAGCGGGGCGGCCGGCTCTCCTGCGTGTACTACGACGAGAACACGCTCAACATCAACGCCCCGCACGAGATCGAAGGCCTGGCGAGCTGCCTCGATTACTTCCGCGCGGTGACGAACGACGAGCCGGGCAGCGCGCGGATCCAGGCCGAATACGACAAGCAGTTCCCGGGCAACATCGTCTTCGCGGCCGGGAGCGCCGCCACCGGGATGTACCGGGGGTTGAAGCTGTGGGAGGCGGCCGTGATGGAGGCGCGCTCGGTTGACCGGGAGGCGGTGGCGAAGGCGCTCGATCACGCCAGGATCACCGAGGGACCGGGCGGCCCGGCGGAGATGGTGCCGGGCAAGCGCCACTGCAAGATGCGAATGTACACCGCCGTGGCCAAGCAGGGCACGTACGAGATCGTCGCCCGGAGCAAGGGGCTGGTCGATCCCAAGGAGTGCTGAGCGGCGGAGGCGTGATGCCAGCGGGCAGCGGTGGGCGCGCGGGCGTCACGGGCGCGGGCCTCGCGGCACGCGGAGTCCGGTCGAGCCCGTCGCCGGGGACGATCGTCGCCGCCCTCGAGGTCCTCCTGCTCGTGGTCTTTGCACTGCTGCCGCTGGCTCTACAAGACTTCTGGGTCATCTTCGTGACTCGCGTGCTGATCCTCGCGCTGCTGGCGCTCAGCTTCGACCTCGTCTGGGGTTTCGCCGGCATCATGAGCTTCGGGCAGGCGCTGTTTTTCGGGGCGGCCGGCTACACCGTTGCGCTGCTCGCCCGTGATGCCGGCGTCACGTCCATCTTCCTGGTCCTGCCGGCCGCGCTCGCGGTCGGGCTCGTGCTCGCCTTCCTCGTCGCGTCCTTTCTGCTGCTCGGCCGCAACCCGCCCAGCATCACGTTCGTGGCGTTGGGGACGCTGACCGGCTCGTATGCCGGTGATCGCCTCGCGCGAGGCTGGTACTACCTGGGGGGGCAGAACGGCATTCCCTCGATTCCGCCGATGACGGCCGGTCCGCTGCAGCTCACCGAGGGCGTGACCTACTATTATCTGGCGCTGGCCTCCCTGATCGCGGTCTATGCCGCCTGTCGATATCTCGTCGGCTCGCAACTCGGGTTGGCACTCGCCGGCATTCGCATCAACGAGGCGCGCATGGCGTTCTTCGGGTACGGCGTTCAGTCGCTGAAGGCCATCGTCTTCTCGGTGGCCGGCGCCATCGCCGGCCTCGCGGGCGGGCTCTATGCTTTCCACGAGGGCTTCGTGTGGCCCAACCTGCTCGGCGTGATCCTGTCGACACAGATCGTCCTCTATGCGCTCTTCGGTGGCGTCGGCACGTTGATCGGGGCCGTCATCGGCGTCATCGCAATCGAGATCGTCAGCTTCGTCCTCGCCGACGCGTACCCGACGGTCTGGCCCATCATCCTCGGCGTGCTCCTGCTCGTGGTCATCCTCTTCCGGCCGAGCGGTCTCATCAGCCTGCTGGTCCCCCGGAGGGCGCGTGTCGGCATCTTCCGCGTCGCCGCCCGCCGCCCGCGGCGGATCCCAAAGGAGGCCGACGATGGCGCTGCTTGAGGCGACGGGGGTCACCAAGGCCTTCGGCCAGCTCACGGCGCTGAGCGAAGTGGACTTCGGGGTCGAGGAGGGGCAGCTCCACGGCCTGATCGGTCCCAACGGCTCGGGCAAGAGCACGCTGCTCAAGTGCATCGCCGGCGCCGAGCTGCCGAGCAGCGGGCGGATCCGCTTCCTCGGCCGCGATCTGACCCAAGCCACGCCATCCGCGCGGGCCCGAGCGGGGCTGAGCCTCAAGTTCCAGGTCACGAGCGTCTTCCCGGAACTGTCCGTCTACGACAACGTGTTGCTCGCCCTCCAGGCCCAGAACCCGCTCACGGTCCTGGCCTTCTCCCGAACGCGCCCGGGCCTCCACGCACGCGTCATGGAGATCCTGGCGGAGCTTCGCCTTCTCGACCGGGGGGCGGCCGCGGCCGCCGTCCTCTCGCACGGTGAGCAGCAGTGGCTGGAGATCGCCATGGCGCTGGCCTCCCGGCCGCGGCTCCTGCTGCTCGACGAGCCCACCGCTGGGATGAGCCTCGAGGAGCGGCGAGCGACCGGCGAGCTGTTGGTCCCGTTGAGACGCGCATGCTCGATCGTCATCGTCGAGCACGATCTCGACTTCATCCGCGAGATCTGCGACGTGCTCACCGTCCTCGACCAGGGGCGCGTGCTCGAGACGGGCACCGTCGAGCAGATCCAGAAAAGCCGCAAGGTCCAGGAGGTCTACCTGACCCGTGTCTGAGGCGGCGGCGATTCTCCATGTTCGTGACCTCTGCGCCTCCTACGACCGCAGCCAGGTGCTGTTTGGCGTTAGCGTGACGGCGCCGCGACGAGGCGCGATCGCCGTGCTGGGCAGAAACGGCGCGGGGAAGACGACCCTGATGAGGGCCATCGTCGGTGAGGTCGCGGCAGGCGGCGGCGACATCGTCTTCGACGGGCGCGACGCCACGCACCTGCCGACCGAGCGCCGCGTGCGCCTCGGCGTGGGGTACGTGCCTCAGGAGCAGGGGGTGTTCGGCCGCCTGTCGGTGCGCGAGAACCTGGAGGTGGGCGCCGCCGCCGCCGGCGACCGCAAGGCGATCGACTCGGTGCTCGCGATCTTTCCGAAGCTTGCGCAGCGGCTCGGTCAGCCGGCGGCCACGCTGAGCGGCGGCGAGCGCAAGATGCTCGCGATCAGCCGCGCGCTACTGTCCAAGCCCAAGCTCCTGCTGCTCGACGAGCCGACCGAGGGCGTCTGGATCGGTGTGATCGAGGAGATCGCCGAGCGCCTGCGGGCGCTCGTCAAGGAGATGGCGATCGTCCTCGTCGAGCAGCATCTCGATCTCGCCCTGAGCGTCGCCGAGTACGCGTACGTGCTCGATAGTGGGCGGGTCGCGCTCGAGGGCCGTTCGGCGTCCGTCCGCAACGACCCCCGCCTTCTACAGCATCTCGCCCCCTGAACCGCCGCACAGGCCACGCTCGCGCAAGCGCGGATCTCAGGATCGCCCCATCATGAACCGCCGGACTTGCTGCATCAGCGGCTCGACGTCGTAGGTGCTGTAGAGGAGGGTCGCGTTACGCATCCAGTCGCCCTGGAAGAAGCGCTCGTAGAGGACCTGGCGCGAGCCGAAGGCGCTGCACGCCACGTCCCAGGCCAGGTGGAAGAGTTGCACCCGGTCCCTGGCATTGGCCGTATCCGTCTCCAGGTACTCCTCGATCTTCCTGCCTAACGGCCCGGAAAAGTCTGCCTCGCCCGGCAGGGCCATCAGGCTGCTGGAGCCAAGCAACTGGATGATCTCCGCCATCCGCGGATACATGCGGATGAACAGGTTGCGGGCGACGGTGATCGGGGCGCGCGCCGGACACATCACCCCCCACCGGTCCAGTGTGGCGTGCACCTCGGCTGCACAGAGCAGCGCTTTGGTGATCTCCAGGTCCTCGATCAACTCCGCGAGCATGGCCTGCACATGGGGTGCGCTCTCCGAGCCGAGGGTTTTCACCACCAGGTTGGCCAGCCCCACGACGAACTCGCACTTGGCCACGTTCTTGGTCACCACCTGGTGCCCGGAATGGGCGTACTGGTTCGTGGCCATCGGGAGATTGTTGCAGAGCTCGGTGTCGCCGTACAGGAAGACTCGTTTCCAGGGCACGAGCACGTCGTCGAAGAAGACGATGGCATCCATCTCTTCGAAGCGCGAGCCCAACGGGTGATCGAAGCGGGAGCGGCCCAGGTCGTAGCTCTCGCGGCAGAGGAACCGCAGGCCCGGCGCCCCGCAGGGGATGGCGAAGGCGAAGGCGTAACGGTCCAGTGCCGTTCCCGGCAGTCTGTGAGACCTGGCAGGATAGACGGCGATCTCGTCGGCCAACGGCCCCAGAGTCGCCAGGACACGAGGGCCGCGCACCACAATCCCCGTATCGGTCTCCCGGACCACCGAAAGGGCGACCTCCGTCCGGTCGTCCAGGGGCGTGCCCGGGGCGGCGCGGTTACGTTGCAGGTTGACCAGGGTATGGGTGAGGACCAGGTCGTGCTCCCGGACGTATTCGTAGTAGTCGATGATGTTCTGCCTGAACTCCGGGCGGTTCTGAGCGAAGTAGTCCCCGGCACCGGCCATGGCCATGAGGCTGGTGTTCAGGAAGTCCGGCGTGCGGCCCATCATGCCAAAGCTGGTATGGGCCCAGTGGGACATCATCACCCGCCGCCGCGCCAGGTCGTCGGTGGTTTTCGGCGTAATGAACGAAAGGCCGACGCGCTGGCCGGTGGTGGGAGATGTGTAGGTCATCTCGTTTCGAAGCGCCGGGTCATGCTGCATATCGTAGAGGGCCGCAACGGAACGCGCTCCATTGGCCAGACCGGGAAACGCAGTGACGTCCTCGACTCGTTGGCCCCCCAGGTAGATCTCGCGGCGCTGCTCCCGCAGTCCCGCAAGGTAGTCTTTTCCTGTGCGTGCTGGCATAGCAGTGACCTCCTTGATCCAAGCCATATCACAAGGCTGGCCCGCTGGCTCCGCGCCTCGCGCCCGAAGCTCGGCGCCGGGCCCTTCATGCAGGGTATCGATTCCGACACATTGTCGCTGGAGCGCGAAGATCGCATGCTGAACGAAACTTCCGGTTCGAGCGCGAGTGGCACGGCGTCTGGTGCGCGACAAAGCAGGTTCGGCCGATCTTCGTCGACGAGCCGGAGGAGATCGTCGTCGTGACGGTCTACGTGTATTATTTCTCGAGGGAGGGCCGATGAGGATCACGTACGACCGCGAAGTGGACGCGTTGTACTTCCGGTTCCGGGAAACGACCGTCACTACCAAGCACCTCGGAGAAGGCATCGCCGCGGACTACGATGCCGAAGGTCGGCTAGCGGGTATCGAAATCCTGGACGCCGCCAAGCGGCTCGGAGACCCGGGAGTGCTCCGGCAAGTCATCGTCGAGGGTATCGGTTCCGAGTGCGACTGACTCCGGCCGGTGAGCTTGACCAGCACCGCTACATGACCCTCTCGACCTTCCGTCGCAGCGGTGCCGAGGTGGCGACGCCCGTCTGGTTCGCGGAGGCCGGCGGAAGGCTCTACGTGTTCACGGCGGGCGATTCCGGCAAGGTCAAGCGCTTGCGCCATTCGTCTCGGGCGCGCGTCGCGCCTTCGGATGCGCGCGGGCGCGTGCAAGGCGTGTGGCGGGACGCGACCGCACGTCTCGTCAGCGAGCCTGCGGCGATCGAGCGGGCGCACGCGGCGCTGCGGGCGAAGTACGGCTGGCAGATGTGGCTCACCGATCTGTTCTCGCGGCTCGCAGGGCGCATCCGGCGCCGCGCGTGGATCGAGATCAGCGTCTGAACGCCGACACCGCCTGCCCGCGCTCAGTGGACGCTGCCGCCGCCGTCCACGAGGATCGTCTGGCCCGTGACGAAGTCGCTGTCGTCTGAGGCCAGGAAGACGAGCGTCCCGACGAGATCCTCCGGGACCTCGGCCCGCTGCAGCATCCGCGCCTGGACGTTCGCCTGCTTCCGCTCCTCCGAGATATTCTTCTCGTTCTCGCCGCTCAGGGTGAAGCCCGGCGCGATCGCGTTCACACGGATGCCGAACTCCCCGAGCTCACGGGCGAGCGAGCGCGTGAATCCCACGACGCCACCCTTCGAGGTGGTGTAGTGGATGTAGTGCGGGACACCCTTGAAGAAGGTGCTCGAGGCGATGTTGATGATCTTGCCCTTGCCCTGCGCCTTCATCGCCGGGAACACCGCGCGGGCGCACAGGAACAGCCCGCGCAGGTTGACCGACATCACCCGATCCCACTCCTCGACCGGGATGTCCATGAAGGGCCGGCGCTTCAGGGTGCCGTAGAGGGCGGCGTTGTTCACGAGGACGTCGATGCGGCCGAACCGCGCGAGCGTCTCGGTGGCCAGGCGCTGCGTGTCCGCCTCGCGGGACACGTCGGACTCGACCCCGAGGGCCTGCGCTCCGCGGGCCTCGACCTCCTTGACCGTGGGCTTCGGGTCGGCCAGGTCCGCCACGACGACGCGCGCGCCCTCCGCTGCCGCGCCCAGGCAGTACGCGCGGCCGATGCCCTTGGCGCCTCCGGTGACGATGACGACCTTGTCCTTGAGTCGCATGGCCCCCTCCTCGCCGGACATTATTGCTCTTTTCGCCGTCAAGCGGCACTGAGGCCTCGATCCTCCAGGACCGCCTATCGCCTGGACCGCAGGGACTGACGCGGGTACAATCCCGCACGCATGCCGATCCGGTGGGACGCGCCCCGCACCGCGCTGGCGTCGATCGCCGAGGCGGTCGGGCGCACGCCGCTCGTCCGACTGAACCGCGTGACCGCCGCCGTCAAGCCGGAGGTCTTGCTCAAGATCGAGTGGTACGGCCCCACCGGCAGCCTCAAAGACCGGATCTACCTGCACATGTTCGAGCGCGCCGAGGCGCGCGGCGAGCTCACGCGCGGCATGCGGGTCCTCGAGTGCTCCACCGGGAACGCGGGGATCGCGTGCGCCTTCGTCGCGGCGGTCAAGGGCTATGCGTGCACGATCGTCATGCCCGAGGGCATGAGCGACGAGCGCAAAAAGATCATGCGCGCCTACGGCGCCGACCTGGTGTTCACGCCGGGAGGCGAGAGCGACGTGGATCTGGCACTGGCCCGCCTCGCCGAGATCCGCGCGGGCGACCCCGCGGGCTACTGGGTGCCCGGCCAGTTCGACAACGCCGACAACGTGGAGGCGCACTACCGCACGACGGGCCCCGAGATCTGGGAGCAGTGCGGGGGCCGGGTGGGGGCCTTCGTCGCCGCGCAGGGCAGCGGCGGGACGCTGACCGGCGTCGGTCGCCTCCTCCGCGAGCGCGATCCGCGCGTCCGGCTCTACGCGGTGGAGCCCGACGAGTGCGCGCTCCTCGCGCGGCGCGAGTGGGGGCCCCACGGGATCGAAGGCATCGGCGACGGCTTCGTTCCCGCGAACCTCGACGTGGCGGTGCTCTCGGGGGTCATCACGACGACCACCGACGAGAGCGTGGCGATGGCGCGGCGGCTCGGCGCCGAGGAGGGGATCTTCTGCGGTATCTCGACCGGGTGCAACGTCGCCGCGGCGCTGAAGCTCGCGCTCCGTCACCCGGAGCTCGCCCCGATCGTGACGATGGCGAACGATACCGGGCAGCGCTACTTCACCACGGGGCTGTGCGGCGAGGCCAAGCACGTGGACGTCCCGGCGCGCGACCATCCGATGGACGCCCGGACGCGCGAGGCGCTCGACCGGTATCAGGCGGGATGGGAGCTCCTCCGGTGAACCCCGCCGAGTACGACTTCGTCGCTGCGCGTAGGCGGCTCGAGGCCAAGCCGAAGTCGGCGGCCGAGAAGCTCACGTCGCTGGAGGACGCCGTCGCTCGGATCAAGGACGGCGATCACGTCGCCGTCGGGGGCTGCCTCTTCTCGCGCACGCCGATGGCGCTCGTGCGCGAGCTCCTCCGCGCGCGCCGCCGCGGGCTCACCCTTTCGCGCAACCTCACGTGCACCGAGGGGGAGTTCCTCATGGTCGCCGGCGCGGTCGAGCGGATCGTGACCGCGTGGATGTCGATCGGCCTGCCGTGGGGCGTCTCGAAGATCCTCCGCCATTTCGTCGAGTCCGGGCGGGTCGCGCTCGAGGAGTGGAGCCACCTCGCGCTGGGCCTGCGCTTCCGCGCTGCGGCGATGGGCGTCCCGTTCCTGCCAGCGCTGACGATGCTCGGTTCCGACCTCATGGCGGTCGGCGGGATGAAGAGCCTACAAGATCCGTACACGGGTGAGACGCTCGCCGCCGTGCCCGCGCTGTTCCCCGACGTGGCGCTGCTGCACGTCCATCGCGCGGACGTCTTCGGCAACTGCCAGATCGACGGCTACCCGCACATGGACGCCGACATCGCGCGCGCGGCCACGACGGTGCTCGTCACGACCGAGGAGGTCGTCACCGAGGAGGCGATCCGCCGCCGCCCCGAGCGTACCGTGATCCCGGGCTTCGCCGTCGACGCCCTCGTGCTGGTGCCGTTCGGGTCGTTCCCCCACGAGTGCTACGGCCTTTACGAGGCGGACGTCGACCACTTCGCCGAGTACACGCGGGCGATCGACGCGCGTGGGCCTGCCGCCGTGGCCGACTACCTCGAGCGCTACGCGTACGCGCCCCCCACGTGGAGCGACTACCTCGACCTCTTCGGCGGCGAGCGGCTCGCGCTCCAGGGGCGGCGCGCCCGCGAGCTGACGGGCCTGTGAGCGGCGTCACAGCGTCCGAGCTGCTCGCCGTCGTCGCCGCCCGCGAGCTCCGGGACGACACGACCGTCTTCGCCGGCGTCGGCGTGCCGCTCCTCGCCGCCGCGCTCGCCAAGCAGCGCCACGCCCCGCGGCTCACGCTGGTCATCGAGGGCGGCATCATCGGCCCCGAGATCGCGCCGGGGCGCTTGCCCATCTCGACCAACGAGATGCGCGCCGGCCGCCGCGCGACGATGCTGCCGGGGATCACCGACGCGTTTCTCTTCGCGCAGCGCGGCTTCGTGGACACGGGCTTCATGGGCGGTGCCCAGATCGACCGCTACGGCAACGTCAACACGAGCGTCATCGGGGCCGACTACTGGGCGCCGAAGGTGCGGCTGCCAGGGACGGGCGGCGCCAACGATATCGCTTCCCTCTGCCGCGAGGTCATCATCGTCACGCCGCACGAGCGTCGCCGCTTCGTCGAGCGCGTGGACTTCGTGACGAGCCCGGGGTGGCTCCGCGGCGACGGTTCACGGCACCAGGCCGGGCTCCGCTTCGGCGGCGTCTCTCGCGTCGTCACGACGCTGGGGATCCTCGGCTTCGATCCGGAATCGCGGCGCATGCGGATCGAGGCGGTCCACCCCGGCGTCTCCGTGGCCACGATCCGCGAGCACACTGGCTTCGAGCTGCCGGAAGGGCCGCGCGTCGAGACGACGGAGCCGCCGTCGGCCGAGGAGCTGGAGAGGCTGCGCGCGCTCGATCCCGAGCGGCGGTTCCTCGGCTGAGCGCTGCGATGCGCTGGGGGCTCGCGCTCAGGAACTTCATCGGCCCGCGCGACACGCCCGATGTGGACGCGCTCTACGCGTACGCCGAGCGCGCCGAGGCGCTCGGCTTCGAGTCGCTCTGGGCCTGGGACCACGTGATCCTCGGCGTGGAGCCCGCCTTCCCGATCCTCGACGCCGTGGGCGTCCTCACGGCGCTCGCCGCGCGCACGCGCCGGATCAAGCTCGGCACGGGCGTGCTGGTGCTCCCGCTGCGGAACCCGACGCTCGCCGCGAAGGCCCTCGGCACGCTCGACGCGATCTCTCACGGCCGGCTCATCCTCGGTGTCGCCGCCGGCTGGTACGCGCGCGAGTTCGACGCCGTCGGCGTGCCCTTCAAGCAGCGCGGGCGCCTCTTCGAGCGAAACCTCGAGATCCTGACCCGCCTGTGGACCGAGGACCGCGTGACTCTCCGCGTGGACGAGTTCAATCTGCGCGAGGCCGTCATGCGGCCCCGTACCGTCCAGCAGCCCCGCCCGCCCATCCTCATCGGCGGCTACGTGGACGCCGTCCTCCGGCGCGTCGCCCGGATGGGCGACGGCTGGCTCACCTACTTCTACACGCCCGAGAGCTACCGGAAGTCGTGGGAGAAGATCGTGGGCTTCGCCCGCGAGGCCGGGCGCGACCCGAAGACGCTCACGGGCACCAACCAGCTCGCGATCTACGTCGGCCGCTCCCGCGAGGAGACCGAGACGCCGATGCGCCGATGGCTCGAGACGGAGTGGGACGTCGCCGCCTGGAGCGAGTCGACGATCGAGCACGCGATCCGCGGCAGCGCCGAGGAGTGCGTGACGCAGCTCCGCGCCCACGTCGCGTCGGGGGTGGACCGGATCGTCCTGATCCCCTACCGCTACGAGCCCGAGCAGGTCGAGCGCATCGCGCGCTACGAGCCCGAGCAGGTCGAGCGCATCGCGCACGAGGTCCTTCCGAGGCTCACGTGAGCGACCGGCGCGAGCTCTTCGCCCTCTGCGACGAGCGATGGCTATGGACAGGCGCGCGATCGTGCCGACGCGAAGTTGCCCCCTTGAGCACCGTATCGATCTCGTGACATTGAATGTGCCGTCAGCGTAGCGATAGAGTCCAAGGAAGACCCGTCGATGATTTTCACCTCCTTCGACGCCGTGTTTTTCACGGTCGCGTTCCTCATTCCTGGATTCATCTGGGAGATGGTCCTACACCTCTTCCTCCGACGGCGCGAGGACCGTGCGGACCGGGCGTGGGTGAGGTTCCTAACTTTGAGCGCTTTGAACTACGCATTCTGGTCATGGCTCATCTATTTGCTCTCGGTACGGGCCGGGCTGCTGGCGCAGCCATGGATGGCTGCGCTCACCTGGTTCTTCATTCTCCTCGTTTCCCCAGTCGCGTTCGGAGTGGCCAACGGGCTACTCAGCCAACGGGCCATGGTCCGTCGGCTCCTAGCGCGCTATGGCATCTACACCGTCCACCCGGTTCCGACGGCGTGGGACTTTGTCTTCGGCCATTCGACGGGATCCTGGGTGCTGATCACTCTCGCGGATGGCTCCACGGTAGGCGGGGTCTTCAGCGCCCGCTCGTTCGCCTCCTCGGACGCAGCGGAGCGAGACCTGTTTCTCGAGCAGCTCTACAAGGTCGAGGACGACGGCCCATGGCAGCCAGTGCCGATGAATCGCGGCGTATGGATCCGAGGGGAGGTTATCCGTACCATCGAGTTCTTGGAATTTCAGGAGTAAGATCGAGCCGGAGGTATCTGGATGGCTTCGCCTGCACGAGTTCGTGAAAGGTATCAGCCCCTGCCCCCGCGGTCGGCCGGAC
>WNGH01006201.1_pt1 | contig 13655 bp, 9 predicted proteins | sample 5400631 | NCBI WGS metagenome assembly WNGH01 (sample SAMN13153373, study PRJNA577476) | soil metagenome | isolation source: 115 cm soil or saprolite under Garry oak tree replicate 1 | place: USA:California | collected 2016-06-15
GCCCACTGCCGATACCAATTTCAACGCCCGCATCTCGACCCTCCGAGGGTTTGTATACAATTTGAGGATATTTGAGAGCAAGGGTCAAGCCTGAACCGGGCCGTGTCCTAAGCCATTCGAGGCAGCTACCTGCCGGTCGGGTGCTGTTTTACTTTGCGCCATGCCGCTCCCACAACTGCTCTCCATCCTCGAATCTCTGGGTGAATTCGGGGAGCTGCTGAGCGCCCTGCCGGGTCCGGGTGGACGCTGCGGCGTTGGCGGTCTCCACGGTTCTGCCGATGCAGTGGTCGTAGCTGCACTCGCTCGGAATCTGCGGCAACGCTTTTTCGTGGTCGTGAGCGACGACGTCGCTGGCGCCGAGCGATGGCTGGCCGACCTGACAACGCTTGTCGAGACCGAAGCCGTTGCCTTCTATCCGCCACGCGAAAGCTTCGGTGAGGCAGAGGCCCACGCTGAGATCGCGGGCGAGAGAGTTGAAACGCTGGAGCGTATCGGTCGTGGCGATCTTCGCGTCGTCGTCACCACCAGCAGAGCGCTCCTCGAACGCACGCAGCTTCCACGCGCGCTTGCCTCGGCGCGACTCGAGTTGCGCAAGGGCGACACTCGACGGCCAGAGCAGTTGGCTGCTCATCTCGAGGCAATTGGCTTCGAGCGCGTACCAATGGTAGAGGATGTCGCCCAGTTCAGCGTTCGTGGCGGCATCTTCGACATCTACAGCTTTGGGATGGCGGAGCCGGTACGGCTCGAGTTCTGGGGCGACGACGTCACAGAGCTCCGTCACTTCGATCTTCTCAGCCAGCGCTCGACCCGCGACGCCGAGGTCGCGCTGGTGCTGCCGGTGGATGGACAGATCAGCGTCGGCGATGGCGAACCGGAGCGCTCGTCAATCCGCGCGCTATTTCCACCAGACACGTTGCTCGTCGTCCCGCGCGGAACTCACATGAGGCCCGAGCTGGAGCGAACCTGGGCCGAGGCTCAGCATCACATCGATCTCGCGCGGCGACGCGGAGAAGACACCCCAAGCCGTGACGAGCTGTTCGAGTCTCCAGACACCACGATTCGCGCGTTGAATGCATTGGGAACCATCGATCTGTCGGGCGACAATCCGCAGATGATATTTCCGTTCAGGGAGCCGGAAGAGATTCAGCGCGACATCAAGCGCTTGAAGCAGATCGTGGCCGATGGAATTCCGACGATCATCCTCTGCGATAACGCCGGCCAGGCGGAGCGACTCGACGAACTGCTGAACGATGATCGCGTTTCTCCGGCGAGCCTGGCCATCGGAGTTCTCGATGGCGGCTTCGTCATTCCGCCACGAGGCGCGAATTTCCCTGGCTATCGCGTGTTCACCGATCACGAAATCTTCCGCCGTGAGCGCCGGTTTCGCCGTGCACGGCGCTACGTGACGGGCACCGCACTCGAGAGCCTTACCGCGCTGAAGCCCGGCGACTACGTGGTGCACCTCGAGCACGGCGTGGGCATCTACCGGGGCATCGAGAAGATGTACGTGCGCGAGAGCACGGTCGAAGTCGCTGTGATCGAGTACGAGGGAGGTGATCGACTCAACGTGCCCCTCTATCGCATCGATCAGATCGAGCGATATCGATCCGCGGCCGATATCACGTCCGAGGCTGCGCCACCACGTTTGCACGCACTCGGTGGAAAACGGTGGGCGTCGCAGCGCGACAAGACACGCGCGGCAATTCAGGAGATGACAGTCGAGCTCCTCGATCTCTACGCTCGTCGGAAGGTCGCGACCAGACCGCCGCACGTGCCCGATACCGTGTGGCAGCGTCAGCTCGAGTCGTCGTTTCTCTTCGAGGATACCCCCGACCAGCGGACCGCGACTACAGATGTGAAGGGCGACATGGAGCGTCCTCGGCCGATGGATCGCTTGCTGGTCGGTGACGTCGGTTACGGTAAAACCGAAATCGCCGTACGCGCTGCATTCAAGGCAGTGCAGTCCGGCCGTCAGGTCGTCGTCCTCGTGCCGACGACGATTCTCGCCGACCAGCACGCGCGGACATTCGGCGAACGGCTCGCCGATTTCCCGGTGAACGTGCAGACGCTCAGTCGCTTTCAGACTCCTAGAGAGCAGGCAACCGTGCTCGCGGATCTCAAAGCCGGAAAGACCGACATTGTAATCGGCACGCATCGTATTCTTAGCGCCGACGTTTCGTTCTCGCAGCTGGGATTGATCGTGGTTGACGAGGAGCACCGATTCGGTGTCAAACACAAGGAACGACTCAAGAAGCTCCGCCTCGAAACCGATGTCCTCACTCTTACGGCTACGCCGATCCCCCGGACGCTTCACCTCTCCCTCGCCGGCCTCCGCGACATGACTCTCATGCAAACGGCGCCGCGCGATCGTTCGCCAGTGCTCACCTACGTCGAGCCATGGGACGATGGGCTGATCGACGAGGGAATCTCTCGTGAATTGGATCGTGGTGGTCAGGTTTTCTTCGTCCACAACCGGGTCGAGACGATCGACGGCATGGCCGACCACATCCAGCGTGTCGTGCCTCGCGCGCGCATCGGTGTCGGACACGGCCAGATGCGTGAGCGCGACCTCGAGAGCGTAATGCGCAAGTTCGTCGACGGGGAGATCGATGTGCTCGTCTCGACGATGATCGTAGAGTCAGGACTCGACGTTTCCAACGCCAACACGATGTTCGTGAACCGCGCCGACACTTTCGGCCTCGCGCAGCTCTACCAGCTTCGCGGGCGCGTCGGCCGGTCGCACCGCCGTGCGAGCTGCTACCTGCTGGTGCCTGATTCCATCGACGAAGATGCCAATCGCCGTCTCACCATTCTGGAGCATCACACCCAGCTCGGCGCCGGTTATCAGATCGCGCTGAAAGATCTCGAGCTCCGCGGCGCTGGCAATCTCCTCGGCCCTGAACAGTCGGGGTTCGTGCACGCCGTCGGATTCGATATGTACCTGCGCATGCTCGACGAGACCGTGAGGCGTGTGATGCGGGGAGACGACGCGCCGAGGCTGCAGCCTTCGGAAGTCTCGCTGGATACGCCGTCGTATCTTCCGGACGACTACATCACTTCGCAGGACGCCAAGCTCGACATCTACAGGCGCCTGACACACATGACAGATGTCGCCGAAATAGAGGCGTTGAAGTCAGAGGTGCGAGACCGCTTCGGTGTGCTACCCGAACCGGCGCGCAGCTTTTTTGCCACCGCGCTGCTGCGCATCCTTGGCGGTGCCTCCGACATCGAGTCGGTGCTGGTGCGCGGAAACGAGGCCCGTATTACCTTTCGCGAGCACGCGGTGCCCCGGATGAAGGGGATTTCGGCGGCGTTCCACGAGGTACAGTTCCAGGCGGAAGTGCGACGCGCGCATCCGCTATCCCTCAAGCTCACCCGCCTTGGAGGAGCTGAGATGCTCGATGGACTTGTCCGTGCCCTGGCAACACTGCGTCCCACCTGACAGCTAACCCGTACGACTCACCATGAAACGCAATTTCGTTTTCGCCGCGGCAGCGGCTTTTACACTTTCAGCCTGCTCGGGCCTGAGGGACGCGCTTAACGCGCACACTGATTGGGTGGCTCGCGCCGGAAGCGCCGAGCTTACGGTCACGAAGCTCGCGACGCTGCTTGGCAAATCACGCGCTCCGATCCGCAAGGACATCGCGAAGTCGATCGCGAATGTCTGGACCGATTACCAGTTACTCGGCACCGCCGCCGCACACAACGATTCGCTCAACGATCCAAAAGAGATCGACGAAGCGATGTGGCCTGCGATCGCCAACCTGAAGGCGCGCAAGTGGTACAACGTCGTATCGAAGGGCTGGGGCGTCGAGGACACTGCCGCGGCTAAGCGCCAATGGGAAACCGGGCAGATACTCGCTGCCGATCACATCCTGCTGCTTGCGCAGGGAATGGCCCCGACGCAGAAGGCCGCGGTGAAGCAGAGGGCCGACTCAATCCGCAGAAAGGTGACGCCGGCGAACTTCGCCGCGACGGCGAAGGCGAGCAGCCAGGATCAGCAAAGCGCTGCTCAGGGCGGCTCGCTCGGACTCTTTCCGCGCGGATCCATGGTGCCGGAGTTCGAGAAAGCAGTCCTCGCACTCAAGCCGGGCGAGATCTCACCGGTCATTGAGACCCAATACGGATTCCACATTATCCGGCGCCCAACCTACGAACAGGTTAAAAACCAGCTCATGAGCGCGTCGAAGGGTCGGAGCGTCTCGGTCGCCGAGAGTACTTACCTGGCCAAGCTTGAACAGGGCGGGAAGATCGAGGTGAAGAAGGGAGCTGTAGCAACGGTCAGAGCTCTCGGCAACGACCCGGATGCCTACCGCCGCGACAATACAGAGCTGGCGACCTCGACTGCGGGAAAGTTTACAACCGCCCGACTCGTCGGCTGGCTCGAGACCCTGCCGCCACAGGCGCGAGTACTCGATCAAATCAAGCAGTCGCCCGATTCACTGCTCGTGCAGTTGATTCGCAACTTCGTCAAGAACGAGCTGGTGCTGAAGCAGGCCGACAGTGCAAAAATCCAGATTGAGCCAGCCGAGCTGGCACAGCTGCACGCAAGCTTCGTCAACGCCGTGCAGTCGGCTTGGTCTCAGCTCGGCGTGACACCCACCTCATTGTCGGATAGCGCCAAGTCCGCGGGGGACCGCGAGAAGCTGGCAGCGAAACGCATCGACGAATACTTCAGTCGCATGGTACAGGAAGCGGCACCATTCGTTTCAGTTCCGACACCGCTCTCCAACGTTCTCAGGCAGAAATACAAATATTCGTTCAACGATGCCGGCTTTGATCGTGCCGTGCAGGAGGCATCCAAGATCCGCAGTTCCGCCGACTCAGCGCGGTCTGCTCGGCAGCCGCCGACCGCGGTACCGTTGAATCCGGCACTCCTCCCCCCGCCAACGTCGTCTTCCACTCCTCGCGGCAATCAGAAGTGATCGAACCACCGTCTTTGCGCGGTGTACGACCTGCGATGATCAAGCGACTAATCGTTGTTGCCGCTCTCGCCCCGATAGCCGTTCGCGCGCAGACACCAGCTACTGCCGCGCGAGCAATCCCGCCCGCTCTACCGATCGATCGCGTCGTCGCGATCGTGGGCGACCAGCCCCTGCTTTGGAGTGACGTGCTTACCGCAATCAATCAGCGGAGAACCCAAGGACTGCAAGTACCCGCCGATTCGGCGGGGCAGGCTGCTCTTGCCCGAACGGTGCTCGGCGAGCTCGTCGACGAGGAGATGCTCGTTCAAAAGGCGAAAGAGATGAAGCTCGAGGTGACGGACGCCGACATCACGGCTGGGGCAGATCGCCAGATCAAGCAGGTCCGCGCGCAGTTCAGCTCCGATGACGAGTATCGGAACGAACTGAAAAAGGCTGGGCTCGGATCGCCGGAGGAATATCGTAAGTCGCTCATCGAGCAGTACCGCCGACAGAACCTTCAGCAGAAGGCGTTTGCCGAGCTGCGGAAGAAAGCCAAGCCCGTGAACGTTACGGATGAGGAAGTGACGGCTGCGTTTGAGCGGAGTCGCGCTGATCTGCAAAAACGTCCTGCGACCGTGACCTTCAGGCAGATCATCGTTGCGCCACACGCGTCAGCGGCTGCGAAGGCGAAGGCAAAGGCCCGAGCCGATTCACTGCTCACCGAAATCAGAAAGGGCGGAGACTTCGAGCAAATCGCCAAGCGCGAGTCGATGGACCCCGGCACCAAGCAGCTCGGAGGCGATCTGGGTTGGAATCGTCGGGGCAGCGGTCTCGTTCCAGAGTTCGAGGCGATGATGTTCGCGCTGCGACCAGGTGAAGTGAGTCCGGTGATCGAGACTGCGTTCGGCTATCACATCATTCGTGTTGACCGCGTTCAGTCGGCCGAAGTAAAAGCGCGACACATTTTGATCGCGCCAGTGATAGACTCGGCTGACGTAGCCGCAGCGAAGGTCGAGGCGGACACTGTCGCCTCGCAATGGCGGCGCGGAGTGCCGTATGACTCACTCGTTGCCAAGCACCACGATCCGACGGAAGAGAAAGGTGTGCTGCAGCCGTTTCCACGCGACTCCTTGCCGCCGTCTTATCTGGCCGCGCTCACTGGTGCAAAGGCTGGCGACATCACCAACCCATTCCAGCTGGTGAATCCGCGCGGGCAGCCAAAATACGCCGTGCTCCAGGTCGTGACAGCGACCGATGCGGGCGAGTACAATCAGAACGAGATACGCGAGCAGATTCGCACGCAACTCGCGGAAGAACGATCCATCAGACAACTATTGGACGACATGCGCAAACAGACTTACGTCTCGATCAGGATGTAAACGTGAAAGCGCGTCTTGCCATGACCGTCGGAGATCCCCGCGGAATTGGCCCGGAGATCGTCGCCAAAGCGCTCGCTGACTCACGGGTCGGCGAGCGCTGTGACGTTGTGGTCATCGGGCCGGCCGAATCCGGTGTGCAGGTCGGAGAGTCAGTCGGGCACTGGGTCGCAAAAGGCGGTGCCGCGCGGGCCGGGGAGCTCAGTGGACTCGCAATAGAGCGAGCTGTACAGATGGCAATTGCCGGCGAAGTCGATGGAATCGTCACCGCTCCGATCGACAAGGCCGCATTGCACGCCGGCGGTTATGACTATCCAGGACATACCGAAATGCTGGCGCACCTCACTCGCTCGCACGTCGCCATGATGCTGACGTCTGAGAAGCTGCGCGTCGTGTTGGCCACGACCCACATTCCTCTCCGCGAGGTTAGTCAGAAGCTTAGTTCGGGGTCGATCACGGAGACAGCGCGCATCACACGCGATGGACTGCGGGAATGGTTTGATATTCCGGAGCCCCGCATCGCATTGTGCGCGCTCAACCCGCACGCGGGCGACAGCGGAAGATTTGGCAACGAGGACTCAGACATTCTCGCGCCCGCCGCGCGTGCCGCAGGTATCGACGGACCTTTCCCCGCTGACACGGTTTTCGTGCGCGCGATGCGCGGCGAGTTCGATGCCGTGATCGCGCCTTACCACGACGTTGGTATGACTGCTATCAAGGTTGCGTCGTTTGGGAGCGCGGTAAACATCACACTGGGACTCCCGTTTCCGCGGACCTCACCGGATCACGGAACCGCGCTCGACATTGCCGGCCAGAATCGCGCCGATCCGTCAAGCATGATCGCGGCTACGCTTCTGTGTGCGTCGATTGCGGCTCGCGTTCGCCCGCGCGCCGGTCGCCTACCGAATGCAGATCGACAGCCAGACTCTCGATCCGCCGCCCATCCATCTCGCGCACGGTAAAGATCGCGCCGCCGGCGATGACGCGATCGCCAACAACTGGCAGCCTCCCAAGCACACCGAAGACGTAGCCGCCGATGGTGGTGTAATCCACATCCGGCACCATCAGACCGAAGTGCTCATTAAGCTCGCCGATGTGGGTGCTCCCCGGCACGTGGGTCTCACCCGCGCGTGTGTGTAGCGGTGCTTCGGCATCCTCGGGCGTATCGTACTCGTCCAGGATCTCGCCGACGATCTCCTCGAGCAGATCTTCCATGGTGACGACGCCGGCGGTGCCGCCGTACTCATCCAGCACGACAGCCATGTGCTCCTTGAGTCTCTTGAAATCGGCGAGCACTTCCTCTACTTCGCGCGAGCCGGGAATCACGTGCACCGGCCGCATGACCGACGGTAGATCGAACGCTTCCGTATTGGCTCGCGGCGCCAAAAGCTTCAGTAGATCCTTGGCGAGAACGACGCCGATTATGTTGTCGATCGACTCGTCGTAGACCGGATAACGTGAGAGTCCCGTGTCCTGAACAACTCCGAGCACCTCAGACAGCGTCGCCTCGACCGGCAGCGCGACCAGTTCCGTGCGGGGCGTCATCACCTCGCGGGCGTTCTTCTCCGAGAACTCGAAAACCGCATCGATTAGATCGGCGTCGTGTGCCTGCATCTGTCCGCTCTCCTGAGATTGCTCTACGAGTAGGCGAATCTCCTCCGGCGAATGGACTGCTTCTTCGGATCCAGCCTTCTCCTGACCGAGCGCCCGCAAAATCACCTGCGACGATTTGTTGAGAAAGGAAGTGAACGGCGTGGTGACCCACGCGAAGAACAACAGTGGCGGCGCGAGCCAGCGAGCGAGTGCCTCCGGATGATTGAGGGCCGCAGCCTTCGGTGTCAGCTCCCCGAACACGACGTGGAGGTACGTAACGATGATCAGCGCGATCGTCGCGCCGATCGTCAGCCGCATTGACAACTCGATGGCAAACGGCAGGTTGGTGAATAGTCCGGCGATCATATCGCCCACGGTCGACTCTGCGACCCAGCCGAGTCCAAGGCTGGCTAGCGTAACGCCAAGCTGGCTGGCCGAGAGAATGCGCGAGATATTTCCGGAGGCACGCAGCGCAACGCGGGCCAGGCGGTCGCCACTTCGGGTCATTGCCTCCAGACGCGTCCGTCTGGAGCGGACAAGAGCGAACTCGGCGCCTACGAAGAACGCGTTAAGGAGCACGAGCAGAATTATGGCCAGCAGCCGACCGAGCACAGATACAAGTTACCACAATTCCGGTCACCCACACCAGCACGACGGCGCGCACCAGCACGGAGTTGGCCATTCGCACGTGCGCGATGCACCCGTGTCGAGCCTGCGCATCGCGCTGGTGCTGACCGCCGCTCTGCTCGTCGTTGAAGTGGTCGGCGGCCTGCTGTCGAATTCGATCGCGCTACTCGCCGATGCAGGCCACATGCTCACCGATGTTGCAGCGCTTGGACTCGCGCTGTTCGTGGCATGGTTCAGCCAGCAGCCAGGAAATCCGCAAAAGACTTACGGCTATCTTCGCTGGGAAATTCTCGCCGCCTTTGTGAACGGCGGGACTCTGCTCTTGATCTCGGCGTGGATTCTCTTGACTGCGATCATGCGACTCCGCGCGCCGGAGCCAGTGGGAAGCGGGTTGATGCTATCCGTTGCAGCGGCTGGACTCGTCGTTAACATCATCGCCGCCCGCGTCCTCGCTGTTGGCTCTTCTCACAACCTCAATGCACGCGGCGCGTATTTGCATGTACTCGGCGACCTTCTCGCCACAGTCGGAACGCTCGCTGCCGCGTTGGCGATTCGCTATACCGGCTGGCTCATGGCCGACCCGATCGCATCGATTCTCACGACTGCACTTATCATGACCGGCGCATGGCGGCTCGTGCGCGAGTCGGTCGATATTCTGCTCGAATCGACGCCCGGCCACATTCCATTGCCTGCAGTGCGCGGACAGCTCGAGGCAATCCCCGGCATTGAATCGGTGCACGATCTGCACGTGTGGTCAGTGACGCCCGCGGTGGTCGCGATGAGCGCGCACTGCATCGTGCGGGAGCCCGGACAACACCAGCACGTACTCGAGCACATCCACGACGCGATGCGACTGTTCGGCATTCAGCACGTGACCATCCAGCTCGAGCGAGACGAGATGCTCGACCGCGAGAGGCACTTGCACGCCTAGCTAACTTATAAGGCTATGGCAGAGCAGGAAATTCGCAACGTCGCGATCATCGCGCACGTCGATCACGGCAAGACGACTCTCGTCGACAAAATGCTCCGGCAGGCCGGCGCATTCCGGGAGAATCAGGTCGTGATGGAGCGCGTCATGGACTCGAATCCACTCGAGCGTGAGCGCGGCATCACGATTCTGGCGAAGAACACCTCGGTCCGCTGGAAGGGAACGAAGATCAACATCGTCGACACTCCCGGCCACTCAGATTTTGGCGGCGAGGTCGAGCGCATTCTGCGGATGGTCGACGGCGTTCTGCTCGTCGTCGATGCATTCGATGGTCCGATGCCCCAGACCCGCTTCGTTCTTCGCAAGGCGCTCGCGCTCCAGCGTACGCCGATCGTCGTCATCAACAAGATCGACCGTCCCGGTGCTGATCCTCTTCGCGTGCACGACGAGGTTCTCGATCTCTTTATCGAGCTCGAGGCCGACGAAGCGCAGCTCGACGCCCCCGTCGTCTACGCCTCCGCGCGCGAAGGTGTGGCCACGCTGGATATGGATGTCGCTCCGATCGACCTGTCGCCTCTCTTCGACGCCATTGTGCGACACGTGCCGGCGCCGCCCAGCGATGATGCGAGCCCTTTTCAGATGCTGATATCGACGATCGACCATTCTCCTTACCTCGGTCGGCTGGGAATCGGTCGCATCGAGCGTGGCACGGTTCACGTCGGCGATCCGGTAATGCTTCTGCCGCTCGACGGAGCGCAGAAAGGGGAGCAGTCGCGCGTGACGAAGCTTTTTACCTACGAGGGACTCGATCGCATCGAAGTCAGTGAGGCATCGGCGGGAGAAATCGTTGCGCTCGCCGGTCTCGAAGGCGTGGAGATTGGACTCACGGTCACTGATACGGAGCATCCTGAGCGGTTGGCCGGGATTTCGGTCGAAGAGCCCACCATCTCCGTCGATTTTCTCGTCAACAATTCGCCGTTTGCCGGCAGGGACGGGAAGTTTGTCACCTCTCGACAGATCAGAGAGAGATTGTACCGCGAGCTGGAGCGGAACGTCGCGCTCAGAGTCGAGGACACGGAATCGACGGACACCTGGACTGTTTCGGGGCGGGGCGAGCTGCACCTGACGATTCTGATGGAGACGATGCGCCGCGAAGGTTACGAGTTTCAGGTATCGCGTCCGCGAGTGATCACACGGGTGGGTTCTGCTGGCGAAAGGCTCGAGCCATACGAGGAGCTCGCGATCGATGTCCCTGAGGAATTCCTCGGCGTCGTCATCGAAAAGCTCGGTCCTCGCCGCGCCGCAATGCTGGAGATGAAAAATCCGGGGCAGGGAATGGTACGGCTTCTTTACAAGATTCCCGCGCGCGGATTGTTCGGATATCGATCGGAGTTCCTGACCGATACCAGAGGCACAGGCATCATGCACCATCGATTCCTAGAGTACGGCCCGTGGGCAGGGCCGCTCGCTGGCAGAATGCGCGGCACATTAGTGTCGATGGAAGGTGGAGTTATTGTTGCGTTCGCGCTTGCAAATCTCGCCGAGCGCGCTACCCTTTTCGTGTCCCCCGGAGACGCGGTTTACGAGGGAATGCTGGTGGGTGAGAATTCGCGGCCGGGCGACATGGACGTGAATCCGACCAAGGAGAAGAAGCTCACCAACATGCGCTCGAAGGCGAGTGACGAGAACATTCAGCTCGAGCCTCCGAGGGAGTTGACGCTGGAAGGTGCGCTGGAGTATATCGAGGAAGACGAGCTGATCGAGGTCACTCCGCAAGCGATAAGACTGCGGAAGCGCTTCCTCAGCGCGAACGACCGGAAGAAGTTGTCACGCGAGGCGAAGCGCGAGCGCGCTTCGGTCTAACAACCAGGAGATTACGGTAATGTGCGCCATGCTGGAGGCCGCGGGGGGCTTCCTGAACGACGGAAGCCGCACCCGGGGCATCCGCGCAAGTACGAGGACTGACTCTCGGACGACCCGTTGGTGATACTCCTGCGCCTGTGACCGCTCGGATTCGCCCCCTCGCGGCGGCGCTTGCTCTCAGCGCATTTGCGACCGCGTGCGCCTCCTATCGCGCACCACCGCGCGACCTGTCGCAGCTGAATCACATCGTCGTCATTTATCTCGAGAACCGCAGCTTCGACAACATGTACGGCGAGTTCCCCGGTGCGGATGGACTGCAGCAGGCAGCGAATGCGCCAAAGCAGGCGGACTCGAGCGGTAAGCCGTATGTCTATCTCCCTCAGCCGGCGGGGCCACCCTTTCCGATCGCTGACAAGCTGCCCAACGCGCCATTCAACATTGATCGGTATTTAGCGCCGAGCCAGCGAACCCGGGACCTGGTGCACCGTTTCTACCAGGAGCAGGCGCAGATCGACGGCGGGAAAATGGACAAATTCGCTGCCGTCAGCGACGCCAAGGGTTTCGTGATGGGCTATTACCATACGAGCGGAATATTGCTGTCCGCCGAAGCGAAGCGGTACACCCTTGCCGATCGATTCTTCCACGCTGCGTTCGGCGGATCGTTCCTGAATCACATTTTCATGATCAGCGCTGCGGCACCGACGTTTCCCAACGCGCCGGAGATTATGGTAACAAAGCTGGACGCGGCTGGAAATCTCGTCACGGACGGTGCTGTATCTCCCGACGGTTTCGTGGTGAACACCGCCTTCTCGGTGAACGGGCCGCGTCCAGCGTTCGCCGCCGCGAGCACGCTGGTTCCCAGTCAAACGATGCCGACGATTGGCGACCGACTGTCGGGCGGGGGGATCTCATGGGCCTGGTACGCCGGCGGATGGAACGATGCCGTGGGCGGACGACCTGACTCCTCGTTCCAGTACCATCACCAGCCGTTCGTGTACTTCGCCAATTACGCCGATGGGACCGCTGCGCGGGCGGCACATCTGAAGGATGAAACAGATTTCATCGCCGCAGCCCGCGCGGGTACGCTGCCCGCCGTTTCCTTCGTCAAACCACTCGGCACCAACAACGAGCATCCCGGCTACGCTGACATCGTTACGGGCGAGAAACACGTTGAGGAGCTGCTAAACGCGGTGCGCAGCGGCCCGAACTGGAAAGACGCGGTCGTGATAATCACTTACGACGAGAACGGCGGCTTCTGGGATCACGTCAGCCCGCCGGTCGTTGACCGCTGGGGTCCGGGCGCCCGCGTTCCGGCAATCATCATCTCCCCGTTCGCCCGGCGCGGATTCGTCGACCACACTACCTACGATACGATGTCGATCCTGGCTCTTATTGAGAAGCGGTTCGGAGTCAAACCGCTGGGCACGCGAGACGCGGCCGCGAATCCACTCGAGAATGCCTTCGACTTCAACCAGCCGCACTGACTGGAATTGCGAAGGGCCGATATTGCCAGACGCGCTCGCTTGTAAGGCTGCCGTCCCGATTTAATTGCCCTTGAGGACTCCGGTCATCAGACCGTTCTCCGTCGTGCACGTGACAATTCCGCTCCGCATCTCGCAGCTCTGCGATGATTGGGTGTGTTTGGCGACGGCTATCCAATCTGCGAGCTGGCTGCCGAGGATGTTGAACGCGGTAAGCGTCACGGTGACATCCTTCGAGGGCGAGAATCCGTTGAGGGGCGAGTCCGCCGTTGCCGTTCCGGAGAAGTACTGGCCATGGTTGTCGGCGGCGTATTGCTCCTCGTACAAAGCCGCGATGTGCAGATCGGCTTTCATCGCGGCCGCGTACGCCTTGTCCTTGCTGCCGGCGTAGTAAGGTATCGCGATGGCAGCGAGAGTGCCGATCACCACGGCTACGATCAGAACCTCGATCAGAGTGAAGCCTTTTCGCATTCCCACCATTTGCTGCTCGACAGAATGAAGACGACGTTTTGGGACGGATTTTCGCGTCTTCAATACTCAACATAGCGCGTGACGAGGTCGTGAAAACAATATTACGGAATTGTCACGGTCGCGAAGGATCGCCGATTGACCACCCTTATACGGCTGGCTAACTTGCAAAACTCTGCGTCACAGGCATTTAGCTACTGACAAAGGGGCCTGTAGCTCAGGTGGTTAGAGCGCACGCCTGATAAGCGTGAGGTCGGTAGTTCAACTCTACCCAGGCCCATGAATCAGAACTTATTGCCTCGCTTACGGATACGTCCCTAAGCGAGGTTTCTGCATTCCGCCAGAATTGGGTCTGCTGTCGATTCGTGCGGTCGATTCGCTACCGAGAACCGGTCGCACGACGCTGATCACGATT
>WNGH01004272.1_pt1 | contig 13642 bp, 8 predicted proteins | sample 5400631 | NCBI WGS metagenome assembly WNGH01 (sample SAMN13153373, study PRJNA577476) | soil metagenome | isolation source: 115 cm soil or saprolite under Garry oak tree replicate 1 | place: USA:California | collected 2016-06-15
CACTCCTGCTGGGCAGCATCCCGGCCGCCGCAGTCCTCCACCTGCTAGTTGCGCCTCAGCTGTTCGTTGTCGCGCTGGGCGTTGCGACTACCTATGTATGGTTCGACGCGGCTAGCTTCGGCGCCGTGCCTGCGCTTGTTAACCGCTCGCAACTGCCCGCCGCCACCAGCATGGTCTGGTCGTCGGGCTCGATCGCGATGCTGATCGGGCCAGCCCTGGGCGCTGGCTTGATCACCGTGCTTGCACCCGCCTATGTACTCGGCCTGGATGCCGCAAGCTACGCCGCGTCGGCGCTGTTAATTACCGCTATCCGGCGACATTTCCAAAGATCACCGCGAGGACCAGGCAGAAATAGCCGTGTCCGCCAGGATATAGCGGATGGGCTCCGGTTTCTGTGCCGCCAGCCCGTCGTCCGGACAATGACCATTGCGACGTTTGCTATCTGCGTGAGCTGGGGCGGCACATTCGGACTGCTCGTAGTCTACGCAAACCGGGCACTGCACCTGGTGCGCACGGATGTGCGGCTGGGATTACTGTACAGCGCTGGTGAGCTAGGCGGCCTTATCTCTGCCATCGCAGTACCAAGAATTGTAAAGCTTTCCATAATCGGTCGCCTGATGGCCGCATTCATGCTGGCCAACACGGTCATTCTCGCGATCTTGGCCATCGTGCCCGGCTACGGCTGGGCGCTGCTGCTGTTTACGTGTTACGAACTCAGCTACGGACTAGTGATCATGGTGGCAATCACGGTTCGTCAGCTGCTCACGCCGGATCACTTGCAGGGACGCGTCAACACCACGGGAAGGCTGATCGCCTGGAGTGGCCAGCCGGCCGGCGCGCTCCTGGGCGGCATGCTGGCCGAGCTAATGCCGATACGGCTCGTCTTCGGGCTCATGACGCTTGGCGTCGCGGCCGGCGCAGGACTCGCAGTGTGGTCCAGTCTTCGAGCCGGCCCGCTTTCCCGGATCTCGATTTACGGCGAGGGCAAATGACCTGCGCTGGTCAGTGCCCTACTCGGACGATGCGATGAGCGATCTCGATTACCCCAGCCCCGACGATGACGGAACCTGGACTCTGGTGAGACGGCACAGCCTTCGGCGCATCAGGCCAGGTAGTCTCCGGCCTTGATCCCGGCGGCGAACACGCGCCATTCGTCGGGCGTGAAGACCAGCACGGGGCCGCTTCGGTCTTTCGAGTCGCGGACGGCGATCACTGTGCCGGTATCGGCGATCTCGACGCAGGCACCGTTGGCGCTGCTGCGGCTGCTCTTGCGCCACTGGGCACCGGACAGGTCGGGGATGGTCATGCCCAACCCCCTCTTCCTCATAGCTGGTCCGCCTTATAGCTGGTCCGCGATGGTGGCCAGCAAGGCGATGCTCTCATCTGGCCGCAGGGCCGCGGCGCGGAGATGCCCGAACATCAGGGTATACCGGCGAATCTCCGCGTCACCTTCCAGGAAGAGGTCGCCCGCCATGCTGTCGAGATAGATGAGGCTCTGATCGGCAGGATCCGGGAACTCCAGCACGATGAAGGAGCCGGGCATGCCCGGGTGCGCTCCGGCATCGTAGGGGATCACCTGGACCGTTACATTCGGCAGCATGGCCGTTTCCGTGATCCGCGCTAGCTGTTCCCCCATCACCTGGCGGCCGCCGACGACGCGCCGGACAGCCGCCTCGTCCATGATCGCCCAGAGTCGCGCCGGATGTTCCCTCGTGAGCAGCGCCTGCCGGTCCAGGCGTGCGGCGACGCGGCTTTCCACTTCCTCGGCGGTGGCGTGCGGCAGGATCCCGCCAATGACCGCCCTGGTGTAGCCCTCGGTCTGCAGCAGGCCGGGTATGAACAACGACTCGTAGTTCGAGATCGATCCGGCCTCAGCCTCGAAGCTGATGAAGTCCGAGTAGATGTCCGGCAGGTCCGACCGGTGAGGTTGCATCCACCCGCGCTGGCTCGCCTCCCGCAGGACTGTGAGCAGCTCGGCCCGTTGTGCCTGGTCAACGCCGTACAGGTCCATGAGCTGAATCAGCGTCGATCGCTGAGGCCGCTGCTGGGCGCTTTCCAGCCGGTACAGCGTGGAGCGGTCCTTGCCGGTCCGCTCGGAGACTTCATCCTGGGTTAGGCCGGCAGCCTCGCGGAGTTGCCGGAGCTGAGCTGCCAGGCGGCGAAGCCGCACCGTCGGCGCAGGCCGGTTATTGGGCATGACCGGAGTCTAGCGACAAGCTATTTGCATCTGATGCGTTCATTACTGTTGCGTCCGCTTGAAAGGTGAGTGCATCATGAGGAAGCACGTGCCAGTTCTGCGTGCTCAGCTACCGGACCGAAGCGAAGGCAGCCCTGATGGAACAAGCGACCACCCCGAGGGCAACGGCTGCGCCCATGCCCGTGTCGCTCAGGGGTCACCGACGGTTCCCCGGCCGGGCCGATCAGGTCAGGGAAGCGCGCCAGTTCCTGAGCCGCCTGCTGGGCAGTTTCCCCGCCACTGATGACGCCGTCCTGTGCCTATCTGAGCTGGCATCCAATGCGGTACTGCACAGCAACTCCGGCAAGCCCGGCGGCACGTTCGTCGTCCGGGCAGACATCCGACAGGGCAGCTGCCTGCACGTCGAAATCAGTGACCAGGGTGGTCCGTGGAGCCACCCTGTCCGTGCCGATGGCCAGCACGGACGCGGGTTACTCATCGTGGGCCATGTTGCCCGCGACTGGGGAGTCATCGGAGACGGCCAGCAGGGCTGGACCGTCTGGTTCGAGATCAGCCACCCGGCACCCGCCGCACTACCCACCGCGAGCCACGCACGGCAATGACCGGTCCCGGACCCGCCGCCCCGCTTGCCTCGAAACTAATATGCGCGGCAGCTGGCCGCGATCGCGGCCGTGGGGTCATGGCCCCCATGATGAGCACCGCCGCCGAGGCCAGCGCGATGTGGTGCGAGCGCGCCCGGCTCGGCCCGGGACCTGAGGGACGACGCGCCGGCCGGCCAGCGGGACGCCGCGTAGCGCTGCGGCTGCGAGAGCATGGACAGGCGAGACTATGCTGGTCGGCCGCCCCGCGCACGGCGGCTCGGCAGGGCGGCGCACGGGCGGCCTGCCCGCCAAGGCCTGCCGCCAGGGCCATGCCCGCCGTGGCCTGCCCGGTACAGCGTCCAGCCAGGGCGCACCAACCCAACGGAGGGATCGGCAGAGATGGCGCACGGTGCCCGAGTCGACTCGGTCGTGATTTTCGTGCATGACCTGAACCGGTCGGTGAGCTTCTACACCGACGTGCTCGCACTGGCGGTGACCGACCGCAGCGCCACCGCAGCGCTGCTGACCAGCGCCGGCGGAACGCAGCTGATCTTGCGCGCGATCGGCGGCAACGCCGCCCACCCGCTTGGCAGCGTGGGCGTGCAGTACGTCATCTGGACCGCGAGCGGGAAAGATGATCTCGACCGCTGCGAGCAGGCGCTGAAACGGCGCTCGGCCTACACCGAGACCCGGCGCACCGAGCAGGCCACCGCGGTGGAAGGGCGCGATCCGGATGACATCGTGGTGATGATCACCTACCCTGGCCCGGACCAGGCACCGCTGCATGAGCTGCCGGTGCGGATCTACGGCTGGTGAGGGCGGCATGATCCTCGGCCTCCCGGACGGCGTGCGCGGGTGCCTCTTCGACCTCGACGGCGTCCTCACGAAGACCGCTTTGGTGCACGCGGCCGCGTGGAAAGAGATGTTCGACGGTTACCTGCGCGAGCGGGCCCGGCAAACCGGGCAGCCGTTCGCGGCGTTCGATCCGGTCAGCGACTACGACGAGTACGTGGACGGAAAGCCCCGCGCCGAGGGCACCCGGTCGTTCCTGGACGCGCGCGGCATCGACCTGCCGGACGGCAGCGACGACGACCCGCCGGGCGCGCCGACCGTGCACGGCCTTGGCAACCGCAAGAACGAGATCGTGCTGCGCCGGATCCGCGCCGACGGAGTGGCCGCCTACGAGGGCTCGGTCAGGTACGTCCGCGCGGCCCGGGACGCGGGGCTGGGCCGGGCCGTGGTGTCATCCAGCGCAAACTGCCGCGACGTGCTCGCCGTGGCCGGAATCACGGACCTGTTCGAGGCGGTGATCGACGGTGTCGTGGCCGGCCGTGAGCACCTGCCGGGCAAGCCGGCCCCGGACACCTTCCTGGCGGGCGCGCGTGCCCTGGGAGTGCCGCCGTCGGCGGCCGTGGTCTTCGAGGACGCGCTGGCGGGGGTGGCAGCCGGCCGCGCGGGCGCCTTCCGCTACGTGGTAGGTGTCGACCGGGCCGGGCAGGCCGATGCGCTGCTGGCGCACGGCGCCGACATCGTGGTGACCGACCTCGCCGAACTGCTGGACCGACCGTGATCCGGCAGGGGGTGTTCACCGTCGAGCCCTGGTCACTGCGCGAGATATCGCTGGACATAGACCTGCTCGCGCAGACCGAGTCGGTGTTCGCGCTGGCGAACGGGCACCTGGGCTGGCGCGCCAACCTGGACGAGGGAGAGCCGCACGGCCTGCCGGGGACCTACCTGAACGGCGTCTACGAAGCCCGCCCGCTGCCCTACGCCGAGGCCGGCTTCGGCTTCCCCGAATCCGGGCAGACGGTCATCAACGTGACCAACGGCAAGCTGATCCGGCTGTTCGTGGACGATGAGCCGTTCGACGTCAGGTACGGCGAGCTGCGCTCGCATGAGCGGCTACTTGATTTCCGCGCGGGAACGCTGACCCGGCAGGCCGAATGGTCGTCGCCGGCCGGGCGGACGGTCCGGGTTACCTCGGCCCGGATCGTGTCGTTCACCCAGCGGGCGATAGCGGCGATCTGCTACGAGGTTGAGCCGCTTAACGGCAAGGCCAGAATCGCCGTGCAGTCCGAGTTGCTCGCGAATGAGCAGCTGCCGCCGCCGCGCGGGGATCCCCGCGTCGCCGCAGTGCTCACCAGGCCGCTGACGAGCGAGTTCTGCGACGCCGATCAGGCCGTCGTGGTGGCAGTGCACCGGACCACGCACAGCGAGCTGCGGGTTGGCGCGGCGATGGAGCACGTGATCGACGGGCCGGACGGGCTGCAGATCGAGTCACGCGCGGCCGCCGATGGCGGCGTGGTCACCGCCACCACGGTCTTGCAGCCAGGGCAGCGGCTCCGGGTGATCAAGTTCGTCGCCTACGGCTGGTCGGGCGTCCGCTCGCTATCCGCCGTGCGCGATCAGGTACGAGCGGCGCTCAGCACGGCCCGGCAGACCGGCTGGGACGGGCTGCTGGCCGAGCAGCGGGAGTTCCTTGCCGACTTCTGGGACCGCGCCGACGTCGAGATGGACGGCGACGCCGAGGTCCAGCAGGCAGTGCGCTTCGGCTTGTTCCACGTCCTGCAGGCCGGCGCCCGCGCGGAGAACCGGGCCATCCCGGCGAAAGGGCTGACCGGACCCGGCTACGACGGGCACGCGTTCTGGGATACCGAGACCTTCGTCCTGCCGGTGCTCACCCTGACCCGCCCCGACGCGGCCGCCAGCGCGCTGCGCTGGCGGCACAGCACGCTGGAGCTGGCCATCGAGCGGGCAGCGCAGCTTGGCCTGCAAGGCGCCGCCTTCCCCTGGCGGACGATCGCCGGCCACGAATGCTCGGGTTACTGGCCAGCGGGCACCGCCGCCTTTCACGTCAACGCGGACATCGCCGACGCGGTGATCCGATATGTCGACGCCACCGGCGACGAGGCCTTCGGCCGCGGCCAGGGAATGGACCTGCTGACCCACACCGCGCGACTGTGGCGCTCACTCGGCCACCACGACGCCCGGGGGCGGTTCCACATCGACGGGGTGACCGGCCCGGACGAGTACAGCGCCCTCGCCGACGACAACGTCTATACCAACCTGATGGCGCAGCAGAATCTGGTGGCGGCCGCGGACATGGCGCAGCGGTATCCGGACCGGGCCCGCGAACTCGGCGTCGACCCGGAGGAGTCCGCTGGCTGGCGCGACGCGGCCGACGCGATGCACATCGCCTATGACGAATCGCTGGGCGTGCACCCGCAGTCCGAGGGATTTACCCGGCACCAGCTCTGGGACTTCGCCGGCACCATGCCGGAGCAGTACCCGCTAATGCTGCATTTCCCCTATTTCGAGCTGTACCGCAAGCAGGTGCTCAAGCAGGCCGACCTGGTCCTGGCCATGCAGCTGCGCGGCGACGCGTTCACCGCGGAGCAGAAGGCGCGGAATTTCGACTACTACGAGCCGCTCACGGTGCGGGACTCATCCCTGTCGGCGTGCACCCAGGCGGTGCTTGCCGCTGAGGTCGGGCAGCTTGCCCTGGCGTTCGAATACCTCGGCGAGGCAGCCCTGATGGACCTGCGCGACCTAGAGAACAACACCCGCGACGGCGTGCACATCGCCTCGCTGGCGGGCACCTGGGTCGCCCTGGTCGGCGGCTTCGGCGGACTGCGCATCCGGGCCGGAACGGTCAGCTTCGCACCGCGGCTCCCCGAGGTTCTCACCAGGCTCGCCTTCAGCCTGTTCATCCGGGGACAGCGATTGCGCATCGAGATCACCCGCGGCACCGCCAGCTACCTGCTCGCGGACGGCAAGCCGCTGCGGATCCGGCACCACGGCGACGAGGTAAGGCTGCTGCCCGGGAAGAAACGGGCCTGCGCGATCCCGCCGGCGCCGGCCCGGCCGCGCCCCGGCCAGCCGCTAGGGCGCGAGCCCGCCCGCCGCGGCACGCAGCCGCACTGACCGGGCGCAGCCGAAGCGGGCGCTGGCGCCGGCCCGGCCGCGGTGACCACGACGGGCCGGGATGAGGACGGCCGATTTAGTTCCGCGCAGGCTGTCCGTATGCCGTGCGCTGGATTACCGTCGAATCATGCTCAAACGTGACATCGTCCTGCCGCCGGAGCATCTCTACCCGCCGGACGAGTGGCGTGTCACGGAGGCGCGCTACTCGGATGAATTTGCCGATCGCGCGGAGACCGTCTTCTCGCTCGGCAATGGTTTCGTCGGTGTCCGCGGCAGCTTCGAGGAGGGACGCCCGGCGCTGTCACCTGGAACGTTCGTCAACGGCTTCCACGAGACGTGGCCGATCGTGCATCCGGAGGCGGCGCCCGGGCTCGCGCGCAAAGGGCAGACGATCGTGAACGTGCCGGACGCGACAATGCTCAAGCTCTACGTGGATGATGAGCCGTTGTACCTGCCGACCGCGCGTATTGATGAATATGCGCGGGTCCTCGACATGCAGGCCGGTACGCTGACGCGCGAGCTGATATGGGCCACTGACTCCGGGAAGCACGTCCGGGTCCGGTCACGGCGGATCGTCTCGCTTGAGTACCGTCACCTGGTCGCGATGACATTCGAGGTGACGCTGCTCGACCGCCCGGCGGCCGTTGCCATCTCCTCCGTGCTCGTCAACCGCCAGGACGCCCGTTCATCGGCGGACCTGCCGGAATACCAGCCGGGCGACCCCCGCATCGCGACCGTGCTGCCCCGCCGGGTACTCAATGTGCGGGCCGCGGAGCTAGCCGACCGGCGCATCCTGCTCGGCTACCAGACGACAAGCAGCCGGATGACGCTGGGCGTCGGTGTCGATCACGTCATTGACACCGCCTGCCCGCACCAGGCGGTGGGGTCTCTCAACGACGATACGGGCGAGATCACGGTCACCGCTGACGCGCTGGCAGGCACACCGATCCAGGTCACCAAGTACGCGGCTTACCAGTCCTCCCGTAGCGTCCCCGCGCCCGAACTCGTCGATCGGTGCAGCCGGACGCTGGACCGCGCGGTCCGGGACGGATTCGACAGTCTCGTCACGAGCCAGCGGGCGAATCTCGACCGGTTCTGGGACCGCGCCGACGTCCGGGTAAAGACCCGGCTCAGCCCGGTGCGGCACCAGCAGGCGATCCGGTGGAACCTCTACCAGGTCGCGCAGGCGTCCTGGCGGGCCGAGGGGGCCGGCATTCCCGCGAAGGGGCTGACCGGGCAGGCCTATGAGGGGCACTACTTCTGGGACACCGAGATCTACGTGCTGCCGTTCCTGTCCTACACCCAGCCGAGAATCGCGGGTAACGTGCTGCGCTTCCGGCACAGCATGCTCGATCGCGCGCGGGAGCGGGCCCGCGAGCTGAGCCAGCAGGGCGCGCTCTTCCCGTGGCGGACCATCAATGGCGAGGAGGCCTCATCCAATTTCCAGCAGGGCACCGCCCAGTATCACATCAACGCCGACATCGCCTACGCGATCCAGCAGTACGCCAGTGTCCTTGGCGACGCGCGCCTGCTCGGCGGGATGGGTGCAGAGACCCTCGTCGAGACCGCCCGGATGTGGGCGGACCTGGGGTTCTACGGCACCGACCAGAAGTTCCACATTCATGGCGTGACCGGGCCCGACGAGTACACCACCGTGGTCAATGACAACTGCTACACCAATCTCATGGCGCGGCTTAATCTTAATTTCGCCGCCGCCACGGTGCGGGAAATACGTGCGGAGCGGCCAGCGGATTACACCGCACTCGCCCGCGACGTAAGGCTGCAGCCCGGCGAGGTCACCTCATGGGAACGCGCGGCCGCGGCCATGCACGTGCCATTCGACGCCGAGCGCGGCATCCATCCCCAGGACGACGCGTTCCTCAGCCGGGAGATCTGGGATCTCGACGGCACACCGCGGGAGAAGTTCCCGCTGCTGCTGCACTACCACCCGCTCGTGATCTACCGGCACCAGGTGCTCAAGCAGGCCGACATCGTGCTCGCGATGTTCCTGCTCGGCAACGAGTTCTCGGCGGAACAGAAGCGCCGCAACTTCGACTATTACGACCCGCTCACCACCGGCGATTCGTCCTTGTCGGCGTGCGTGCAGAGCATTGTCGCCGCCGAAATAGGCCGCGAGCGCCAGGCCCTCGAATACTTCGAGTACGCGCTGCTCATGGACCTGGCCGACGTCGCCGGCAACGCTTCTGACGGAGTCCATATCGCGTCGGCGGCCGGCGTCTGGTCGTCGCTCGTCTTCGGCTTCGGCGGCGTCCGCGACTACGATGGCCGGCTGTCGTTCGTGCCCAACCTCCCGCGCCTCTGGAGCGAACTCGCATTCTCGCTGCGGTTCTGCGGCCGGCAGATCCGGGTTCAGCTCACGCACGAAGAACAGCGCTACATCCTCGACAAGGGCGCTCCGCTGGAGGTCACCATCCGGGGCGAGCCGCACCTGCTCAGCCTCGGTACGCCGGTCGCGATCAAGCGCTCGCCGCCTGGGGGCGAGCCCGCCCGCGGCAGCGAGCAGTCAAGCTGACGGAGGACGGCGGCCGGCATTCGGTTTGCCCGGCGCAGGCTTAGCGTCCGCTAAGAGCACGGCGTCACACCATCATGTGACTTTAGCCCCTGGGCATATCTCATCAGTGCCAGCACCCTGGGGGGAGTGCCTGGGAGCAAGGAGCCACGCGCATGGAGCGACCTGACGTCACACCGCTGCCGGACCTGCTGCACGGACGTTCCCGTGCCGGGCCGGTACGTGAGCAGCGGCCGGTCTACCTTGACCTGCTGCCGCCGTGCAATGCAGGCTGCCCGGCCGGCGAGAACATCCAGGCCTGGCTGGCGCACGCGGAAGTCGGCCACCACGAGCAGGCGTGGCGGCAGCTGGTCGCCGACAACCCGATGCCGGCCATCCACGGCCGGGTCTGTTATCACCCGTGCGAGAGCGTCTGCAACCGCGCCAATCTCGACAGCTCCGTGTCGATTCACTCGGTCGAGCGGTTCCTCGGCGACCTCGCGCTTGAGCGGCAATGGTCATTCGATCCGCCGGCCGCCCGCAGCGGAAGGCGGGTACTCGTCATCGGCTCCGGCCCGAGCGGGCTGTCCGCCGCCTACCACCTGGCCCGACGAGGCCACGAGGTCGAGATACGCGACGCCGGAGATCGGCCCGGCGGGATGATGCGCTACGGCATCCCGTCCTACCGGATGCCGCGTGACGTGCTCGACGGCGAGATCGACCGGATCGCCGCGATGGGCGTGCGCATCAGCTGCGGCCACCGGGTGGAAGACCTGGACGCCGAGCGGCGCGAGGGTGGCTTCGACGCGGCCTTCGTCGCGGTGGGCGCCCACCTGTCCAAGCGCGTCGACATTCCCGCTAAGGACGCGGGCCGGATCGTGGACGCGGTGGCGTTCCTGCGCAGCGTCGCCTCCGGCGACCGGCCGGTGATCGGCCGGCGGGTCGCCGTCTACGGCGGCGGCAACACCGCGATGGACGCCGCCCGGGTGGCCCGCCGGCTGGGCGCGAACGACGCGCTGATCGTCTACCGGCGCACCCGCGAGCAGATGCCGGCCCACGAGGTGGAAGCAGAAGAGGCGGAACGGGAGGGAGTGCGGATCAACTGGCTGCGCACGATCACCGCGTTCGACGGCCCGGAGCTGACGATCGAGGCCATGGAACTGGACGAGAACGGGTTCCCGCAGCCAACCGGGCGATTCGAGACGCTCGCCGCGGACACCGTGATCCTGGCGCTCGGCCAGGAGACCGACACCGCCTTCCTGCGCCAGGTGCCCGGCGTGGACTTCGGGCGAGACGGCACCGTGCACGTGTCCGCCGCGATGATGACCGGATGCCCTGGCGTGTTCGCCGGCGGGGACATGGTGCCCGCCGAGCGGACCGTGACGGTCGGCACCGGGCATGGCAAGAAGGCGGCCAGGAACATCGACGCCTGGCTACGGGATACCGTGCCGGAGAGCCTGCCCAAGCACGAGCTTGTCTCGTTCGACCAGCTCAACCTCTGGTATTTCGGCGACGCCGCCCAGCGGCGGCAGCCGGAGGCCGTGCCGGAGGAGCGGACCGCCGATTTCTCCGAGGTGCTCGGCGGCCTGTCCGAGCAGGAGGCGACGTACGAGGCCCGCCGCTGCCTGTCCTGCGGCAACTGCTGCGAGTGCGACGGCTGCCTGGGCGCGTGCCCAGAGGATGCGGTGATCAAGCTCGGCGTCGGGCACCGGTACCGGTTCGACTACGACAAGTGCACCGGCTGCAGCGCATGTTATGAGCAATGCCCGGTGCACTCGATCGAGATGGTTCCGGAGGACCGATGACGCGCGTCACTGTCGACGGCAACGAGGCCACGGCCTCGGTCGCCTACCGGCTCAACGAGGTCTGCTGCATCTTCCCGATCACGCCTTCGTCGCCGATGGCCGAGCTCGCGGACGAGTGGTCAAGCAAGGGGCGGCCCAATCTGTGGGGCGGCGTCCCCTCCGTGGTGGAAATGCAGAGCGAGGGCGGGGCGGCGGGCGCGCTGCACGGCGCGCTGCAGAGCGGGGCGCTGGCTACCACCTTCACCGCGTCCCAGGGCCTGCTGCTGATGATCCCGAACATGTACAAGATCGCTGGTGAGCTGACGCCCGCCGTGATCCACGTCGCGGCCCGGTCGCTGGCGGCGCAGGGACTATCCATCTTCGGTGACCATTCGGACGTGATGGCGGTGCGGCAGACCGGTTTCGCGCTGCTTGCCTCCGCGTCGGTCCAGGAGGCACACGATCTCGCGCTGGTCGCGCAGGCCGCCACGCTGGCGACCCGGGTACCGTTCGTGCACTTCTTCGACGGGTTCCGTACGTCGCACGAGCTGAACACGCTCGAGCTGCTGACCGACGACGACCTGCGGGCGCTGGTGCCGGCGGAACTGGTCCGCGCGCACCGCGGCCGTGCGCTGTCGCCGGAGAACCCGTTCATCCGGGGCACCGCGCAGAATCCGGACATCTATTTCCAGGCGCGGGAGACGGCCAACCCGTTCTACGCCGCCGTGCCGGACGCGGTGGAGGATGCGATGGCCAGCCTCGCCAGCCGCACCGGCCGCATCTACCACAATGTGGAATACACCGGGCACCCGGAGGCCGAGCGGGTGATCGTGGTCATGGGCTCGGCCGCGCAGACCGTCGAGGAGACCGTGGCCCACCTGCTCGCCCGCGGCGAGCGGATCGGCGTGCTGCAGCTCCGGCTGTTCCGGCCCTTCCCGGTCCGGGCGCTGCTCGACGCGCTGCCGGCGAGCGCGACGCGGATCGCCGTGCTCGACCGGACCAAGGAGCCAGGATCGAACGGCGAGCCGCTCTTCCTTGACGTGGTCGCGGCGCTGGCGGAGGCGCACACCGACGGTGAGCGCGCCGTGCTGCCGCTGGTCACCGGCGGCCGCTACGGCCTGTCGTCGAAGGAGCTCACCCCGGGCATGGTCGCCGGGATATTCGCCGAGCTGGGCCGCGAGCGGCCGCGGCGCCGGTTCACCATCGGCATCACCGACGACGTGTCCGGCCTGAGCCTGCCGTATGACCCGGCCCTGGACATCGAGCCGCCCGGCACCATCCGCGCGGTCTTCTTCGGCCTCGGCTCGGACGGGACGGTCGGCGCGAACAAGAACACGATCAAGATCCTCGGCGCCGAGGAGAACCTGTACGCACAGGGTTACTTCGTCTACGACTCGAAGAAGTCGGGCTCGCAGACCGTGTCGCACCTGCGCTTCGGGCCGCAGCCGATCCGCGCGCCGTACCTGGTGGCCAGCGCCAGCTTCGTCGGCTGCCATCATTTCGGGCTGCTGGACCGCGTCGACGTGCTCGGCCGGGCGGCACCCGGCGCAACGCTGCTGCTCAATTGCGCGCAGCCGCCGGATGAGGTGTGGGACGCGCTGCCCCGGCCGGTCCAGGAGAAGATTCTCGCCAAGCGGATCGACGTGTACGCGATCGACGCGGCCCGGATCGCCCGCGAGGTCGGCCTGGCCGGCCGGACCAACACCATCCTGCAGACCTGCTTCTTCGCCATCTCGGGCGTGCTGCCACGGGACGAGGCGATCGCCAAGATCAAGTCGGCGATCGTCAAGACCTACGGACGCCGCGGCGCCGAGGTGGTCGAGCGGAACCAGGCCGGCGTCGACCGCGCGCTTGAGGCGCTCAACAAGATCGAGGTACCGGGCCGGGTCACCTCCGGCCGTGAGCTGCCCGCGATGGTGCCGGCCGGCGCGCCGGACTTCATCCGCAATGTCACCGCGGAGATGATGGCAGGCCGCGGTGACGACCTGCCGGTCAGCGCGCTGCCGGTGGACGGCAGCTACCCGAGCGGCACCGCGGCTTATGAGAAGCGCAACATCTCCGAGCTGGTCGCCAACTGGGATCCGGACACGTGCATCCAGTGCGGCAACTGCAGCTTCGTCTGCCCGCACAGCGTGATTCGGTCCACCTACTACGACGAGTCGCTGCTGGCCGGCGCGCCTGCGGATTTCCAGTCGGCCCCGCTGGACACCCGCGGCCTGCCGGACACCCGCTTCACGCTCCAGGTGTATGTCGAGGACTGCACCGGGTGCGAGCTTTGCGTCCAGGTCTGCCCGGTCACGGCCCCGGGGAACCCGGAACGCAAGGCGATCAACCTCGCGCCCCGGGAGCCGCTGGTGGCCGCCGAGCGGGACAACATCGCGTTCTTCGAGACGCTGCCGGTGGCCGACCGGTCCCGGGTGGACTTCGGCACGGTCCGCGGCACGCAGTTCCTGAAGCCGCTGTTCGAGTTCTCCGGCGCCTGCGCGGGCTGCGGGGAGACACCGTACGTCAAGCTGCTGTCGCAGCTGTTCGGCGACCGGCTGATGGTCGCCAACGCAACGGGCTGCTCCTCGATCTACGGCGGGAACCTGCCCACCACGCCGTGGACGACCAACGCCGACGGGCGCGGCCCGGCCTGGTCGAACTC
>WNGH01022800.1_pt1 | contig 13637 bp, 10 predicted proteins | sample 5400631 | NCBI WGS metagenome assembly WNGH01 (sample SAMN13153373, study PRJNA577476) | soil metagenome | isolation source: 115 cm soil or saprolite under Garry oak tree replicate 1 | place: USA:California | collected 2016-06-15
CGCTATTACGCCGGATGGGCGACCAAAACTTACGGGGAGACCGTCAACACCTTCGAGACTGCATTCACTTACACACTGCGCGAGCCTGTAGGCGTTGTAGGAATGATTGTTCCCTGGAACTTTCCGCTGCTGCTGGCTTCGTGGAAGCTTGGTCCGGCGTTGGCCTGCGGCAATACGGTGGTGTGGAAGCCGGCGAGCCAGACTTCTCTGACCGCGCTACGCTTCGGAGAACTGGCCGTTGAGGCCGGAGTGCCGGCTGGCGTCCTCAATATTGTTACTGGTCCTGGGGAAGTGGGGCGAGCAATGGTGAAGCATCCGAGCACGCAGCCATCAGCATCCGCGGTTGCTTGAGGTCTGATGCTGAGTGCTGACTGCTAATCGCTCATTCCCACGAAAACAGCGAGTGAGGATTTACTTTTATGCCGGGGAAAGTTGCAAAAATCGGAACCTTCAGCGACTGGGTCGGCCTGTTCAACGACTGGCGAAAGGATATTGGCATCGATTCCCGAGAGATTGATGCCTTCCACTTTGACACGCTTTACGGCGCGATCGATACGGAAGAGATTGAGTTCGGATCGTACAAAGGCCGCCGCAAGTGGGAAAACTTGCGGCAGATGCCCACACAGCAGATGCGCGACGCGCTGATGAATATGATCGTCTATCAGGGCGACACCGAATTTGCCAGCGTGGAACAGCAGCGTAATCTGCTCGAAAATGCGCCCACGGACTGGCAGATGTGCGCCCTGCTGGTGGACCACTTCGGCTACTCGGGAAAAGTTGAGGCACAAAAGATGTTGGAGCGCCGCTCGTTTGAAAACAAGCGCCTGCTGGGCGCCTTCAACGTGGATGTCGACAATTGGATGGACTTCTTCACCTATACCGACTTCGTTGACCGCGATGGCAAGTTCCAGTTGCAGATGCTCAAGTACTCGGCATTCGCGCCGCTGGGGCGGTCGATGTCATACATGCTGCGCGAGGAAGCCTTCCACATGGGCACCGGCAACGACGGGTTGCGGCGTATTGTCGCTGCGGGGGTCATTCCGGCCTGGCTGATCCAGAAATATCTCAACAAGTGGATTTCGAGCTCCTACGACCTGTTCGGCACAGATCATTCATCGTCAGCGCATTGGGCCTACGTTTGGGGGGTCAAGGGGCGCTACGATGAGCCTAAAAACGATAAGACGGCCGACCTGGACGATTTGAACGATTACAACCGGCATCTTTATCGCGACGAAGTGGCAGGATTGATTGCGCGTTTCAATAGTGCGCTGAAGCCGGGCGAACCGAAACTTTATGCGCCGGATATAAAGTTCAATCGCGAGATCGGGCGCTGGGCCGGTCTTAAGTTCCACGCACAGACCGGCGAACCACTGGATGACCGCGCTTACGAGGAGCACTTGTTGGAGTACATGCCGTCGGCGGAAGACAAGAAGTTGCTGCTGGACATCATCGGCAGCGAGAAGAGATGGATCGTGGAAAAAGAAGGAGCGCGTGATCCGCTGGAGACGATTGGCGAAGTGCGAAAGTCGGCGATCAATTTGTGAGTCGAGGGGGCCTCTCACCACAGAGGCGCACAGGGATGGAGAACACTTAAGAAGGGCGGAACCGTCCTGGTGAGCTGATTTGTTCCGAGATGACGGCGCAGCTATGGCGACCTTAGCGTCAAATAAGATCACGCGCCTCACACTGGACGTGCAGCCTCCGGTCGGGCGGATTGCACTGAATAATCCGCCACTGAACGTCATCGACCTGGCGATGATGGAGGAACTTGCTCAGACTCTCGGGCAGATCGAAGCGCGCCCAGATGTTTCTGTGGTCATCCTGAACGGCCAGGGCAAGGCATTTTCCGCAGGGGTGGACGTAGCGGCTCACACTCCAGACAAAGTGGGAGAGATGCTCGCCCAGTTTCACACCGTGATCCGGACTTTGGTTGCCAGTAAGAAAGTGACAATCGCTGCCGTACACGGGTGTTGTCTAGGCGGTGGCGCTGAGCTGGCCATGGTTTGCGACATGGCTTACACGGACGACTCGGCGCAATGGGGGTTTCCGGAAATCAAGCTCGGCTGCTATCCGCCAGTGGCGTGTACGGCATTGGCCGCGCTCGTAGGACAGAAGCGTGCGGCTGAATTGATTCTGACCGGACGGAGTATTGCCGGCAGGGAAGCGGCGGAGATTGGGTTGGCAAATCGATCCATGCCGGTCGGGGAATTGGCGGGCGCCGTGGATGAGTGCGTTGCTCACTTGCTCAAGCTCAGTCCCCGGACGCTGGCGGTGACCAAGAAAGCGGCGTACGCGTGGGATGCCATGCACTTCGACAAGGGATTGGCGCGGGCGGAGAAAATCTATTTGGAAGAATTGATGAAGACCGGCGACGCGCAGGAGGGAGTCCAGGCGTTCATGGAGAAGCGCGAGCCCAAGTGGACGGGAAAGTAGATGTGTGGTGGGCGATCGCGACCAGCGACCAGATGGAATACGAGATCAGCCCCGAAGAAGTGAAGGACAAACTGGATGCCGGTGAGGAGTTCACTCTGGTAGACGTCCGCGAGCCGTGGGAGTGTGAGACCGCACAAATGGCCGGAGCCAAGCTGATCCCGATGGGTGACGTGCCGGCGCGAGCTCATCAGGAACTGGATCCTGAAGATCACATTGTGGTGCTTTGCCATCATGGCGTGCGCTCGATGAATGTGACTGCGTGGTTGCGGCAGCAGGGATTTGAGAAGGCGCAGTCCATGCGCGGTGGGATCGACGCGTGGTCGCGGCGGGTGGATGGGAAGGTACCGGTGTACTAGCCGCAGCTTTTGGCTCTTAGCCTGTAGCCAAACCCACTGCCTAGAAACCATAGGCTCAAAGGCCGAAATCTGGCAATGAAAAAAGAACTCGTTGCACTCAAGATTAATGGCCGCTCTTGCGAATTGGCGATCGAACCCAACTCGTTGCTGCTCGACGTGTTGCGTAAGGATCTGGACCTCACCGGATCCAAGCGCGGGTGCGACGATTCCTCTTGCGGCGCTTGCACCGTGCTGCTGGATGGGGTTTCCATGCTTTCGTGCACGCTGTTGGCGGCCAGTTGCGAAGGGCAGGAGATCACTACCATCGAAGGCGTCAGCGAGCACGGGAGTCTGGCGGCGATTCAGAAGGCTTATGGCGACTGGGGCGGGGCGCAGTGTGGCTACTGCACTCCGGGTTTCATTATGACGGTGAAGGCGCTGCTGGCGGAGAATCCTGATCCCTCGGAGGCTGACGTTCGGACCGCGTTAAGCAGCAATCTCTGCCGCTGCACTGGATACAACCAGATGTATGAGGCGATCCGGTCGGCAATTCGAGCGGAACGCAGCGCCATGGCGGCGGCGAAGGAATGCCTGCTTCCGACGGCAGCAGGTTTCTCCGACCCCGCTTCGCGCGGCGTTCGGAATGACAAGACATAAGGTTCGCGCCGCAGCAGGATGACGAGACATGGATAACGGTTTCTCTATCATCGGCAAGCCGACCGCCATGGTCGACGCTGCCTATAAGACCACGGGCTCGGGCAAATACACCGACGATCTGAGCCTGCCTGGGATGCTCGTGGGTAAGATTCTGCACTCGCCGTATCCGCATGCTCACATCAAGAGCATCGACACGACCCGGGCCGAAAAGCTCGAAGGCGTAGTAGCGGTCGTGGTCGGCAAAGACGCACCAAATCCTTATGGCATTCTCCCTGTGGGACACGATGAGCACGCGCTGGCGCTCGATAAGGTTCGCTACGTTGGCGATCACGTGGCCTGTGTTGTGGCGGTGGATGATGCCACTGCCGATAAGGCGCTGGAACTCATCGATGTTGAATATGAAGTTCTGCCCGCCTACTTCGATCCCGAAGAATCGATGAAGGCGGAGACCCATCTCATCCACGACAACAAAACGCACAACATCGAAAAGGATTATCACCATGTCTTCGGCGATCCGGAAAAAGGTTTTGCCGAGGCCGACCATGTTGCCGAGGCGCGCTTCGTTGCGAACGAAGTGACGCATGCCGCCATGGAGCCGCATTCCACGCTGGCGTCTTTTGAGCTCGATCCGCACACGGGCAAGATGGGGCGGCTGACGGTGTGGTCGTCGACCCAAGTTCCGTATTACCTGCAGCACAAGCTGTCGCTGGTGCTGGAAATGCCGATGTCGCAGATTCGCGTTATCAAACCTCTGGTGGGCGGTGGTTTCGGCGGTAAGAGCGAAGTAATTCCGCTGGAGATTATTGCCGCGGTGGCGGCACGCAAGGCCAATGCCCCGGTCAAAATTACCTATACCCGCGAGGAGGTCTTCTGGGCGCACCGCGGACGGCCGCGAACGATCATTGATCTCAAGACCGGCGTCAGGAATGACGGGCGCATTACGTCAGTGAAAGCGCGCGTCGTGCAGGATGGCGGGGCATATTGCTCATACGGCGTCGTCACAATTCTCTATTCGGGTGCGCTGCTGGGGGCGCTCTACGACATCCCTAACATTCAATACGACGGATACCGTGTGCTCACAAACAAACCGGCTTGCGGCGCCATGCGGGGGCACGGCACGGTGAACGTGCGCTTCGCCTTCGAGACCCAACTGGATGAACTGGCGGCTGAAATTGACATGGATCCGGCCGAGATACGCCAACGCAATCTGCTCACGCCGCCTTGCGTCACCGTCAACGGGCTGCGTGTGCAGAGCTACGGCTTGCCGGAATGTATTGCGAGAACGGTGGAGCGTTCCGGCTGGAAGCAGCGCAAGGGTAAGCTGGCGAAGGGGCGTGGGTTAGGCATTGCCTGTAGCCACTATGTGAGTGGTGCAGCAAATTCCATCATTCGTTCCGACATGCCGCATTCGACTGTGAACATCAAGATTGACCGCGATGGCGGCGTGGTTGTGTATACCGGGGCTTCAGAAATTGGCCAGGGCTCGGACACCATGACCGCGCAGATCGCCGCCGAGGCGCTGGGATGCTCGCTGGCTCGCGTACGAGTGATCGCTGCTGATACGGATCTCACTCCGATCGACATTGGCTCGTACTCCAGCCGCGTAACTTTCATGGCTGGGAATGCGACCCTGCGCGCTGCCGAGGAGGTAAAGAAGCGGATTGCGGCCGCTGCAGCGAAAAAGATGAACTGTGCGGCAGATGATCTCCTATTTCGCGACGATGTTGTGTCGAAAAGGGGAAGCGCACCCCATGCCATGAAGAACAACCCCGGAGAAGAAGAAGAGACAACGCAAGCCGGAGCGACGGTCAGCGGGCGCGTTGAGGGGCAGATTCTGCGGGGATCGCTGCAGCAAAAGCGGAAAGATGAAGGGCCGAAGGATTGGATGACCTTCGAGGAGGCGGTTGTGGCGGCGATTGATTTCCACGGAGCGCTGAGCGGGACTGGATCTTATGCGCCTCCTCAGGAAGCCCGCGGGGGCAAGCACAAAGGAGCGGGCGTGGGACCGTCGCCGGCATATTCTTATGCGGCGCAAGTGGCTGAAGTCAGCGTCGATGAAGAGACCGGCGAGGTGACGGTGCATAAGGTTTGGGCTGCGCACGATTGCGGGCGGGCGTTGAATCCGGTCTCGGTGGAAGGCCAAATTATCGGTTCCGTCTGGATGGGCATGGGTCAGGCGCTGACCGAAGAGATGGTGTGGAAAGACGGCATGCTCATGAACCCGGGGCTGCTCGAATATCGCAGTCCTTCATCGGTGGAATCGCCAGAGGTGGAACCGATCATCGTGGAGAGTATTGATCCCGAGGGACCATTCGGTGCGAAAGAATGTAGCGAGGGATCCCTGGCCGCGACAATTCCTGCGATTGCCAACGCGATCTACGACGCCGTGGGGGTACGCCTACATGAGTGTCCGTTTACGCCGGAGCGCGTTCTGGCAGCACTGCGTGCGAAGAAGAACGCAAAACCACTGAACCTTACCGAGGGGATCGATCCTACCGCGCCGGTGCGTTTTCGCGAGCACGGCGGCTCTCTCTGGTTCAGGGGCAAGGGGCCGCAGCGTCATGCGCTGGATCGATCGCGGCGCGAAGGGCCTGAGCCGGCGGGAGGCGCCGATTGAGCCTTCCGCAATTCAAGTTACTACGGCCGCGCACAGTCGATGAGGCGGTCGGTGATCTCGCCAAACATGCGGCAAAAGTTCGGATATTGGCTGGGGGCACGGACCTGATTCCGTCGATGCAGCAGAAGCTGTTTGAGCCAGAATATGTGCTGGATCTGCGCAGAATCCCGGGATTGCGTGGCATTCGGTCGCAGGCGAACGCTGGAGTGGAGATTGGGGCGGCGACGCCTCTTAGTGAAATCGAGCGCTCCAGCTTCCTGCAAGGACACTACAGCGTCCTGTCCCAGGCGGCGGCGACCGTAGCTTCTCCTTTACTGCGCAACATGGGCACGGTAGGTGGCAACATATGCCTGGATACGCGCTGCCTCTGGTACAACCAATCGCTCACATGGCGTAAGGGCTGCGGTTTCTGTATCAAGAAAGACGGCGACCTGTGCCACGTGGCGCCGGGCGGAACCAAGTGCTGGGCTGTGTTTTCCGGCGACAGCTGGCCGGTGTGGCGGTAGTGATGAAGCGATCGAATGGCCATGTGGTGGATGCGCGCTTGGCGATTACGGCGGTGAATCCGGCACCGATGCTGGTGAAAGGCGCGAGCGGGATTCTTGCTGGCAAGATGGTGGATGATTCGCTGGCCGAGGTCGTGGGCGATCTCGCGGCGAGGACGGCGAAGCCCCTGACCACGTCAGCTCTGACGCCGGAGTATCGACGGGAGATGATTCGGGTGTTCACGAAGCGGGCGGTATTGGCGGCGGCCAGCAACTGAAGACAGGTTTTCTGCGGTCCCGCCGGGACCTGGTTATTCTGTTTTTCAGTCTTCCCAGCACGGAAGTGCTGGGCTACTATCAATCGTCCCTTCGGGACGAATGTCGGACCTAACTGCCGCAATTGCGCGATGGTGAAACCAGCAACCACAAACGGCTCATTGTCTTGATTACCGACTGCCACATACACATCCAGCCCGTCGAGATGTTCAAGCCGCAGGCGCTGGAGCTGATGAAAAAGAAGCGGCCGGACTTCGACCAGATTGTTGAATTTTGCCGTTCTCCCAAGCTATTCCTGAACCACCTTGACGTTTGCGGCGTCGACCGAGCGGTGCTCATCAACTATGTGGCTCCGGAAGTGATTGGCTTTACCCATGGCGTGAATCAGTTCGTGGCCGATTATGTTAAGACAGATCCCAAGCGGCTGATCTCCTGCGGGAGTTTGCATCCTCGGCATACAGCCAACGTGCTGGCGGACATGGAGCAAATCCTGAGGCTCGGCATCCGGATGATCAAGATTCATCCGCCGCATCAGTTGTTGTTCCCCAACGATTACTTAACCGGCGTGAAGGAGCTGGAGATCATTTACCGGGCAGCGGAAGCGAATGGCGTCCCTGTGATGTTTCACACGGGAACGTCGGTGTTTCCTGGGGCGCGCAACAAATACGGCGACCCGATCTACGTCGATGATGTCGCCGTGGACTTTCCCAAGCTGAAGATCCTGCTGGCGCATGGCGGGCGTCCGCTGTGGATGCAGACGGCGTTTTTTCTGGTGCGTCGGCATCCTCATGTCTACCTCGATATCAGCGGTATCCCGCCTAAAACCCTGCCGAAGTATTTCCCGCGGCTGGAAGAGATCGCGCAGAAGACGCTTTTTGGTACCGACTGGCCGGGACCGGGCGTGCCTGATATCAGGAAAAATCTCGATGCGTTTCGGGCGCTGCCCCTGACCGAAGAAGTACGGCAACAGATTCTAAGCAAGACTGCTTCCAGTATCTGGCCGAGCTGAAGCCACACAGGGCAGCGGGAAGCCTGGGCCACGCGCAACCTTTTCGAGGCAGCAAAGAGATCAGTGAAGCACGACCCCTATGTACTACTTCCCGGATGCCTTGGCTGCCGCTGCACTCGCTGTCGTCAGTTCATCGGCCAGCGCCGTAGCACCGTAGATCTTGCGTAGCGCCTCCTGAATCCCACGCGAGTCCACCGAAACCGCGCGGCCTTGTAGGTCACGATAGCCGAAGTTCCAAGGCAGCGATTGGATGTTGCCGTCGAAGATGATACCGACGACTTCGCCCTTCTGGTCAACCGTCGGAGAACCGGAGTTTCCGCCAATGATGTCTGGGGTGGAAACGAAGTTCAGCGGCGTTTTCAGATCGAGGCTGGGCTTCGCGCTCATCCAACTCTCGGGAAGGTTGTATGGCGGCTGGTTGTTATGTTCCGCGGCATGCAGATACGCGCCGCCAATACTCGTTTCGTAAGGCACGGCTTTGCCATTTTCCTCGTAACCCTTCACCGCTCCGTAGCTAAGGCGCAGCGTAAAAGTGGCATCGGGTGGCTGGGTGAATCCGCTCTGGGCAAAACGCGCCTGAGCGATCAATGTTCCATCACGACGTGTGACAGATTCGATCTTATCGTCATATTGTGTACGGACAGCGCGGGCATCCGGGTCGATGGCGCGCATGACATTCATCAGGGGATCGGCGCTGGCCTCGACGGCTGCCTTGCCGGCTGTATAGAGTTGCTTACGAAAGGCCACGTCGTCGAGCTTGGTATTGGCGATCATGTCCTTAGCGGCATCCTCTGGTGTCCTGCCGTTCAGCACTTTCTGGACGTCAGGATGGTTCTTGCCCAATGCATCCTGCATTTCGGCCAGGGAATCGGCGAGAAGAATCTGGTCGAGATTCTTGTAGATCGGTTCGGTGGAAAACAGTTGCTGCTCGAAGGAGGGAAGGGCGGAGTCGCGATACTCTCGCAGGCGATCCTGGTTGGGCTTGGTTTTCTCGACGGCCACGCGCACCAGAGCCCGGGCGATTTGGGGCAGGTGGCCAGCAAAGCCGCGCATTCGCTCCAGATAAGCAAGCGGTGGATAGATGTCGCGCTGCAGCTTCATGGCCTGTGCGATTTCTTCCCATGGGTCAGGCGCGCCCGCGTTCTTGGGATCGGCCCTAAAAGCTGCGCGCAGCCTGGCTTCATCGGCAGCTTTGCTGTCCCTGATGGACTTGTCGAGCAGCCCCGACTGATAACCGGTGATCGCCTTCTGCGAATTCTCGAGGCCGAATATCATTTCCTTGGCGATGCGGGCGTTTTCTTCCGATTGTCTACTGAAGTCCTGAAGCAGAGCAATGCGGCGTCTGTAGAGTTGGAGGTTCGCGGGATACTGCACGTTGCGCAGAAAATCCAGATTTGCCATCGCGAGCCAGCGTCCTGTATTCCCGGGATGCCCGGAGACAAAGATGAGGTCGCCGTCGTTTACTCCGCTGGGCGACCATCGCAGATAGTTGTCAAGATGTGCGGGCTTGTCGTTTTCGTAGACTCGGAAAAACGTGATGTCCAAATCGTAGCGGGGATAGGTGAAATTATCGGGATCACCACCAAAGAACGCGATGTCAAATTCTGGAGCGAAAACGAGACGCACATCGGTGTACTTCTTGTACTTGTACAGGTTATAGACCTGGCCGGAGTAGAGGACGACGACATCGCAGCGCAGGCGGGTCGAAGTGCTGCAGTCCTTTTCGACCTGGGACATGGCGGCGCGTTGTGCCTGTCCCGCATCGGCAGCGGACATGCGCGGCTTGACCCCCGCGTTGACCTTGTCGGTGACGTCCTCGATGCCCACCAGTTGATTGAGCTCAAGGTTTGGGCATTCGGTTTCTTCGGCGCGGGTCTTGGCGTAAAACCCGGTTTTGATGTAGTCGTGGCCCGCGGTGGAGAGTTGCTGCACGCAGCCTGCGCCGACGTGGTGATTGGTGAATGTCAGTCCGTCGGCGGAAACGAAGGAGCCGGAGCCCCCATTGTTAAAGCCGACGGAGGAAAGCCGGACGTGATCGAGCCACTTCTGCGTGAGCTCGAAGCCGTACTTGGCCTTGATCCTATCTTTCGGCGGCTGGTTGTAGAGCCACATGCCCTCATCGGCTAAGGCCGCAAGAGGGAAAAGAAAAATGACGATAACGAACGCTGGCCAATAACGCTTCATGGGGAATGGTTTCTCCACAGAAATACAAAACGAGACCGCAGCGGACGGTGGGCGAACTTTTTAATATATCCCGTCGCGGATGCGGCTGGCAAAGGCGAGTGGCCGAGTGGCGGAGCCTATCCACATCGTATCCCCCTAATGAAGGTGAAGTGCATGGGCGAGAAACGAAACAGCGAGCTGGCCGACCTGCTCCTACAAAGCCGGGCGGACGGCTCGCGCTGCCATTTCCGTTCTTGGCCGCGCCTTAGTTCACTTTGATTCGCGAAATGCTTGGTTTTGAGGCAATCGCAAACGGCACTGCGGCGCAAACGGTTGGAAACTTAACCTTTTTGGCGTATAACAGGTAGTTGCGATACCCGCGTACCTCCTCTCGCGGTCCAGCAACGAAGATCATCTACGCGATTGAGCGAGACACTCATGTCCAGCGGAACCACCACAGCGCCCAAGGGTCTGGAAGGCGTGGTTGCCACCAACTCGAGCATTTGCTACATCGACGGCGACCGAGGCATTCTGGCCTATAGGGGCATCGATATTCACGAGCTGGCCGACAACTCCACCTTCGAAGAGACCTGCTACCTGCTGTGGTTTGGCCGCCTACCGAAGCGCGATGAACTGAAACATCTGCAACAAAAGCTGGCGGAGGAGCGCAGGTTGGACCCGGCCATCATTGATTTTTTGCGGCGCGCTCCCAAGACTGCGCTTCCGATGGATGTGTTACGGACAGCGGTTTCAGCGCTGTCATTCTACGATCCTGAGGACCGGAAGAACGATCACGAAGCCAATGTGCACAAAGCCATTCGGCTGACTTCCGAAATCGCCATGATCGTGGCGGCGTACGACCGCATACGCAAAGGCAAGAACGTGGTGGAGCCGGACAAGTCACTGTCCCACTCGGCGAGCTTCCTCTTGCAACTCAATGGCACGAAACCATCATCCACGGCGGAACGCGCATTGGATATCGCCCTCATTCTGCACGCGGACCATGAGTTGAACGCTTCCACCTTTGCCGCTCGCGTCACCGCGGCAACGTTGTCTGACATGCACTCGGCTATTACCTCCGCCATCGGTGCGCTTAAAGGGCCGCTGCACGGAGGGGCGAACGAGGCCGTATTCCAGATTTTGCAAGGGATTGATCGCTCCAAGGCCGATCCGATCGTATATGTAAAAGATATGCTGGCACAGAAAAAGAAGGTGCCGGGTTTTGGCCACCGGGTTTACCACACCGAAGATCCGCGGGCGACGCATCTGCGCAAGATGTCACATGATTTGGGCGAATCCAGCGGGCAACGCCAGTGGTACGACATGTCGGAAAAAATCGAGCACTTCCTGAAGGCCGAGAAGGAGCTGAACGCGAACGTCGACTTCTACTCGGCTTCCACCTACCACACTCTGGGAATCGATCTCGACCTGTTCACCCCGATATTCGCGGTCTCGCGCATTAGCGGATGGACAGCGCATGTGATCGAGCAACTGGATGACAACCGGTTGATCCGGCCACGGGCGGAATATATGGGCCCGGAATATCCCAATCGCTACGTGCCTATCGATAAACGATAAACGGTAAGCGATGGTTGACAGTTTTGAAGGTTGCAGAATGGCGCCCCTGGTGGGCGCCATCGCTTTTCAGTGGCACGACATGCTGCGCTGATATGTGCGAAAGCAGCGTAAAATAGATGCCATGAGCAGCATGCGTCGGGTTTATCTCGACAACAACGCCAGCACCCCGGTGTTGCCGGAAGTAGTTGAGGCCATGCGGCCCTACTTCGGGGAGACCTTCGGCAATGCATCGTCGATCCACCATTATGGGCAGGAGACGCGGGCCGCGGTGGAGCGGGCGCGAGACTCGGTGGCTCGATTGTTAGCGTGCCGGGCTTCGGAAGTTGTGTTCACCAGCGGTGGAACCGAAGGCGACAACCTGGCGATTGCGGGTCTGGTTACGGCAGGAGATCACGTCATCAGTTCGAGCATCGAGCACCACGCAGTGCTCAACAGCTGCAAGCATTTAGAAGCTTTGGGCTGTGAAGTGACGTACGTGCCGGTAGACGGCCGCGGTTTAGTGGATCCAGATGATATTCGCCGGGCGTTGCGGCCAACCACGAAGCTGCTCTCGATCATGATGGCCAACAACGAGCCGTGCAGGCTGCGGGAAAAGTGGCAGTCAATGTGCAAAAGATCGGCTGCGATTTGCTCTCGATCTCCGGCCACAAGATGCACGCGCCCCAAGGAGCGGGGGCGTTATATGTCCGGAAAGGAACCCGTCTGCAGCCGCTGTTTTACGGCGGGCGCCACGAGCGTTCGCGTCGCGCTGGTACGGAGAACGTGCCCGGAATTGTGGGCCTGGGCAAAGCAGCAGAGCTGGCGCTGGAAGCTCTCGAACCTGGGGAGGAGCGCAACATGGCCGCGTTGCGCGATCGACTCCAACAGGGAATTCTGACCCACATAGACGAAGCGGGCGTGAATGGCGATGGAGCGCCACGAGTGCCGAACACGACAAATATTTTCTTCGATCACATCGAGGGCGAGGCCATGGTGATTGCGCTCGACCTGAAGGGACTGGCGATCTCGACCGGGGCGGCTTGCTCCTCGGGGGCATTGGAGCCCTCGCATGTACTGGTGGCTATGGGGCTGCCCGGAGGTCGGGCGCGCGCTAGCATCCGGTTCAGCCTGGGCAAGCAAAACACGGCGGAGGATGTGGAGTTCGCCTTGGCGCTGGTGCCCGAGACGGTATCGCGGCTGCGGGAATTGTCTCCCGTTTACCGAAGGCAAACGGTTAGCTCTTAACTGTTAATCACATGCCAGATTCCAGGACCATAGCAGTAGCCATGTCGGGCGGAGTGGATTCCTCGACCGTGGCGGCAATGCTTCGCGCCGAGGGACACAACGTCATCGGGCTGACGATGCAACTGTGGAACCAGCGACGGCTGGCAGGGCACGAAGGCATGCCGGAGTCGGTTCAAGGCCGCTGTTGCTCGCTGGACGACGTTTACGATGCGCGGCGCGTGGCGGAGCACATTGGCATTCCCTATTATGTGGTCAATCATGAGGAGCGATTTGAGCGCGACGTGGTGCGGCCGTTTGTCAGGGAGTACCTATCCGGAAGAACGCCTATTCCTTGCAGTCTTTGCAACAATCACTTGAAGTTTGATCAGTTGCTTGTTGTAGCACAGCAGATTGGCGCGGATAGCGTCGCCACCGGCCATTACGCTCGGGTTGAATATGACCCGGGCGTCGGACGCTGGTTGCTCAAGCGTCCAGCGGATGAAAGCAAGGACCAGACTTATTTTCTCTTCGGACTGACGCAAGAGCAGCTCAGCCGGACCATCTTTCCGCTGGGGGGAATGACGAAGCCAGAGGTGCGGGAACTGGCTCGCACGCATGGTCTCGCGCTGGCTGAGAAGCCTGATTCGCAGGAGATATGTTTTGTTCCGGGTGGTGACTACAAGCGCTTTCTCGATGCTTATCTGGCCGAGCAAGGCGGAGCCTTGCCTGATACCGCCGGCGAACTGGTCACCACGAGCGGGGAAGTGATCGGCGAGCACAACGGCATCCACAACTTTACGGTGGGACAGCGCAAAGGACTGGGCGTGGCAACAGGTTCGCCGCTATACGTAATTCAGATCAATGGCCGAGATAAGCAAGTC
>WNGH01004276.1_pt1 | contig 13636 bp, 9 predicted proteins | sample 5400631 | NCBI WGS metagenome assembly WNGH01 (sample SAMN13153373, study PRJNA577476) | soil metagenome | isolation source: 115 cm soil or saprolite under Garry oak tree replicate 1 | place: USA:California | collected 2016-06-15
TGAAGCAAGACGGCTCTCCGCTCTTAGATGAGCAAGGCAATCCAGCAGCGCCACCGCCGCGTGTGCGATCGGATTTACGTCAGGAAATCCCCCCTGACCGGATCGAGCTGGTCCGCAAAGGTCTTTGGAAGGTTGTCAACGAAGGCGGTGGAACCGGTGGCAGAGCACATTTGCAAGATTGGGTGGTCGCGGGAAAAACCGGCACTGCGCAGGCCACCGAGCGCGGCCACGAGGAAAACGTTGCGTGGTTTGCGTGTTTCGCGCCATTTGACCATCCGAAGTACGTCGTCGTAGTGATGGTGCAGGGCGCCTCTGGGCACGGCGGAGAGGTTGCGGGCCCGATCGCTACACGCATTCTCGAACGCACGCTCGCGCAGGATGAAGGAAAGTTCGACATGAAGGTCGCTTGGCTCACACCCGCACATCACGCCAATCCGCTCCAATTGATCAAAGCAGTGGCTTATCACGACGCGGGAGGAAATCTCGGAAGCGATGATGAGGAAGGTGCCGATAATGCACAAGGCGCGGCTGCGCAAATGGCAAGCTCCGACGCGTCGCCCGATGTCGAACCCGAAGCAGATTCTCAAGGGAGCGTCCGGCGGCGAGGAAGCGCTCCCGTAGTTCGGACGACCCCGGCTGCGCCCCAGGCAACACGCAACTTTTTTGAACGTCTTTTTGGAGTACGCCGGCAACCGGCACCTGCACCACCGCCGCCACCGCCTAACCGCCGGCGTGGAACAAATACACGATGAACTTCTGGTCAGAACCATTACCGCAGGACGTATCGGGAATTTGGCTTCTGACAGATCAACCTCTTCAGTTTTATGATAGACAAGGTAAAAAAGATTTTGGGGCTTTCTTCTCGAAAGACTGGCAACAAGCTGATACTCAGCGTGGAAAAACTCGAATCGCGGGTAGCGCTGCTAGAAAACGGCCGGCTGGAGGAATATAGCGTCGAACGTAGCACCTCGAGGAATATCGTCGGCAGCATCTACAAGGGAAAAGTCCGAAACATCGAGATGGGATTGAAGGCGATGTTTGTCGACATCGGCTTCGAGAAAAACGCGTTTCTGCATTTTTGGGATGCGATTCCGGCCGCGCTTGATAGCGGGATTGAAGAAATCGATCGCCGGGGAAACAAGCGTCCTCGAAAACGAATCACGGTAAAAGATATACCGAGTATTTACCCGGTCGGCTCGGATGTCATTGTGCAGGTAACCAAAGGCCCGATCGGTACAAAGGGGCCGCGGGTGACTACCAATCTCAGTTTTCCAGGGCGTTACCTGGTGCTGATGCCGTTCAGTGATCACAGCGGTATCTCGCGAAAAATTGAGAACCCAAAGGAACGCGAGCGGCTCCGTAAAGTTCTGCGCGACCTGGACACTCCCGACGGTGTTGGAGTCATCATTCGCACAGTAGGCGAAGGCCAGCGCGCCAGATATTTCGTCCGCGATCTGCGTTTCCTGCTCGATCAGTGGGCCAAAGTCGAGCAGGCCATTCGCGATAACCCGGCTCCTTGTCGGCTGTTCGAGGAACCGGACTTGGTTGAGCGAACGGTGCGCGATTTTCTGACCGAAGAAATCGACCAGGTCGTTTGCGACGATCGGGAATCAACGGACAGGATGATCGAAATGATTGGGCAGATTTCCAGGCGCGCGCGTAATCGGGTTCGTTTTTACGACGGTGCTACGCCGATTTTCGAGACTTACGGCGTGCAAAAACAAATCGACGACGCATTTCACAGGCAAGTCTGGCTGAACTGTGGCGGGTATATCGTGATTGATGAGACTGAAGCGTTGGTAGCCGTTGATGTGAATACCGGCCGCAATAAGGGGGGACGCGATGTGGAGAAAACAATTTTGCAAACCAACCTGGAGGCGGCAGATGAAATCGCGCGCCAGCTTCGGTTGCGCAACATCGGTGGTTTGATCATAAGCGACTTCATCGACATGAAGAGCCGGAGAGATCAGCAGGCGGTTTTCAATTTGATGAAGGAGCGGCTCGGCCGTGATAAAGCCAGGACGCATGTGCTTCCCATTTCACAACTCGGCCTGATGGAGATGACCCGCCAAAGAGCCCAGGAAAGCCTGAGCGACACGATCTATGAAAATTGCCCGTACTGCGCCGGGCGTGGAGTTGTGAAAACATCCATGACCACAAGCGTGGAGCTGCACAGGACTCTAAACACCGTCATGCGCAAATATCAGGACAGTATTCACGAAATTCGGGTGATCCTGAACCCCGACGTTTTAAAGCGATTAAGAGAGGAGGATGAAGAACTATTGGTGGAACTGGAGCGGCGTTACGCAGGTCGCTTAATGTTCCGGGGCGACCCTACATTTCACCATGAAAGGTTCGTCATTACAGACGCCAATACCGGGGCCGAACTGAAGCCTTAAGGCGGGTCAAAAAAGACTTGCAAATTCGGGCGGCTCGGCTCAGACTCGGACATCCAGACACGGATGCGAACTTCGTTTTGACTTGGACGCTCCAAAATGTTTGGAGGGTAAAAGGAAACTTAACCAAAAGGAGAAATAAATGAAAAAATTGCTGTTGTGCCTGTTAGGGGCAGGCGCGCTCGCTTCGGCCGCGTTTGCCGGAACTGAGTATTCTGGGAAGGAAATGAAACAGGTAGCTCCGCCGCCTTGTCCTGAATGGTACGCGGACAGAGAGTTTAACGTCTCGCTTTGGGGCACGTATGCCTTCGTGGGACATGATTGGGTAGAAGACCGGTACATCGAGGCCAATCACGCCTGGGGCGGTGGCGTTGATTTCAAGTACTTCTTCATGCGCTACGTCGGCGTGGGGATTGAAGGGTGGGCGGTTGATGCAAACCAGAAACGCGAAGATATCTTCGTCGATTTCAGTGACGGAATTTTTCAGCGCAGTTTCCACAGCGAGCGCAACGCGATCGGAGCCGTGTTGGGTACTCTCACTCTCCGCTATCCGATTCGTTGCACGCGCTTTGCGCCTTATATTTTTGGCGGCGCCGGCGGGATCTTTGGTGGCGGTCAGAGGCCAATCAATAAGGCATTTACTGAACCGGGAGAAGGCTTCGACGTTGTGCAGACTGTCGGTCATACTGACGCCGAGGCACGGGTAATCGGTCAGGTTGGCGGTGGAATGGAAATTCGGTTCACCCCGCACATTGGCTGGATCAGTGATTTCAGCTGGAACTTTGTGGACGGACCCCATAACAACTTCGGCATGGTCCGCACCGGCGTGAATTTCGCCTTCTAGTCCTCGGCAACAGCATTTACTAAGCGGCGTCGGCAGCGGAGCGATTGAAGAGAACATTGGAGTGCGTATCAACCGGCGCTTCAATCCCGAAAGCTTTCGGGACAGCTGGAGTTCAAACGGCGCCGAACACTTGGCCCAACTGAGCGAAGAATACTCGCGCGCTGCAAGAGCCGAATGATGTCAGCTCTGGCGCGCGCTTCCAGAGAAACAAGTGCAGCGCTGGCGATTTGAGACTTTTTAAGCCGGCGCGGGTTGAAGTAGGAGTGAGGGCCTGGCTGGGACTATCGATTTTTTTCTGCGCAGCGATTTCGTTGCGCGCAGAAACCTCTGTTGAAATCGATCTGCAGGAGCAAATGGCCTATCTGCTTCGCGACGGGCGTCCCGTATTAGCGTCGCCGATTTCAAGCGGACGTTACGGACATCTAACGAAAACTGGTTCATTCAAAGTTCTGGAGAAAGAACGTAACCACCATTCGAGCATGTACGGGAAAATTGCGGATGCGCGCGGGAATACAGTTGTCGCCGACGCCGATGCGGACATGCCAGTTCCCCGTGGCGGTAAATTTATTCCCGCTCCGATGCATTACTTCATGCGTTTTACCGGCGCTGATGGAATGCACGCCGGATATTTGCCAGGATATCCCGCTTCCCACGGGTGTGTTCGGATGCCGGAACAGTTGGCAGTTGCGTTCTTCAATTCCGTCGATGTTGGTACTCCTGTCACCGTGTTCGGAAGGACGCCAACTGGAAGCTACGCACGGCAAAGGCAATCCCCATTCATGCGAGGCGGCAATAGATTTGCAGATCCGCGCTTTGCGCCACGCTTTATGCCGCCGCCGCCGCCGTTTCCTTGGTGGCGGTAAAACCGCGGCCCTGGCTGGCTGTAGTGTGGGCTGTCCTCAGCGCATCGGGTGTTGGAATCGGAAACAGAACTCCGCTGAGGACAGCGGACGCTACAGAGGTTTTATTGCGGACTCGTTGGCGCCTGATGGTTAGCGCTGGCGGTCTTCGGGCCGCGCGAAAGATCAACCAGATCAGTCAGGATGTTAAGTGTCTCGTCGCGCTCGGGATCAATGGTCGGTTCTTTGCCGTCTCCTTGCGTGTCACCGCCGCCGATCAAATCCGAATCTGCATCGGAAGCAGCAGCCTCGGGGTCAACTTTTGGCATAACGCCATTCTTCTTCGCCTCGGCCAATTTCCCAGGATACATGATCAATTGGAGATTCGGTTTATCAACCGTGTCGAGTGTTACCCGGTAAATTCGCGGCTCCTCTTGATTCCGTGCCAGACGTTCCTTGGAGCGGGTTTCTTTGCGCAGTTTATCGTCCTGAAGCTCTTTTTTGCGCTGATCTTCGTTTACCGAAATTCGATTCTCATCGATCTTGTGGCGCAACCGATCGATATCCTCCATCACGTAATGAAATTCGGGATCGCCCTTAGCGCGCTCTTCCGAACGCCGCCGCAGTTGATCGACAAACAGTGAATGTGAATCGGACCATTTCGTGTATTTCGCCTTGGCCACTTCGTCATAGGCCAGCGCGTTCTTTAGCGCGCCTTCGCCGAACTCCGGGAGATCACTCAAACTCGGCAGGACAATGTCGGAGGCGACGCCATGCAGTTGTGTCGAGCCGCCCGCCACGCGATAGAATTTTTGGATCGTTAGTTTCAAGGCGCCATCCTCATCGGAATGGCTCCCCAACAACGAAGCAAACCGACCGATCGGCAGAATCGTCTGCACTGTGCCTTTGCCAAATGTGTTCTTGTCACCGACGATCACTGCGCGACCGTAATCCTGCAGTGCAGCTGCGAAAATTTCGCTGGCTGACGCGCTCTGCCGGCTCGTTAAAACAATAAGCGGCCCGGAGTACGCGATGCCCGGATCGGGATCGGACGAAATCCTGGTGTTTCCGTTATAGTCTTTGGTCTGAACGATCGGTCCGGATTTTAAGAACAATCCAGTGAGCGCGAGCGCCTCTTCCAGTGAGCCGCCGCCATTTCGCCGCAGATCGACAACCAGTCCGGCAATGTTTTCTTTCTTCAGCCGTTTGAGCAACGCGAGCACATCACGCGTGGTGCTCTTCTGGTGTTTGTCCATGTCGGCATAGAACGAAGGAAGCGTCAGCCACCCGAGTTTTATCGGTTCACCATTCTCGTCTTTTTTAATGATGATATCGGCGCGGGCTTCCTGATCTTTCAGTTTAATTTCATCCCGCACCAGCTCGACATTTTTCCGGCGCGATGGGTCTGTTGCATCCGCAGGAATCGCGAGCAATCGCACGCGGGTACCTTTTTTCCCGCGAATCATCTCGACAACTTTGTCCAGTCGCATCTCGCGGACATCGACGTAATCGGCCGGGCCTTGTGCCACAGCAGTGATCCGGTCGCCGACTTTGAGTCGTCCATCGACTTGCGCTGGACCGCCGGGTACCAGGCTTTCAATTTTCGCATAGCCATCTTCCGAACGGAGCATGGCGCCGATGCCTACGAGTGAAAGGCCCATGTTGATGCTAAAATTCTTCATATCGGCCTTGCTCAAGTATTCCGAATGCGGGTCGTATGCCTGGGCAAGCGCATCGAGAAAAAGTTTGATTTGCTCGTCCTTATCTTGCTCGTGCACATTGCGGGCGAGGCGATCATAACGGCGAGCAACCAGTTGCGGGGCGGGCTCAATCGGATGCTCGCTCAGATGCTCCTGCAACAGCTCGTTTGTAATACGGCCGCGCCAGAGCTGGTCGGCTTCTGCTTCATCTTTTGGCCATGACGATTTTTGGCGGCTCAACTCGACCGTGGCATTGCTCTTGAAGTCGATCGGCTGCTTCAACAGTTCCTTGATTTTCGCGACCCGGTCGTCAACCCGTTTCGTATAGAGAGCGTAGATGTCGTAAGCCGGCTTCAGCGTGCCAAGAAGAATGTCCCCGGCCATCGAGCTGCCGTATTTTGCATTGAGTGCGTCAACGTCTTCTTGCGTAAAGAAGAGGTGACTGAAATCGAGCAACTCCAGGTACGTCTGCAGAAATTTTTTCGAAACGTCCTCGTTTAGCTTTTGACGTGTGTAGTGGCCTTCCTCTAACAGGCGGCCTACGGACATTGCGATCGTTTCCCGCGAGGTGGCTATCGCGGGCGGCACGGCGACTGCGGCTGCCAACACGATCGCGCACAACGCCAAACTTCGCTGGAAACGTGATTTCATCAGTAATTACGCGGTTTCCCACCTTGGCAGATTTTATGGTCAAACGCAAGATGATGAAACAAGACGACCATATGAGTAGGAATCAGACAATCGAAACCAGTGAACATTCAATTAATTCGTAAAAGCTCTCGCCTTCAGCCGTAGTCGCGCTTGGATACAGTAAATCACAATGAATTACGAGAGCTTTTGCGGCGGCATTTTCGAAACGAATTGCTATTTATTGGACGCGCCAGAGGGATCGATTCTCTTCGATGCGCCGCAGGGGGCCTGTGAATGGCTGCGCTCCATTGATGCGCGTCCGAAACTTTTGCTTCTAACACACGGCCACATCGATCACGTCCAGGACGTTGCCAGGATCAAGCGCCAGTTTGGTTGTCCACTTGGTTGCCATCCGCTGACTGCGCCGATGATTTCCGATCGCGAATTTTTTCGCAACTTCGGTTTCGAACTCGAAATCGAACCGGCTGAACCTGATTTCCTGATCGAAGAAACATCAAACCGGAATTTTCTCGGTGCGGATCTTGAAGTTCTGGAAATTCCCGGCCATTGCCCGGGAAGTCTTTGTTTCTTTTCACGCAAGGACAAATTGCTGATCGGCGGCGATGTGCTGTTCGCCGGCAGCATCGGCCGTGGTGATTTACCCGGCGGAGATATCGATCTGCTGATAGATGGGATCAGAAAAAAATTGTTTCCTCTCGGCGACGACGTGACCGTGCTGCCCGGTCACGGACCACCGACAAAAATCGGAACCGAGCGCACAACCAACCCGTTTGTCGGGTAACTTCAGCCGTAAACTCGCCGCTGCTGATTCCAACTTCAGCGCCGCTGCTAAATTTTTCTGCGTAAGAAGGGAGTTTTCTAGGACACGATTACCTAAGAATATCCCTAAGAAAGAATTTACCTTGACAACGATAAGTGATCCCTGAGAGTTCGCGGCCTCCGAACAAAAAACTATCAACGAAAAAACCGAGAATCCAAAAAATGAGAAGAAGAACAACAATCAGTCTAACAATTGCAGCGTTACTGTCCCTCTCAGGAATGGTTTACGCGGCCAACCATGTGCTCTTTAGCTTCATCGTCGGGACCTTCAACGCCGGGCCCATAGGCGTGGCCGGTTCACCCGATGCCCTGTTCGCAACCCAATTCTGCGACCCGCAGCTCCTATCGATCGACTGCGTTACGGGGCTTCCCTCGCCGGTGACGACGATTCCGGGCTTCCCCTCTGGGCAGTGCTTGGAAAGATATATGACTGTGGCTCCACTCGTGTCTGCGAATGCCGGCTTCACCCCGCGAGACGTTTTCATTACACAAGGCAATGAGATCTTTAAGTTCACGCCACCCGCCGGTCCCCTCGTGTCGTTTACGACCCTCCCGGCCTGTGGAGACGATCACACCGGGATTACGTTCGACCACGTGGGCACATTTGGGAACGACATGATTTTATCGTGTAAGAACGGCACCATCTGGAAGGTTGACAACTTGCCGGGGGGCCCACATACCTTTGTCGTGGCGACCCTGCCCATCAACATCGAAAATGAAGGCCCAGCTGTAGCACCTCTAAGCTTCGGGCCCTTTGCCGGCCAGATTCTGACAACCAACGACAACGATGCCGTCGACGCAATCCGGAATGACGGCTTCGTTACTCTAAATGCCTTCGTTATCGGGGCGGGGACGGGTCCGGAAAGCGTCCAAGTCATCCCGCAGACCCTGTGCACCTTCTGCTCGAACGGAGCCTTCTTTCAGTCGGTAGAAGCGGGTAGCTTTGGTTCGTTTCCGGGGCTGTATGAATATTTTCCGCTCGACTTCTCGGCGTTCGGTGGCGACATCCTTGTTCCGTGCGAAGGAAATTCACAGATTGTTCGGATACACTGGAATGGCAGTAGCTACGATATGTTTTTCTTCGATGCCATCGTCGGCGGCCTTCTCGAGGGCTCCGGTTTCATTGACTGCAACGTTCCCTCGCCTACGCCTACGCCGACAGCGACCTTCACGCCTACGCCGACAGCGACCTTCACGCCGACAGCCACAGCGACATTTACGCCTACAGCTACAGCGACGGCTACGTCGACGCCTACGCCTACTCCAACCCCGACGTCTACGCCGACTCAGGTGAGTCAGATCACGCCGACGGGGACGACGTGTAGAGATTTTTCTCGCGGGACAGCCGATACCCTGAGCAGCGTGGGGTACAGCGTCAAGAACGGGCAGATCAACCAAGTCAACCCCGGTGTGTTCTTCTACTGGGTGAGAGTGACGGTGCCAGCCGGCAACAACAGCTTTACGATCACTCAGACCATCACCGCGGGCAACTTCACCGGCTTATTCGACATCGCGAGCGGGAGCAATGTGTTTGACTCCAACTGCAATAGTACTGGGCCGACGATAACGCAAAACCCCACGACCGGAAGCGTGACCGTGCAGTGGAACGCACCGACTGCGGGCACTTACTTCATCTCGATCAAGTACAGCGCGTCGAGCGTTAAGGGTGACCCGGCTCCCAGCCCGGGAACAACCGTTCACTATGACTTCATGACGACGGGCGTGCCTGGTTCAACCAGTGGGCTCGATCTGATCAAGAACTAGCAATCAAATCAGAACGTAACAGCGCGCGCGTGGAAGGACGCGCGCGCGCTGAAGCGCAAAAGTTCCAAGGCACGCGTTTTTCTCTTCCCCAGGCCGAGCGCCGCGGTGTCGCGACCTCTTGCTGTCGATGTTCCGTGAAAAGCCGCTGGATGATAACAAAGCCGCCTCCAAAATAGCAGTCACCTCTTCCTTACGTTCGTTTCCTTCTGTTCCTTATCTCTCGCGTCTGATCTGCTCGCCTGAGGCGAAACGGATTCGTCCCGCGCGATCTGCTCATAAACGGGATCAGCAAAAAATTATTTCCCCTCGGCGACGACGTCACTGCCCTCCCAGGCGCGCGCCGCCGACAAAAATCGGAACCGAACGCAGAACCAATCCGTTCGTCTGTAACTGCGGCCGTCGATTCAAGCTTCAGCGCCGCCGTGGCGGCGGCAAGATTTTCTGCATAAGAAAGTAGTAGCGGATATTATCTAAGACAAGACCAAGATTTGACCTAAGAAAAAATCCCTTGACTTTCGCGACGCGCTTCAGAAAATGCGTGCGTACGTCAAGCAATACCCCCCAGCCGCGCAGCGCGGGAACCTCGGACCGTGGGAACGCCCGCCACGCAGAAGCTCTGCGGAGGCCGGCCGGAGCATCGCTGCGCGGCAACACTTCGCCGGTAAAAGATCGCGCGACAGTTTGCGCGGGCGGACAACCATGTCGCGTCATGGTGGTCGGAGACACCTGCGTATGCGAGTCCGGCCTGGCCGCGATTGTCGGGCGCGATAAGCGGTATCAAATCTGCGGCAGCGCGCATGGTTTCTTTGAGGCAGGCCAACTCATCCGACAACATCGCCCCGATATTCTGCTGATCGAACCATTTCTGGAAGACCGTGACGGCATCCTCTGGATCAAAGACCTCGCCAGGGAATACTCGCACACTCGGATTCTGATTGTGTCGCGTCAATCTGAACACGTTTATGCCGAACGCGCATTACATGCAGGTGCGACTGGTTACTGGATGAAGAACGGATCGCCCGAAGAACTGATGCGCGCGGTCGAGACAGTCATGGCGGGAGAAATTTATACGAGTCCATCGATTACTGCGTTGGCGATCCGGAGATTCGCTCATCGCGCGGATTTGCCCAAGGGACTCGATGCGCTGAGCGATCGCCAACTGGCCGTCTTCTCGATAATTGCTGCGGGTCGCCGTTCGGGTGAGATCGCAAAGGAACTAGGCATCAGCCGCAAGACCGTCACTACACACTTCGAGCACATCAAGCACAAGATGGGCTACGCGAACGCAGAAGAACTCAAGCATGGTGCGCGCGAATTGCTCGGATCAGGGGAAGTCCACGCGCGCGTCCCACACAACGGTGACGTGAGGCCAAGCCGCGTACCTTAAGCGACGGCCAAAGTAGGCAGGCCGTGTCAGCCGCGCAGGCATTGCCCGATAGTCGCATCGGGGATTTACCGATTCTAAAAATGGAGCCATCTGCCCGATAGACGAGATTCTTGGGTTCCGTTACAATCCGCCTCCTTAGACAACCCTAAGTTGTTTTACTTAAGAATTACAATCAGCGAAACGGAGAATTCCAAAAATGAAAACAAATACCCCCAGAACAAAAGTCACTCTGACAATTGCAGGATTGTTAGCGCTCACAGGAATCTTTTACGCCGCCAGTCCAACCCAGTTTGGCTCAGTCCCCGAGCCTATAGGCGTGGCCGCTGCGCCGAGTCAACTCATCGTGAGCGAGTACTGCAGCCAAAACCTCGATAAGATCGACTGCCTGGGGAATGTCTCGGTTTTGGCGACGATTCCGGGCCCCATTGGTCCGTGCTTGGAGAGATACATCACTATCGCTCCATCCCAGTCCGCGTTGGCCGGTTTCATCCCCCGCGACGTCTTCGTCACACAAGGCACCGCGGTGTATAAGGTGTTGGGGGCGAGCGGGACGCTGTTTGCGACGATCACAGGCTGCCAAGAAGACCACACCGGGATTACGTTCGACCATGCGGGCACGTTTGGTTACAACATGATCGTGACGTGTGAGGGCGGCGGCGTCTGGCAGGTTGACTCGACCGGAACTCCCACGCACATCGCGGAAACGAACACCGCGATTGAAGGCCCAGCTGTACCGCCGTTAAGCTTCGGGCCCTTGGGCGGCCAAATTCTGGTGGCCGACGAGTACAATGGTCAGGTCCATGCGATCGCGAACGATGGCACCGTTACTCTTGACGTCTTCGATTGGTACGGTGCGGAAAGCGTCCAAGTCATCCCGTCGGCGCAATGCACTCACTGCGGGGGCGGCGCCTTCTTTCAGGCGATAGAAAACTTTAACGCAATTTACCAATATCCGCCGACTGACTTCACAGGATTGGGTGGCAACATTCTCGTTCCGAGCGAGTACAGCGCAGGTACCGCTCTCATAACTTGGAATGGCAGTAACTATAGTTCCACTTTCTTCAGTAACATTCCCGGTGCGACATTTGAGGGCAGCGCTTTCGCTGACTGTGACGTTCCACCAACAACCCTGGGGGGTACCCCGAGTCCTACACCCACGGCTACGGCAATAGCTACCGCCACACCAGCAGCTACTGCTACGCCAGCGGCAACAGCAACACCTACCGCTACTGCCACAGCTGCGTCAACGGCTACGGCTACACCAACGCCTACCCCCACCATCTCGCCGACAACGGTGACGGCGGCTCCAGCCTCCGGCGTTTATGGTGGAACCGTTAACCTGTCTGCTACATTGACCTCCAGCGGCTCCCCCCTCAGCGGCAAGACCATCAACTTCACTCTGAACGGCAATCCGGTGGGGAGCGCAATCACCAATGGCAGCGGCGTAGCTACCAAAACTAGCGTCAGCCTGTCGGGAATCTACCCGGGGTTCTATCCATCGGGTGTTGGAGCCAGCTTCGCAGGCGACAGCTCGTATGCCCCAAGCAGCGGAACAGCATCCTTGAGAGTTACGTATGGCACGTGCACTGGGCAGGACCCGGGAGGCGTCATTTTACCGCCAATTAAAGCCGACGGTACCAGCGTCTTCCAGCACGGCAGCACCGTTCCGGTTAAGTTCAAAGTGTGCGATGCCAACGGCAATTCAATCTCTGACCCGAATGCGGTGTTTGCAAGCGGCAGCGGCTCGGTAACTATGATAACCAACTTGCGGGGTACCGTGGATAACATAAACGAAGCCACCTACAACGATATTCCGGACTCGGCGTTCCACTTTGGTTCGGGTTCGGGGGTGTGGATCTTCAACCTGGTTACGAGCAACCTGTCGAGGGGCAGCACTTATTATTTCCAGATCAACCTGAGGGACGGAAGTGCGATCCAGTTCCAGTTCGGTGCGAAGTAATACCAGAAACAGTAGCGCCCCCCAGAAGAAAATAGCGCCGGGAGCGTAAATCCTCCCGGCGCGTTCTCTCTCGGGTTGATGTGATCCACAGATCTCTTCGTCCCGATTTACAGAGATTCAGAGAGGCCAGAGAAAAAAATCTGCGTAGATCCGCGTAAAATCTGTGGATCCGTTGCCGGACTCGAGGCGCGTCTCGCGATCAGACCTCTGCAAGAAAAGGTGCGAGTGGCTGGAGACTTTCGATGGTTGCAACAACTGCGCGCAGCGATAAGAGCGCATTGGGAATGTATTGCAGGAAATGTTTGTGGCCTTTGACGAGGCCGAGAAAACCATAAGCGCCCAGCGCCTGCATGAGGCGTTGCATCGCGCAAAGCCGCAACTTGAAGTCAAAGTCGCCGTCAACAGTGCTTCCGCTTTCTAGCTGCCGGTCGCGATAATATACGATCAACTCGGCACGCTCAGCGTCCGAAAGCTTGACATACGGATCGTAAAGCAACGACGCGAGATCGTATTCGGCCAAGCCGGGACGCATTCCTTGGAAATCGATCAGGTAGGCCTGCCCGTTTCGAACAATGATGTTTTGCGATTGAAAGTCGCGGTGCACCAAAACTCTCGGGAAAACCGCAAGACGTTCCGCGATTTCCTTTAAGGCCGGCAACTCCGCGAGCTCAGCAAGTTTTGTGTGATCGACCTTGAAATATCGGCCGAGGCAATTTTCGAAAAAGTAATTCTGCTCCCATGCATAAAGCTCAGCGTTGAACTCGGCGGGCAAATGTTCCTTCATCTCGATGCGAATTGCTGCCGGCAAAGCATGCAGCGTCGCGATTTGATCGAGAGCCGATTCGTAAAACGCGCGGCGCACCAGCCAGCTTTCGCGTCGATAACTGTAGAGATCGCGCTCGCCCAAGTCCTCGATCCAGATCAACCCCTCGGCCGGATCGTGAAAATAAATCTCAGGCGCGCGAATTCCGTGCTTGGCAAGAAAATTGGCGATCTCGACATAATGCCGGTTTTCTTCGCGCTCCAGATTGTATTTAACGAGAATCAACCTCTGATCCGCAGCGCGACGGATCCGGTAAAATTTCCGGTCGGAGCCGCCTTTTTGAATTGGCGTGATTCTTATCTGACCGACATCCAAACGCGGAAAATGCATTCGCGTTTGTCGAAGAAGCAGGGCGGTTCTCATGGGTTGGAATTAGATGTCGATGTTGCGATGGCTGCCGCTGGCCTTTTTTTTGGAGCGGACAATACAACCCTGAAGCTGGCTTTGGGAAGC
>WNGH01004281.1_pt1 | contig 13631 bp, 15 predicted proteins | sample 5400631 | NCBI WGS metagenome assembly WNGH01 (sample SAMN13153373, study PRJNA577476) | soil metagenome | isolation source: 115 cm soil or saprolite under Garry oak tree replicate 1 | place: USA:California | collected 2016-06-15
CCGGTTGATCTGCGGCGCGCTGTCCACATTTGGACTTCTCGCATGCTGCCAGGGGTCATCGTTCCCGAGGGCGCCGCGCATTTCCCCGGCGAACCGGAATAGCGTCCTCGCAGACCTCAAGCGAAGAAACAAATGCCGCTGGCCGTCGATCACGTGTTCATCTGCGTTGAAAATCCGCAGGCCGCCGAGCGAGCTCTCGCCGACTTCGGACTGCAGTTTGGTCGCCGCCGTATCCATCAGGGCCAGGGTACCGCCAACGCGTGCGCATTCTTCGACAACGCCTACCTTGAGCTTTTGTCGCGGCATGACGACGATGAACTGCAGTCTGAGGTCGTCCGTCCAGTCGGACTTTGGGAGCGTGTTCGCTGGCGGGAGACAGGGGCCTCGCCATTTGGCGTCGCGTTCCGCGCGGAGGACGACAACGTTCCAATCGAAACCTGGCCGTACGATGCGCCGTTCCTCCCGGAGGGTATTGACATCTCTATCGTGACGCCGCGGTTCATGTGGCACGAGCCCCTTATTTTCCTTTTCGTGCCGCAAGCGCCGGTAACATTGCCGTCCGAGCGCCAGCCGCCGCGCGAGCATCGTGGCGAACGTCGGCGATTGACCAGGGTTACGGTGTGTGGCCCGGAAACACCACGACTTTCCCCGGGCCTCAGCATGCTTCGCGATCTTGACGTCCTAGGATTGAAGCCCGCTGCCGAGCATCATCTTGAACTGGATTGGGATGGCGCGACGTCGGGCGAGTTCCATGATTTTCGGCCTATCGTGCCGTTGGTGCTGCGATGGTAGGGACGACATCGCCGATGGAATACCCCCTTACACTCACCGACGTCGTGGACGCCTGAGGTATGAAACTTCTTGTCCTCGGCGGAACGGTCTTTCTCGGTCGCCATGTGGTGGAGTCGGCGTTGGCTCGCGGGCACAGCGTTACGCTTTTCAACCGGGGGCGACACAGTCCGAATCTCTTTCCGAAGGTTGAGAAGCTGCGTGGCGACCGCGATGGCGACTTATCTGCCCTCAGCGGAAGGCGTTTTGATGCCGTGATTGACACATCCACCTACACTCCGAGGCAGGCGCGTAGGATTGCGGAGATTCTGGATGGGCGGATCGAGCACTACACCTTCATCTCCAGCGTTTCTGCTTATGCAGGGTTTCCGGCCGGGCGCTCGTACGATGAGACCGCGCCCCTCGCTGAAGGAAACCATGGCTACGGCCCACTCAAAGCCCGCTCCGAAGAAGCGCTCGAGGCTGCGTTTCCAGGGCGAGTCACGCACCTGCGGCCAGGCCTCATCGCCGGCCCGCACGACCCGACGGATCGGTTTACGTATTGGCCGCGCCGGATCGCGCAGGGGGGCGAGGTGCTTGCACCCGGGCGCCCGGAGCGTCCGATCCAGTTCATCGATGCGCGCGACCTCGCCGATTGGTGTGTACGCTTGAGTGAGGGGCAGCGCGCGGGATACCTTAATGCGCTTGGCCCGCAGTCGCTGCTGACGATGCAACAGTTTCTAGAGGCGTGCAGCAGCGCAGTGGGGTGCAATGTGCGCTTTAACTGGATTTCGGACGAAGAGCTGATCGCCGCAGGCGCCGAACCATGGGCGGAGCTTCCGCTCTGGATTCCTGAGAACGACGAAGGTTCTGGTGGTCTTTTGCTGGGCGATAACAAAAGCGCAATGGCAGCGGGACTGAGCTACCGACCGATCTTGGACACTATTAAAGAGACTTTTGAGTGGGACGTTCGAGAAGGCGGACCCGCTGATTCACCATTACGCGTTACCCCAATTTCTCGAAAGCGGGAAGCTTCGATTCTGGCCGGCCGGCAAGAAAGACGAACGGTGACGTAGGCGATGCGCCGTTTCGATGACCGCCCAGTGTTCACTGCGGGAGCGTTTCGCACACTCGAAATCGACTCCGCGCGTATCCCGATGCTGCAACAGTTTTACGAGTCCAACCCCGAGTATCACCTGGCAGTGAATGGGGAACCGCCGGGGCCGAACGAGGCGCGAGACGAGTTCGAATCATTGCTGCCCGCGGGGTGGCCCTACAAGAAGAGGTGGGTGCTCGGCTTCTTCGACGAGCATGAGTCAATGGTCGGAGTGGCGAACGTGATCTCAGACCTTTTCGCCGTAGGTATTTGGCACATTGGACTGTTCATGGTCGCCACAAGGCTTCATGGCCGCGGTGTGGCGCAAATTCTGTATGGGCGTCTCGAATCCTGGATGCGAGGGAACGGCGCGCGCTGGTTGCGCCTCGGCGTTGTTGAAGGTAATGTGCGCGCGGAGCGCTTTTGGGAGAGGTCTGGCTATTGGGATATTCGAAAGCGTCAAAGAGTAGAAATGGGAAAACGGCTGAACACGCTGCGTGTCATGGCCAAACCGCTCGCCGCCAGCAGTGTGTCGGAATATCTCGCGCTAGTGGCGCGCGATCGTCCGGAATCGCAGTAATCTTCGTGTATGAAAAGGCCGAACCCTAAGATTGAAAGATGAACATCCGCCCGGCGCAGGAGCACGAAGCAGAAGCCCTTTCCGCCCTCGCGCTCAGGGCGAAAGCGTATTGGGGCTACTCCGCTGACACGATCGAATCGTGGAGACAGGACCTCAGCGTCTCAAGCGAGACAATTATCTCGAGGCCTACCTTCGTGGCAGCGGTCGGAGACGAGATTGTCGGCTTCTACTCCTTGGTGCCTTCGAATCACTCTTGGAAGCTCGACCATCTTTGGGTCTTGCCACAGTTCATGGAACGCGGGATCGGGCGAGCACTATTAGCCCACGCCCTTGAAACCGCTCTTCGCGGCGGCGCCTCCTCCGTCACTGTTGACGCGGATCCGAATGCCGAAAGCTTCTATCTGGCATGCGGCGCTGATCGCTGTGGTGAAGTTCCTGCGCCGATTCCCGGGCAGCCCAGGCGTGTTCGTCCGCAATTGGCGTTCCGCGGGCGTGCAAGTAATCGCGCAACACAGATATGATTCGTCGCGCAACACCGGCCGACGCGGAAGGAATATTCCGAGTACATAGATCGGCGATTCTCGATGTCGCGTCTACTCTTTACACATCCGAGCAAATCGAGGCTTGGGCCGGAAAGCTGAGCCCGGCCTCATACACGGAACCCATCGAGAACAAGATCGTGTTAGTCGCAGATGATGCGGGGCAGATCTGCGGCTTTGGTCAACTGGACCCGAAGAACTCCATGGTCGAGGCCGTTTACGTTCTTCCCAGCCACCTGCGGCGAGGCCTGGGTGGTCGTCTACTGTCCGCGCTCGAGTCGATCGCCCGGGCTTCGGGACTTACGCGGCTTACACTCGATGCGTCGCTCAACTCCCTACCGTTCTATGAGCAAGCAGGTTACAGGCGTGTTCGGTCCGTCGGTCATGAGCTCAAGCCGGGTGTGTCTATACCGTGCGTGGTCATGCGCAAAGAGCTGGTGTCACATGTCTCCCACGCGAGATGAAGAAGCCGGTCGACACAGGCCTAAGCGCGCGTCAGACCTCAAATCCTCGGATGCCGACACCGATCGAGTGCCCCGAGCGAATCAGGTCGGTCCTGACTTCCCTCGAGATATCGGCGGATCTGATCGCGGCACGCTCTTTGGTATTGCATCCCGAGGCGCAGGAGTTGGTCGTCGCAGCCGTAGGGGACGACGGCAGAGAATACCTGCTTACGCCCGCGGCGGCCGCGAAGTGGCGGGAGATGAGCGACGCGGCGCTTTCCGATGGCGTAGTCATCAAGATCGGTTCGGCTTTCCGAAGCGTTGATCGTCAAGCCGAAATAATCCGCGCCAAGCTGGCCGAAGGCCTGTCCCTGGACGCAGTCCTCTGCGTGAGCGCTCCTCCTGGGTACAGCGAGCACCACTCTGGCCGCGCAATTGATGTGACGACCGACGAGGGTGCGCCCCTCGAGCCCGAGTTCGAAAAAACCAGGGCATTCCGGTGGCTGTCGAAGAACGCGGGCCGCTTTGGTTTCGCTCTCTCATATCCAGCGGAGAATCCGTATGGTTACGATTATGAGCCGTGGCACTGGTGCTTCAGCCCGACTGAGGTCTAGCCCCACGGCAGCCGTCCTTTCAATGTTGCTTATCCCGGCGTTGACCGGGAACGCTTCATGTCAAGCTCAGGAAAAAGCGAATGTCTTGCCGGAGACGCAGGCCGGGCGGGAAATCATAGTTGAGCTGGAGGAGCTTGGGCCCATCAAGGACAATCGCCAGGTCCACACGACGAACCTCCATTTTCTCTTCCGCATGAAGAGTTTCGATATTGGAGTTTTCAAGCTCTATGGAGGCATGACGGTGTCCCGCACTCGCGGAACCATATCCTATAGGACGGGCTCATCCGAAGCGGGCACGCTCAAAGACGAGATCTTCGATAGCACCGCGACCGGTGCAGGACCCGTTCTGGCAACTCGAGCCGAATTCGCGCGCAGCGGGAACGTGTCGGCTTCGCTGGATGGGAGCGCAGGCGTCCTTCTCTACGACAGAGATTTCCCCGCAGGCGCCTCCCGCTATGAGTTCATGTTGCGGTACGGCCCCACTCTTTCTTATAGATTGAACGATAGGCAGGAACTTTCCGTGACCCTCAGGGGAATGCACGTATCGAACGGCCAGGGGTTCAACACCCACAATCCGGAATACAACGCGATAGGCGTGGGCGTGCAATTCCTGGGGCATTTCTGACTGGGATCACCCGCCCCCGAACACCCGCCGCCACAGCGCGCGCGTCGCATCGATTTGGGTTTGCACCTCTCCCGCGGGAACGCGCGCGTACTTCGCGCCGTTCAGGCGCAGCCGGTGCTGCCCGCGGCGGAATTCGCGATAAGCGTCGGCCACCGCGTCGGCGGAATCGCCGGGAATCAATCCCAGCTTCGCGGCCAGCTTCAGCAGGGCGATGTTGCCGGCGTTGGCGGTGAGCTCCGGGCGGCGGTGCGCGTGGGCGAGCACCAGCATCTGCACGATGAATTCGATGTCGATCATGCCGCCGCGGTCGTGCTTGAGGTCGAACAGGCCGCTCTCGTTCGGGTGGCCGTGGAGGAGCCGCTCGCGCATCAAGCGCACGTCATCGCGCAGCTTCGCTTCGTCGCGCGGCATCCGAAGAATCGCGCGCCGCTCCTCCTCGAACTCGGCGCCCACGGTCGCCTCGCCCGCGCAGAAACGCGCCCGCGTGAGCGCCTGGTGCTCCCAGGTCCAGGCCGATTCGCGCTGATAGCGGCGGAAAGCGCCGATCGAACTCACGAGGAGCCCGCTCCCGCCCTCCGGGCGCAGGCGTAGATCGATGTCGAAGAGAGCGCCCGCCGCGGTGCGGCTGGTGAGCCAGTGGCTCAGACGCTGCGCGAGGCGCGCATAGATTTCCGGGGCCCGGTCGTCGGGATCATCGTAAAGAAAGATGAGATCGAGGTCGGACGCGTAGCCCAGTTCCTTGCCGCCGAGCTTACCGTAGCCGACGATCGCAAAACGCGGCTCGTCGCTATGGCGCACGCGCAGCAGCGTCCAGCACAACTCCAGCGTCACCTGCAGCATGACGTCGGCGAGATCGGAGAGATCGTCGGCAAGCCGCTCGACGCCGAGCGCGCCCGACAGATCCTGCGCGAGCAGACGAAAGACCTGCGCGTGATGCGCCTCGCGCAGCCAGTCCATCTGCCGTTCCTCGTCGCCCTGCCGGGAGGCGAGCTGGCGCCGGAGTTCTCGGGCGAAAGCGTTCCAGTCCGGCCGCGCGAACAAGGCGCGCGAGTCGAGCAGCTCGTCGAGCACGATCGGATGCCGGTTGAGATACTCCGCCGCCCAACTCGACGCGGCCAGCAATTGCGCCAGGCGCTCGAGCGCCGCGGGGTGCTCGTCGAGCAGCGCGAGATATGCGGCGCGGCGGCTGACCGTCTCCATGAACTCCAGGCAGCGCGCGAGGGCCACGTCCGGGTCCTCCCGCGCGGCGCATTCCTCGATGATTCTGGGAATCAAGGCGTCGAAGCGCGCCCGGCTCGCCTGCGGCAGGCCCTTGTAGCGCGCGCCCGAGCGCACCGCCGCAAGGCGTACCGCAGTTCCAGCGGCGTCGCGAAACCCGAGCTGCGCGAGGCGCGCAGGTTCCGACCCGGTCCACAGGGGCGCGAGCGCGTGCTTCGGGACCTCCTCGACCGAGAACACCTGCTCGAAATGCGAGGACACCCGGGCGCGGTGCGCCTCGAGCGCGGAGCGGAACGCATCCCAGGAATCGAAGCCCATTGCCCGCGCGACGAGCGAGCGGTCTTCCGCCCCTTCCGGCAGCTCGTGCGTCTGCGCGTCGTCCAGGTATTGCAGCCGGTGCTCCAGTCGCCGCAGGAACACGTAGGCCTCCGAGAGCTCCTCGAACGCGGCATCGGGAAGCAGGTTCTTTTGCGCGAGCAGCGCAAGCACTTTCAGCGTCGGGCGGATTTGCAGCGCCGGGTCGCGGCCGCCGTGGATCAGCTGGAACACCTGCGCGATGAACTCGATCTCGCGGATGCCTCCAGGCCCGAGCTTGATCTGATCGGAGAGCTCCCTGCGCGCCACTTCCCCGCGGATCTGCGCGTGCAGCTCGCGCATCGCCGCGAAAGCGCCGTAGTCGAGATATTTACGGTACACGAACGGGCGCACGATCGCGGCGAGCGCGGCGTTCGAGCCGCCCGCCCCGAGCGCGCGCGCCTTGATCCAGGCGTAGCGCTCCCATTCCCTGCCCTGCGTGACGAAATATTCCTCCAGCGCGTCGAAACTCGTCGCGAGCGCTCCGGAGTCCCCCCACGGGCGCAAGCGCATGTCGACCCGGAAAACGAATCCGTCCCCGGTGGGCTCGCCGAGCGCGGCGATGAGGCGGCGCGCGAGCCGCGTGTAGAACTCGAACCTGTCCGTCTCCCGCTCGCCCTCCTCGGGGTAAACGAAAACGAGATCCACGTCCGAGGATACGTTGAGCTCGCCGCCGCCGAGCTTCCCCATGCCGACCACGACAAAGTCTTGATCCCCGAGATGCGCAAGCGCCGCGTCGATGGCGACCTCGGCGAGCGCGGACATCGTCCCGCACACTTCGTCGAGTCCGGCGTGTCCCGAAAGATCGCGAGCCATCGTACGCAGGAGCACGCGTTGGCGCAACATCCGCAGCGTGGAATTCAGGACTCCCTCGTCCCCGCCGCCGCGCTCGTGCAGGAACGCCTGCATCGCTTCGCGCGTCCAGCCCGAGTTCTTCGCCCGCTCCAGCTCTTCGCGCAGCTCAAGTCTCACGGCGACGAGCTGGCGGGCGTAGCGGGAATATTCGAGCGGGTCCATGAGCGGGGCTATTGTAGTGGTGCGCGCTTGGCTGCGTGTTGGGTTGCGAAGCGGCGACCAACCGCTTGATTCCCGGGCGAATCAGCGGAAAAATGCATTCGCATAGCACCGAAGGGACTTAGAACAATGAACTCGCTTCCCGATGGAGCATGATATGGAATCTGTTTTGACTAGCGTCGTAGTTACAGCCATATTCATTCTGCTTACAGCAACGGTCGGAAGCCGCCTTGGCCGCACAGCGAAGCCCTATGGGATTGTGAAATTGGCCGCCCACATAATTCGCTTTTTACTAGTATCGGGTGGAGTAATCGCATCAATCTACAAACTGCAAGGAGTCATGGCCAGTAAGTTGTATTCCACAATCTCCTTATATGTGGCAGCGCTGACATTGCTAACAAATTTCACAATCGGAATAAGCATGGTAGTTATCAAGCAAAAAACCCAGAAACTGATTTTGGTCCATAAACTATCAACACTACTTATGGCCGCTTCGGTGGTGGCGAGCATCATATTTTTGGCTGAGAAAATTTGAAGAGCTTGTGGTCACTAGAGAAGAATCACGGCCCCCTAAGCCCCCCAATCGAGCATCGCTAGCGGAACAGCACGCACCCCGGCGCTTCGCGCCACCTCCCCGGGGAGGGGACAACTGCAACTCCCGGCGCGGGAGGGTAAGGGAGGGTAAGATTCACCTCATGAACGCCCCTCTGGACATCAAGTCCTACATGCTCGGGGTGGGTCGCCGGGCGCGAGTCGCGGCGCGCGAGGTCGCGCGCGCCGGCACCGAGACCAAGAACCGGGCGCTTCTCGCCGCCGCCAAGGCCGCAAGGCGCGATGCGAAGAAGCTTCTCGCAGCGAACGCCGAGGACGTGAAGACGGCGCAGGCCGCCGGCAAGGACGCAGCTTTCATCGACCGACTGACCCTCACCGAGAAGACTATCGAGAGCATGGCGCAGGGCCTGGAGCAGGTCGCGAAGCTCCCCGATCCGGTCGGCGAGATCAGCGAGCTGAAGCAGCAGGCTTCCGGCATCAAGGTCGGGCGGATGCGCGTGCCGCTGGGCGTGATCGGCATCATCTACGAATCGCGCCCCAACGTCACCGCCGACGCCGCGGCGCTGTGCCTGAAGGCGGGCAACGCCTGCATTCTTCGCGGAGGGTCGGAAGCGGTGCGCTCCAACATGGCGATCGCCGCGTGCGTGCACGAGGGATTGCGCGCGGCGAGCCTTCCCGAAGACGCGGTGCAGGTCGTCGAGACCGCCGATCGCGCCGCGGTCGGGCAGCTGCTTTCCATGAACGAGTACGTGGACATCATCGTGCCGCGCGGCGGCAAGGACTTGATCGAGCGGGTGATGCGCGAATCGCGCATTCCGATGATCAAGCACCTCGACGGCGTCTGCCACGTCTACATCGACGAGCGCGCCGACGTCGAAAAGGCAATCCGCATCGCGGATAACGCCAAGACCCAGCGCTTCGGTGTGTGCAACGCCATGGAGACGCTGCTGGTAGCAGAAAAGATCGCGCCTAGGGTGCTGCCGAAGTTGGCGAAGATCTACTCCGAAAAGGGCGTGGAACTGCGCGGCGATGAAAAATCCCGCGCACTCGTCTCCGGCATGAAGCCCGCCACCGAGGAGGACTGGTACGCCGAGTACCTCGCGCCGGTTCTCGCGGTGCGCGTGGTGAAGGATCTGGACGCGGCGATCGAGCACATCGGCAAGTACGGATCGCAGCATACCGACGCGATCGTGACCGAAGACGAAGCGAGCGCGCGGCGTTTCCTGCGCGAGGTCGATTCGAGCTCCGTGTTGGTGAACGCTTCGACGCGCTTCGCCGACGGCTTCGAATACGGCCTGGGCGCGGAGATCGGCATCTCGACCGACAAACTGCATGCGCGCGGTCCGGTGGGTCTGGAAGGTCTCACCTCGCAGAAGTACGTGGTCTTCGGCAGCGGCCAGATTCGCGCCTGAGAGCCTTCTGAAAAAGACCCCTGACCGCCGCCGGGCCGCGGCGCCGCGAAAAAGTGCGCCGATCGGCATCATGGGCGGCACGTTCGATCCCGTGCACTTCGGACACCTGCGCCTCGCTCAGGAGGCGGCGGAAATCCTCGGCCTCGCGCGGGTGCGCTGGGTCCCCGCCGGACGGCCCTGGCACCGCGGTGCGCCGCTCGCGCCGGCGGTGCATCGACTGGAGATGGTGCGCCTCGCGATCGCGAAGAACGCCCTCTTCGAGCTGGACGACGCCGAGATCCGTCAGACCGCGCCCGGCTACACCGTCGAGACACTCGAGCGGCTGCGAAGCGAATTCGGCCCGCAGCGTTCTCTCGTGCTGCTCCTCGGGACCGACGCCTTTCGCAACTTGAGCTCCTGGGAGCGCTGGCGCGACCTCTTTCCCCTCGCGCACGTGTTCGTCGCGCAGCGCCCCGGGCACTCGCTCACCCCGGGCGGAATGCCGGCGGCGCTCGCCGCGGAGTGGCGCAAGCGCGCCGGCACCCCCGATGTCCTGCGCGAGCGGCCGGGAGGAAACGTCGTCACCTACGGCACCACGGCGCTCGACATTTCCGCGAGCGCCGTCCGCGCCTACTTCGCCCAGGCGCGCAGCCCGCGCTATCTGCTGCCTTCGGCGGTCCTCGATTACATCGAGGCGCACGGACTGTACGCCAAGGAGAGCGACGCCCCCTGATGATGGATCTTCGCAAGCTCCAGAAGGCCGCGCTCGCGGCGCTCGAGGACGTCAAGGCGCGCGAGGTCGAGGTCTTCGACGTGACCCATCTCACCTCGATGTTCGACCGCGTGATCATCGCGAGCGCGGACTCCGTCCGGCAGTTGAAGGCGCTGGCGAGCCATGTCCAGGAAAAGGCGAAAGCGGCGGGCGGCCGCATCTACGGCGTGGAAGGGGAGGAAGGCGGCGACTGGGTGCTGCTCGACCTGGGCGACATCGTCGTGCACATCATGCAGCCTGCGGTGCGCTCGCACTACAATCTCGAGGAGCTGTGGGGCCAGCCGAAGCCGCGCAAGCCGCGCGCCCGGCGCAAGGCGGCGCATGCGCGCGGCACGTGAAACTGTTCGTGGTCGCGGTGGGTACCCGGATGCCCGGCTGGGTGAACGAGGCTTTTGACGAATATGCGAAGCGCATGCCACGCGAGCTGAGGATCGAGCTGATCGAAATACGCCCCGCACCCCGCGCGGGCGGCAAGACGACCGGGCAGATGCTCGAGGCGGAGGCCGAGCGCATCGAACGCGCCGTGCCGCGCGGATGTCTGCGCGTTGCGCTGGACGAACGGGCGCGCGAATTCACCACGGCCGAGCTTGCGCGCTGGCTGGCCGCGCAACGTCAGGGTGGACGCGATATCGCCTTTCTCATCGGCGGCGCCGACGGTCTCGCGCCCGCGACGAAGAACGGGGCGGAACTCGTCCTGCGCCTGTCCGCGATGACGCTGCCGCACGCCCTGGCGCGGGTGCTCCTCGCCGAGCAGCTCTATCGCGCCAGCTCCATCCTGCATAATCATCCCTACCACCGCGAATGATCAAGAACCCGCCTCGGACCCTGATCTATCTCGCCTCGCGCAGCCCGCGCCGGCGCGAGCTGCTGAAGCAGATCGGCGTGTCGTTCGAGGTGCTGGTGCTGCGTGAGAACCCGGCGCGCGGCGGCCCCGACGTGGACGAATCGCAGCTGCCGGGCGAGCTTCCCGACGATTACGTCCGCCGCGTCTGCCGGGCCAAGACGCACGTGGGCTGGGACCGCGTCGTGCAGCGCAGGCTGCGCAGGTTCCCGGTGCTCGCAGCGGACACCGTCGTCTGCGTCGACGAGAAGATTCTCGGCAAGCCCGCTGACGCCGCCGACGCGGCGCGGATGCTGCGGCTCCTCTCCGGGCGCGAGCACCGCGTGCTCACTGCGGTCGCGATCAAATTCGAGGCGCGCACCGAGCTCGTCGTGAGCGAGAGCCGGGTGCGCTTCGGCGAGCTCGCGGAGCCCGAGCTGGAAGCCTACGTCGAGAGCGGCGAGCCGACCGACAAGGCCGGCGCCTATGCGGTCCAGGGCCGCGCCGCGGCCTTCGTCACCGAGCTGCACGGCAGCTATTCCGGGATCATGGGGCTGCCGCTGTACGAGACCGCGCAATTGATCAGGAAATTCGGCTCATGACCGAGGATATCCTGATCAACTGCACGCCGCAGGAGACCCGCGTCGGCGTGATGCAGGCGGGCGTGCCGCAGGAGCTGCACATCGAGCGCGCGGCGAACCGGGGCCTCGTGGGCAACATCTATGTTGGGAAAGTCGCGCGCGTGCTGCCGGGCATGCAATCGGCGTTCATCGAAATCGGCCTGGAGCGCGCCGCTTTCCTGCACGTCGCCGACATCTGGGAGGAGCGCCAGCATAACCAACTGGGCGCCGCGCCGGCGAAGCCGATAGAGCGCATTCTTTCGGAAGGCCAGTCACGGCTCGTGCAGGTGATCAAGGACCCCATCGGCACCAAGGGCGCGCGTCTTTCGACCCAGATTTCGATCGCCGGGCGGCTGGTGGTCTATCTCCCTCAGGACCCTCACATCGGCATTTCGCAGCGGATCGAGGACGAGACCGAGCGGCAGCTGCTGCGCGAGAAGCTCGCACAGCTTCTGTCCGCCGACGAGACAGGGGGATTCATCATCCGCACCGTGGCGGAGACCGCCACCGACGCCGAGCTGCGCGGGGACATCGAGTACCTGAAAAAACTCTGGAACGGCATCCGCGGCCGCGCGTCCACGGCGCCGGCCCCGACGCTGCTCTACCAGGACCTGTCGCTAGCGCAGAGGGTGCTGCGCGATATCGCGGACGAAAGCACGGGCCGAATCATCATCGACTCGCGCGAAAACTTCCAGAAGCTACAGGAGTTCGCCGCCGAGTACACGCCCAAGGTGCTCGAGAAGCTCGAGCACTACACCGGCGAGCGGCCGCTTTTCGATCTTCACAACGTCGAGGACGAGATCGAGCGGGCGCTCTCGCGCAGGGTGGAATTGAAAAGCGGTGGCTACCTCATCCTCGAGCAGACCGAGGCGATGACCACGATCGACGTCAACACCGGCGGCTACGTCGGAGTGCGCAATTTCGACGACACGATCTTCAAGACCAATCTCGAGGCCGCTCAGGTGATCGCGCGCCAGCTGCGCCTGCGAAACCTCGGCGGCATCATCATCATCGACTTCATCGACATGGAAAGCGCGGAGCACCGTTCCGCAGTCCTCGCCGAATTGAACAAGGCGCTCGCGCGCGACCGTACCCGGATCAGCGTGAACGGCTTCACGGGACTGGGGCTGGTCGAGATGACGCGCAAGCGCACCCGCGAATCGCTCGAGCACGTGCTGTGCGAGCCCTGCACGACCTGCGGCGGGCGCGGCGTGGTCAAGACCGCGCAGACCGTGTGCTACGAGGTCCTGCGCGAAATCCTGCGCGAGGCGCGCCAGTTCAACGCGCGCGAGTTCCGCATCCTCGCCTCGCAATCCGTGATCGACCTGTTCCTGGAGGAGGAGTCGCAATCCCTGGCGATGCTCGGTGACTTCATAGGCAAGCCCGTGTCGATGCAGGTCGAGACGAGCTACGGCCAGGAGCAATTCGATATCATTCTCATGTAGCCCATGGAAAAGGAAAAACTCTCCGCCCGGGAAGAAGCGCTCATCGCCCAGGCGCGGCGCGATGCCGAAGCGCTCAGGAGCGGAAACGCGCCGCCTGGCCGCACCGAGCGCGCCTCAGCTCCTGCCCCGGCCGCGGCCGAGGAGAGGCCGAAAGCGAGCCTCCACGAGCGCCTCGCACAGCTCATGGCAGAGGAACGCGCCGAAACCGCGCGCAGGAAGAAGAGGATGCGCCGTTACGGATTGATCGGTTCGGCCGCCATCCTCGCGGCCTTCGCGCTGTGGCTGATGCGCGTGTTTTCGCGCCGCCGCTAAAATCCCGCGGGGGTGGCCTGAGCGCGCGAGCGACAAAGAAAGGGCGCCTTCCGGCGCCCTTTCTATTTGCTCAATCTCCGTCAGCTGCGCCGGCTTTCAGTCAGCGTACTGTCCCGCCTTTTTAATTATCGGCCCCCACTTCGCGATTTCGGATTGGAGGAACTTGTGCAAGGCTTCGGGCCTCGCGCGATCCGCGCTCACCGGCTCGGCGCCGAGCTTCGCGAGGTTGGCCTTGAAGTCCGCGTCCTTGATCGCGTCCTGCAGGGCAGTGTTCAAGCGGTCCACCACGGGCTTCGGCGTGCCCTTGGGCACATACAGCCCGTGCCACACCACGACTTCGAATCCCTTCAGTCCCTGCTCGTCGAGCGTCGGGATGTTCGGCAGCGAGGGCACGCGTTTCTTGCTGGTGACTCCATACGCCTTCACCTTGCCGCCCTGGATCTGGCCGGTGGTGTTGGTCGTCTGGTC
>WNGH01008509.1_pt1 | contig 13630 bp, 10 predicted proteins | sample 5400631 | NCBI WGS metagenome assembly WNGH01 (sample SAMN13153373, study PRJNA577476) | soil metagenome | isolation source: 115 cm soil or saprolite under Garry oak tree replicate 1 | place: USA:California | collected 2016-06-15
CATGTCGAAATTGTGGTTCCCGCTGGCCTCCTTCCGCCGCCTGCTCCACAGCAGCCGCAGCGCGTCGTCGTCGCTGTCGGACATTTCGGCAACTTCGAGCTTTACGGGCGCTTTGGCCAGTTCGTGCCCGGGTTTCAATGCGCGACGACCTACCGCGCCTTGCGCCAGCCCTCGCTTAATCGGCTCCTGCAATCCCTGCGGGCGCCTTCAGGCTGCCTTTATTTCGAACGCCGTTCTGAGGGCTCCGCCCTGAAGGCCTTGATGAATCAACCCGGTATTTTGCTTGGATTGCTCTCCGACCAGCACGCCGGCGACCGCGGGCTGCGACTGCCGTTTCTCGGTCACGACTGTTCGACCTCGGCCGCTCCGGCGGTGTTTGCGCTGCGCTATCGCTGCTCTCTGTTTGTTGCGGTGGTCTATCGCCTCGGGCTGGCCCAATGGCGCATCGAAGCAAGCGAGGAGATTCTGACTCGGGTAAACGGCAAGCCACGCTCCATCGAAGCCATTATGCGCGACGTCAATCGCGCCTTCGAAGCCGCCGTGCGGCGCGACCCGCCCAACTGGTTTTGGGTGCACAACCGCTGGAAGCCCAGGAAAGTTCAAAGTCTAAACTCCAAACCCCAAAGTCCTGAGGCCGCGACGGCGGGATCCCTCTCCCATCAGATGGGAGAGGGCCAGGGTGAGGGAAATTGAAGTTTGAAAATCTCAAATTGCTGAAATAGCGCCACGATGCGGAGCCTCCTTCCATTTTCGATTCCCGTTGATGCCCGGATTCTCGTGCGCGGAGTCAATTGGCTGGGCGATGCGGTCTTGACTACGCCCGCGCTGCAACGATTGCGCGAGCGGTTCCCCCGGGCGCACATTGCCTTGCTGACCCACGAAAAGCTTGCGGACGTGTGGCTGCGTCATCCGAGCCTTGATGCGCTTATAACGTTCACCGGCAAAGAAAGTGCGTGGTCCGTTGGGCGCCGGTTACGGACTGCGGCCTTCACCACGGCCCTGGTCTTGCCCAACTCACCTCGGTCGGCGCTGGAAGTTTGGTTGGCAGGGATTCCGCAACGCATCGGTTACGGCGGACCCTGGCGAAACTGGTTTCTTACCCGCGTCTTGCCGACTCACCCCGGCCATGCGCCAACGCGCAAACGCTCAGCCAGGGAGATTAAGAAACTGATCCACTCTCGAGCCGATGACTCCCACCCCGCGTCCCCCATCCCCCATCCCCTGGCCGCCCACCAAATCCACCAATACCTTCACTTGACGGCGGCTTTGGGCGCCAACCCCGAACCTCTCGCGCCAAAGCTGGAAATCACTGCGACCGAGCTGCAAGAGGCTGAGCATCGTTTTCTGCCGGGTTTGCGGCGCCCAGGCAGCGATCACGCCCCCGCCGGGCCGTTAATCCTGGCCGGGCTCAATCCCGGCGCTCACTATGGACCGGCTAAACGCTGGTCCGCGGAGAACTTTGCCGCCGTCGCCCGCCAGGTTTCGCGGAAACTCAACCATTGTTTGTGGCTGGGATTTGGCGGCCCGACTGATTGGAAACTCACCGAAGACATCGCGCGATTGGCAGGCGTGGGCGTTTGCAATCTTGCCGGCAAGACTTCCTTGAGAGAGTTGATGGCGCTCTTGAAACTCTGCCGCGTCGTGCTCACCAACGACACCGGGCCGATGCACCTGGCTGCTGCCCTCGGCACACCCGTCGTCGTTCCCTTCGGCAGCACCTCGCCAGACCTGACCGGGCCGGGCCTGCCGGGCGACAGCCGGCACCACTTGCTTAAATCCGATGCGCCCTGTGCGCCATGTTTTCGCCGCACTTGTCCGATTGATTTTCGTTGCATGACCGGCATCGGTGTGGAGCCCGTCGCCAACGCGATTTTGCAGGTGCTTTCCAGCTAGTGACGCCAACCACCGTGGCGCACGGGCGTTTCGCCCGCGTCAAATCGTCAAATCATGTAACCTTACGCTGCCTCTTTCCAGTCATGTAATCTGTCCCGCTGTTCTGCGCCAGGATTGTTTCTGGTCTGGTTGTTGCCGCCGCTTGCGTTCCTGCGCCAGTTGCGGGATACTACCCCCTGTGCCGTTGAGTGTTACTCAGCTAACCGACCGCCTGGTTGCTTCCTACGCCCGAGCCGGCGGGATCAATCATCTCGATGGAAAGAACCTGCCTTCTAAACGCGCCATTGCGGACATTACGGTGGATTTGCTGCGGCTGCTGTTCCCGGGCTTTTTCGACGAAAAACTGATTCACTCCTCTGAAATCAAAGTGGAAACCGCCTCCCTGCTGGACGCAGTGCTGGGCGATCTGGAGGACGAAGTCTGTAAGAGCCTCGAATACCATCCGCCTGCGGAACTGCCGAAAAAAGACCTGCGCCCCATCGCGCATACCCTAACGTTGGAATTCCTTGGCAGCCTGCCGCGTATCCGCGATTTGCTCCAGACCGACACCGAGGCGGCCTACAACGGCGACCCGGCGGCATTGAGCAAGGAGGAGGTCATCGTTGCTTATCCTTTCATTGAGGCCATCGCCGTGCAACGGCTGGCCCACGAATTATATTTGAAGAACGTTCCGCTCATCCCGCGCATCATGACCGAGTGGGCGCACGCCCGCACGGGAATGGATTTGCATCCGGGCGCGCAGATCGGCACCCATTTTTTTGTGGATCACTGCACTGGCACGGTGATCGGCGAGACCAGCATCCTTGGCAATCACGTCAAGATGTATCAGGGAGTGGGCCTGGTGGCCAAATCCCTTTCCGCCGGCCAACTGTTGCGCGGCCAAAAGCGTCACCCGACCCTGGAGGACCGAGTGACCATCTACGCGGGCGCGACCATTATGGGCGGCGACACGGTGGTGGGCGAAGGCTCGACCATTGGCGCGAATGTTTTCCTCACTTCCAGCGTGCCCGCTCATTCGCTCGTGGTTCAGGAGGAAGCCAACGTTAAGGTGATGAGCAAAAAAGAGCGGGGGAATGCCCCCGCAGAATTTCATATTTGAGAACTGACGTGGGTGAATGTGGTGAATTTTAGCGATGGGGCGGCGGGGGCGTTAGCTACTCTTGCCGGGTAAAAAACCGGTGTGGAATAAGCTTCAAGCTTCAAGCACCAAGCTTCAGGGAAGCTCCAAGCGCCAAGCTTCAAGTGCGGGCCTCCGACCTCGGGCCTCCGACCTCTGGCCTCCGACTTGTGGCTTGATGCTTGTGGATTCCCTGAAGCTTGGAGTTTGGAGCTTGAAGTTTTGTCTTCCCTGGGGCTTGGGATTTGGAGCTTAAAATTTTGTCAGCCGCTCCAGTTCCTTCACTCTTTCGTCAATATCAGCGCGCGTAATTCTCGTGATGCGGGTCAGCCCAAAGCCTTCGCAGCAGAATGCCGCCACCACGCTGCCGTAAATCATCGCGCGACGGATGGCATCGTCAACCGGGCCTCTGGCCGTCGCCAGGTGTCCCATCAGCGCCCCCACGAAGGCATCGCCTGCGCCGGTCGGGTCCACCACTTTGTGCAGCGGATAGGCGGGGCAAATGAAATAACCTTTCGGCCCGGACAGGATTGAGCCGTGAGAACCCTTTTTGATGATGACGTATTTGGGACCGAGCTTATGAATCTTGCGCAGAGCGGCGAACACGTTGTCCTCCATGGTCAACTGATGGGCTTCGCTGTCGTTGAGTACAAAGGCATCGAGACGTTTCAGCAGCTTGAGCAAGTCCTGCAAAGCGATGTTCAGCCACAAATCCATCGTGTCGGCGGCGACGAACCTGGGCCGGCGCATCTGATCCAGGACGTGATGTTGCAGGGCCGGCGCGATGTTGGCCAATAACACGTAGGGAGAGTTCCGGTGCCCTTCGGGCAATGCGGGCGTGAAGGTCTCGAAGACGCCCAGCTCCGTCAACAAGGTCCGGCGATGATTCATGTTCAACTCGTATTCCCCCGACCAATGGAAGGTTTTTCCGGGCAAAATCTGCAAGCCCTCCAGATCGATGCGGTGCCGTTGATAGAGTCGGAGGTATCGCTTGGGAAAATCTTTGCCCACGACCCCGACTAACTTGACCGGGCCGAAAAAACTCGCCGCCACCGCCGCGTGGCTGGCCGAGCCGCCGAGCAAGCGCGGGTTCTCAGCCTTGGGGGTTTTGATCGAGTCAAGCGCCGTGGAACCGACGATCAGCACGCTCATAAAGATTCAGGTCACTTGCGATTTTGCGGAGGTCGGAAAGTAGAAAATTCCCTGCCGCATCGCAACGGGAAAGTCGTTCATCGGTGACTGGTGACTGGTGACTGGTGACTGGTGACCAATTACCACTCACAGCCGCTCTTTGAATTTCCGGCAGGTCCCGGCGATGTCCTCCGCGTTCAAGATGGACGAGACGACGCAAATCCGGCGCGCGCCCGCAGCCAGCACCTCTTCCAGGTTTCCCAGACTAATGCCGCCAATCGCAAACCAGGGAATTCTTGCGTTCGCTGCGGCCCAGCGGACGTATTCGAGGCCGACCGGTTGGGCCGTGGGCTTGGTGGCAGTCGCGTAAACCGGGCCGACGGCGAGGTAGTCCGCCCCGGCAGCCACTGCCCGATGCGCTTGTTCGGGCCCATGAGTGCTCAACCCAATCTTGAGCTGAGGGCCGCCCGCCTTCACTTGGTTTCGGCGCGGTGGCGCCTTAACGCCAGGCGGAAGCGGATACACCGCGCCGTAACCTGGTGAAGGCGGGAGAGTTGAGAGTTGAGAGACTTGCGTGTAGCCGGCGCCAAAGAAATCTTCCTGGCCCAAGTGACAAAGCTCTGCGCCCAGCTTCTGCGCCAGAGCGGGATGATCGTTTACCACTAACCCAACCCCGGCCTGTCGTGTGATGGGCAGGAGCAACTCGGCCAGCTCCAGGATTTGTTCGAGTGTTGCGTTCTTGGCACGAAGCTGGATCAAGTCCGCGCCGCCTTCGCAAAGCTGTCGGGCTACAACTTGGGGCGAGCGCCCGCGCAGGTAAGCCGTATCCACAAAGGCATAGAGCCTGCAGTCCGCCAGGGGTTTCATATCTCTCACCGAATCTGCCGCACGTTGCCTTGCAAATTGACCTCGACCTCCCGGACTGCAGGCGCCAAATCTGCGGTGGTGATGTGGCCGCCTGGCCAGCGGACCCAGATCTGCGTCGGCTCAGTCGGTGTGCCGAGCACCGGCACCGCGCTATCCTGCGACCAATAACCGGAGCCGCCGTGGATTTCGCGGGCAGGCCCATACCTGTCTCCAAACCTCAATCGCAACACGGCGCCGATCCCGCGAGGATTGCCCGCCGGCCCTGCCAGCCGGACCCGCAGCCCCGGCCTGGCCCGAGTATTGCGGAAGAGCCTGGTTTGGGCGCCGTTTTGCGTAACCACCAGATCGACCCGGCCATCGCCATCAAAATCGCACGCCGCAGCGCCACGTTGTTCGCCATAGACCAGCACCCCGCTCTCCTGGCCGGCCACCGCGCCCAGGCCTCCCTGGCCATCGCCCTTGAGCCAAAGCCCGCGACCTGCGTCTGCCCGTGAGGTTTGGGGCTCAGTCGCAAAAAAGTCTTGGCTCAGGAATATGTCTTCTGCGCCGTCACCGTCGAAATCGGCGACCACCACCGCGAACGCAGGGGCCAACTGCGCCTCCGGGGGCAGCGGCTTGGTCACAAAGCGCTTCCCGCGATTCAAAAAGATCATCGAGGCCAGCGTGTTGGCGCTCACTTGTTTTGCTTGCTTGAGATGCTCACCGAGCACGTCGGAGATCCCCGCAGCTCCATAGGTGTGGTGACTGGAGAACACGCCCCGGAGAAAGGGCATCGCCGCCGCCACCGCGTCGAACTCGCGTTCGGGCACTTCTTTGCCCAGGCCCTTATCGAAGTAAGTCTCAATGGTAGTTATCTGGCCGTTCTGTTGAAAGTCGCCATAGTAAATCTTCCGGGGATGCTGCTCGCCAGCGCGGTACTTCGTATTGAGGCCCCAGTTCGAAGCGATGAGGTCCATCCGCCCATCGCCGTCAAGGTCACCAGCAGTCACGCCATTCCACCAACCCACATACTTGTCTAGCCCCCACTCAGCGGTCACTTCGCGCAAACGGCCATGGTCGTTCTTGAACACCCGGATCGGGCCCCATTCACAGGCCAGGACCAACTCGCAGAAACCATCGCCATCCAGGTCCGTCATCACCGCGCCGCTGACCAATCCCACCCGCTCAAGGACGCGGCTGTTCTCTGTGTCGAGAACGAACCTGCCGCCTTCATTTCGGTAAAGCCGGGAACTGGCCGCTTCCGGATAGTGTCCTGGAATGACTCGCCCGCCGACGAACAGGTCCAGGTTCCCGTCGCCATGAATGTCGCCCAGCACCACCGGCCCCACGCTCCACTCCGCTCCGTCCGCAAGTTCTTCAACTTTGCCGCTCCCCGGATCGTAAGCCAAAACATTCGCCCTCTCCCCGGCCCTCTCCCATCGGATGGGAGAGGGAGAAGAAAGAGGAGCCGCGCCATCCTCGTAATTGGCCGAGCCCGCCAGGACGACTGCCTGCCGGTTGGTTCCCGGCCAGACCAGCACAGCCGTTTGGTCGCGAGGCTCGACCCGCCCGAACGGCGGGCCCGCAATGGGCGTGAAACCGCCATTGCCGTTGTTGCGATAGGCAGCCAATACGCCGCCTTTGCCTGTGCCGATGATCAGATCCTCCCAGCCGTCGCCATCGAGGTCGCCCCAGGCTACGCCTGGCCCGAGTTGGCTCAGTCGGTTGGGCAGAAGCGGCTGTCGTTGGAAGTCGTCAAAAAGCTCCTCGTGGTGACTGTGGGCGAGGAGCTGGCTAACGTCTTCAAAAAAGGGCGCCGGCTGCGGAGGCGCGGGCGCGGGCGGTAACGCAGTAGCCGCCGCCTCATCAATCTCATAAATCCAATTGGCGGCGACGTTCGTGAGGGCGCTGTTTTTGCCGCTGCGCCAAAGGACCTCAATCCTCATCTGGTTGGTCTTTGAGCCTGCGGCAAACACACGCATATTATCGTCGCCGCTAAGATAACGTCCGCCGCACATCATCTCCTGGCTCTGCAACGGCACGGCGCCGCCCCGCACGAGGATCTTTGCTCCGATGCCCCGGGTGTTGGGCGGCGCGCCTTTGAGCCGCACGGCGACGCGCGGGGCGATAGTCTCGTTGCGGTAAATCCGCGCCGCTTCGTTGAGACTGTTCATGACAACGTCCAGGTCGCCGTCGTTGTCCAAGTCCGCCAGGGCCATGCCGTGAGCAACGCCCATGTCGTTGAAGCCCCAGCGCGCGCCACACTCTTCGAATTCAAGGTTGCCCAGGTTACGGAAGGCGATGCGCGGCAGGCGCAGCCGGGGATACATGAGGATTTTGAACTTTAAGTTCTTGCCCATCGGCCCCAAGGCGTCAATTCGGCGCGAGGCATCGAGATCCTGCGTATCGAATTGATAACCGGTGGACATCAGCAGGTCTTCATAACCGTCCAGATCAACGTCCAGAAAAATGCATGACCAGGTCCAACCAGAGGATTCCAGACCGCTATAATAGGCGATTTCGGCGTAGGTCCCATCGCCTCGGTTCAATTGCAAGGTATTACGATTGACTTGTGGCCGATACGACACTCCTGCCGCGCCTGTAGGGGAAGGCTCCGTAGTCTCGAATTCTACGATGCGCATTTGATGGCTCCGATCCAGCATGTCGGCTTCGAATAGATCATCAAACCCATCGCGGTTGATGTCGGCAAAATCCACCGCCATGGAAAACGTACTGGTGTTGCGCAAGGCCAATCGTGGGATGGTGCGAAACCTTCCGTGGCCATCGTTCATCCAAATCCTGTCTGGGGCCATGAAATCATTGCACACGTAGAGGTCCGGCGCGCGATCGCCATTGAGGTCGCGAAAAGCCGCGGTCAGCCCCCAATCTTTGGGCGCTTTGTCCAACTGCCGGCCATCTTCATCGAGAAACGCGCCATTGGTCCAGGACACCAGCTGGAAATTGCCGTGGCCGTCGTTGAGGTAGAGAAAATGCGGCTCGCCGTGTTCGACGATCAGCCCTTGGGGAGTCAGCTCATAGTCCTCCTTGTCTTCCGGGCGCACCCCGAGTTGGCTTCCCCTCTTGAGCAACGGCAGGCCGGTAGTGCGGATCGTCGTGGTCCGGTAATTGGCGACGTAGAGATCCAGGTAGCCGTCGCCGTCCACGTCGGCCAAGGCCATCGTAGTGGCCGCGTATTTATGAACCAACCCCCCTCCAGACACCTCGTGAAAATGGCCTTTGCCGTCGTTTAAAAACAACCGCGTGCCTCTGCCGACCCCATTCACCAACAGATCCAGGTGACCGTCGCCATTCACGTCGGCAAAAACAGCGCCTGTCGAGTATTGATCGGCGCAAGCCACTCCGGCCGAATCGGTAACGTCCTCGAACTTCCAGCCGCCCAGGTTCCGGTAGAGTTTGTTGCCGTTCTCTAGCCCGCAAAAGTACAGATCACACCAGCCGTCCTCATCCACATCGCCACAAGCGACTCCCGAACCGTTGAGCCGGATTTGGTTTTCGGCGACTTTGTCGTCGGTAAGCACGTTAGTGAAGGTGATCCCGGTGTTGGTTGGCGACAGCAGTGTGAAACCGGTCCGACCCTGCTTGGGGACGGGCAATGCCGCCTTTCGATAGCCGGCCCCCTGCTCCCAGCGAAGGTTGGAGGCCATCAACTGACCGAAACTTCCCTGCCCCAGCACTGGCAAAAACCCGCAACACACCAGGAAAAAGGCACAGCGCATGGTGCGACAGCAAACATTCCAGCCATTCTCATTTTGCCTTGGAAACCCCCTGTAGCGCCGACTGGTCCCGATTCCGAATCGGGATATCGCCGATTGGTAATCGGCGCTGCGCACGGTAGGACTGCAAATATGCGAAGACAAACCATTCACCGAGCGCTTGATCACGAGGCGATCATCGTAAGGCGGGCGCAACGTTTTGGGCAACGTTGAACTGCCTGCGACTTCCTTGCCCGCCGTCCTGGCCTTCCTTACAAGAGGGCGCTTCTGTGGGTAGGGCGTGTAGGCCGGGTGCCCCATAAACGTTAACTTAATCCTCAACGAATGGGCGAAATGCAACGACGGCTAAATGATAGAATCATGGCGGGACAGAATCAGTTATACGAGGCCTGCGGAAGACCTTGTATCCCGCGTGCAAGCACCCGCCCGTGGTTGCATCGGATTTATGATTCTGTCCTGCCATGTTCTGTCGGTCCCTCCTTTAGGCAGCGTGGTGAACTTCGCGACAAGTCGGTTCAGATTGATCCACTGAACAACCTTCAATCGCCTGTGATGCAGGCGCAGGAGGCGCTCCGAAGGCATGTCTGCAGGCTTCAACGCCAGCCCCTTGCATGGAAGCCGTTGGCTGGCTAGCTTGCCTTAAATGCGGCTGCTGGACCGTTATCTTTTGCGCGAATTGCTGATCCCACTCGGTTATTGCCTGGCCGGTTTTTTGGTTTTCTGGATTGCGTTCGATCTCTTTTCCGAATTGCGCGAGTTCCAGGAGCGCAAACTGCACGCGGGAGATATTGCGGAACTGTACCTGGTCAGAGCGCCCGAGCTTCTTGTGGTAGTCTTGCCGATGGGGCTGCTGTTGGCGCTGCTCTACACCCTGACCGATCATGCGCGCCACCACGAAATCACCGCCATTCGCGCAGCCGGCGTGAGTATGTGGCGTTTGTGTTTGCCCTACCTGGGAGTCGGGCTGGCCGCCACCTTCGGGTTGTTTGTGCTCAACGAACTCTGCGTGCACGCACCTGGCATATCGGAGTGTACACGCCCGGGACCGGCGAGATGATTAACCCGCAAGTGATCTGGGCCCTACCCGACGGTTCGATGCGCTGGCTCAGAGCAGAGCGGGCCATTCGCACCAACGAAATTTGGACCTTCTACACTGTGCGCGAGTACAAAGAGACTCCGGGAACCAACTCACTGCTGGTGCCCTTGCTGCAAACCAACGTGATGGCTCATGGCGAGTTTTCCGAAACGCCCGAACAAATCAACAGCGAGATCAAAATCGCCAACAGCATCTCGTTGCGCGGAACAAAAAAGGCCGATGTTCCGCTCATCGAAATCTTCAATTACCTCCGTTTCCATCCCAAACCGCCGCCCTCCGACGGGTCCTGGCTTTACACGAAATTGGAAGGGCGTCTGGCGGCGCCCTGGACCTGTTTGGTGGTCGTGCTGGTTGCCATCCCGTTCGGCGGGGCCTCGGGCCGGCGAAATATTTTCGTGGGAGTGGCCGGCAGCATCCTGATTTGTTTTGTTTTTTTCGTTTTGCAGCAGCTCGGGCTGGCGCTGGGAGTAGGCGGTGCTTTGCCGGCCTGGCTGGCAGCGTGGCTTCCCAATTTAGCGTTCGGAACTGCTGGCCTGTGGATGACGGCGAGGGTCAGATGAAAGAGCGGGATCGAGGGCCGAAGGTCGAGGGATGAAGCCGGCGTGGAGGGCCACGCTTCACGCATCACGCATCACGCATCACGCTTCACGCATCACGCATCACGCTTCACGTAGCCGCAGTCCCGGCCCAACGCCCGACGCCCCCAGCCCGCTCGTCACTCGACACTCGACACCTGTGAATCGTCACTCGACACTCCACGCCGCCGCATGAGTGATGAGTTAGCACAGCTCAAAGCGCGTTACGACCGGCTGAACTTGCTTTACCAGGTCGGCAACGTCATTCATTCCACCCTCGACCCCCAGGAGGCGCTGCAACTGATCCTGGAGGAGGCCGTGCGGCTCATGCGGGCCTCGAGCGGATCGACCGCGCTGATCAACCCTACGACTGGGTTGCTGGAAATCCACGCTTCAAAGGGCCTGCCCGCCTCAGCCACGGAATTGAAGTTGCGGGTCGGCCAAGAGCGACGTGACTCGCGATGCGCGTTACGTGATGGTCCAGCCTAACGTCCGCTCCGAACTGGCCGTCCCTCTGGAAGTCCTGGGCGTGGTGCGCGGCGTCCTCAACGTGGATTCAGACCAGGTTGACGCGTTCGAGGTCGAGGATCAGGAACTGCTGGAGGCACTGGCCGGCCAGGCCGCCAAAGTAATTCACAATACCTGGCTTTACGAGCAACTCCGCCTCAAAGCCCGCTTGTTCGAGTCGCTGGCCAGCGTCAGCCAAACCCTAAGCTCCACCCTCAATCTGGATGACGCGCTCAAGGTCATTACCCGCGAAAGCTGCGTGTTGATGCGCGCCAAGATGTGCTCGCTGATGCTGCTCAACGAGACACGCGAATGGCTGGAACTGCGCGCCAGTTTCGGCGCCGGCAACGCCTACCTTCAGGCGCCCCGAGTCAGCGTCGAGGAAAGTCTGCACGGCATCATCGTGCGGCGAAAAAAACCATTGCAAGTCGAGAACGTGCAGGTCTCCAGCCGCTATCAAAATATCGCGGTGGCCCGGCGCGAAGGACTGGCGGCGTTGTTGGGTGTGCCGCTCCTTTTTGCCGGGCAGGCAATTGGCACCTTAACTGTTTATACCGGCCAGCCCTACAGTTTTTCCAATGAAGAGATCCGCATTCTCTGCGCGCTGGCCGAGTTGTCGGCCATTGCCATCGAGAAGGCCCGGCTCTACGAGCGGGTCGTGGACATCGAGGAGCAGTTGCGCCAGAATGAAAAGCTTTCCGCTCTTGGCTTGCTCGCCGCCGAGGTCGCGCATGAAATCCGCAACCCGCTCACGGTGATGAAGATGTTGTACCATTCGCTGGACTTGAAGTTTCCACCTGGCGATCCGCGCGCCAAGGACGCCCGAATCATTGACGAGAAGATTGAGCACTTGAACACAATCGTGGAACAGATTCTTGATTTCGCCCGCACGACTGAGCCGCAGTTGACGCCGGTCAATCTAAACGAATTGGTGGACGAACTGGCCCTGCTGGTGCGGCACAAGCTCAAAAACCAAAACGTCCAATTGGTGCGAAACCTTCAAGCGGATTTGCCTGCGGTGCCGGGCGAAGCGACGCAACTCGAACAAGCGTTCCTCAATCTGATCCTCAACGCCACCGAAGCAATGCCAAAAGGCGGCATACTGACAGTCACCACCCGCTCCGCCGTCTTGCCGCGCCGGGCCGCGCCCCCAACCCACGTGGCGGTGGACTTCAAAGATACCGGTCAGGGCATGAGCGAAGAGCAACGCCGGCGCGCCTTCACCTCCGTCCTGAACACAACTAAACCTCAAGGCACTGGCCTCGGCCTGGCCATTGTCGGCCGCGTCGTCGAAACCCACCGCGGCACAGTGACCATCAAATCCCGCCCAGGCCATGGGACGACCGTTAGAGTGCTGCTGCCGATCTAGCCTTCATTCCCCCCGCGTCTGACGCCACCCAAGCGAAAAAACAATTCGCCATAAACTTGCGCAAGAATCGGGTGGGAGCGGCCCCGGTTCAAGACTATGGTGCCCCCATGAACAAAACAACCTTGAGTTTGGCGGTGCCCTCCACGGCGAACTCAATTCCTGTCACCCAGGCTTCGCTGGACTACCAGCGCATCGAGAAGGCCATCTCTTACCTGCGGGCCCACTTCCTGGATCAGCCGGACCTCGCGGCGGTCGCCCGCGCCGCGCACCTCAGCGAATACCATTTCCAACGACTGTTCACGCGCTGGGCTGGCATCAGCCCAAAACGTTTCCTGCAGTTTCTGACGGCCGAATTCGCCAAGGGCCAATTGGCTGAATCCAAAGCGGTGCTGGAGACGGCCCTGAACTGCGGTTTGTCCGGTCCTGGCCGCTTGCATGATCTCTTTGTGTCCGTCGAGGCCGTCACGCCGGGCGAATTCAAAAGCCGTGGCGCCGGCATCCAAATCGAATACGGATTTCATCCCACGCGCTTCGGACCTTGCCTGCTGGGTGTCACCAGGCGGGGCATCTGTTGGCTTGGTTTTGTCCACGGCCTTGGCCGGCGCGCAGCGTTGGACGAGATGAAATCGCACTGGAGCGGAGCGGTTTGGGCGGAGAAGCCCGATGCAACAGCTCCGGTGGTTGAGCGCATTTTTTCAGGCCTCGACAAACCAAGGGAATCTTCTCTCAGCCTCCTGCTGATGGGCACAAATTTTCAGATCAAGGTCTGGCAGGCGCTTTTGACCATACCGCCAGGCGCATTGGTCACCTACCAAGGCCTTGGGGGCCTGGTGCGCGCTCCACAGTCGGAGCGCGCGATTGGAAATGCCGTGGCCAACAATTGTATCGCCTACTTAATCCCTTGCCATCGGGTCATCCGCAAGACCGGTCTGCCGGGCGGCTACCGCTGGGGCCAAGCACGCAAGCTGGCCATGTTAGGCTGGGAGGCGGCGCGGACAGCCGCCTGATCGTCAAGCAGGCGTCACGAGTTACCTGGTCACAAATGCCAGCGGCGTACCGCCTCTATGTAACTCATGTAACGGGGGAACCATCTAACAGCGTCTGCTACTTCCTGGCCGCCTCATAGTTTTTCGCCACCTCTGCCCAGCTCAGCACGTTCCAAAAGGCCTTGAGATAATCGGCGCGTCGATTCTGGTATTTGAGGTAGTAAGCATGTTCCCAGACGTCGCAACCGAATACCGGTTTGCCTTCGACACCTGCAACGGCTTTGCCCATCAGCGGATTGTCCTGGTTGGCCGTAGAAACAATCTCCAGCTTGCCCTGGTTGACCACCAGCCACGCCCAACCACTGCCGAATCGGCC
>WNGH01012503.1_pt1 | contig 13627 bp, 9 predicted proteins | sample 5400631 | NCBI WGS metagenome assembly WNGH01 (sample SAMN13153373, study PRJNA577476) | soil metagenome | isolation source: 115 cm soil or saprolite under Garry oak tree replicate 1 | place: USA:California | collected 2016-06-15
GCTCGCGGCCCGCGCGAACCGCTACCCACCGGAGCTTCGCACCCACGACCGGTTCGGCGAGCGGATCGACGAAGTCGGCTTCGACCCGGCGTGGCACGACCTGATGCGCCTCGCGATGCGCGAGGGCGAGCACTGCACGCCGTGGCTCGAGCCGCGCGATGGCGCACAGGTGGCCCGCGCTGTTGCCTACCTGCTGCATGCCGAAGTCGAGAATGGCACGCAATGTCCCTTGACGATGACCTATGCGGCAGTTCCGGTGCTGCGGCGGCACGCGGCAGCCCTTCCGCCGCTTGCCGATCTGTGGCTGCCGCGCATCCTCGAGCGCGAGTACGACCCGCGATCGCTACCCGTCGCCGACAAAGCCTCCGCATTGATCGGCATGGGGATGACCGAGCGCCAGGGCGGCTCCGACGTTCGCGCCAACACGACCCGCGCGGAGCGCGTCGGCGCAGACGGTGAGCACATCCTGGTCGGACAGAAGTGGTTCTGCTCGGCGCCGATGTGCGACGCGTTTCTCGTCCTGGCCCAGGCGCCCCGCGGCCTTTCGTGCTTCCTGCTTCCGCGCGTGCTTCCCGACGGCACACGCAACCGCTTTCACATCCAGCGCCTCAAGGACAAGCTCGGCAACCGCTCCAACGCGTCGTCGGAGGTCGAGCTCGACGAGGCATGGGCGGTGATGGTCGGGGAAGAGGGAAGAGGCGTGCGGACGATCATCGACATGGTCAACCACACGCGCCTCGACTGCGTGATCGGCTCGGCGTCGCTCATGCGCCAGGCCGTCGCCCAGGCGACACACCACACCGCGCACCGAAGCGCGTTCGGCAAGCTGCTGAGCGAGCAGCCGCTGATGGTCAACGTGCTCGCCGACCTCGCGGTCGAGTCCGAAGCCACGACCATCCTGATGATGCGGCTGGCGGGCGCATTCGACCGCGACGAATCGCATTTCCGCCGCATCGGCGTCGCGATCGCCAAGTTCTGGACGTGCAAGCGCGCCATCGCCGTCGTCGCCGAGGCGCTCGAATGCCACGGCGGCAACGGCTACGTCGAGGAATCGATCCTGCCGCGCCTCTACCGCGAGGCGCCGCTGAACTCCATCTGGGAAGGCTCGGGCAACGTCAACGCGCTCGACGTTCTGCGCGCGATGCAGCGCGAGCCGGAATCGGTCGAGGCTTACTTCGACGAGGTCGAGTCCGCGCCGAACGATGCGCGTCTCGAGCGGGCGATAACCGATCTGAAGCACGAGCTCGCCCACGATGAGGAAATCGAATCCAACGCGCGGCGCCTCGTCGAGCGGATGGCGGTCGTTTTGCAGGCTTCGCTGCTGCTTCGATACGGCGATCCGGTGGTCAGCGAGATCTTCTGCGCTTCTCGTGTCGCTGGCGACTGGGGACGCTCATTTGGTAGCCTGAAGTCAGGGTCGGACCTCAAATCGGTCGTCGCGAGGCACCGCCCCGCGTTTTGACTAGGGTGATGATTCAAGAAACCGAAGAGATCACGCACGTCTGGCTGGGTTCGCCCTCGGCGCGTGTACCGCCAGGCGAGCTGATACTGGTTACCGACTTCGACGGAACTCTCGCCGAGGTCGTGCCGGATCCAACGGCGGCGAGGGCGCGTCCCGAAGCGCTCGAGGCGCTGCAGGAGCTCGTGATGCTGCTGGCCGACGTGATCGTGCTCAGCAGCCGGCCGCTGTCGCAGCTGGAATCGCTGGTGCCGATCTCCGGGGTGCGGCTGATCGGTGACAGCGGCCTCGCGCCGCCTCGCCACGCGCAGAAGGAAGCGCTCGACCGCTTCAACGCCGAGGCGGCGCGTTTGCTGCAGGGCATCCCGGGCGCCTGGATCGAGGCCAAGCCCGCGAGCACAGCCGTGCATTTCCGCAACACCGAGATGGGTGGCGAGCGGATGCTCGTCCTGCTTCGCCCGCTGCTCGACGGCGCGCGCCTCGCCGCCGCGCTCGGCCGCAAGGTAGTCGAGGTCCACACGCCGAAGGCCGGCAAGGGCAACGCGCTCGCTGCGCTCCTGCCCGGCGAAGACCCGGGCGGCGTCGCCTGCTTCGGCGACGACGAGAACGACCGCTCCCTCTTCGAGTACGTCAGCGCGCTCGACATCCCGCACTTCGCCGTCGGCGTGTGGTCGGCGGAGGCGCCGCGCGACCTGTTCGAGCGCTGCGACCTCGTGGTCGCCGGGCCGGAGGGCGCGACGCAGGTCTTGTGGGAGATCGTCGACTGGGCACGGAAGAACAGCTAGAGGCCCGGCCCTAGGAGGGCGTCAGGGCCGGAAGTCGGGTCAGGTCGCGCAGGTCCTGGACCTGGTTGCTGATCCACCTCACGATGTCGTTGGTGCGCACGACGTTGCGTGCGCCTTCGTTCAGTCGGTGCCTGTCCTCGAGCGGCATCGTGAGCGCCGCGTACATCGCCGCCGCCGTAGCCTCGACGTCGAACGGGTTGACCGAGAGGACGTGCTCGCGCAGCTCCTCGTGCGCGCCCGCGTTCTCCGACAGCACGATCACGCCGTCCTTGGCGTTGACGAGCGCGCCTTCCTTCGCGACCAGGTTCAGCCCGTCGTAGACCGGGTTGACGAGGAGCGCGTCGAAGTTCTTCATCGCGGCGATCGCCTTGCGCTCGCTCTCGGCGATCTCCAGCCGGATCGGCTGCCACTCCTGGTTGCCGAACTCGCTGTTGATGCGCCCCGCCGTCTGGCGGATGTGGCGGAGGTAGCGGCTGTAGGCGGCGACGTCCTGCCGCGACGGCTGCAGGAACGCCCAGAACTGCACCTGCCCGCGCAGGTCTGGGTGATAGCGAAGGAGCTTCTCGTACGCGATGAAGCCACGGACGATGTTCTTGGACGGGTCGGTGCGGTCGATGCGCGCGATGAGGCGTAAAGGACGCCAGGTCGCCAGCTCTTCCTCCTGCCGCTTCACGGCGCGTGATGCCGCCAGGCGCGTGGTCGCGGCGACGTCGACCGAGATCGGGTAGTGGCGCGCGTAGACGATCCGGCCGCCGGCGATCACCGCGCGCTCGTGCTCATCGACCTTGAGGCCGAGGTTCTCCTCGCACGTGAGAAGGAAGTTGCGCACGTCCAGGCTCGACTGAAAGCCGATGATGTCGCAGCCGAGCAGTCCCTCGAGGATGGCGTCGCGCATGTCCTTCGGCAGCACCTTCCAGTACTGGGGCGTGGGCCAGGGGACATGGAGGAAGAACTGGATGACCGCGTCGGGCATCTGTTTGCGCAGCATCCGCGGCACGAGGTAGAGCTGGTAGTCGTGCACGAGCACGAGCGGCGGGCCTTGGCCCGCGCGGGCGAGCTCGACCACCTTCGCGCTCATCTGCCGGTTGACCTCGACGTAGCCGTTCGTCCAGGCCTGGTGGATCCGCTCGTCGATCACGGGCTCGTTGCCCAGGTCCCAGAGGTAGTGCTGCAGGAACCACAGCACCGGGTTGGCGATCACCGAGTAGTACATCTCGTACTGCTCGCGCGTCGGAGTTGCGTAGTGGAGCTTGCCGCGGGTGTGGGCGAGAGGCACCGTCATGCCTCCTGGATTCTTCGCGGCCAGCTCTCGTTCGGGGTCGTTGCGGGCGCACGCGACCCAGGCCGCGCCGGTCGCCTCGGCGAGCGTCAGCAATCCCGTGATCACGCCCCCGGCGCCGCGGCGGAACGTGCCGTCGCCGCGCGGCTCGTGTGGGCCGCGGTTGCTGACCAGGATCGGATTCTGGGCAGGCAGGGTCCGCGCGACATAGCCGCGCAGGGAGGAGGCGCCGTCCCTACCGGCCGTGATTCGAAACCAACAGTGAGCGGTCGATGGGCACTTCCCGGATGCGCACGCCCGATGCCCTCGAAACCGCGTTGGCCAGCGCCGCCGTACCGGGGATCGCGGGCGGCTCTCCGACGCCCTTCGCCCCCAACGGCCCGACCGCCGACGGAACCTCGACCAGGGTCACGTCGATGTCCGGTATCTGGTCGACCGCGGGGACCTCGTAGTCGAGAAAGGAACCGGTCCGCAGCTGCCCGTCGGCGTCGTAGACGAGCGCCTCGCCCATGGCGCGGCCGAGCCCCTGCACCGCGCCCCCGTGGATCTGACCCTCGACCTCCGGCGGGTTGATCGCCCGGCCGACGTCCTGGATCGCCACGTAGCCGGTGAGCTGGAAGGCACCTGTCTCGCGGTCGAGCCGCACGCGCGCCACGTGCGCGGTGAACATCGGCGAAGCCTCCCTCACGGCAGAGCGGCCGATCGCCTCGACCGGCTTGTATGTGCCGGTGAACTCGGTGCTCATACGGACCAGCTCCGTGATCTCGACCGACCGCGTCGGCGCGCCCTTCACCTGGACGCGGCCGTCCACGATGTCGAGGTCGTCGGGCGCCGCCTCGAGCTCCTCGGTCGCGATCTCGAGCAGCTGCCGGCGCGCCTCGCGAGCTGCCTCGATGACCGCGCCGCCGAGGCTGTACGTGACCTGGCTCCCCGTCGCCATCGCGGCGTGCGGGGCGCTGGCGGTGTCGAGGACGTCGACGCGCACCTTGTCCGGAGAGACGCCGAAAGTCTCCGCCGCGATCAGCGCGAGTCCCGTCGCGGTGCCGCTGATGTCCGGTGCGCCGATTGTGATGGCGACTGTCCCGTCCGGCTCGACGCGACATCCCGCGGCCGACGGTGTGCGGGCGCCGGCCCACATCCCAAGCGCCAGGCCGACCGCCTCGCCATCGCGCGCCGGCGCGCTGTAAACCACGTGCGCCCGGGCGGCCTCGAGCACCTCCACGGAGGCGCCGTCGTGGACGACGTTGCGCACCCGAAGCTCGACCGGATCCATGTCGAGCTTCAGCGCCAGCTCGTCGATCGCGGACTCGAGGGCGAAGTAGGTCTGGGTCGCGCCAGGCGCGCGGTACGCGTCGGCTGGGGTCTTGTTGGTCACGACCTCCAGGCCGCTGATCTCGTAGTTCGGGATTCGATATGTGCCGGCGAGGAACATGGCGCTGATCCCGGCGTGCCAGCCGGCCGTCGCGCCGTTGTCGTAGCGATACTTCGCGCGCAGCGCGACGAGAGTCCCATCGCGCTTCGCCCCGAGCTCGAGCTCGAACCGCGCGGCGGGCGCGGGGTGGCCGACCACGAACTCGTGTGACCGGGCGAGGGAAAGCCGCACTGGCCGGCCCACGCGCCTCGCCAGCAGCGCGAGCAGCGGCTCCAGCAGCTCTACCTTGCCGCCGAAACCTCCGCCGACGGGCATCGGCACGACTCGTACCTTGTGCGGCGCGAGGCCAAGCTGCTTGGCGACGTCCTCGCGCAGCGCGAAGGGTCCCTGGGTCGGCGACCAGATGGTCAGGCCGCCGTCCGGCTCGGGCCGCACCACCGAGACGTGAGGCTCCATGAAGGCGTGGTGCGCGCGGCCGACGGTGTACGTGCCCTCGACCACGACATCCGCCTGCTTCATCGCGGCGTCGACGTCACCGTGCTTGCGGTTGACGACGCCGGTGACGTTGCGCGGCCGCTCGGCCGGCTCTTCCTCTGCCTCCCCCCCGGCGCCGTGGGCGGACGCGTCCTCCTCGCCGGCCGTCTCCTCCTCGTCGAGGACGGCGGGCGAGGCGTCGTCGGTCGCGGCCACGGGGTCCGTTACGGGCGGAGTGTCCTCGTACCCGACCTCGACCAGCAGCGCGGCGTCGGCCGCGGCCGCCTCGGACTCCGCGATGACCGCCACGACCGGCTGGCCGGCGTAGAAGACGCGCTCGCGGGCGAGCGGCAGCTCGGCCTCGGGCATCGGGGCAGCTCCAGGTCGGCGGTGAAACGAGTGACGCCGCGGACCTTTTCCGACCCTTCCTGGCGCCGCCTCCCCGCCCTGGCGGATACGCTCATCAACGGGAGATGCTACCCACCAGCGCCGTTTGGCGCGTTTCCGCGCTTGCGGTGCTCGCGCTGCTCGCCTGCTCGAACAACACACCGGTGGGCAACCAGCCGACCGCGCTGGCCGGCGACCAGACCCTTCGGTTTCCGATCTCGCACGAGCTGGGCACGCTCGATCCGGCGTTGATCCAGTCGGAGACCGACGCCGCAATCGGCCAGAACCTATACGACGGGCTGCTCAAGTTCGACGGCAACCTCACCGTCGTCCCCGACATCGCGAGCGTCATGCCGACCGTCTCCGCGGACGGCCTCACGGTCACGTTCAAGCTCCGCACCGACGTCACGTTCTCCAACGGCGACGGCGTGACCTCGGCCGACGTGCTGTATTCGTGGAATCGCGCCGCGGCCATGCAGGGTCCGTTCGCGACGAACTTCTCCGGGATCAGCGGGTACGACCGCGTGGCCACCAACCAGGCGACAGGCGCGCAGCTCGAGGCGCTGCTCGAGAAGAAGGACCCTTCGGTCACGATCTCGGGGCTGACGGCGCCGGACGACCACACGGTCGCGGTCAAGCTGACCGGCGCCGCGGGTTGGCTCGGAGCGGCGATCGCCCAGCCGGCGGTGGCCGGCATGATCGTCGATCAGAAGGTCGTCAAGAACGACTTCGACAGCTGGTGGAAGAAGCCGGCCACGCTGATCGGCACGGGCGCGTTCAAGCTGGCGGCGCACACGCAGGACCAGACCTACGACTTCGCCGCCGTGAGCAGCTGGTGGGGCAAGCCGAGGCCGACCTTGAAAACGGTCCACGTCGACGTCGTGGGTGACGCGGAGACGGGTCTGTCGAAGTATCAGCAGGGCGGCTTCGACCTACTGGGCTACGGCGCATACAGCCTGCCGGCCGGGGATGTCGCGAAGCTCCAGTCGACGCAGAAGGCCCAGCTGCTGCTCTCGGTCAAGAACAAGACGTACTGGGTGAGCTTCAACCTGTTGGCCGACGCTCACCGGCCGGCGGGTGGTCCTTTCACGCTCGACGGCGGCAAGGCCGCGCACGACCTCCGGCTGGCGTTCGCGATGTCGATCGACCGCAACAAGCTGGCCAGGGACCTGTGCAGCAACGTCACGTGCGTGCCGGCGACGGGCGGCCTGATCCCGAGGGGACTGGTCGGTTACCTGGGCGACGGCTCCGACCCGCTTGCGGTCTTCGACGCGGGGAAGGCACGGAGCCTCCTGCTCTCTGCCGATCCGGGTGGGACGAAGAGCAAGGGGCTGGTCTACACCTACGACCCCGAGAACCCGTTGAACGAGCCCGTGGCGAAGTTTCTCCAGGACCAGTGGCTCGCGAACCTGGGCGTCTCGGTCACGCTGAAAACCGTGCCGCACTCGAGGTTCATCAACGAGCGGCTGGGGGGCAACTACGTGATGTCACGCGACGGGTGGGCGGCGGACTACAACTATCCGCAGGACTGGTTCGACAACCTGTGGGGCAGGGTCGCGGGATGCCCGGACGCGAGCTGCACGACGGGTTATGACACGAAGGCGTACGACCAGCTGCTCGCGAAGGCCGACTCGGAGCCGCTGCCGGCGTCGATCCCCGATTACAAGACGCTGCATCGGCAGTTGATCGACGACGTGGTCTACATCCCGCTCTTCTACGCGGTGGACGCGTTTGTGATCAAGCCGTACGTGCTGGGGGCGGGGTCGAACAACATGTTCGACTACTGGTGGGACCAGATCCAGCTGGTCTCGCACTAGGCTCGCCCCTCACCCTCGATCCCTCTCCCCTAGGGGGAAGAGGGAGCTACCAAACGGTTGGCTAGAGCTGCCCCGCGAAATGGCAGGCCGCGAAGCGGCCGTTCTCCTTCATCTCCAGCGGCGGCTCGACCTCCGAGCAGATCGGCTGCGCGATCGGGCACCGCGTGTGGAACCGGCACGCCGACGGCGGATTGACCGGGGACGGGATCTCGCCCTTCAGCAGGATCGGCTTGCGCGCCGCCTCCAGGTCTGGGTCCGGCACCGGGACCGAGCTCTCCAGCACCTTCGTGTACGGATGCAGCGGCTTGTCCCGGATCGCGTTGCTCGGCCCGATCTCCACGATCTTGCCCAGGTACATGACCGCGATCCGGTCGCTGATGTGGCGGACGACCGACAGGTCGTGCGCGATGAAGAGAAACGTCAGGTTGAACTTCGACTGCAGGTCCTCCATCAGGTTCACGATCTGGGCCTGGATCGACACGTCGAGGGCCGACACCGGCTCGTCGGCGACGATGAACGTCGGGTTCAACACCAGCGCGCGCGCGATGCCGATGCGCTGCCTCTGGCCGCCCGAGAACTCGTGCGGGTAGCGGTTGACGAAGTTCGGGTTCAGTCCGACGACCCGGATGACCTCCTGCACTCGCTGCTCGGCCTTCCTGCCGCGCGCCACCCCGAAGTTCTTCAGCGGCTCGGCAACGATGTCGCCGACGGTCATGCGCGGGTTCAGTGACGCGTACGGGTCCTGGAAGATCATCTGGATCTGCTGGCGCGTACGGCGCAGCTTCTCGCCGCGGGTCGAGGTCAGGTCGACGTCCTTGAAGTACACGTGGCCCGACGTGGCCGGCTGCAGGCGCACGATCACCCGGCCGAGCGTCGACTTCCCGCATCCCGACTCGCCGACGAGGCCCAGCGTCTCCCCGGGCGCGATCGCGAGGTCGACGCCGTCCACCGCGTGGACGACGCTGCGCGAGAACAGGCCTCCGCTGGCGGGGAAGTGCTTGACCAGCTTCTCGATCCGCACGAGCGGCTTTTTCAGCGTCGGGTCGTGGGTCGGCGTGATCGTCGGCTCGGCGGGCTGCGCGCTCACTTCAACGCTTCGGCCTCGGGGTTCGCGATGTTCTTCATCAGCACCCAGCACCGGGCCAGCTGGCCGGGGTCGACCTCGCCGAGAGGCGGCTCTTCGGTGAAGCAGCGGTCGATGCGGAACTTGCAGCGCGGGTGGAATTTGCACCCGGCCGGCAAGCGGCCCAGGTCGGGGGGCAGGCCCTTGATCGAGATCAGCCTTTCCTTCTCGACCTCGTCGACGCGCGGCATCGAGCGCAGCAGCGACCAGGTGTAAGGGTGCTGGGGGTTCTTGAAGATCGCGCGCGTCGGGCCTTCCTCGACGATGCGCCCGGCGTACATCACTATCACCCGGTTGCACAGGCTCGCGACCAGGGCCATGTTGTGGGTGATCAGCATCACCGCCGCGCGCAGCTCCCGGCTGAGGTCGCGCACCAGCTCGATGATCGAGGCCTGGACCGTGACGTCGAGGGCGGTGGTGGGCTCGTCGGCGATGAGCAGCGAAGGCTGGTTCGAGACGCCCATCGCGATCATCGCGCGCTGGCGCATTCCGCCTGAGAACTGGTGCGGGTAGTCGCGCACGCGGTCCTTGGCTGCGGGGATGCGGACGCGCTGCAGCAGCGGGACGACACGGTCGCGCGCCTGGTGGCGTGTGAATCGACTGTGCGCGGCCATCGCCTCCTCGACCTGGAAGCCCACCTTCAGCACAGGGTTCAGCGAGGTCATCGGGTCCTGGAAGATCATCGCGATGTCATTGCCGCGGAACTCGCGGATCTCCTCGTCGGTCATCTGGGCGACGTCCTTCTCGCCATACAGGATCCGGCCGTTCGTGATCCTTCCCGGTTCGGGGATGAGTCGAAGCAGCGACAGCGCCGTCATGGTCTTGCCCGAGCCGGACTCGCCCACGATGCCGACGATCTCGCCCCGGTCGATCTCGAAGCTGATGCCGTCGACCGCCGTAACCGTCCCTCCGGACGTGGCGAACTGAACCCTCAGGTCCTGCACCCGAAGGAGAGGGGCCAGCGCTTACCTCTTCATCCGCGGGTCGAAAGCGTCGCGCAGGCCGTCTCCCAGCCAGTTGAACGCCATCAGGGTGATCGACAGCGCGAGGGTGGGAGCTAGCACGATGTGCGGCGCGAAGTCCATGCCGTGGTAGCCGTCCGCGGCCATCGCGCCCCACGAGGGCGTGGGGGGCGGGAGGCCGAGACCGAGAAAGCTCAGGAACGCCTCGAAGAGCACCGCGGCCGGGATGGCGAACGTGGCCTGGACGATGATCGGCCCGAGGGCATTGGGAAAGATGTGGCGCAGCAGCAGGGCGAAGTCGCGCGCGCCCGCCATCCGGGCCGCCTCGACGAACTCCCGCTCGCGCAGCGCCAGCGCCTGGCCGCGGACCAGGCGCGCGACGTCCATCCAGCGGGTCAGGGCGAAGGCGACGACGATGACGAAGACGCCGCGCGGGATCAGGTGAAGCGCGTCGGAGAGGACGAAGACCAGGATCAGCGCCACCAGCAGGTCGGGGATGCCGTACCAGATGTTGATGACGAACGAGATCGCGGTGTCGACCTTCCCGCGGTAGAAGCCTGCCATCAGGCCCAGCGGAATCCCGATGAAGCTGACGATGATCGCGCTGCCGATGCCGACCTGGACGGTGATCAGCGCGCCGCCCATGATCCGGCTCAGGATGTCGCGTCCGGCCTGGTCGAGGCCGAGCGGGTGCTGCGGCGACGGCGGCTGGTACGTGGGTCCGACCGCCTGCAGCCACGTCGGGTAAGGCGTCCACACGACCGAGATCAGCGCCACGATGATCAGCAGCGAGATGATCACGCCGCCCACCAGAGCGAGGCGGTTGCGACGTATGCGACGCCACGCGTCACTGAGCAGCGTGACCTGCTCGGGGACGTCGTAACCGAGCTCGACCTCCGGTGGCGCGACGGGTGCTGCCTGCGCCATTAGTAACGGATCCTTGGATCGAGCGCCGGGTAGATGACGTCGACGGTCAGGTTGGCGAGTCCGACCAGAGCCGCGTAGAAGGTGAAGACCCCGATCACGATGTTGTAGTCGCGGGCCAGGATGCTGGTGACGAACTCCTTGCCCAGGCCCGGGATGCCGAAGATGTTCTCGATCACCACCGAGCCGGTGATGATGCCGGTGATCAGCGGGCCCAGGATCGTGACCACGGGTATGAGCGCGTTGCGCAGGGCGTGCCTGAGGACGACCACCCGCGCCTTCAGGCCCTTGGCCCAAGCCGTGCGCACGTAGTCGGTGCGGATCGTCTCGAGCATGCTTGCCCGGGTAAGGCGGGCGACGTAGCTGGCGTAGGGCAGCCCGAGGGCGATCGCCGGCACGGGAATCTGCGTCCAGTCGCCCCAGCCGACGTTGTAGTAGACCGTGCCCTGCGTCCAGTCGAACAGGTAGTGGCCGAAGACCAGGAGGGCGAAGATCCCGATCACGAAGCTCGGCACGCTGTAGCCGACGACGGCGGCGCTGGACGCGACGTAGTCGACCCACGTGTTCTGCCTGAGGGCGGCGATGATGCCGAGGATCAGGCCGAGCCCGACCGTCACGATCAGCGCGAAGAAGCCGACGGTCGCGCTGACCGACGCCTCGCGAAGCAGGAGTGGGGTGATCATCACGCCCCGGTTGACCAGAGACTCGCCGAGGTTGCCGTGCAGCACCCCGCTGACCCAGTTGACGTACTGGGTGCCGAGCGGCTTGTCGAGGCCGTAATGCCGCAGGTCGGCGGCCAGGGACTCCGGTGACGTGCGCGTCTCGTTGAGGAAGGCGTTGCCGGGGATCTGGTGGAGGAGGACGAATACGATCGAGGAGACCAGGACGGTCGTGATCGCGATCAGGACCAGCCGCTGGCCGATGTAGAGGAGGGTTCCTCTCATCTACTAATCACTTCCCTTTTCACCTGTTGACGAAGGGGGTCCGCCTTGGCGACGGACCCCCCTATTTTCGCGTTATCTACGGACTTGTGACGAGCTCCTACTAGTGCTGGAGGATCTTGACGTCCGCCCAGTAGTTGTCGTACAGCGCGTTGCCGCCTGCTCCCTGGACGTACGGGTGGACGAGGTACTGCTGGATGCCGTAGAAGAGGTTTCCGGTCACGCAGTTGTCGACCAGGATCTGGTTCATCTTCTTGTAGGTGTCGAGCGACTGGGTCAGCGGCTTCTGGTTGGCGTCCTTCGCCATGGAGTCGAGCGTCGAGTTCGAGTAGCAAGCGCCACCCGACCCGGCGTCGGTGACGAAGAGGAAGTCAAACCAGTCCTGGGGGTGGTCGTAGTCCGCGCCCCAGCTGTGCCGGAAGATCGTGTAGGTGCACTTGGTGCGCGCGTTGAAGAACGACGCGCGGTCGGTCGACGCGCACTGGACGGTGACGCCCAGGTTCTCCTTCCACTGGGAAGCGAGGTTGTCGCACACCGCCTTGTTCTGCGCCGTCGCGTTGTACGTGTAGATCAGGTTCTTGGTCTTGCTGCCGGTAGGGTCGCCCTGCTTGAGCAGCGTCTGCGCCTGGGCCTTGTCGAACTTGGCCCACGGGTCGGTGTTGTCGCCGAGGTAGCCCTTGAGGCCCTTGGTGATGACGCCACCGGTGGCCTTGGTGCATGCGGTGCCCTTCGAACACGCGATGTCGACCAGCTGGTCACGGTCGACGGCCAGGCTGAACGCTTCGCGCAACGGTTTGCCGGCGTCGCCGCCGAACGGGCTGGACTTGCCCTTGCAGTCCTTCGACCCGTTGTCGGAGCTGCACATGTTGAAGCCGATCCAGCTCGTGCGAGCGGACGGCTGCAGGGTCAGCTGCTTCTTCAGCTGCGAGTCGGAGTTGTAGCGGATGACGTCTTCGGGCGTCAGGCTCTGGTTGCCGAATCCGATCATGCTGTAGCCGCCTGACTCGTACTTCGTCAGCTGCGCCTTCTGGTCGGCGACGATCTCGATGTGGACCTTGGTCACGGTCCCGGTCGAGCCGCCCCACCAGTTGGCGACTGGAGCGAAGTCGAGCGACTGCTTCGGGGTCCGGGCCGTCATCTTGAACTGGCCGGTGCCGATCGCGGTCGTCGGGTTGTCAGCCCAGGTCGAGTCGGTCGCCTTGCCGGCCGCGAGCACGACCTTCTGGTCGACCACCCAGGCCGTCCACAGGGCGGTCTCGGTGTACCAGTAGCCGGCGGGCGCGGTCAGCGTCGCGGAAAAGCTGTAGTCGTCGATCTTCTTCAGGCCGGACATGTGGGTGGCCTTGCCGTTCGACACGTCGTCGTAGCCCACCACCGGCTGGAAGACCGATGCGTAGTCGCCCTGGATGGCGGCCGCGCGGTCCCAGCTGAAGATGAAGTCGTCGGCCTTGACCGGGTCGCCGTTGGAGAACTTGACGTTGTTCTTCATCTTGAAGGTGTACGTCATTCCGTCCGCGGAGATCGTCGGCGCTCCGGTGGCGATGTCAGGGACCTGGTTCAGCTGGTCGTCGAACTTGTACAAGCCGGAGTACGTGTTGCGGAAGATGTCGATGTCGACCGCGGCGGATACGTGCGCCGGGTCGGTGTTGCCAACGTCGTCGACCATTGGGAAGCTGAGCGTCTGGTCGCTGGCAAGGTTGGAGGACGAGCTGCCTCCACCGCCACACGCCGCGACCATCGAAACTGCTCCCAACGAGACGGCGAGGGCACGGAACACTGCGATTTGCCTCATCACCACCTCCTACGAACCTCCCGTGACGTCTTTGGCCCGATAGATCTGCTTGTCCGGAGGGGTGCCCCCACCGCCACAGGCGGCGATCAAGCACACTCCCAGGGTCGCCAATGCGACCGCTCGTAGGCGAGTAATCAACTGCATTCGTGCCACAACTCCCGATGACTCACTACCTGCTGCCTTCTTCCCGGAAACGAGCGTCCACCCGGGGCGAGAGTGCGCCGACAGTAGGCCTTACTCAAGGACGTCCCCCTAATGCGCGCCTATGGCAACAATGCCTGACGAGTGATACCATCACAAGGGCCACTTTGG
>WNGH01004284.1_pt1 | contig 13626 bp, 4 predicted proteins | sample 5400631 | NCBI WGS metagenome assembly WNGH01 (sample SAMN13153373, study PRJNA577476) | soil metagenome | isolation source: 115 cm soil or saprolite under Garry oak tree replicate 1 | place: USA:California | collected 2016-06-15
GGATGCTGTAGTGGTTGTTGTCGGTGAGCGAGTGTGTGTACTCGGTCACGGAGTTGCTGGCGCTCAGCAGGGCGTTCTTGTCGACCACCACCCAGGTGTCGTTCATGAAGAAGCCCTGCGCGTTGAATTGGTCACAGGCGATCGCCACCTTGTCGTCGCTGAAGCCAAGGTGGGGCTGGTCGCAGAAGACTTGAGTGTTGTGCTGGTCCAGGACGACGTAGAGGTTCCAGCTGGCGGAGGGGTCCGATGACGTCGAGACGGCCAGGAAAACGTAGCCGTCGTTTGCACTGTCGAATGCCGCGCCGCTGAGATACCAGCGTCCCTTGGCGATGTCGTAGACGACCCTGGGATCTGCAAACAAGAAGCCTGCCGGGACGTGGAAGAACGCGTTGAGGTCGAAGTCGGTGGTGGCGTTCGTGGCGCGGTTGCGGATCTCGCCCATGATGTTGATGGCCTCGAGGGACGCGGTAGGCCCCACTGCAAGCTGCGTGTCCGGTGGAGCCAGGTCGATCCCGTTGAAGGCAACTTCTTGATCGTGGGTAATGAGGCTGGTGCGGCCGTTAACGCCCGGAGCGTTCGAGGAGGTCGTGCTTGCAGAGGTCAGGGTCTGCACCCTGGCCTTCGGCGACGAAGGAGCCAGAGGTGACGGTGACCCTGCCTGTGGGTTGCGGATGAGATTCGGGAGTCTGAGCTGAGGTTTGCTGGTTGGGAGCGATGCCTTGGGCGTGGTCGGCGTTGGGCCGGCTGCGGTGAGGTATTGGGAAGTGCCGCCGCTCCCGGCCGCGCTCGGGATGGGAACGTTCATCGCGCTGCGGGCGGCAGCGCCATGGGACGTGGCCACCAGGGCGATGACGACCGCCAGCGTAGCGGTCGGGAGCAACACTGAACGCAATGTGCTCAATCCTCGGCCCAGGCTCAACAGGCGCCACCCGACATCCGGCGGAATCTAGCAGCTATCGGTGGGAAATCTCGCGCTTAGTTCAGGGCGTACGCGGTTCCGGGGAAGTAGGTGTCGTAGCTTGCTCCGCTGCTGGCGTCGCGCGCCCACACCGAGTAGCGGTATGTGCCGGCGGGCAGGCCGGTGGTGTTCCAGTTGAATGTGTTTGTCGCGGAGTAAGCCTGGACGAAGGTCCAGCTGCCTCCTGGGGCCATGATCCAGAACTCGTAGCGGGCGTCGGGGCAGCCGGAGGCGCTGGCGCTGATGGTGATGGCGGTACCCGACGTTTGCGGCGATGCCGGCGCGGGGGAGGCGGTGACCGAGGTGCACGGGGTGGTCGTCAGCGTGTAGGCAGTGCCGGGGAAGTAGGTGTCGTAGCTCGCCGCGCTGCCGGCGTCGCGCGCCCACACCGAGTATTTGTAGGCGCCCGCCGGCGGGACCGTGTTCCACGTGAATGTGTTGGTGGCGGAGTAGGCCTGGACGATGGTCCAGCTGCCACCCGGCGCCATGGTCCAGAACTCGTAGCGCGCGTTGGGGCATCCGGATGCGGTCGCGGTGATCGTCACGGTGGTGCCTGCGGCTTGCGGGGACGCCGGCATGGCGGACGCGGTCGCGGATGTGCAGGCCGTAGTCGTCAGCGAGTAGGCGGTGCCGGGAAAGTAGGTGTCGTAGCTGTTTGTGCTGGCGGCGTCACGCACCCACACCGAATATTTGTAGATGCCCGCGGCTTTGCCTACGGTGCTCCAGTTGAAGCTCGCGGTGGCGGAGTAGGCCTGCACGATCGTCCAGCTGCCGCCTGGGGCCAGGATCCAGAACTGGTAGCGGGGGTTGGTACAGGGTCCGGCGGTTGCGGTGAATGTGACTGCTGTGCCTGACGCGGAGGGGGAGGGGGGCGAGGCGGAGGCGCTAGCCGACGTGCACAGTGCGCTGCCGCTGTAATAGGCGCCGACCGCGACGCGCATGAACCCGCCATCGTCGTCGGCGACCGTCGACGGGTGGTTGTTGCACATGCTGCACTGCCACGAGTTCACCGGCGCCGGGTTGGTGACGCCGTCGCCCTTCGCGTCCATGTAGCTGGTCTGGCCCGCATTGCCGGCGCCGAAGAGGACGGCGACGATGCCGGCTGCGGTGAGCTGGGTCGGATGCGCGAGGAAGTACTCGGCGCGGTTGTCCTGGTAGTGGCCGTCGGTGTTGTTCATCGTCTGGTAGTACTGGTTGCCCACCGGCACCTGCCATTCGACCAGGGGCAGTCCTGTGTCGGTGTGCATGCGGCTCATGAAGGCGAGCCAGCGCGTGAAGTTCGGAAAGACCACGTTGTTGCGATCCCACCAGTGATCGTTGGAGAGGGCGCCGTACCACGCCGCGTCGTGGTCGGCGACGTCGTTGAAGATCACATCCCACGGCGTGATGCCGCTGGGGTTGCCGACGATTCCCGCTTTGTTGATGAAGGCTGTTACGGCGTCGGCTTCGGCGGCGGGGTCGACGGTGGTGCGGTGGTCGGTGGCGATGTCGACGCCGCTGGCCCAGCTGCTGGCGTGGATGGCGAGCACGGCGTTGGGCGCGTACTTGTCGCGCAGCTTGAGGAATGCCCAGCCCATGCCCTGCACGGTGTTGGGGAGGCCGGCGAGGTCGGGGTTGTTGGTGCTGGCGACTGCAGCCGCGAGGGTTGACGGGTCAGCGCTCTGGTGCTGCATGAATCCCCAGAAGTCGGGCTCGACGTGCACGACGACCAGGCCGCCGTAGGCGCCCGCCTTCTGCATGAGGACCGTGAAGTCGGCCCAGTACCGCTGCATCGTGCAGACCGTGGCGATCTTGGTCAGCTCCGCGCTCTCGCTGCCGGGCGATGGGTTCGACTGGACGATCTCGTAGTAGGTGAAGACCGGGATCATCGAGTGCGCGGCGCTCGCGTTGATGTAGTCGGTCACGAACTGGCCGGCCGGCGAGTTCCACGTCTGCCAGCCGACGTTGGCGCCGCAGTTGGGATCGGTCGAGCCGCCGCCGGTGTTGATGCCGCCGGCCAGGTACTGGTAGCGGTAGCGCCAGGGGACGCCGGTGGCGACCATCCAGTCGAGCTGCGTGCCGGGCCCGTTGGCGAGGCCGAAGTGCAGGCGGTCCGTCGGGAGCGACGCCCGGGTGGCGACGTTGTGAACGCTTGGGGCGACAGCTGCGGCGGGCAGCGGCGCCAGGGTTGCCAGGACGGCGAACGTCGTTGCCAGAACCAATCCCCCCACCCGCCCGCGCCTGCGGCGGGGGCCCCACAAGGTGGGAAGGCGAAAGGGGTTGTTGGATCCCCCCACCCGCCCGCGCCTGCGGCGGGGGCGACCTCCCCACAAGGTGGGGAGGCGAGCGATGCGCGCCAAGACCCTCGGGCTCAGGTCAGGGTGTACGCGGTTCCGGGGAAGTAGGTGTCGTAGCTCGCGCCGCTGCTGGCGTCGCGGACCCACACCGAGTACTTGTAGGTGCCGAGAGGCAGCCCGGTGGTGGTCCAGTTGAATGTGTTGGTGGCGGAGTACGCCTGGACGATGGTCCAGGTGCTCGAGCCGGGATTCTGGATCCAGAACTCGTAGCGGGCGTTGGGGCAGCCGGAGGCGCTGGCGGTGATGGTGATCGCGGTGCCCGAGGCTTGTGGCGAGGCGGGCATCGCGGATGCGGTCACCGAGGTGCAAGGGGTGGTCGTCAGCGTGTAGACGGTGCCGGGGAAGTAGGTGTCGTAGCTCGCCGCGCTGCTGGCGTCGCGCGCCCAGACCGAGTATTTGTAGGCGCCCGCCGGCGGGGTTGTGTTCCACGTGAACGAGTTGGTGGCGGAGTAGGCCTGCACGATGGTCCAGCTGCCACCCGGGGCCATGGTCCAGAACTCGTAGCGCGCATTGGGACATCCGGAGGCGGTGGCGGTGATGGTGACGGTGGTGCCCGCCGCTTGCGGAGAAGCCGGCGCCGCGGAGGCGGTCACCGACGTGCACGGCGTGGTCGTCAGCGTGTAGGCGGTGCCGGGGAAGTAGGAGTCATAGGCGTTGGAGCTGGTCGCGTCGCGGACCCACACCGAGTAGTGGTAGATGCCCGGGCCTCTCCCGGTGGTGTTCCAGTTGAACGTGGCGCTGGCGGAGTAGGCCTGGACGATCGTCCACGTGGTCGAGCCAGGGTTCTGGAGCCAGAACTCGTAGCGCGGGGTGGGACAGCTCGGGGCGGTCGCGGTGAACGTGATCGGCGTGCCCGACAGCTGCGGCGAGGCCGGCGCGGCGGATGCGGTCACCGACGCGCACGTTGTGAGCGCGTATGCGAATCCGGGGGCGAAGGCGTCGTAGCAGCCCAGCCCGTTGCACGTTGTCCCGGCGCTGCTGTTGTCGCGGGCCCACACCGAGAAGCGATAGGTGCCGGTGGGCAGGCCGGTGGTGTTCCAGTTGAAGGTGGCACTGGTGGAGTAGTCCTGGGCGATGGTCCAGGTGCTCGACCCGGGCGTCTGCATCCAGAACCTGTAGAGCGGGTTCGGGCAGCCGGAGGCGCTGCCGGTGAACGTGACGGTTGTGCCGGGGGTGGAGGGCGAGGGCGGCGCCGCGGACGCGGTCACCGACGAGCAGGCGTTGATCGTCAGCGCGAACGACCGCACCACGTTGCCCGACCCGACGAAGATCTGGCCGCCCGCCTCGGTAGGCGTCGTGAAGTGGGTGACGCCGAAGCCGGCGCTGTGATAGATCTGCGCGCCGGTCGTGGCGTTGAAGCCGTACAGGCCGCCGCCGCCGGTGTCGACGGCCCACACCGCGCCGCCGGCGACGATCGGGGGGCCGGGCGAGAAGCCGCCGGCGTTCCATGACGGGCCTGCGCAGGTGGCGTCGCAGCTGCTGAAGGATGGCGTCGAGGTGTTGACCGATAGGGCCACCAGCCCATTGCCTTCGCAGGACAGGTAAACGTACGGGGCGGCGTACGCGTAGGAGCCGAAGTTGGCGTCACTGTGGTTCCCGCGGCACACGTCGACCTCTGCGTACGTGGCCGGTTTTGGGGTCGGGTACAGCTGTCCATCCATCCCGCCGAGTGCTTGCGGGTTGACCAGGAAGCCGGTGCCCCACTTGCCGGATTGGAAGGCGAGCGTCGGGCTGATCAGCACCATGCTGGCCGAGCCAAGGTCCTGGTCGTTCAGGCACCAGTTGTTTCGCCAGTCCTGTGGGATGAATGCGTCCTCGTGCGCGAGCGTCGACGAGAAGCGGACGACCGCGTCGTTCTCGAACGCGGGCGTGCCGTTGACGTTGGCGTTGCAGCCGCTCGACGTGCCGTTGCCGCTGGTCTCGAAGACCTTGCCGGTCGAGTCGTCGACGACGACGCCCCCGGCGGTCCAGAATCCCGCGCCCTGGCCGGGCGTCTGGTAGTAGTTCGTCACCGCGGTTCCGTTTGTAGGGACCGGGAACACGAAGCCGTGATACGCGCCGCAGTCGCCCGCGCGCCCGCCGAAGGGGACGTAGACAAAACCGTTGCGGAGCGCAAGCGCCCCGCGCTCCTGCTCGATGGTCCAGTCGAATCCCGTCGCCGGTGTGGTGATGACCGTGTTGAGCTCTTCGACGCCGGTGCCGAGGTTCAGACCTTCGAGCCGGTAGATGTCGTCGGCGCCCAGGGTGGCGACATAGATACGGCCGCCCGTGACGTCGATCACAGGAGTCCCGAGAATGCCCTGGGGCGAAACGTTTCCGCACGACCAACCCGTTGTCTCAGGCGCCCGCAGGTTCTTTGACCACACGATTGCGCCGGTCGCCTGGTTGAGGGCGTACACGCTGTTGTTGAGGGTCGCGGCGTAGACGATGCCGTTGTAGACGAGCGGCTCGGCGTAGATGGTCTGATCGAGCGCGGACGACGCCCATCCGGTAGAGGCGCCCGTGACCGCCGGCAGCGTGCTGTCGAACCCCGTGTGGCCGTCGTCGCGGTGATACACGGTCCAGGCGCCGTTGGCGACAGTCGCCGCTTGGGCTGGATGAACGGCCGATGCGGCTTGGGTGGGAATGGTCGGGCTCGCGCCGGCCGGCACAGCCGAGGCCACGCACAGGACCAGGCTCGCGAGAGTCCCCCCGATGAAGCGGCTCGTCAACACTTCGTCCTGATCAACGCTGCAACTGTGGCTTTCCGGTCGCCCGTTTGACAAATGCGCTGATCGCCGCGAGCTCGAGCGCGGCCAGGATCCAGAACTCGACGCTGAGGTCGTTCTTGTAATAAGGCGTATCGAATCCGCCATGAACCGCGATCGCGACGAATGCCGCGGAGGTGCCCCACAACAATGGCCGAGCCAAGCCTTTTGCGCGGTAGAAGGCGCGCCAGCCGCGCCACAACAGCATCGCCAGAAGCGCGACGAATGCCGCCAGGCCGAGGAGGCCGAGCTCGGCCCACATCGCGAGGTACACGTTGTGCGGGTACAGCTCTGGGATCCTGTTCCCGGTGACGTAAGGGCCCATGACCTGCGAGTACGCGCGCAGACCGGCGCCCACGATCGGGTGGTCGCGGAGCATGTGGAGCGTGTCGCTCCAGATCTGGACCCTGCCCTCGAAGGTGTTGAAGTTGTAGTTCGGGTCCAGCTGCCGCGCGAGGCGCTCGTGAACGATGGGGATCTGCGCGACGGCGAAGCCACCGATCACGGCTCCACCGAGGAGGACCGCCTTCACTCTCCGGTTGGGCATCGTGATCACGGCCACCAGCGCCAGCACCGCCAGCGTGAGCCAGCCGGCGCGAGAAAGCGTGGCGAGCAGCGCGACGAAGAGTACGACGAGGCACGCGGCTGCGATCCGGCGGTTGCGCTGCTCGTCCGAATAAAGCGCGAACCCGGCGGCGATGGCGAGCGGTGGCTCGAGGAACATCGCTACCGCGTTGGGGCTCGTGTAAAGCGCTTCGGGCGCGTCCCCGCTGTGGATCGGCGAGTGGGTTGCGAGGGCGGCGACCCAAGCGCCCAGGTTCATGAGGGCGAAGACCGTGGCCCCAATGGCGAGGCCGAGGAGCACGACGCGGAAGTCCGACGGTGTTTTCAGAAGGTCGACCGCGACGTAGAAGAGCGCGATCGGTTCGATGAAATAGGCGCGGTAGATGCCGACCGCACCGACGTGGTCGGGCGAGATCGCGATACCCACGAGGCCCGCGACGAGCAGCAGGACGATGGGGATCTCGAGGGAGGTGCGCGCCGGCCGCCAGTCACGACCCTGGAGGCGACCGGCGATGTAGAGGCCGATGGTGATGAGGATGAGGTCCTCGAGCAGCGTGGTGGGGACGGGACCGATGCGGTAGCGCACCACATAGAGAGGCATGCACGCCACGGTCACGGCCAGCGACCAGCGGCTGTAGCGAATGAGTTCGGAAACGCGTGCCGCGATCACCTCCCCACCTCGTGGGGAGGTCGGCTTGCTCGCGCAGGGAGCAGGCCGGGTGGGGGCAACCGATTCTTCACCATCCGGTGGTTAACAGGTTGGATTGTTTCGCCTGTCGGTGAGTCGGACCCTCTAATGCGTGCCGTCACCAACTACCGATCAAGCCAGACATCTCCGAAACAATATGACCAAGGTCGAATGGCGCGTATGGTCGCGCCTTCGTGGTCGGAAGGTCGCGGGTTACAAGTTCCGGCGTCAGGTCCCAATCGGCCCCTACTTCGTGGACTTTCTGTGTAACTCCGCTCGACTCGTTATCGAGGTCGATGGTACGGGGCACGATGTTGAGCGAGACGACCGAAGGGATTCGTACATGAGAGCTCGTGGCTACCGAGTCGTACGCATTCCAGTGACCGCAGTGGATGAGTCCATCGATCAGGTGATGGACGGGATTTACGAGCATCTGACTTCGGAGTCTGCGGCCGACGTCACCTAATATCGATTGCCCCACCCGGCCGCGCGCTTCGCGCGGGGCCGACCTCCCCACACGGTGGGGAGGCAAGACGCGGGGCCGACCTCCCCACACGGTGGGGAGGCAAGACGCGGGGCCGACCTCCCCACACGGTGGGGAGGCAAGACCGACCTCTGCACGACGTGGGGAGGCAAAACTTAGAATTGCACTCGTGCCGCCTTCTGACCTGCCCAGCCGCGCCCTTTATCAAGGTCGCGACCGCGCGGCTGCGCGCTCGTTCCTCCACGCGATCGGCCTGACCGCGGAGGACATCGAGAAGCCGTTCGTCGGCGTCTCCAACTGCTGGCTCGAGACGATGCCATGCAACTTCGGGCTGCGCGAGCTCGCCGTCCCGGTCAAGGCCGGCATTCGGGCAGGTGGCGCGAACCCGATGGAGTTCAACACCATCGCGATCTCCGACGGCATCACGATGGGGAGCGAGGGCATGAAGACCTCGCTCGTCAGCCGCGAGGTCATCGCCGACTCGATCGAGCTCGTCGGCCGCGGCCACATGTTCGATGCGATGTGCGGGATCTGCGCGTGCGACAAGACCATCCCGGCCACCGCGATCGCCCTCATCCGCCTCGACCGCCCCGCCATCCTTCTGTATGGCGGTTCGATCATGCCCGGGCGCTTCAAGGGCAAGGACGTGGCGGTGGGCGAGGTCTACGAGGCCATCGGCGCTGTGGCCGCGGGCAAGATGAGCGAATCCGACCTCGCTGAGCTCGAGATGGTCGCGTGCCCTGGCCCGGGTGCGTGCGGTGGCCAGTACACGGCCAACACCATGTCGATGCTGATGGAGGTCATTGGACTCTCTCCGTTCGGCTTCAACTCGATTCCAGCCACGGACCCGGACAAGCCGCGCGCGGCGGATGCCGCGGGTCGCTCGATGATGTCGGTGCTGGAGAACGACCTCCGGCCCTCCCGCATCCTCACGCGGCGAGCATTCGACAACGCAATCGCAGCCGTGGCGGCGAGTGGTGGATCCACCAACGCAGTGCTGCACCTGCTCGCCATGGCCCGCGAGGTTGGGGTCGAGCTCGACATCGACGACATCGATCGCATCAGCCGCCGGACTCCGCTGCTGTGCGACCTCAAGCCGGGCGGCCGCTTCGCCGCGGTCGAGCTGCACCGCGCCGGCGGCATCGGCGTGCTGACGAAAAGATTGATCGAAGGCGGCTTTGTCGACGGTGATGCCCTCACCGTCACCGGTCGCACGCTCGGCGAGGAGTGCGAGACGGTCCGCGAGACACGCGGCCAGGAGGTTGTGGCGCCGCTCTCGAAGCCGCTGCGCGGCGAGGGCGGGCTCGTCGTCCTCCGCGGCTCGCTTGCGCCCGAGGGCTCGGTGGTCAAGGTCACGCAGCACACGCCGACCACGCATCGGGGTCCAGCTCGCGTTTTCAACCGTGAGGAGGACGCCTTCGCGGCGGTGACCGGCGGCAAGATCAAGGCGGGCGACACGGTCGTGATCCGGTACGAAGGCCCGCGCGGCGGACCCGGAATGCGCGAGATGCTCCAGGTCACCGCGGCCATCGTGGGCGAAGGGTTGGGCGAGACGGTCGCGATGGTGACTGACGGTCGCTTCTCGGGCGCGACGCGAGGGCTCATGATCGGGCACGTGGCGCCCGAGGCAGCCGCCGGCGGACCGCTGGCAGCGCTTCAGGATGGAGACATCATCGACATCGATGTCGAGAGCCGGCGAATCGCGGTCGAAGGGGTGGATGTGGCCGCGCGGCTGAAGGGCTGGTCGGCGCCGGAGCCGAACTATCGCAAGGGCGTGCTGGCCAGGTATGCGCTGCTCGTCGGATCTGCATCTGAGGGCGCGATACTGAAGCCGTAGCTCCCCACCCGGCCAGATTTCCACTCCGCTGACGTTTACATCCATTGATTTGACCTCGACTGCCCGGGGGGCCTAGAGTGCGCGTGGTCTTGCCCATGTCCAAGCACTGGTTGCGGCATTTCGTCCTCGCCACGATCTGCGGTCTGGTGCCGCTTCTAGCCATGGTGCCGGTGCAGGTATCGAGCCCATCTCACTTCGCAGCGGTGACGCCCGCCGCCCCGATCACGCCCTCGGAGAGCGCCGTCCTGCAGAAGTTCCGGGACAGCGGACCTCCCACGATGGCGCAGGCGGCCCAGTTCGAGGCGACCGCAACGCCACGCAAATTCGCGCCGACGCATGTTGCCGCGACCGCGATCCCGCAGGCGGTGAGCAACCCGCGGCTCTTCCGCGAGGTGTTCGGCTTCGCGTTCGCGAGCAGCCTCGGCGATCCCACGATCGGGTATCCGTCCTGGAACTTCGGGCTGCTGTCGACCGTCGCGTACTTCGGGATCCACGTCGACTGGACCGGTGACTTCAGCGGCGGCTCTGCCTGGAATACCTGGAACGACCCCAACGGGCCCGTGCCCGGGTTCATCCAGACCGCGCATGCCAACGGGACGAAGGTGGTGCTGAGCATCGCGATGTTCGACTCCACCAACGGCACTCCCAACATGTGCTCCGCGCTGCAGCGGAGCTCGTTGACGATTCAGCGCACGGTCGCCCAGGTCGCCGCCAAGGGCATCGACGGGGTCAACGTCGATTACGAAAGCAACAACACGCTGTGCACGGATCCCAGCACCGGGGCCGTCCAGTACTCGCAATCGCTGCTGACGACCTTCGTCAAGAACCTGCGAGCGGCGCTCCCATCGGGCTCGTACCTCTCGATAGACACTTACTCGGGCGCAGCCGGGTTCCGCGACGGCACGGGAGCGTACCTGGGCTTCTTCGACATCGGGGCGCTGTCCAACTACGTCGACTCGTTCTTCGTCATGGCCTACGACATGGAGTACGGGAACTGGTCATCGCCGCCGCTGAGCTGCCCCACCTTCTGCATCGGCCCGACGGCGCCTCTGACGACGTATCTCTTCAATGACAGCCGCGCCTCGTCCGAGTACCGCGCGGTCGTGCCCGCGTCGAAGATCATCATGGGCATCCCGTATTACGGCCGCAAGGAATGTGTGGCCGGATACACGCCCAGCAACGCGCCTCCCAACGCGGTGGGGAGCACCACCCCGGTGGCCGACGGTTACCTCGACGCGTCGACCGAGAACGGATACGTGAACAACAGCGACTACCACATCCACCGCGACACACGCGACGCGGCCGGATCCACCCGCTGGGACACGTTCACGAGCTCGACGGCACAGTGCACACGCGAGCTGTACTGGGACGACGCCACCTCGCTTGGCAACAAGTACAACCTCATCATCAACGACCACCTGCGCGGGGCCGGGATCTTCGCGCTCAACTACGGCGGCGGCGCGCCCGAGCTGTGGTCGCTCATCAACAGCAAATTCGGTCACTGTGCGAATGCGGCAATCTCAGCAGACAAGACCTCGCCGCAGATTCCCGGCACAACGATCACGTTCACCGGCAGCGCTTTCTGCGCGGGCACGGCTGAATACCGTTTCTGGATTTCGACACCCGCAGGCGGCTGGACCGTAACCCGTCCGTATTCGACGTCGAGCACGTGGGCCTGGACGCCGCCGGCCACGTCGGCCCTGGGTACGTACCAGATCGAGGTCGACGCCCGGAACCTCGGGTCGTCGGTCGCGTACGACACGTTCGCGACCATGTCCTTCCGGCTGGCGCTCTGCACGACGCCGATGCTCGGCACCGACCACGCGTCGCCCCAGCTGCCGGGCGCGAAGATCACGTTCACAGCGACCGGAACGTGCCAGGGAACGCCGGAGTACCGATTCTCCGAGACAGCTCCAGGCGCCGCCAAGACCGTCGTCCAGGACTACAGCACCACCGCGACCCTGCCCTGGGACACGACCGGCAATCCGTACGGCGCGTATGGCTTCGCCGTCGATGTGCGCGTCAAGGGTGTGTCCGCAGCCGCCGAGGCATCGCAATCGATGACGTTCCTGCTGACGTCGTGCATCGGCGCCGCGCTGACCACGGACAAGTCGTCGCCTCAGCCGACAGGCACGGCAGTCGGGCTCAGCGGCAGCGCGACGTGCGTGGGCTCGCCCCAGTACCGCTTCTCAATCCAGCCGCCTGGAGGCGTGATGTCAGTGGTGCAGGACTTCGGCAGCACGAGCACGTTTGCCTGGAACGCCAATGGCGTGGGCGGAATCTATGGCCTCGAGCTCGATGCCAAGGACGCTTCGGCTCCGGCGAGCACGATGGTCAGCTCGATCGTCGCCTTCGCCCTCGCGAGCTGCGCGTCGGTCACCCTCACAACGAATCCCTCGTCGCCCCAGGTGGCAGGCACGACGGTCGGGCTGACCACTACAGCCAGCTGTGCAGGCACCGCCCAATATCGCTTCTCGGTCCGCAAGCCCAACGCAGGCTGGACGATCGTCCAGGACTTTGGCGGGCCGAACACGTACGGCTGGGACACGACGGCGCTGCCCCTTGGTGGCTATGGCCTCGAGGTCGACGTTCGCAACCAGGGTGCGACATCGACGTCTGAGGCCAACGCGACGCTGACCTACACCATCGCCAACGCTGCGTGCACGACTCCAACGCTCACATCCGACCTCGCCTCGCCACAAGGTGCGGGCGTGGCGGTCACCTTCACCGCGACCACGACGACGTGTCCCTCGCCCCTGTACAGGTTCTTCGTCCAGACCCCAGGTGGGGGGTGGACGATGGCGCAGGACTACAGCACCGTGAAGACCTTCCGGTGGGCTGTGAGCGCTCCGGGAGGCAGCTATCAGATCGAGGCCGACGTGCGCGATTCTTCGCGGCCGGTTTCGTATGACCAGTTCGCGGTCGTGCCATACGCGATCAACGTGTGCACCGGCGCGGCGATGACCCCGAGCGTGCCATCGCCCCAAGCCGCGGGAACGCAAATTGTCCTGACGGGGTCGGCAAGCGCCGCCAACTGCCCCAACCCGCGCTACCAGTTCTGGACGCAGGCCCCGGGATCGAGCACGTGGACGGTGGCACAGCCTTACTCATCGAGCGCCACCTTCAACTGGAACACCGTCGCCGCAGCGCCCGGCACCTACCATCTGTCGCTCTGGGTCCGTGACGCCAGCGGCGTCGCGAGCTACGACAGCTTTGTGCCCGGCACCGCGTACACGTTGACGCTCGCCCGATGCGTGTCGGTGACCGCATCCGCGGCGCCTCCGTCACCGCAAGGCTCGGGCACTGCAGTCACCATCACCGGCACCGCATCCGGCTGCCCCAACCCTCGGTACCAGTTCTGGATCCTGGCGCCGAGCGGCAGCTGGTCGGTGGCTCAGGCCTACTCCACGAACGCCACGTTCAACTGGAACACCACGGGTCTGGCGGGGACCTATCGCTACTCGGTGTGGGTGAGGGATGCGAGCAGCGCCAACACGTACGACGCCTATTTCCCAGGCACCGCTTACACCCTGACACCGACGCCGTGCCCGTCGGTCACAGCGTCGGCGGCGCCGGCCTCGCCGCAAGCCTCGAGCACCGCGGTCATCGTCACGGGCACGGCTTCAGGCTGCCCCAACCCGCGCTATCAGTTCTGGTTCCTGGCCCCGGGCGGGAGCTGGAAGGTGGCACAGGCCTATTCCTCGAACACCACGTACAACTGGAGCACGATCGGACTGCCTGCCGGCACATACCGGTATTCGGTTTGGGTTCGCGACGCCAGTAGCGCGGCCGCTTATGACGCGTTCTTCCCCGGCACGGCGTACACGCTGACGACAACTCCGTGTACGTCGGTCACGGCCTCCGCTGCGCCGCCCTCTCCGCAAGCCTCGGGTACGGCTGTCACGATCACCGCCGGCTCCTCGGGCTGCTCCAACCCGATGTATGAGTTCTGGATTCAGTCCCCAGGCTCCAGCACCTGGACCAAAGCGCAGGGCTACTCCACCAGCTCAAC
>WNGH01004286.1_pt1 | contig 13623 bp, 10 predicted proteins | sample 5400631 | NCBI WGS metagenome assembly WNGH01 (sample SAMN13153373, study PRJNA577476) | soil metagenome | isolation source: 115 cm soil or saprolite under Garry oak tree replicate 1 | place: USA:California | collected 2016-06-15
GCACCGGTTCTAATCCTGGGTGTGACGATTTTCGATACCACACTGGTCACGATTTCGCGTTCGCGGCGCGGGCTGGTGCCTTTTGCTACTCCCGGCAAAGACCACGCCGCCCATCGCCTTTCGAATCTCGGTCTCGGCCATCGTGGCGCGGTTCTCACGCTATATGTGCTCGGCGCCATCGGTGGCGGTGCTGCCGTGCTCGTCAGTTACCTTTCCACCAGCGGAGCCTTCTTCGTTGGTTCGATTGCGCTTGCAATCATTTTTCTGGGCGTTGCCTATCTCGAGCGCGCCCCCTACGAGCGCCAAGGGCCCAAGCACGCTCGCGCCTCTTAACACGGCCGTCTCGTTCGAATGCTCTGTCAATCTATCGTCATGAAACTCTCCGCGTGTTGGCCCTCACAGATGGATTCGCTATACTTAGCAGGCGCCCGTTTACCCATAACTTAATGCGCCTCCGCGGGTCAAACGGGAAGCAGGAAAAGTTCTGGCGTGCGACCTCTGTCGTTTAGAATTCGCTGCTAATGCACCCTCTTAGGATCTATGGAAACCGTGGGAAACACAGAAGCAAAGCCTCGGTCTGGACCGGCTGGCCGGGAAGTGATCGTTGTCGGAGGCTCTGCCGCGGGACTCTTCACCGCCGCAAGCGTGGCCCGCGGCGGCCGGCGCGTGCGCGTGCTGGAGTCCAAACCGCAATTCGAACCCTCGCCGCGCACGCTGATTGTTACAGATCACTTCCGCCAGCAAATGGGCTCTGGCGCCCGCGAAAGCATCGTCAACGAGATTCGCCGTTTCGAACTCTTCACCGATGGCCGCTCCGCCCAAGTCGCCTTAACCAAGCCCGATCTCATCATTGAACGCGCGCGCCTGATTTCCGCGCTGGCATGCGAGGCTGAACGCGCTGGGGCATCCCTTTCGTTCGATACGCGCTTCCTGGGAATCGGCCCGAACGCTCGCGGCTTGCGGCTTGAGGTTGAATCTGGCGGCAAACGCGAGGAGCTGCAAGCGGACAGCGTGGTGGGCGCGGATGGCGCGGCGAGCCGTGTGGCGCGCGCTTCCGGCTGGCCCCCGGTCGAAACCGTGCCGCTCGTTCAAGCCATCGTGCGCTTGCCGAAAGATTGCCCTCCCGATACCACCCGCGTCTGGTTCGTGCCCGATGACACGCCTTACTTTTACTGGCTGATCCCCGAATCGCCGGAACGCGCCGCGCTTGGTGTGATCGGCGAGCACGGCACAAACACGAAGCGCTGCTTCGAACGTTTCCTCGAAAAGAAACATCTGGAGCCGCTCGAATGGCAAGGCGCGCGTATTCCCGTCTATCGCGGCTGGGTGCCGGTGCGCCGGCAAATCGGCAACGGCGAAGTTTATCTGGTGGGTGACGCGGCCGCGCAAGTGAAAGTTTCCACCGTCGGTGGAATCGTTACCGGTTTCCGTGGAGCGCTCGGCGTCTCGCAAGCTCTTTTGCAAAATGGCAAGAGCCGCGAGCTTGCCGCCTTGCGCCGCGAATTGGGAACGCACTGGCTCATCCGCCGCGCGCTGCACCATTTCGATCAAAGAGATTATTCGCAGTTGGTGGATCTGCTCGACGCTTCGACCCGGCAATCGCTCGGCGAAATCACCCGCGATGAGTCCACTCGTTTATTGTGGAACGTGGTGCGCCGCCAGCCCCGCCTGGTTCTGCTCGGGCTACGCGGACTGCTGATGGGGAAAACGGAGAGAAGCTAGCTCCCACCGAGGCTTTCGAATCCACTAGTCTAAACGAGAATTGCAGGAAACCGGGCGCGGATGTGGCAACAACTTTCCATGAAACACTTTGTTCCCATACTCGAATCATTCACAATAAAGTGTTTAGGATTTTGCTTCGCGTGGGGCCGTGCCCTTCGCAGCTCATAGCGGGGAGAGTTCGTCTTGCGTCTTTCAGTCATCGGGTGTGGGTACGTTGGTCTCGTCACCGGAGCTTGCCTTGCCGAGGCCGGACACGATGTCGTTTGCACGGACATCGACCGCGAGCGCATCGCCAAGCTCAATGCCGGCGGCGTTCCGATATACGAGCATCATCTCGACCAGATTCTCGCCTCCGCCCACAAAGCCGGAAAAATTTCCTATACCGCTAACGTCGGCGAAGCTATTCGCTCCGGAGACGCCATCTTCATCTGCGTGGGCACTCCGCCTAAAGATTCCGGCGAAGCCGATCTTTCCGCCATCGACAACGTGGCTCGCCAAATCGCTGCTGAAGCCAAAACGCCCAAGCTCGTCGTCGAAAAAAGCACCGTGCCCGCGCGCACCGGCCTCGAACTCAGCCGCGCCCTGGCCGCCTATTCCAAAAACAGCAACGTGAAATTCCGCGTCGCCTCCAATCCCGAATTCCTTCGCGAAGGCACCGCCGTCTCCGATTTTTTCCATCCGGATCGCATTGTTGTCGGCGTCGAGGATCCTTCCTCCGCCGCCGAACTCCGCGAAATCTACCGCCCGATTCTCGAAAAAAGTTTCCGCTGCCCGGTGCACAACGGCACCTGCCCTCCGGGCCACCAAGCCGAATTCCTCGTCACCACCATCAACAGCGCCGAGCTCATCAAGCACGCCTCGAATTCTTTTCTGGCGCTGAAAATCAGTTATGCCAACGTCATCGCCGATCTCTGCGAAAAAATCGGCGCCAACGTCGAGGAAGTCACCCATGCCATGGGCCTCGACGCGCGCATTGGCGGCCAATTCCTCAAAGCCGGCCTCGGCTATGGAGGTTTCTGTTTTCCCAAGGACGTGCAGGCGTTTATTCACCTGTCGGCTTCTGTCGGCGTGGACTTCGACATCCTCAAGGCCACCGAACGCGTCAACAAGCAGCGCATCGACCGCTATTTTGAAAAAATCCGCCAGGCTTTGTGGGTCGTGAAAGGCAAGCGCGTCGCTGTCCTCGGACTGGCCTTTAAAGCCAACACCGACGACATTCGCTTCGCGCCCGCCCTGGAAGTCCTTAGGCGTCTGCTCGAAGAAGGCGCCGTTGTGCACGCCACCGATCCCGAAGGCATGCCCCGCACCAAGGCTCTCTTTCCCCAGGTGCACTATCACGAAGACGCCTACCAGGCATTGCAGGACGCCGATGCCGCGCTTGTTTGTACCGAGTGGGATGTTTTCCGCAAGCTCGCCTGGGATCGCGCCGGAAAACTCATGGCCCGCAAACTGGTGATCGACGGACGCAATCTCTACACGCCGCAGGCCATGCGCGAAAAAGGCTTCGAATACTACTCCTTCGGCCGCGATTAGTTTTCTATAAAACTTCTATCGATCTCCGCGACCGCCATCGCTTTTGTCATCCTGAGCGAAGCGAGGGATCTCAACTGATCCTTATCGCAGCATGTCTCCATTTTCTATTTTCGCTTTTCCATTTTCTTATTTTTCTCAAACACTTCCTTAAAATACGCTAGCGTCATCTTCAGCCCTTCTTCTAGTCCTACCTGGGGCTCCCACTTCAGCACGCGCTTCGCCTTGCTAATGTCCGGGCAGCGCCGCTTCGGATCGTCTTGCGGCAACGGCTCAAACACGACCGGCGGGGCATTGTCGAAATGTTTCCGGATGCGCTCGGCAAATTCCAGAATCGTAATCTCGTTCGGGTTCCCCACGTTTATCGGCAAATGTTCGTTCGACATCATCAGCCGGTAGATCCCGTCAATCAGGTCGGAGACGTAGCAAAAGCTCCGCGTCTGCTTGCCATCCCCATAAATCGTCAGCGGCTTGCCGCTCAGCGCCTGGTACACAAAGTTCGGTAGCGCTCGCCCGTCATTCAACCTCATCCGCGGGCCGTAAGTATTGAAAATTCGCACGATGTGTGTGTCCACCTTGTGATAGCGGCGGTACGCCATGGTCATCGCTTCGGAAAAGCGCTTTGCTTCATCGTAGACTCCGCGCGGTCCGATGGGATTGACATGTCCCCAGTATTCCTCATGTTGCGGAGAAACTTCCGGATCGCCATAGCATTCGCTCGTGGAAGCCAGAAAAAACTTCGCGTTCTTCGCCAGCGCCAGTTCCAGCGCGTTCTGCGTGCCCACGGACCCTACCATCATCGTTGCGATGGGATGCTTCAAGTAGTCCGGCGGGCTCGCCGGCGAAGCGAAGTGCAGCACGTAACCCACTTTTCCCGCCACCTTCAGCGGCTTGCTTACGTCCGCCTCCAGGAACTTGAACTTCTTGTTCTTCGCCAGATGGCTCAGGTTGCCTTTCGCGCCGGTAATGAAATTATCCACCGCCAGCACGTCCCACCCTTCGGCGAGCAGTTTGTCGCATAAGTGCGACCCCAGAAATCCCGCCCCGCCCGTCACCACCGCCCGCATGCACCCTCCTCGAAAAAAATCAATTGGACAGTGTAACGTGCCCCGCTGGAACATCCAATCGTCTAAACCTCGGGCAGCGGATCAGTCCTTATTAGACCGGCTTGCGGCCTTGCCTCCCAAGCACTACTAGCTTCCTTGACGTGGGTCAAAACTTACACACCACGTGCTATAACAGGCCAATGCGCCGACACGATTACGCACCCCGACCCGCGCACATTAAATGGCTCCTCGATTCTGACCCGGCCATCCGTTGGCAGGTCATGAGGGACCTCACCGGTGGAGCCCCCGACGCGATTGGAGCCGAACGGTCTCGCGTCGCAACCGAAGGCTGGGGAGCCCAACTTCTCGCCCACCAATCTCCTGTCGGCCACTGGGGCGGCGGGCCGAAGTGGGACCTTGTTACTCTCTACAGTCTCGTCGTCTTGATGGACCTCGGTCTCGACCCCGCCAGCAAGCAGGCTCGCCAAATGATCGACCGCGTCGACAAGCGGCTCATGTTTAAGCCGCTCAACAACCGGCCTTACCTGCACGGCGAAACGGAGCCCTGCATCAACGGCAGAATCCTCGGCATCGGCTCGTATTTCAAGGAACCGAACGACGCACTGGCCAGTCAACTCCTGGGCGAGCAGCTCGAAGATGGTGGCTGGAACTGCGAAGCATGGCCCTTCTTGTCGCCGAAACGTCCCCCCAGCCGGCGCTCTTCGTTCCACACCACCATCTGCGTGCTCGAAGGACTCCTCGAATACGAACGAGCAGGGCGCAAATCGGCGGCCGTCACTAAGGCTCGCAAGAGGGCCGAAAGGTATCTGCTCGAGCGCCGCATGTTCCGCTCGCTCCGAACCGGCAAAGTCATCGACAAACGCTGGCTCCGTTTCTCGTTCCCGACGTTTTGGCACTACGACGTCTTGCGCGGACTCGATTATCTGCGAAATGCGGGAATCAAACCCGACCGCCGCGTCGGTGAGGCCATCGAAGCCGTGATTGAGCGCCGCCACCAGAACGGGCGCTGGCCGCTCAACCTCCTTCATCCCGAACAGATTCCATTGGAGATGGAGACCGATGTCGGCGGGGCAAGCCGCTGGAACACATTGCGCGCTCTCCGAGTCCTGCGTTGGTACAACAACTCAGCGCGTTAGTTGTGACTTGGGCGTGCTCGCGCTATGGCTTGGGTCAGAAATTGCCGTGAATCTCCCATTCGGAGCAGATTACGCGCAATCCGGAACTAATGCGTTCGGATTGGTACCGACAAACGCCCTCATGTTGCGTGATCTGGTCAACTTCCGCGTGGTCGGCAAGTCGGAAGCTATGCCAGCGCCTTGCGGCTATTCTTCCGAAAAATAGCGGTCACGTGGCTTTGTAGCCGGGTTTCCGGACCGAATCAATTACATTCTAAATCCAGTAAACAACTCAACCCCTGCTATCCCTTTCTCCCTCAATCACTTGAAAAAACTTTAAGATTTATCTTGACTCGCACTGTACCTTCGTGCCAACATACACTTTGATAGTCAGCCGCCACTCTCGCCGAAACATTTCGTATCGCGCCACCGCCCCACGCCACGATCCTCCTGAACCAATTTCCCCTAACTCCTTCGTTTGCCACACTTCCAAGATTTCACCCGTAAGTCCAGCGATTGCCACAGATCCGAAATCGCTCTTCCGTAACCCCTTTGCTTGCCACACATCGGAGCCCCTCGGTCCCCATGTGGCTCAGCCTCTCTCGGCTGGGCGCTTCATCAGTCACAACTCAACTCCGCTAAAGGAAAAACCATGACGAAACCAAAACAATCCCGTTCCCGCGTCGCCATCGACGATTCCTCTCTCTGCCAGTTCTCTTTCGCCGACGGCCGCACTTGTCGTATGCTCCGCCAGCATGACCACCCGTCTCTCTGCGTCTTCCACGCTCGCACTGAGCGCCAAATTGTCGAATCGGACCGCCTCGGCTCCGAGCTCGCCACCACTCCCACCGGCCGTTTCATGACCGCAACGGACGTCAATTTCGTCCTCGGCAAACTCTTCCAGGCCATCGCCCAAAACCGCATCCCGCCCCGCAACGCCGGCAACCTCGCCTTCGTCGGCAAGCTCTTGCTCCTCTCCCTCGACAAACTTAAGGACGAAATCCGTTTTAAGTATGATTCTGAAGTTTGGAAAAAAATGTACTTGGATTCCAAGCCTCTTTCCAATCCACCTTCCCTCACCCTCGGCGAGCAGCAAACCGCTAATAGCAACGCAGTCGTTCGCACCGGGGAGGGAACTGCTGTGGGCCCAGGCGCAGATCATGGGCAACGACCATCGTAACCCGTCAGCCGAGCACCGCCGGTTGACCGCTTCGGCGAACCGGGATAGCATGCGCCGGTTCCCAAATGGCAACTCCGGTCCATCCCCCTGGGGTCTCTCGTTCGCGGCTTCGCGCTTGGCGAGTCCTCTCCACCATCGTTGGCGGTGGTCTGATCATCGCCGTCGTAATCTTTTTCAGTCTCGGCCTCTGGCTGGTGGTGGAAGACCCGCTCGTGAAATCCAGAGCGATCGTGGTGCTCAGCGGCGCGATGCCGCTGCGCGCCATGGAAGCCGCGAAACTCTACCGCGCAGGGTACGCGCCCGAAATCTGGCTTACCCGTTCCACCGAACCCGGCGAAACTCTGAAAGGCCTGGGCATTCCGTTCGCCGGGGAGGACTACTACAACAAGCTCGTTCTCCTTCACGAAGGAGTGCCGCCGGAAGCGATTCATGTCCTCGAACCGCCGATCGTGAATACCGTCGACGAAATCAGAGCCGTCGCAGCGGCTCTCACGCGCGGGAACGACGAAGCCGTCATTATTGTTACCACCAAGGCCCACACGCGTCGCGTTCGCCTCCTTTGGCGCAGACTCACTCCCGGGCAGAGTCAGGCCATTGTGCGCGCCGCCGCGGGCGATCCTTTCGATCCCCGGCACTGGTGGCGCACCACCAACGAGGCTCTCGATGTGGTGCGCGAAGTTCTGGGTCTGTTGAACGCCTGGGCCGGCCTGCCCCTGCATCCCGCACACTGAAGCCGGTATTTTTCGTCGGCGTAGAGTTACGGGGATTTCTTAGAAAAAAAAGAACCGTTTGCGGCGCCGCGGAAGCAATTCATTCTCTACCTCTGGAACGTGGGGCAGTTCGCGGCCCTCAAACGCCGCGAGCGGATTTTCCTGGAACAGCGCGCGCGCCTTCTCTTCGCCAAACTGATCGTGGACCACTTTATGAGCAGGTTGCAGACGAAGCGGCCTTCCGCGCGTGTTGTGCGCATCGCTGGCCACAAAATGAATGAGCCCTTCGCCGATCCAGCGCAGCGCATCCTGCTGGGGACCGGCCCCGAAGACTCCGGTAAGCGCGCCTCCGGTCACCTGAGCGAAACAGCCTTGCTGCACCCATTTTTTCAGGCGCGCCGGCCGCGAGCGCAAAATGGCGTTGCGTTCCGGGTGGGTGATCACCGGACGCACGCCGGCAAGCTGAATCTGGTGCAGCGTCTGGTCCATCGAAGCCGGGATCGAAAACTCATTGAACTCCACAAGGAGAAAATGAAGCTGGTTGATGCAATAGTGCCGGGCATCCTTGCGCAACGACTCGAGATTTTCCGGATTGAGATGAAAATCGCAGCCGGTGGCGATCTTCAAACGATTGCCGATCTTCGCTTGCAGCTCGTCTCGAAGCTGGCGGACTCGCGCAAAATGGAACGAGTGTGCGCTGCTGGAGTGCGGCGTCGCCACCACGTGCGTAATTCCGTCGGCAATCGCCGATTCCGCCATGGCCTCCGATTCTTCCATGGTGTCCGGACCGTCATCGATGCCCGGCAGAATGTGACAGTGCAGATCGACCATCTGGGTGAACCGTCCTTAGCGCCCCCAGGCGCTGAACGCTTGCCACGCGCCGAGTGCGAACAGGATTCCCGCAAAAATCTGGCGCATCCTTTGCGGCCTTATCTTCCTCGCCAGCATTCCGCCCACGATGCCGCCCAGAAACACTCCCGGGATCAGCAGCATTCCCGTTTTCCAAGAGACGAATCCTTCCTTCGAATATGCCATCATCGCCAGCGCTCCGGTGGGCGGTATCAGGGCCACCAGAGAAGTTCCCTGTGCGCGATGCTGGCTAAAGGCAAACAGCAGCCCCAGGAGGGGCACCAGAAGCACGCCGCCGCCGATTCCGAACATTCCCGACGCTACTCCGCAAACGCAGGCAATCGCGAAAATGCCGGCGCCTCTTGCCATCCCGCCGGCGTCAGCCACTGGCTTTCTCCACTTCTCCACCGGAGGCACAGCCTTCGAGTTGCCCCTTTCTCCACAGCAGAAGTCCTGCAAGTGCGAGGAAGCAGCCAAAAAATCCCTTCAAGCTTCGCGATGGCATGGGCAGGGCGATCAGGCTCCCTGCATAAGCACCTAATAGCATTCCGGCCGCGCACAGAATCCCTGCATGCAAATCGACCTGCCCCTGCTTCCAGTACTCGCGAAAAGCGCCGAGCCCCACGGGGAGCAGCAAAATGAAAAGCGAAGTTCCTTGCGCGAGGTGTTGGTCCATATGCAGCAGGTAAACCATCGCCGGCACCAGAACGACACCGCCACCGATGCCCAGGAGGCCCACCAGCACACCAACGCCAAGTCCCAACAGCAGAATGATGAATATCATAATGACCGGGGCTGCTCTGCGCGTCACCTCAACAAGACGGACCAAGTCTCACTATCTTCCACCCTCCAGCCTTCCGCGGCAACCTGGTTGCCAGAAGTTGTAACGGTCAAAAACGCGCGCCTTTTTTTGTTTGCGCCGAACCTGTTATATTTACATGTCTTTTTTCACGTCGGTCGTGTAGCCCACCGGGCTCCGACCGGGTCGGGGCGTCCATCAGCGCGGAATCTCCCTAATCGTGAATCACATAGCTCCGACACCGTCGGAGTCAGACACAAAGAGGAGCGGGACGGAACTCATGCCCATCGACCGGAAACCAGAATTTTTCAGAGGCGCCCAGTTAAAAGTAGGCATCATTGGCTGCGGCTACGTGGGCCTGCCTCTGGCGCTGCGCTTTGCCGAAGCGGGGCACAAAGTCACGGGATTTGATACTGATGCCACCAAGGTGGCCATGCTCAATGCAGGCAAGTCCTACATCGAGCACATTCCTCAGAACAAGATCCAGCAGTTCGTCAACAGCAGGCATTTCGGGGCCACTACCGATTTCGCGAAATTGAAAGACGCCGACGCCATCCTCATTTGCGTTCCCACGCCGCTGGACGAACGGCGCGAACCCGATCTGAGCTACGTGGAGCAGACTGCCATCGCGATTTATCCGCATCTGCAAAAAGGACAGCTTGTGGTCCTCGAATCGACGACCTACCCCGGCACCACGGAAGAGCTGGTGCTTCCCATCCTGGAGAAAAGTGGTTTGGGCTGCCCCATCGCCACGGGGCCGGAAAATGAAAATGTCGCTTGCGATTTCTATCTGGCGTTTTCACCGGAGCGCGAAGATCCGGGAAACAAGCAGTACGGCCTGGCGCAAATTCCCAAAGTTGTTGGCGGCCTGAATCCGCCGAGCGGCCGCGCGGCAGTCGCGCTGTACACTTCCGTAGTCGCCCGCGTCGTGCCTGTCAGCTCGACCCGCGCCGCGGAAATGGCCAAGCTGCTCGAGAATATTTTCCGCTGCGTGAACATCGCGCTGGTCAACGAGCTCAAACAGCTTAGCCTGCGCATGAACATCGACATTTGGGAAGTGATTGATGCGGCAGCGACCAAGCCTTTCGGCTACATGGCGTTCTATCCGGGGCCGGGCCTGGGCGGCCACTGCATTCCGGTCGACCCGTACTACCTTTCCTGGAAAGCCCGCGAGTATGATTTCTCGACCCGTTTCATCGAGCTGGCAGGCGAAGTCAACACCGCCATGCCGTATCACGTCGTCGAGGCTGTCGCCAACTCGCTGAACGACCGCAAGAAGAGCATGAAAGGCTCGCGCATTCTGGTTCTCGGCGTGGCCTACAAAAAAGACGTGGATGATTTGCGCGAATCGCCGACGTTGAAAATCATGCAACTGCTGCAGCAGCGCGGCGCCGCGCTCGATTACAACGATCCTTATTTTCCGCAGCTTCACAAGATGCGCCACTACAATTACGAAAACATGAAATCCGTGCCGCTCAACGCGCAGACGCTGGGAAGCTACGACGCCGTGCTTATTGCCACAGATCATTCGAGTTATGACTACGTGGCGATCGTGGACTCCGCCAAACTCGTCGTCGATACGCGCAACGCCACGCGCCGCGTCATACGCCACCGCGAAAAAATCGTGCTCTGCTAGCGAAGAAGTTGACAGTCCCAACAAGGTCGGGATCTTGCATCGAAAGTTGGAAGTTAAGAGTTAAGAGAAACGGTAGAAAGAGTCGCTGGAATTGTTGTGATCTTGGCCGTGAGCCCCTTTGCGATCTAGTCTGCTATCCAGGCTCCGATTTGCAGCGCATGGCCAGTCGCGTTATGCGTCCAGGTGAAAGTGGCCGTTGCAGTCGCAACTTCCCAGAACCCCGTTTGTGGATAGTTTCCGGATTGCGTTACACGTCCAAATGGAAGGCCATTCAGCCCAACCGCCGGAGAACAGTAGGGATTTCTCTACACGATCGGGTTATTGCAGCTTCGCGTATTCCGCCTTGGCTTGCTTCAGGATGGGAATGTCGGGGTCGGCGTCTTTCCAGAGTGTGAGGAAATCCCGATAAGCCGTCTTGGCCTTTACAGTGTCCCCCTGGATGGCTTTGGCACGAGCCAGTCCGAGATGCGCTAACGCTCCCGTCCAACAGTTCCAGACAATGCCGCTGTGGTCGAGAATTTTCTGAAACTCGGCGGCGGCAGCACTGCCCTGCCGGGCCGCCAAGTATGACTCTCCGCGTACATACACCGGATAGAGGCAGGAAATATTGATGACAAACCCAATCTGCCCTAACTCCATGGGTGAAGCGGCTTGCGGGACATTCAGGGCAAAAGCCGGGTTCTTTTTGTCCAGCGCCAATTGCGCCTTAATCGCAGGCAGCCAAAGCGATTGCATCTGGGTGTCCAGCGGAAAGCGTCCCCCTAGGTCTTGCGCCAAGGATTCGGCTCGCGGCGTGTCGCCCGCAATCGCAAACGCAAGCGCGGCTTCGCTCTCGGCGCCCAGACTCGCGGTAGCAAGCTTCAAAGCCTTAGCCGCTGTCTGCCGGGCTTCGGTGGCGTTGCCGTAAGCGGCTTCCCTCTGGGCAGCAATCGCCTGAAATATTGCCCCGTTTTCCCTATTGTCAGCGCGGATGGCGGAATCCACAGCCCTCTTGGTCAATTCTCGCGCCTTGCCAAGATGACCACCATATCCCTCGGTGTCGGATGCGAGCGCAAGTCCGACGTTCTCAAACTCGGGCTTGCCTGCAAACCATCGTTGCTCTTCCGCCATCGCGGCGGAATCCGTGGCGAGAAAGGCAAGAGCATAAAGAACGCTATGGAAATACAAATCATCTATTCTTTGCGCCTGCGCCTCGTGGATGATCTGGCGTGCCTCGTCGAAGTGCTGCAAGGCAATGGAGCAGTTGGCGAGATTGGCGAGCGCATTGTCTAGATGCGGTGCAAGGCGTATGGCTTGCCTATCGATTTCCGCAGCCTTCTCGTACTGCCCCTGCAAGGCGTACGGCAGGGCCAAATTGACGTACGCATTAGCTTCCCGCGGGTAGCTCTGAATCTCTTCCCGAAACGTCTGGGCCGCTTTGTCGAGTTCCCCCGTTACATTCGCGTAGAAGTGGGCGGTGATCGCCAACTTTTCGCGCTCACTGGCATGCTCCCGTAACCGGAATGCCTTGGTGAAATACTCGCTGGCTCGCCCAACTTCGTCGAGACTGGCGTAGTCGCCGCCCATTGCGCTGTAACCCATGGCGAAACTCGGATCAAGCTCGATGGCATGTTGGTGGTACGTCAGGGCCGCGGCGGGTCCTTTCTCTCTGTAAGTCTTCATACCAACGCTATACGCCTTTAGCGCTTCGAGTGAAGACGTGGTGACCTGTTCGAGAGGTGCATCATACTTCTCCACGGCAGCCAGCGATTCGCCCAATTCGCTCCGCAGCTTGGACGCCGCCCCGCCCAGCACATTCAGCACCTTTTCCTTGGACACCGCAGTCACCTGCTCCTCTGCCAGCGTGTCTCCGTTCTGGCAATTTACCGCCTTCAACCCCAGCACATATTCGCTCCCCAGACTCCCAATCGATCCGACAAGGTACGCCTTGCTGCCCGCACGCAGGCAAAGCTCGCGGGCTACATCGAGCGTGAGTCTCGTGTTGGCGGGACGGGTCATAAGTTGCAAGTTCTTCGCGACTTGGCTGTCAGAGAGCACATTCAAGAAAGGCGATTGCCGCAGCGAAACATTGACCGCCGTCTTCAGCGTATCGTCGAATACTGCATCGCCCGTCGTATTCGTGAAATCGCCGAGAACAATGGTGTCTTTGTCGGTCAGTTTCGGCGTGTGGTGAAAATAGAAGTAACTGCCAGCAGCAAGTGCGGCAACCACCAGAGCAGCGGGGGCAAACACCTTCCGGCCCAGTGCTAACTTCTTGCCTGCACCAACAACTGCGCTCGTCGCTGCTGGCAACCGTGCCGATTCTGTGTCGCGCTTAAGTCGCTGCAAATCAGTTCGAATGTCGGCAGCGTTCTGGTAACGAAGTTTGAGGTCTTTTTCCAGAGCCTTCCCGATGATTTCGTCCAGCTTTGGTGGAAGTTCCTGATTCACCTGAGACGCTAAAGCGCGTGTACGGTTCAGAATCGCGTCATAGATGACCGCGACGGTTTTACCCTGAAAGGCCATCCGGCCCGTGGACATCTCGTAGAGCACTGCCCCAAACGAGAACAAATCCGTCCGGGCATCCAGTTTGTTGCCCCGCGCCTGCTCCGGCGACATATATGCGATGGTACCCACTGCACTACCGGGGCTTGTGAGCAAAAAATCCTCCGTTGCTGTCGGCATCGTAGAAAGCCCACGCTCAGCAACAGGAGAAAACTTTGCCAGACCGAAATCCAGGATTTTGGCTCTGCCCTGCTTGGTCGCAAAAATGTTCGCGGGCTTGATGTCCCGGTGGATGATTCCTTGGGCGTGTGCTGCCATGAGGGCATCGGCAATTTGAACCGCCAGTTCCAGCATCTCGTTAAACGGTAGAGGCTTGCCGGAAATGCGATGCCTCAGGGTCGCACCTTTCAGATACTCCATGACAATGAATGCCTGCCCATTCACCTCGTCAATCTCGTGGATAGTGCAGATGTTGGCGTGGTTCAGCGCGGAAGCGGCTTTGGCTTCTCGTTGAAAACGGGCAAGCGCCTG
>WNGH01010088.1_pt1 | contig 13617 bp, 15 predicted proteins | sample 5400631 | NCBI WGS metagenome assembly WNGH01 (sample SAMN13153373, study PRJNA577476) | soil metagenome | isolation source: 115 cm soil or saprolite under Garry oak tree replicate 1 | place: USA:California | collected 2016-06-15
ACTGCTCCCAGCCCGCCGAGGATCGTGCCCAGATAGATTATTCCGCTAAGGTCAGGGGGAGTCGGAACGATTGACACGAACACGGTATCTTCCTGTGTGAATCCGGGGATGACCTTTTCCGATTTGGACCCGGGGATTATTCCCTGACCCTTGTAGGTAAGATAGTAGGTTGCTGGCACTAGTCCTTTGATATTCGCGTGGCCGTTGAAGTCCGTAGTCTGGTTGAAGATTGGGAGCGAGGAAGAGGAGGAGTTGAATAGAAGAATCCGGACGTTCTGTCTCTGCAAGTTTCCCGATCTGTCTTGAACGGTCAGCGAAAGGTCTCCGAGAGCCGGCAACACTGACACCATACGAGCCAGTATGCCGGTTTCGCCGTTAATGTCCGTGACGTTCAACGACACCGTATAGTTGCCCGGAAGAGCATACGAGTGCGGATAGACAGGATTCGAGACGTTTGCGGTCTGATTGTCTCCGAAGTCCCAGAAATACGATCTGAATCCCATCAGACTGTCGTTGGCCACAAAACTGGCGCTTGCGTCGAAGACCACAGGCTGGTTAGGAAGCAGAGAGGGAGAGACTGATAGACTGCTCGGCTTATAGTCGAAGAAGGCTACAACCCCCCTGTTGCCAAATACTCCCCCCTGCTTCAACAACGGAATCGCTTCCGGCCCAATCAGTTGGGGGTCGGAGGGATCCGGTGTAGGGTTGACCACCTGAGCGGTATCAACGCCGAACGTGCTGGTCCCGTTGCCCGTGACCTGGAAAGTTACGCCAAACAATTGTCCGTTGAGCGGGCCCGTGAGCTTAGCGCCCAGAATCGACTCGGCGAAGTGAACCTGTCCGAGCACATCGAACGGACAAGTTGGACCATTGGCCGGTATAGGCTGCCCGTCGACGCAATCCTCTAACACTGAGGTCCCATAGGCTGAAAAGATATTGTTAGAATAGTCAATGCTTACGGCTTTTAGAACGCCTGCGACGACATAGCTGTGCGGGTTAGTATAGTTCACCCTCACGTCGAAGACGTTGATGGACTCTCCCGCCACGAGACTGAGATTCACATCCACCTGGAAAGTATAACCGGGAAGATATGGAACGTTGGGAGAGCCGCAACACGTTTTCACCGGTGAAATATAGATGGTCGAGATCTGTCCGGAACTCTGACCTTGCACCTGTGGCCCGGCGGACAGGACGATCGTCAGCACTAGCAGGAGGACCGAGACCAGGCCAGCCGTCTTCTTTGACACCGCTATCTCACGCTAGGACTAGGCTTTACCCGGCCATCAAGAGTGCTATCCCGAAATAATGGCTTATCGGACGAGCATCTCTCCACCCATCCTACCTCTCCACCCATCAAGGTCATCCCGTCGACGATCATCGCATCACGACAAGCCAGTCTTCGAAATACTCAGCCTGTTTTCCAGCTTGGCCTTGAAGAGTCGTTGGATCTCCTCCATCCTGGTTCCGCACGAGAAGGTGAGCTTGTCGTTTTTTGAGAGTACGACTATGGTGTTGGTCGAGGGCGTCCGGGTTAGATCCACGCCGACCACATCGTCGAAGTAGATCGAGAAATTGTCCCTGTTCGAGCCCAGAATCGTGTTCGGGCTCGGATATCTAGATCCCGGCTTCGAGGATCGACGCGTCCCTCGGTGGAAGAGGCCGCTGAGAGCGCTGCCGAGCGAGCCTAGCATGAAGGTGGCCGGCACAGAGCCGGCGCTTGACTTGCCGCGTCGGCCCACGATGATCCGCCGGTCTGTAAAAAAGAGAGTCAGCCGCTCATGTCCCATCGAGAGCCGAGCCACGACGGGAAGATCCCCGACAATCCTCTCCGCAGACTCCTCCAAGAGAACCTGAACTCCGCTGAGAGATCGACCTGTCTCATCGGCTAAATCTTTCCCCAGCAACCCATATAGCACCGACCAAAACCGGGACCGCCTAGCGCCCCGGTGGCTCAGCCTGGTAGATGCCACGCCAGCCTAGAGCATTGCCTTGGTAGACCCGTCAAACAGGCAAGGGTCACGAGTTCAAATCTCGTCCGGGGCTCCAATGCCAGAAATCGAGACACGGCCCCGAATCTTGACCAGCCCCAAAAAAATCGTTCAGAATAAGCCTGGATCCGGAATCTGGGAGGGGAGTCCCACGCGGAGGGTTTCACACGCTTGGACGGACCCCACACGGCAACTATAGAAAACGGCCAATCAGCCCGTTCTACGCGACAAGCCGGGAATCTCGCCCAGAAACGTTCCAGACGCCGAGAGGACCCCTTCCAGGATTCAGAAAATAAAAAAAATCCCGCGACAGAAGAGAGCACCCTGTAGAACTGTACACGGTGGGAAGTCGCCCGGAACAAAGTCCAGATCCCAGATCAGTCTTCCGCCCGCCCAACGGAACCTAAGCAGGCCGAGGCATCTGGCCAACCCGGTCCTTCCACGCGGGCCACTTCGACATCTCCTCCAAGGCAAACCTCTCAGCCTGGTCCCGGTTCATCCAGCGAGTCTGCATAGCCTGCGTAACCAAGTCATCATAGATCTTCTCAAACGGCAACAGCTTCCCCTTCAGATCAGTACAGTGAATACAATACGGATTATCAGGATTCTGAACACCATGATCAGCGTTCGAAGACATCGGCCGGCCACAACTCTCACACTCAGTCGCGAGAGACAAACGATCCCCACCCAGAGACCAACAAACACAAGCTGCGTAAATAACCATACTTGGACAAGTACACCCCGGACAAGGTAACAAAACCAGTCCAATTGCTAAACCATTAATAAGCCCGGACCCAAGAAAACACCCAAGAACGCCAGAGGAATGCTTCTATTGCGGAGAAAGGGCCCCAAGGCTCCTTTCGCACCAGTCACACTAATACTCCTATTCGGAAAAAAGAAACCCGCCCAAGCAGGCAACGACGCGGCCGTGCCAGACGCCAAGACCGAGACATTCCCAGTACCCGACATTCTCAAAAAGACAATCACCGGAAACGACGTCTCCAGAGCCCGCGACCGGCTCCGATTGGCCAGCCTAGAACGCGACATCATCGGAGACGCTCTAACAAAAATCTACGAAGCCGAAGCCAAGGGACAGATCAACGAGCCAGAAAAAAACCAGCTCCTCCAACGATACAAGACCGACCTAAAACGAGTAGACGGCGAAATAGACACCCACAAGAAGACCGTGGACCTGTACGAGCTGGAGTCGGCCAAAGAAGACCTCCTCAAAAGCTTCCATGAAAAAATGCTCGAGATCGACCTGAAGATAAACCAGATCAGACCCACGATAACAACCGCGGCTGAAGAAAAGACCATCCAGACACCCCCCACGCCAAAACCGGACCCGACACAGACAACACCCACGAGCCCCTCCAAGGAACGTCCTCTCCGAGAGAAGCCCAAGAACAAAGCAGAAGAACGGCTCGAAACCATCCGGGAGGAAGTGCTCAAAGCCATGGAGCGACTAGAGCAGATAGAGACCGAAGGCTAGACCAGAACATGTCCTGGACCGACAAGGCGCGAGTGAGCGCCGCCGCACAAGCCGTCCGAGAACTCAGAGACCACACCACGGTCGGACTGGGAAGCGGCAACACAATCCTCCGAGCACTCGAACTGGCAGCTGAACGGATCAAGAAAGAGAATCTTAGGATCAGCTTCATCCCAACATCCTACCAGATGGAGATCGCCGCCAAGAGACTCGGCCTCAACACAGCAAGCCTAGACGAAGAGACTGAACCGGAACTAGCACTCGACGGCGCGGACCAAGTGCAATGGCGAACCCTCGACCTGGTCAAAGGAGGAGGAGCAGCATTGTTACGCGAGAAAATAGTGGATTCGACTGCCAGGCGACTGATCATAGTCGTCGATGAGAAGAAGCTAACGAAGACACTCGGCGGACCCCAGCCAATTCCAGTCGAAATAGCACCCTTCGGCTATGCCTCAACCATAGAAAAGATCAGAAGAATCTCAGAAAAAACAAATATCAGAGAATCAACAGGCAAAGTCGGACCAATCATAACAGATAACGGCAACCTCATCGCCGACGTGTACTTCAGAAGCCTACGCAGGCCCGACATCGTCCACGAGAAACTCAGGAAGATACCAGGAGTAATTGAGACCGGACTGTTTCTAGGAATGTGCGACGTAGCCTACGTGGGAAGAAAAGACGGACATGTTGACATCCTGCGCAGAGGCTAACCCCGACCCTATCCTCCAACCGCACGATCTCACCTTAGAATCGCTCAGACTGGAGCCGGTGAAAACGTCACATTCATTGCATAGGGATTACTGTTGAGAACAACCACATCCCACGTACCACTAGACGGCGGCGAGAAAGAAAGGGTTGTCTGATCCGTGGGTCCCGCCTGAGTCAAGCACTCGGTCCACGGAAAATAGGGCCCATAGTTGCTAGAAGATTTGGTAGCTAGCCACGAGTGATACTGCGTGTCAGACATCACACAAAAATCAGCCTGAGCCGTCGTGTTTACCTGAAGAACGAATCTGTGATCCGCCGGTAGCGAAGGTATCTGGAAGGCGAGAAACCCAGGATCTGAACTACTTCCAGCAATCACACTGCCGTCTTGCATACGACTGAGGGTTCCAGGTGTTGGCTGTGGAAGATAGGGCACGCTTACGATGACTATCCCCAATGCTAGGGCGATGATGATCGAGGCGACAATGAGCTTGCGTCTTCTCGACGGCGTAACCGATTCCCATGAAAACTATGAGACCCATTCTAATAAACAGAATGTGAAAGGACGAGCTGGCTGAACGATCCATCAGCCACTGTCAAAAAACCCTGCTCAGTTCAAGTGCCGGGGGCGGGAGTCTCGAACTGGAGCGGTTTGTCGAACCCGCGACCTCCGGATATCCTATCCGGGATTATGAGTCCGGCGCTGTAGTTCCCTAAACAGGGTCTGACCAAGCTAAGCCACCCCGGCAAACCGGTCACGGCCAACAAGCGAGTCTTCCTCAGGGTGGACATCAACGTTCCGCTTGATCCTTCCACTCACCTCATCCTTGATGACACGAGAATCAAGGCGGTATCAGAGACACTGTCGGAGCTTGAGGACGCAAGAGTCGTACTTGGATCACATCAGAGTAGACCTGGAAAGGACGATTTCACAAGCCTCGAACCGCACGCGCAAGCCCTCGCGGGATGCTGCAATCAAGAGGTAAAGTTCGTAGAAGATGTCATCGGTCCTCACGCCCGACAGAGAATTGCCAAGGTCGAGCGGGGCCAGGTTCTCGTTTTGGACAATCTGAGATTCTGTGCCGAAGAGAATGTCGACGATAAGCCGGAGAAGTTGTTGAAGACCCACTTTGTCAGGATGCTGGCTCCGCTCTTCGAGCTGAACATCAATGATGCCTTTGCCACAGCCCACCGCTCTCAGCCGAGCATCGTCGGATTGGCAGAGGCGCTACCTAGTGCAGCGGGGCGACTGATGGAGAAGGAGCTGGGCGCGGTCTCCGGGCTACTGGTCGAGCCGAAGAGACCCTGCGTGTACATTCTGGGTGGCGCGAAGGTCGAAGACAAAGTGCCAGTGATAAAGCACATCCTTGACCGCGAAAAGGCGGACAAGATCTTACTCGGAGGCGTCCCAGCCAAGCTCTTCCTCAGAGCAAAGGACATGAAGATCTCGACTAACGATGAGGAGGAAGTCGCTGTACTCAGGGAACACATCGAGACCGCAAAAGGATTGTTGTCGAAGTATGGTGACAAGATCGATCTCCCCGTCGACCTCGCATACGAGGATTCGCATGGAAGGAGAGTCGATCATGAAATTGACTCGCAGCCAGTCAAGGGACCTGCGCTAGATGTGGGAGTCAAGACAATCGAGAAGTATTCTGAGGCGGTTGAAGATGCGGCCACCGCTGTCGCCAATGGGCCTCTTGGCGTCTTCGAAAGAAACGGGTTTGACGTGGGTACGAAGAAGATTCTAGAATCCATGGCCAAGAGCAGCGGCTACACTGTTATCGGCGGGGGACACATGGTAGGACTGGCGTCAATCCTCGGAATAGACGAGAAGCTCTCACATGTGAGCACTGCAGGAGGCGCAATGCTCTCACTCCTCTCCGGCCAGAGCCTCCCCGGAGTCGAAGCCCTCGTAAGAGCTGCGGATAGAATGCGGAACCAGAAGGTTCGCAGCTAGACATCATTGTGAGTAGAACTTATCTTAGCCCCGACCCGCCACCACTCAATAGCCCCGGTAGCTCAGTGGTGGAGCGGCGGCCTTGTACGCACCCGAGAAAGCCGCAGGTCCCGGGTTCAATCCCCGGCCGGGGCTCCAGACTCGCCCGGGCCAGTCCTTTTCCATACGAAAAAATTTTATTGCGAATAACGACCCCGAGAAACGTGGAACAATTTTTGACACGACTCTCGTCAGGCTAGGACACTAGACAAGTATAGGGAATTACTGCAACATGAGCAATACGTCTTGGAGTGCTATTAGCGGCGATTCACACAGCCCCAGGGACGAAGCAGATTTGGATCTTACAGCTCGGCCCGCGATCCTCGGAGGAGTGAGAAGATGGCTGAGACTAGAATTAGGACCGAGAAGATTGCGAGAGCATGCTGCAGCCCCGTGAGGAACGGGGTGGCATAGACCCCTGCTATCTGGCCTGTTGAGATGGTGGTCACGTTGCCGATTATGTTGATGAGAACCCTGTATGGGATATCGGCGGTCATAGCCGACAGGACTAGAGGAATGCTTGCGACGATGCTTGTGTTGATGATCGTGCTCCTGACTCCGGAGGAGATGCCTCTCTTGGCGCTTGGGACCGAGCCCATAACCGAGCTGGCGTTTGGGCTGCGGAACAGACCGATGCCAAATCCGACAAGGACGAGGCCCAGCGCTATCTGAGGATACGACGAGTCCGTCGTAAACCCGGAGAGATAGAAGAAGCCCGCCGCCGCAACTATGAGACCGACCGTGCTGAGACCCCGCGCGCCCCACCTGTCGGAGAGGGAACCGCTGATGGGGCCAATGAAAATGAGGGTAGCGTCTAGGGGTATGAGAAAGAGCCCGGCGTGGAGCGGGTCATAACCCCTGACGAGCTGGAAGTAGAGGGTCATTATGAAAGCCAGAGCTGCGAAGGCGAGGCCGCTGAGAAGATTGGCGATATTACCAGCCGTAAAGAGCCTGATCCTGAACAAGGATAGGTCCAGAACCGGAAAGCTCGCCCTCCGCTCCGCGAGAGCAAAAAGGAACATGAGAAGAATGCTCAGAGCGATCAGGCTCAGCGACAGCGGGTCAGTGATACTGCCCAAAGTTAGCCCGAGAAGTAGAAGCGTAATCGAGGCGGAGAATGTCACGGCGCCCCGCAGATCAAACCTCTCGCCACGGGCAGGATGAGATATCTCCTTCAGCCTCTTCCTTGACCAGTAGGTGCCGAAGATGCCGATTGGGACGTTGACCAGGAATATTGAGCGCCAGGTGAAGAGCTGGATGAGGACACCGCTGAGAGTGTAGCCTGTAATCGTGCCTGCGTTGATCGCGACCTGGTTTATCCCAATCCCCTTCCCAAGCTCACTGCCTGCGAAGGCGTCCGTGACGATGGCGACGCTGTTGACGAAGAGGAAGGCGGCGCCGACCCCCTGGACCAGCCGGAAGGCGAGGAGCATCTCGGCTGTGATGGAGAGGCCGGAGAGTAGCGAGCCGAGGCTGAATATTGCGAAGCCCCAGTTGTAGAGCCGGACGCGACCATAGAGATCGGCCATCCGACCGATACCGACGAGGAGGACTGTTATCATCAGCCGGTAGATGGTGATAAACCAGACACCCTCGACTAGGTTCGTGTGGAGGCTGCCGACCACCTGGGGAAGACCCACGACGATAATGCTGGAGTCGAGCGTGGCCATGAAGATGCCGACAGTAGTGACCGTGAGAACGACCCACTTGTACTCCAAGAACGAACCGCCAATCTACCGTCCGTCGCCGGGTCTCGCCCCAGAGGAGTATAAAACGCCCCAGCAAAGAGAAACAAGATATTCCTAGGATCAATCCCCATTCGGAGACTCGCCCAGAACAAGCCCAGATCCGCAATCAGGGAGGGGGGTCCCACTGAGCACCTTATTCACGCTTGAAGGGCCCTCACCAGCACTTACTGAAAACTGCTTATTCGCCCGTTCTGCGCAAAAAACCGGATATTTCGCCCAGAAACGTTTCAGACGCCGAGAGGACCCCTTCCAGGATTCAGAAATAAAAAAATTCCCGCGGCACAAATGTGCCTTTTTGGAAGAGTACAGAACGCCCGGGCATTCCTTTAGATACCAAGAAAAACCGTGAAGGCAAAGGCTTGAGCAGACCCTTCGCCCGGCTCATAGACGACCTCTTCGCGCTAGACCAGAGAATCCGCTATGTCGCCGTGCTCGACCGGAACCACCGGCTCGTCGAGTCGAGAATGCGGACCCACGTGGCAAGCTTCACCCCGGAAGACTATGACAGGAAGTTCATGGGAAGCGTGCCACCCCTCATACTCGACACGCTATCACAGCTGGAAGGACAGTGCGGACCCCTCAGCCACATATCCGTCCAGTACGAGAAGGTTGACCTGATATTCATACCACACAACAACCAGATCATAGCCCTAAGCCTAGAGACCGGCCCACTAGAACCGATATTGAGAAAACTCCGAGACTCGCTAGGAGTCCACATACACCTCTAAACAATCATTAAAAGAACCAGACCCGTACACGTCCTCGTAAAACATAGAGATGCGAAAACCGTCAACAGAGAAGAGCCAGCTCGCAAAACTAGCATACGCCCACAAACCCACACCCCGCCAGCAGACACCACGTAAAGAGGATTATATCGAGATAATCTACGAACTCATCAGAGAAAAAGGATACGCCAAACCTGTAGACATCGCAAACCACCTACACGTAACGCCACCAACAGTCACCGGAATGCTCTCCAAGCTGAGAGAAGAACAACTCCTCTTCCACGAAAAATACGGCGGAATAATCCTAACAGACAAAGGCAAGAGCATGGCGGACTCGATCCAGAAACGCCACGCACTACTGGTCAGCTTCCTCAAACTCCTCGGAGCAAAAGAATCCACCGCCCAGAAAGACACGGAAGGACTCGAACACTACATCGACACGCAGACCCTCGACCTACTATCTAGACTGGTCGAGTATGCCAGCAAGAACCCGCAATGGTGGAACCAGTTCCAGAAACAGAACCCGCCCTAGACACGGATCTAGTGGCCAAGTATTATACAAGAGCAAGCCGCGACGATCGCCGAGATATCATTGGAGCCTAGACAATCCTACAACCAAGTATTCCAGCTACTAGAGCAACACCACCAATGGTTCACAAACTCTCTCCCACTAATCGCCAGCGAGAACATTCCCAGCCCAGCCGTCCGGGAGGCCGTACTCTCCGATTTTGGAAACCGATACGCGGAAGGCTGGACCGGAGAACGAGTCTACGCAGGCTGCAAATACATCGACCAAGTCGAACAAGTCTGCATCGACCTCGCAAAACAGCTCTTCAACATAGAATTCGCCGACGTCAGGCCAATCTCCGGAGTCTGCGCCAACCTCGTCGCATACACCACCTTCACCAGCCCCGGCGACACGATGCTCGCACTGGCAATACCAGCCGGCGGACACATCAGCATGGGAAAGAAAGAATTCGGAGGAACAGCAGGAGCCGTCAGAGGACTCAACGTAGAATACTTTCCATTCGACACCGAAGAGATGAACATCGGCATAGACGCGACCGAGAAGAAGATCCGGAAACTAGCCGAGGAGGGAAAGAAGCCAACACTAGCAATGTTCGGAGGCTCAGTCCTCCCCTTCCCCCACCCCGTCCGAGAACTCACAACCGTATTCCAGGAATACGATAGCAAGATCTGCTTCGACGCCGCACACGTCGCCGGACTAGTAGCAGGAGGACAATTCCAAGACCCGCTGCACGAAGGAGCTGACGCAATGACGGCCAGCACGCACAAGACACTGCCAGGACCCCAAGGCGGAGTAATCCTGTCGAAACCAGAGAACGGAGAAAAGATCAAGAAATCTACCTTCCCCGGCAACGTGAGCAACCATCACCTGCATCACCTAGCCGGCAAGGCGATCATGTTCGCCGAGATGCTCGCGTTTGGGAGAGAATACGCTTCTCAGATTGTCAAGAACAGCCGAGCACTCGCGCAGGCGCTCCACGAGAGAGGCTTCCAGGTGCTAGGAGAGAAGAAAGGATTCACCAGGTCGCACTTGCTCGTGGCAGACATTACAAAGTATGGTGATGGCAAGACGATCGAGAAGAAGCTCGAGGACGCGAATATCATCCTAAACAGAAACCTGCTACCCTACGACATCAAAGCTGGAAGACACTTCGAAGCTCCAGGCGGAATAAGAGCAGGCGTCTCCGAAGTCACCAGGCTCGGAATGAAAGAGCCGGAGATGTTGGAGATCGCCGAGCTCATGACCAGAGTAGTCGTGAAAGGAGACGATCCGCGCAGAGTAGCTGCCGACGTGGCAGAGTTCCGGAAAAGCTTCCAGCGAGTACAATACGCCTTCGAATCGAGCAAGGACGCGTACGCCTACATCCACATCCGATAGATCACCCGCATCGCGTTGCTGAGTAGGACCGGCACCAGATCGTGCAGACGCATAATCTTCCACGCCACCCTTATTACCGGCGACATGAGGCTGCCGGAATGAAGGGCCCAGTTTGAGCACCAAGCGAGAGAAGAGGCGACGCGAAGAAGCGCCAATGCCCGCCGCAAGCGCGGGACTCTTACGGTTCTTCGAAGAAGACACGCCGGGAGTAAAGCTCAGCCCCCAGCTTGTCGTAATATCGGGCATAGGACTCGTAGCCTTCGCACTGATCTTCTACTTCCTACTCCCAGTCACCTAGCCGAACACACGGCTCAGTAGTCCTCGGCCAGAGTCCGCTGAACAAAAGACGAGATGGAACTAGCTTCCCGCCCGAGCCTCCTCCGAATCGCACGCCTAAAATCCTCAGCAAAACCGGTGAATATGTAGAGCCGGTCCGGATCACAAGCGTCAACGAAAGAGACCAGCTGGTCAAAATCAGCGTGACTACTCAACGGAAAAGCAGTCACGCTACCACCGAGAGAAAGCGCCCAGCCCGTAGCATAGGCCCGCGACATCCTCCGGCCGATATGAGACCGGTCACCGGGAGTCGTGATGTAGACGCAAGGGTCCTTGTCAAGAATAGTCTTCCCGTCACGAGAGGACGCGGAAAACCAGTCCAAGACCACCCCACCCCTACGATGCGCTTCGTTGACCCCATCAAGTCTAGGATTGACTATAACTGGGAGATGTGTGTACAGGTTGAAGAGACGCACAACCTCCTGAGCCTTGCCCGCCGCGTAGACATGCAAACAGGGAATCCTACCCTGCTTGATCGTGTCAAGAGCCCACTCGACCATCTGCGCGTAGACGGTCTCACGAGGCGGAAACCGGTAGTGAGGAGAGCCATAGGTCGCCTCCATAACTAATAGGTCGCAAGACGCTGGTTCTGCAGCCTTCGTCGTGAGAGTGTCGATGCAGTTGATGTCACCAGTGTACAGAATGGACGAGTATGGAGTTTCGATGAGGAACTGGGAGGATCCAAGCATGTGCCCGGCGTCGAGAGCCTTCACCCTCGCGTCGCCGATCGCCACCGTCTCGTCAATCTTGAGAGGATGAAAGTTCGCAACTCGATGGTCGCGCAGAGCATGGTGGATGTCTCTAGTCTCTTGTGTAGAATATTTGGCGCCCTTGTACCGGAACCCGCCGATGTGATCGCCATGGGCATGAGAGACTAGTACCCGGGAATCCTTTGGGATTCTCCGAGTGGTTGAAGGATCAATTGCGAGGCCGAGATCCGGCGTGTTGATGAAGAGACCTTCATGCCACTCCACTCTATCTTCTCGCGTTGGCTCTTTCCTCTGGTATGGTCTCCAGTCGCTGAACCGCGTCCAGATGGAGGAAGGTCTCTCCCCTCGACTCTCTATTTACCACCTGCGGAATCGGACTGACAACTGTCGAACGGAGGACAACTGCATCAGATTCTGTGAGCCATAGTCCCGGAGGCTCGTGTGACACGACTGCGAGATGGCCCTCGTAGCCGAAGTCGCGGTTGATGACTGCCAAGACTCTCTTGCCCACGAGCCTCTCGAGCATGTGAAAGACTGTGGGCGATGCAGAGGCCATGTTGAGCGTAGCCTTGCTTGGAGGATCGTTGGATTCACCGTTGACGGTGTCGCTCCTTAAAAGACCGGTCTTGACTCGGAGAGTTGCTAGAACATGACATATGGACTGTGATCTCTCCGTTCGGATGGGATAAAGCGGGCGATACTCTTCCCGGCTTGGTTTGGCAAGGTTAATCTTGTAGGATGGCCTAGTGGCGCTCCTTTACGGGCTCGCCATGTCTGACATTGCTGTTAACGTAGACGACGGTTTCGAGGATGGAGTGGAAGAGGAGCCTAACATTGTCCGGATTGGAAAGAAGCCTATCATGAACTATGTTGTGGCTTGCATGACTCTTCTCAATAGTGGGGTCTCAGAGGTCATGGTTCGGGGGAGGGGCCAGTCTATTACGAAGGCTGTGGAGACGGTTGACATGCTGAGGAGAGCTTTCATGAAGAATATCAAGGTTCATTCTGTCGACATTGGGACTGAGGAGATCAAGAGGGATGACGGTTCGATCGCTAGTCTCTCGATGATCGAGATTATGCTCGGAAACTGAACGGGTAGTCGCCTGGACGGTTCGAGCGATATTATTAGTAGTAGAATGATAGGGCCGGCTACGATCCAGATTTGCAGACTGAGAAGCACGAGTATCCCAAGATTGTCGTTACTCCGCCGGGTCCGAAGGCTCGGGCTCTCGTCAAGGAGGATGAGTCGATCATCTCCCAGTCGCTGGTCAGATTCTATCCCCTAGTCGCCGAGAGTGGTCATGGAAGTATTGTCCGGGATGTTGATGGGAACGAGTTTATCGATTTCAACTCTGGACTCGTCTGTCTCGCAGTAGGCCATTCGCATCCGCGTGTTGTCTCCGCGATCAAGGAGCAGGCGGAGAAATTGATCCATTATTCGTGGACGGATTTTTACTATGAGAAGGTCGTCCAGTTGTCTGAGGAACTGGCCAAGATTACGCCGGGGAGTTTCGGGAAGAAGGTCTTCCTCAGCAACAGTGGGACAGAGGCGATAGAGGCGGCGATGAAGCTGGCGAAGTGGCATACGAGGAAGCACGCCTTCCTCTCCTTCATCGGCGCGTTTCATGGCCGGACCTTAGGCTCGCTGAGCTTGACGGCTAGTAAGCCGTACCAGAGGAGACACTTCTTCCCGATGGTCCCGGGGGATACGCATGTGCCGTTTGCTGACTGCTACCGTTGTCCGTTCAAGCTCAGCTATCCCGAGTGCGGCATGTACTGTGTCGACTTTATCCAGGAACAGGTCCTAGACAAGTATCTGCCGCCGGAGGACGTGGCCGCAATGTTCGTCGAGCCGATCCAGGGAGAGGGGGGCTATGTTGTTCCGCCGGATGATTATTTTGTGCGGTTGAAGAAGCTGCTGGATAAGAACGGGATTATGATGGTGGATGATGAGGTCCAGTCGGGGATGGGCCGGACGGGGCGCTGGTTTGCTATTGAGCACTGGGGGGTG
>WNGH01004289.1_pt1 | contig 13616 bp, 16 predicted proteins | sample 5400631 | NCBI WGS metagenome assembly WNGH01 (sample SAMN13153373, study PRJNA577476) | soil metagenome | isolation source: 115 cm soil or saprolite under Garry oak tree replicate 1 | place: USA:California | collected 2016-06-15
GGGCCACCGGATCGCGCAGGCCTTTGTCGTCGGCATGGACGCCGACGACGAGGGCGTCCGCCTTGACCTCCGGGAGCGGTGCCGCGACGACGTCGACCTTCACGGTACTCTCCCTTCCGCGAGGGCGACGGCCCTGGCGCTCATGTCCATCAGGCCGTCGGTCGTGTCGAGGCCCGTCACGTCGTCGATCTTCACCCAGCGCACCTCCGCCGCGTCGCTGCCGGCCGTAATCGTGTCCGATTCGGGAAACGCCAAATAGTCCACGAGAAGCCAATGATAACGGATGCGTCCGGCATCGTCGGGCACGACACGGTCGAGGACTCCGGCGAGGCCGCCGAGGCGCACGCGCACGCCGCATTCCTCCTGGACCTCGCGCACGATCGCCTCCGCCGTCGTCTCACCCAGCTCGACGAGGCCACCGGGCAGGCTCCACTTGCCCGGGAGCGGCGGCTTCCCCCGGCGCACCAGCAAGACGCGTCCGGCGTGCAGCACGACCGCGCCCACGCCGACGCGCGGATAGTCGGGGTACTCGCGGCTCACTCGGTCGTGGACGCGAGCCAGGCGTCGGTGGCGTAGCGCTCGTCCACGAGCGTCGCCACGCGCGCGGTCTCGTCCGGCGTGAGACCGCCGGGCCTGAGATCGAGCCGGTGCTCGGCCTCGAAGGCGTCGGCGAGCGCCCGCGCGACCTCGTCGAAGGGCGGCCGACGCCCGAGCGCCGTCTCGAGGGTCGTGAGCGTCGCGAGCGGGTCGCGCGTCGTCGGAAACAGCTCGCGGAGGCGTGACGCGTCGGCGCCGAGCAGGACGGCGCCGTGCTGGAGGAACGACGTCCCCTGCCGGCGCTGGGCGCTGCCGACGACCTTCCTGCCGGCGATCTCGATCTCGAAGACGCCGGTCCGCGCGAAGCAGAAGGCCGGCACGGGGCCCTCGGGCGGGCGCTCCGGCACCATTTCGGCGGGAGCACCGAGCGCGCGGAGACCGCGCAGCAGTGCGCGCGCGATCCACTGATAGGTCTCGAGCAGGTCGGGGCCGATCCCGAGATCCTCGGCGGTCGCGACGACGGAGTAGGTCAGCTCGCGCTCGGGGCCGTCGTGGTAGATCGCGCTGCCGCCCGTCGGCCGGCGGACCACTCCCACGCCGAGCCGTCGGCAAGCGTCGACGTCGACGTGACGGTCGAGCGGCTGGCCGTAGCCGAGCGAGACCGTCGGCGGCGCCCAGGCGAAGAAGCGGAGCGTCGGCGGGCTCTCCCCCGCCTGGCGTCCACGCCACAGCGCTTCGTCGATCGCCATGTTCTGGGCACCGTCGCAGGGCTCGGTGACGAGGAGCCGCCAGCTCACGCTCTTAGCATCGCATTACGTGAGGTCAAGGCGATATCCCTTGATCGTCAGCCCCGGCGCCGGCTGGAAGTCCAGCTCGGGGGCGCGGACAAAGCCCATGCGCTCGTAGAGGCGCACGGCGACCCGCATCATGTCCGTGGTGTGGAGGGACAGCGCGTCCGCCCCCGAGCCGCGCGCACGGTGCACGCATTCCTGCATGAGGGCCGCGCCGACGCCCCGACCGCGCGCGGCCGGCGCGACGGCGAGGAGGCGCACCTCCGGCCACCGCCTCCGCATCGACGCGCCGCCGGGGACCGACATGTCGGTTCCCGCCGGATAGAGGAGGACAGCTCCCGAGAGCGTCCCCGCGTCTTCCGCGACGATCTGCGCGGCCGGCGCCGGTCGCGCGAGCGTGGCCAGTATGTTCCGCCGGTACGTCTCCCACAGAGTCGGAATCTCCGCGGCATACTGCTGATACGCGGCCAGCGTCACCGCACGGATGGCGTCCCGGTCGTCCGCGCCCGCCTCGCGCACGCGGGAGGGGCGCTTCAAGACGACGCGACCAATGCGAGCGCGACCGCACCGGGCAGCGCCTGAACCCAGAGGATGTAGAGACCCTGGTTCGCGGCCAGGGCCTTCGAGGCCTTGGCGAACTCCGGGGTCAGGCGGAAGGTCCGCAGGCCGAGCGGCTTCTCCCAGAGGAACATTTCCAGGATCAAGAAATAAAGGTGCAACACCGCCACCACGACGACCGCGACGTTACCCGCCGCTCTCACGGCTCGTCCCCTCGAGCTACCGACGCTGACCGAAATACAGGATGTGCCCTTGATCGTCCTTGATGACGAACTCCCGGGTGCCCCAGGGCGTCTCGTGCACGTCCTTCACGAGGCGAACCCCGTTTCGATCGAGGGGTCCTTCTCGTCGACGAGTTTCAGGTGAAAGAGCTGCTGGCCCGCTCGAATACCCGCGTGAAAGTCCTCGTACTGGAAGTCGAGCGTCATGCCGGCCTTCGTCGTGTAGAAGCGTATCGATTCGGCCAGGTTCGTCGTGCGCAGCTGTGGGATGGCGTTCAAGATCTGCATCGTCCCTCCGACTGGTTCGAAGCTACGGCCGCCGCGTCCACCGGAGGTCGGGCTCGCGCGCAGCCTTGGTCTGATCGAGCCGGCGCACCGGGGTCGTCACGGGCGCGTCGTGGATGAGGGCCGCGTTCGACTCGGCCTCACGCGCGATCTGGACCATCGCGTCGCAGAACTGGTCGAGAGTGTCCTTGGACTCGGTCTCCGTCGGCTCGATCATCAGCGCCTCTTCGACGATGAGCGGGAAGTACGTCGACGGCGCGTAGAAGCCGAGATCGAGCAGGCGCTTGGCGATGTCGGTCGCCGTGACGCCGAGCTTCTTCTGCTTCCGCGCCGACATGACGCACTCGTGCATGCAGGGTCCGGGAACCGACACGTCGTAGTCCCGCTCGAGCCGCTTCATCACGTAGTTGGCGTTGAGGACCGCGTTCTCCGACACGGCGCGCAGCCCGTCGGCGCCCATCGTGCGGATGTAGGTGTAGGCGCGCACGAGCATGCCGAAGTTGCCCCAGAAGGCCTGGAGCTTGCCGATGGACTTCGGGCGCTTGTCGTCCAGCGCGTACGCGTCCCCGTCCTTGACGACCACCGGCGCCGGCAGGAACGGCTCGAGGTGCGCCCTGATCCCGACCGGGCCCGCGCCCGGGCCGCCACCGCCGTGCGGCGTCGTGAAGGTCTTGTGCAGGTTGAAGTGGCAGACGTCGAAGCCGAGGTCGCCCGGGCGCGTGATGCCGAGGATCGCGTTGAGGTTCGCGCCGTCCATATAGACCTGCACGCCCCGGGCGTGGCAGATCTCGGTGATCTCCATGATCCGCGGCTCGAACATGCCGAGCGTGTTCGGCACCGTGATCATGAAAGCGGCGACGTCGGGCCCGACCTCGCGCGCGAGCGACTCGACGTCCACCTCGCCGTTCGGCAGCGACTTCACCTCGACGACCTCGTACCCGGCGATCGCGGTCGACGCGGGGTTCGTGCCGTGCGCGGAGTCGGGGATGAGGACCTTCGTCCGCTTCTCGCCGCGGGACTCGTGCCACGCGCGGATCATCAGCACGCCGGCGAACTCGCCCTGCGCGCCCGCCGCCGGCTGGAGCGACACCGCGTCCATACCGGCGATCTCGGCGAGCATCGCCGCGAGCTCGTGGATCAGCCGGAGCGCGCCCTGCGAGAGCGCCGCGGGCGCCAGCGGGTGCAGGCGCCCGAAGCCGGGCAGCCGCGCCATGTCCTCGTTGATCTTCGGGTTGTACTTCATCGTGCACGAGCCGAGCGGATAGAAGTGCGTGTCGAGGCCGTAGTTCATGCGCGACAGGCGCGAGTAGTGGCGGACGACGTCGAACTCGGAGACCTCGGGAAGCTCGGGGGGCGCGGACCGGAGATACTTCGCCGGCAGGAGCTCGGCGACCGGCTTCGTCGGCGTGTCGTTCTCCGCGAGCGAGTAGCCGACGCGCCCCGGCGAGGAGAGCTCGAAGACCAGCCGGTCGTAGCCGCTCATCCCGCCACCGCCTTGGCGAGCGCCTCGGCGTAGGCGTCGATCTCCTCCTTCGTCCGCTTCTCCGTCACCGCCACCAGGAGGCAATCGGCGAGGGCCCTGTCGAAGGGCTTGAGCGGCACCCCCGCGAGGATCTTCTGCCGCGCGAGGCGCGCGACGACGCGCTCCGGCGACTTGGGCAGGCGCAGCGCGAACTCCTTGAAAAAGGGCGCCGTAAAGCGGAGCGACGCGCCCGGGACCTTCGCGAGGCACTCGGCGGCGTAGTGCGCCTTCTGGGCGGAGAGCTCGCCGGCCTTCGCGAGCCCCTGCTTGCCGAGCGTCGCGAGGTAGATGGTCGCCATCAGCGCGCAGAGCGCGACGTTGGTGCAGATGTTCGACGTCGCCTTGGCGCGCCGGATGTGCTGCTCGCGCGTCTGGAGCGTGAGCACGAAGCCGAGCCGACCGTCCAGGTCCACCGTGGCACCGACGAGCCGCCCCGGCATCCGGCGGACGAGATCGCCCTTCGCGGCGAAGACGCCGAGGTTCGGGCCGCCGAAGGACATCGGGACGCCGAGCCCCTGCCCCTCGCCGACGACGATATCCGCGCCGAGCCGGCCGGGCGCCTCGAGGACGCCGAGATTGACCGGATCGGCGACGACGATCAGGAGGGCGCCCGCCGCGTGGGCGGTCTCCGCCGCCGCCGCGATGTCCTCGAGACAGCCGTAAAAGTTCGGCGACTGGACCACGAGCGCCGCGGTCTTCGACGTCACCGCCTTCCGGAGGGCGACCGGATCGAGGACGCCGTCGGGGGCGGCCACGTCGCGAAGCCGGATACCCGGCCCCCCGCAGTAGGTCGCGGTGACGCGTCGGTAGAGCGGGTGGACGCCGCGCGCGAGTGCGATCTCGCCACGCTCCGTCGTCGCGTGGGCCATCAGCGCCGCCTCGGCCAGCGACGAGGCCCCGTCGTAGATGGACGCGTTGGCGACGTCCATGCCGTAGAGCTCGGCGATCATCGTCTGGTACTCGTAGATCGTCCTGAGCGTCCCCTGACTGGCCTCCGGCTGGTACGGCGTGTACGCGGTGAAGAACTCGCCGCGCGAGATCAGGTGATTGATCGGGCTCGGCACGTAATGGTCGTAGACGCCACCGCCCATGAAGCAGGCGTACTGATCGGCGTCGGCGTTCTGCGCCGCGAGCGCGCGCATGTGGCGGATCAGTCCGGTCTCGGCGAGGGTCTCGGGAAGCGCCAGCGGCCGGGACAGCCGCGCCTTGGGGGGAATCTTGACGAGCAGGTCCTCGATCGAGCCGGCGCCGATCGTCGCGAGCATCGCCTTCTGGTCGGCGCCGGTGTTCGCGATATAGTGCTGGGCCATCAGTGTCCGGCCTCGGCGACGAGCTTCTCGTACTGCTCGGCCGTGAGCAGGTTCTCCAGCTCCTTCGGGTCCGACGGCGCGATCACGATCATCCAGCCCTTGCCGTACGGATCCTGGTTCACGGTCTCCGGCGACTTCGGCAGCGCGGCGTTGACCTCGACGACCTCACCCGAGAGCGGCGCAAAGAGATCGGACACCGCCTTGACGGACTCGACGACGCCGAATCCCTTGTTCTGCGTCACCTTGCCGCCGACCTTCGGCAGCTCGACGAACACGACGTCGCCGAGCTGCTCCTGGGCGAAGTCGGTGATGCCGACCCGCACGCGGGCGCTCTCCAGCGATGCCCACTCGTGCTCGCGCGTGTATCTCAGGTCCTTGGGAATATTCGCCATCGCTGTCCTCTCCGGCGCTCGACGTTCGGGGATATCAACCCGCCTTCTTCACCCGCGACGGCCAGAACGGCGTCTTCACGACGCGCGCGGCCTTGGCCTCGCCCCGGATCTCGACGCCGAGCGCCGTGCCCACGGCGGCGTGCGCGGTCGCCACGTATGCCATCGCGATGCAGCGCTCGACCGACGGTCCGAACGAGCCCGACGTCACCACGCCGACGGCGCCGCCGTCCTTGACGACCGGATACCCGTGGCGCGCCACCGCGCGCTCGGCCATTTCGAGGCCGACCAGACGGCGCTCCGGGCCCGCGGCGCGCACGCGCTCGATCGCGTCCCGGCCGATGAAGTCGCCCTTCGCGGGCTTCACGACCCAGCCCAGCCCCGCCTCGAGCGGATTCGTCGTCTCGTCGATGTCGTTCCCGTAGAGCGCGTACTTCATCTCGAGACGCAGCGTGTCGCGCGCGCCGAGGCCGATGGGAGCGGCGCCGTCGGCGCGACCGGCGTCGAGAAGCGCCAGCCACAAGCGCTCGGCGTCACCGGCGGCGAGGTACAGCTCGAATCCGTCCTCGCCCGTGTATCCGGTGCGCGAGATCAGCGTCGCCACGCCCGCGACCTTCCCGCGCTCGAACCGGTAGTATCCGATCCGCGCGACGTCGCGATCCGCGAGCCGGCCGACGAGGCTCTCCGCGGCGGGCCCCTGGACCGCGATCAACGCCGTGTCGCCCGAGACGTTCCGCCAGGCGCCGGCTCCGGCGCGCTCGATCGACTGCTGGATGTGCGCCCAGTCCTTGTCGATGTTCGACGCGTTGACGGTGAGCATGTAGCGGTCGGGCGCGAGTCGATACAACGTGAGATCGTCGACGATGCCGCCGTCGGGAAAGCAGAGGAGCGAGTACTGGACCTGCCCGACCTCGAGCGCCGCCGCGTCGTTGGTCGCGAGGTGCTGCAGCGCGGCGAGCGCGCCCGCCCCCTCCACCTCGAACTCGCCCATGTGGCTCACGTCGAAGAGTCCGACGGCCGCGCGGACGGCACGGTGCTCCTCGATGATCCCCCTGTACTGCACGGGCATGTCCCAGCCGCCGAAGGGCACCATGCGCGCGCCGGCCTTCACGTGCGCGTTCCAGAGCGGGGTGCGTTTGAGCGGGGTCTCCACGGGCGACTCAGTAGACCATTCCCGCGGGAGACCGGTCAAGCCGAGGGCGCGCGGGACGAGCCGAGGTCACGCGTGGAACCCGCCCGCGGGAGCGGACGGGCTCCACGTCGGATGGAAGGAGTCTAGCGGCTCACGTTGTAGCCGCGGCCCATCATGCAGTTCGCGTACGCGTGGTTGTACTGGTCCTTGCCGCGGCTGTGCTGATAGACGCCGCCGCCCACCGCGCCGACGGTCGCGCCCGACGCGGCGCCGATCGCCGCGCCCGTGCCGGCGTGGCCGGACGCGCCGCCGATCGCCGCGCCCGCCGCCGCGCCGCCGAGGGCGCCGACGACCGCGCCGACGCCCGCGCCCTTCGCCGCGTCGCCCGCCTCGTCGTAACCCGTCTGCTGCTTGGCGATGTACATGCAGTCATTCTGGTCGCGGACCTGCTGCTCGGGGCCCTGGCCCTTCGCTGGGGCCACGCCCACCGACGGCGGGGGCGGCGCCGACGAGGCGCACCCCGCGAGCAACACCGTGATCACCAACGCTCCAGTCAGTCGCCGCATGAGCGCTCTCCTTTTCGTCCTTCGTCGTCGAGGGTCCGGGCGCCTCCCGCCCGGTGTCACGCGCGCGGCAGCCAGTCGCGCAGCGGCTTCACCTGGCAGCCGGCCTTGACGAGCCCGTCGCGCACCGCAGCCACGATCTTCTCGGCGCCGGGGCTGTCGCCGTGGATGCAGATGGTCTCGACCTTCACGTCGATGACCTTGCCGGTGATCGTGCGTACCTTCCCCTCCATGACCATGCGGACCGCCTGGTCGGCGGCCTTGGCGGGGTCCGATACGAGCGCGTCCTTGCCGAGCTTGCGCGAGACGAGCTGCGCGTCGTCGGCATAGACGCGATCGGCGAAGCCCTCGGCGGCGACTCGCAGGCCGCCGACCTTCCGCGCCTCGGCGTCGTACTTCGTCATCGCCATCGTCATGAGGATGAGCTCGGGGTCGAGCTCCAGGACCTGCTCGGCCGTGGCGCGGGCCAGCGGCAGGCTTTCCTCGAACATGTGGTACTGGATGCCGTGGGGCTTGACGTGCTGGAGCTTCGCCCCCGCGGCGTGGACGAACGCGCCGAGCGCGCCGGTCTGGTAGCGGTGATAGTCCTTCAGCTCCTGCGGCGTGACCTCCATGCGCCGCCGGCCGAACCCCATGAGGTCAGGCAGCCCGGGGTGCGAACCGATCGCGACGCCGTACTGGAGCGCCAGCTCCACCGACCTCCGCATCACGTGCGGATCGCCGCCGTGGAAGCCGCAGGCGATGTTCGCGGAGGTGATGTGCGGCATGACCTCCTCGTCGGCGCCGAGCGTCCAGCGCCCGTAGCTCTCGCCCATGTCGCAGTTGATGTCGATGTATTTCCCCGCCATCGCCTATTTCTCCTGGCCTCGCGCGAGTACCCGCGCGAGGGCGTTGACGAACCGGTCCACGTCCTCGTCGCTCATCGCGAGCGAGCACGCGCCGAGACCCTTCTGAGTCAAGAGTATCCCCTCGTTCAACAACCCCAAAAAGACCCGCAGCGGCGCTTCCAGGTCCTTGGGACGTCCCGAGCGGTAGTCGGTCAGCGTCTCGGTCGTCCAGTGGAGCCAGAACAGGGAGCCGACACCGCTGACCTGCCCCTTGCGGCGCGTGTTCGAGAGGAGCCGCGACACCCCACCGCGCAGGCGCTCGCCGAGCGCGTCGAGCCGTGCGTACGCCTCGGGCGTGAGCGCGTTCAGGGCGGCAACCCCCGCGGCCATCGTCACCGGGTTCGCGTTGAACGTGCCGCCCTGGCTGATGCGCGGGCTCCCGTGGCGCGGATCGTAGAAGTCCATGACGTCGCGGCGCCCCCCGAAGGCGCCGACGGGCAGGCCGCCGCCGATGATCTTGCCGAGCGTGGTCAGGTCGGGCCGGGCGCCGAAGCGCTCCTGGGCACCGCCCCAAGCGACCCGGAACGAGATGACCTCGTCGAAGATCAGGAGGATGCCGTGGCGCTCGGTCACCTCGCGCAACCGCTGGAGGAATCCGTCGGCGGGCGGGATGAGTCCCGCGTTGCAGAGGATCGGGTCCACGATCACCGCGGCGAGATTCGGCGCCTCCGCGGCGAGGATCGCCTCGCACGCCTCGGCGTCGTTCCAGGGCAGGATCACGAGGTGCTTGAGCACCGCGGGGGGCACGCCGGCGGACCAGGCGACGGGCTTGGGTTTCCTGCGGTTGCCCGCCGTCTTGGGATCGGGCGAGACCGACACCATCACCCAGTCGTGGGTGCCGTGGAAGGCACCCTCGAACTTCGCGAGCTTGTGCCGGCCCGTGAACGCGCGCGCGAGCCGCACCGCGTTCATCGTCGCCTCGGTGCCGGAGTTCGTGAAGCGCAGGCTCTCCATGGACGGCACGCGCCGTGTGAGCATCTCCGCCAGCCGCACCTCGTGCTCGGTCGGCCCGGGGAACGACAGCCCCTGCTCGGCGACCGCCTGCACCGCCTTGACCACCTCGGGCGGCGCGTGGCCGAGGACCAGGCTCGTGTAGTTGTTGTTGAAGTCGAGGCGGTCGGTGCCGTCCACGTCCCAGATGTGCGCCCCCTGCCCCCGCTGGAAGTAGAACGGGTACGGATCGAAGAACGTCGTCGTCCGGCTGTTGCCGCCGGGCATGACGGCCAGCGCCTCCTCGTGCAGCGCGCGGGAGCGCTGGGTCTTGGACGCGTACTCCGTGATCTCCTTGTCGATGCTCATCCGGCTGCCTCCTTGAGCGGTACCGTGGCGAGCGCGGCCTCGTGCTCGGCGCGCAGGCGGTGGGCCGTGCGAACGTCCACCGCTGTGAACCGGAGCCCTTGGCCGGGCTTCAGCTGGCCGACGCGGCCGATGTCGAACGAGCACACCGTGGCGATCTTCGTGTAGCCCCCCGTCGACTGGCGGTCCACGAGGAGCACGATCGGCTGGCCGTCGCCCGGCACCTGGACGGCGCCGAGCGCGATCCCGTCGGAGATGATGTCGTGGCCGCGCGCGTGCTCGATCCGCGGGCCGCTGAGCCGCATCCCCATCCGATCCGACTGCGGCGAGACCCGGTACGGGCCGGCGAGGAACGCCGCGATCCCCGCCTCCGTGAAACGGTCGGCCTGCGGACCCAGAACGACGCGCCCCTCGATCCCGTCGGTGAAGCCCGGCCGCGCGTCCGCGGGCACGGTCCGCCGGGGTGGGAGTGGCGCCGAGCCCAGCCGCAGCGCGTCCTCCTTCTGCAGCGCGCGGCCGTCGACGCCGCCCATGCGGCCTCGCAGGTACGTCGCGCGCGAGCCGAGCACGGGCGGCGTGTCCACGCCGCCGGCGACGGCGACGTAGATCCGCACGCCCGCGCGCGCGGCGCCGATCTTGACGACGTCGCCCGGCGCCAGGTGCAGTGTCGTCCACGCGGGGGCTTCCTCTCCGTTCACGCTCACCGGCGCGTCGGCGCCCGTCACCGCGATCGCGCAGGGCGTGTCGGTCGTGAGGCGCGGCCCCGCGAGCGTGCACTCGAGCGCCGCGGCGTCGTCCGCGTTGGCGACGAGGCGGTTCGCGAGCACGAACGCGCGCCGGTCCACGGGGCCGGACGGCGGGACGCCGTAGCGCAGGTGGCCGCGGCGGCCACCGTCCTGGACCGTCGTCTGCGGGCCCGGGTCGAGGACGCGGATCACGCGATCACCGGCCGGAACGTCCGCGCGGCGACGCGCGCGGCGATCTCGTCGAACTCGCGACGATCGATCGCGCGGAACCGCACGCGGTCGCCGGGGCGCAGGAGGATCGGCTCGGCCCCGCCGGGGTCGTAGAGCGCCAGCGGCGTGCGGCCGAGCACCCAGAAGCCCCCCGGGCTCTCGACCGAGTAGATGCAGCACTGGGTTCCGCCGATCCCGACGGACCCCGCCGGGACCTTCACGCGCGGTGTGTCGAGGCGCGCGAGCGTGAGGCGGTCGGGCATCCCGGTCATGTACGGCAGTCCCGGCGTGAAGCCGATGAAGTAGACGAGGTAGTCGGCGCCAGCGTGCAGCCGTACGAGCTCGTCCGGGGCGAGCCGGAGGCGCGTCGCCGCGGCTTCGAGATCGAGACCGTGCCCACGCTCGTAGCAGCACGGCAGCTCGACCAGGCGCGGGGGCGGCAACGCGGCCGGCGTCGCCTGCTCCGCAAGGTCGGCGATGGTGGCGCAGAGATCATCGAAGCCGACCTGCGCGGGGTCGTAGTAGACGAGGAGCGCGCGGAACGTCGGCACGGTCTCGACCACGCCCGCCAAGGCCTTCTGCTGGATCAGGAACTCGAGCGCGCGCACGCGCGTGTTGATCGCCACGCTGATCTCGTCGCCCAGCTCGACGGAGACGGCCTCGTCGCCCGCCGGCAAGAATCGGATGATGCCCCTCAGAGCGCGGCGAGCGACGCGTTGGGCACGTCGGTGATGAACATGTGGCCTGGGCTGTGGGTCAGCATGAACGGCGGCTTGGACTCGAGCGCGACCGCCTGCGGCGTGACGCCGCAGGCCCAGAAAACCGGCACGTCGCCCGGGCCGAAGGGCTGCGCATCGCCCCAGTCGGGCTTGGCGATGTCCTTCACACCGATGATCTCAGGGTTGCCGATGTGCACCGGCGCGCCGTGGGCGTTCGGGAAGCGGGCGCTGACCGTCACCGCCTTCGAGAGCTGCGCCGCGGGGATCGGCCGCATCGAGACGACCATCGGCCCGTGGAACACGCCCGCCGGACGGCACTCCATGGAGGTCCGCCACATCGCCACGTTCTTGCCGTGCTCGACGTGCCAGAGGCGTATACCCGCCTCGAGCAGCGCCCACTCGAACGTGAAGGAGCAGCCGAGCAGGAAGGCCACGAGGTCGTCCCGCCAGTAGGGCGTCGCGTCCGTCACCTCGTCGGCGAGGACGCCGTCCTTGTAGATCCGGTATCGGGGAAGGTCGGTTCGGAGGTCGGCCCCCGGCGCCACCCCGACGGGCTCCGGGGAGCCCACGTCGGTGACCTCGATCAGCGGGCACGGTCGCGGGTTCCGCTGGCAGAAGAGCAGGAAATCGTAGGCGTAGTCCCGGGGCAGGACGGCCAGGTTGGCCTGCACGAAGTTCTGCCCCAGACCCGCCGTGATCCCCGTCAGCTTGCCCCGGCGGATGTCCGCCCGGATCTCCCTGGGATGGCGCGTGTCGATGGGCACGGGAGGATTTTACCTGAGTCCGAGCCGTGCCTTCACATCCAGGTTGACCAGCACGTCGGGCATCTCGCCGCGGAGGACCCGTAGCATCTCGCCCGCGACCTGCACCCCGGTCTGCCGGTGGGCCTCGTGCGTCACGCCGGCGACGTGGGTCGAGACGACGACGTTCTCGAGGTTGAGCAGCGGGTTGTCGAGCGATGTCGGCTCCTCCTCGAAGACGTCGATCCCGGCCGAGGCCAGGCGACCGCGGGTGAGCGCCTCGAAGAGGGCGCGCTCGTCCTGCACGGGTCCGCGGGACGTGTTGATGTAGATCGCGCCTTTCCTCATCCGCCCGAGCGCCTTGTCGTCGATCATGTGGCGGGTCTCGTCGGTGAGCGGCGTGTGGGTCGTGAGGACGTCCACCTGCGGCAGGAGCGCCTCGAGGCTCTCGACGGGCTCCACGCCGCGGCGACGGAGCTCGTCCGCCGGCACGTACTTGTCGTAGGCGAGCACGCGCATGCCGATCGCGCCGGCGAACTTCGCCACCCTGCGGCCGATGTTGCCGACGCCGACGATGCCCAGGGTCTTGCCGGCGAGCTCGCTGTTGCCGATCGCGGTGCGCGCCGACCAGTCCCCCGCCCGCGTCATCCGATCGATGAGCCGTGTCCGCTTGACGCAGGCGAGCATGAGCATCAGCGCGTGCTCGGCGACCGCCTGCGCGTTCGAGCCCGGAGCGTGGACGACCGCGACGCCGAGCCGCGTCGCCGCCGGGATGTCCACGATGTCGAGTCCCGCGCCGTGGCGGCCGACGACCCGGAGACCGGCGCACGCCTTCATCAAGCTCTCGGTGCAGCGCGGCTTCGACCTCAACATAATCGCCTGCGCCCCGGCGGCGTCCTTCAAGAACCCCCTCTCCGTCTCCTCGGTGGACACGACCACGCGCGCCTGTTGCTCGAGGAGCGCCTGGCCGTCGGGGTGGATGCGACCTCCGAGAACGACGAGCGGACGATCGGGCATCATGCGTCCTCCATTCCCTCCCCGCTACTTCCAGGCCACGAACACGAGGCGCGGCGAGTCGAGCGAAAACGGCGTGCCGTCGAGGCCTCCGTAGAGATCGACGCGGCTCCAGCGGTCGGGTCGGAGCATCGCGAAGAGCTCGTGCGCCGAGTAGAGGCGGATCTCGCTCTCGCCGATGAGCCGGCCGGCGCCGCCCGAAGTCCCCGACGGCAGCCGGTGCCACCGCGCCGTCCACCGACTCGTGCGCACGTCGAACGCGTGCTCGATGCGGAGCGTCCAGTCGTCGGCGTGTCGCCGCTCCTCGGGCGGCAGCGAGCGCACCACCTGGTCGCGGTTCCGCGTGTCGAGGACGAAGGCGCCGCCCGGTACCAGCGCGCGCCAGAAGCGGTCGAGCAGGAGCCGGTCCTCGTCGTCGGAGAAGTAGCCGATCGACGAGAAGAGATTCACGGCAAGGTCGAACTCGCCCTGGAACTCCATGTCGCGGATGTCCGCGCAGGCGAGCTCGAGCGCGACGCCGGCCGTCTCCGCCGCGGATCGCGCGCGGCCGAGCTCGGTCTCGTTGAAGTCGACGCCGGTCACACGGAAGCCGTGGCGCGCGAGCTCGATCGAGTGGCGACCGAAACCGCAGGGTGCGTCCAGCACGCGCGCGCCCGGGGCCAGGCCGGCGACGGAGAGGATCCAGCGCACGTCACG
>WNGH01004293.1_pt1 | contig 13613 bp, 9 predicted proteins | sample 5400631 | NCBI WGS metagenome assembly WNGH01 (sample SAMN13153373, study PRJNA577476) | soil metagenome | isolation source: 115 cm soil or saprolite under Garry oak tree replicate 1 | place: USA:California | collected 2016-06-15
TTGCTTTCCGGCAAGGTCCTGATGCCTTCGCGCGAGACGATCTTGATGAGCGGATAGATTTTCCCGCTGCGATCCACGCCGCCCGTCGATGTGTCGGACTCCGCAGCCGTGTCCAGCGCGCGCAAGGCAATCGATATCGCTTCGTCCTCGCTCGTTTTTTGCAGCGGCTTCCCGCCCCAGTTATTTTCGTAATAAAGAATGCCGCGCACGGCCGGCGACCCCGACCCGGTCGCGGCGTAGTCGGCCGCTTCAAACTGCGCGCCCATAGCGTCGTAAAAATAGAGTCGCGCCTCCGGTTTCGGATGAGAATTGTACGTCGCGAAAATCGGCACTACTACTCCCACTCCTTGCATGACGAAGCCGATGTTGTCCCGCAACAGCTTGGAAAGCGCGCGCACCTTGCCATCCACGCTCATTTCCTGTAGTTGCGTGCGTCGGAAATATTGAAACGAATGTTCGAGCACGCGCGCCATTTCCCACGCCGTCGCCGGCACGCCTGCGATTGCCATGATCGATTGGCGATCGATTTCCAGTACTTTGTCGGCGCGATCGTAGACGACAGTATTGCCAGCCGTGGCGCGCCGATCGCCAGCCACTAGCACGCCGCCAGAAAACTTGAACGCGAGAATGGTAGTGGCCTCCGTTGGCTGCCACGATTTTTGGTGCGGCGTCGCCACCGGAGAAGTCGAAGTGACAGTCGCCGGAGCGAGTAACCCTTTGCGCCTGAGCAATGCGGGAAAATCGTCGGCCGTGCCGGAAAAATGTGGCCCAAGCGTCACCAGGGACGGCTCCATTATTGGCCGGTGCGCTGGCGATAGCGCTTGGACTGGTTAGGATCGACCTTGCGCATTTTTTTTAAAAGATCCTTGGTGTCCGGCCGTGAAACGTCGGGTGAACGCGGGCCGCCGCCATCGCCTTGTTTGGGTCCCCACGGAACTGGATCGAGTGGCTTTTGAATGCGCTCTGGCATAAAAAAATCTAAGGGCAAATATTGGAAAGGCAAGCGATCCCGCGCCGTGGGTCTCGCAAAATTCGGCTACCGCCCCACGCTTGCCAGGCAAAGCGGCCGATGCCAACATTCGGGAGGATGAAGATCCTTCCTGTTGTTGCTGCTGCGTTTTTCTTCAGCGCGGGGCCGTTCCCTGCGGCGTGGGCGCAAGCGCCGTCGCCAGAATCGTTGAAATCGCCCGAGCATGCTCAACTCGAAATGTTGGCAAAAAAAATCGACGAACAGAACGCAAAGATCGACGCGCTCTCTCAGGAGATCCTGAAACTAGAACAGCAGCTTTCACACGTTCGCCCGGGCGTAATGATTGGAGAGAGCACGCCTGCGACTCCTACGGCAGGCGCTCCGGCCGAATCTGCGTCGCGTCCTGAGAATGGCAACACACACGTGGTTGCCCGCGGCGAAACGCTCACATCTATCGCAAAATTGTACAGAGTAAGCGTGGATGAATTGCAAAAGGCCAATCACATCGAAGACGGCCGTAAACTGCAGGCCGGACAGACAATCATCATTCCTGCGGCGTCATCGCCCGCGCCGTCTGTTTCCCCGCCACCACCCAATTAGCAAGCGCGCTTGTGGTACGGAGCCGCTCCGTTCAGTTAGACAGGCAATTGCTCATCTAAGGTGTCAATTGGCGTAATCTCAGTTTCTGCCGGGGTTTGGAATTGAGGCTGCGGTGATGTCTCAAGCAGGCTTTGTTCGCAAAGGCGCGCATATTTTCCGCCCAGCGCGATCAATTCGTCGTGCTTGCCTCGCTCGATAATGCGGCCGCGATCAAGCACCAGAATTTGGTCTGCGTGCACGATTGTGGAAAGCCGATGCGCAATCACGATCGACGTCCGATTCGCCATCAAATGTTCCAGTGCTTCCTGAATCAGTCGTTCCGTGGCGGTATCCACGCTGGCGGTTGCTTCATCAAGAATCAAAATCGGCGGGTCCTTTAAGAGCGCCCGCGCAATTGAGAGCCGCTGTTTTTCGCCCACGCTCAATTTCACGCCGCGCTCGCCGACCACGCTCTCCAAGCCCTCTGGCAAACGCTCGATGAATTGTCGCGCCTTCGCCGCATCCACGGCACGCCACAGTTCCGCATCGGTGGCAGTCGGTTTCCCCATCAAAAGATTTTCCCGAATCGATCCGTTGAACAGGAAGCTCTCTTGCGTCACCACTCCGATTGCTTCGCGCAACACACCTAGCCCGTACTCGCGAATAGGTCTGCCATCGATATAAACCCGGCCGCTCGTAAATTCGTAAAAGCGCACCAGCAAATTCACCAGCGTCGATTTCCCGGCGCCAGTCGCGCCGACCAGCGCAATCGTCGCGCCCGGCGCTGCATGAAACGAAACATGCTTGAGCGCGGGCAATCCTTCCGTATAACTGAAGCTCACGTCCTCGTAGCGAATGTCGCCAGCAATTCGCACCAACATTTTTCCCTTCTCGATCAATCCCGGCTCGGCTGATTCATCGAGAATCTCAAAAACGCGTTCGCCCGCCGCCCGTCCGGCTTGAACAAGTTGATTGAGTTGATGCAGCCGGCTGATCGGATCGTAAAGAAATGCCGTCAACAAAAGGAAAGCGACCAGATCACCCATCTGCATCCCGCCGTTTAAGACGGCATAGCTGCCAAACCCAAGCACGAGCACGGCGCCGATCGCTTCAAACATCGACATCGACGGCGAGTAAATGGCCCACGTCCGCATCACCACCAGTGTGGCGCGCCGCAATTGATCGCTTACCCGATTGAAACGCGCATGTTCCTCTCGCTCGCGCACGAAACTTTTGATCTGACGAATCCCGGCAAGATTATCGTGCAACAGCGCGTTGATGTCCGATGACGCGCGCCGCTGCAATCGATAGCGTCGATGCGCGGTGAGCGTATAAGCTAGTGCGCCCGCGATGAGCAGCGGAAACGGCACCAACGCTAGGAGCGCCAGCTTCGCATTCCAATAAAACATCACCGTCATGACGATGACAATTTGCAAGACCGCAACCACGCCCTGCTCGATTCCATCGATGAGGACACGCTCGACGGAGTTCACGTCTTCTATCACCCGCGTCATCAGATCGCCCGTGGCGCGATTATCGAACCAGCGCAACGGCAGCAATTGAATGTGGGAATACAAATCGCTCCGCAGATCGAAAATGACTTTCTGCTCGAACGTGTTGTTGAGGATGATCCGCAGCGCGTTGAAAACGTGCTGAAGCAGAAATGCCACTGCCGCCAGCAAAATGAGCGGCAACAATTTGTCCGGTCGCTGCGCGCGCACCACGTCGTTAATGATCCATTTGGTGACGCTTGGGAAAACGATCACCATCAGCGTGGTCAGAATCGCGCACGTCAACGTGCCTGCAGCCATCCATGGGTACCGCGTTAAATAACCAAATACGCGCCAGACCGTTTTCATCTCCCGGTCAAAGTCGACGCGCAGGTCACCACGTCAAGATAGGGCGATTCACCTCAATCGCTCCGCTTTACGTCGAAACACGTTGTCGTCCTCATCCGCACTGCGGTAATCTTGCCCAATGACCAACGAATCGAACCCTTTCGCCGACGAAATTCACATTGACCAACTTGAGATTTTCACACATATCGGGGCTCCGGAGGTAGAGCGCGCTGCTCCACAACGCTTAACCGTCAGCATTTCCTTTTGGCCGTATCAGCAAACGCCCGATCTGGCAGATAAAATCGACCAGACAGTTAACTATTCAGCCGTGGCCGAGGAGACGAAGAGTTTCGTGCGCGATCAATCGGTCAATCTGATCGAGACGTTGGCGGACCGGCTCGCAACGCATTTACTGAAAACTTTTCCGATACAGAGGGTCGCCATCGACCTGCGGAAATTCCCTTTGGAGGATGCCAAGTACGTCTCCGCAACTGTAACGCGCACTGCATCCGTCGGTTGACGATGCGCAAAGGACGATTCAACACACCCGCTGCGGAGATCGCCCAGCGCTACAGCGAATCCGTTTCGTTTGATTGGCGACTTTATCGCTACGATATCGCAGGATCGACCGCGCATGCCGCAGCGCTCGCCCGCGCACGAATCATGACTAGGGCTGAACACCGAAAAATTGAGGGTGGCTTGCGCGCAATCCAGCAGCAGATCGAATCCGGCAAATTCCAATGGGACCGCTCGCGCGAAGACGTGCACATGAACATCGAAGCCGCGCTTACGAAACGAATCGGGCCCGCCGGCGCGAAACTGCAGACTGCCCGCAGTCGGAACGACCAAGTTGCGCTGGACATGAGGCTTTATGTAAAAGACGAGATCACGGAAGTCTCATCGCGCCTGCGAAATTTGCGGAGAGCGCTGCTCAACCTCGCCGAAAAACACGTCGATGTTGTGGTGCCTGGTTACACGCATCTCCAGCGCGCCCAGCCGATCACTTTTTCGCATTACTTGCTCGGGCAAATCGAGGCTTTTGAACGAGACGCGGAACGGCTTCGTGATTGCCTGGTTCGAACGGACGTTCTCCCGCTTGGATCTGGCGCGCTCGCCGGATCGACAATCGTCCTCGATCGCGAACTTATCGCGCGCCAACTCGGTTTTTCGCGCGTGAGTCAGAACAGCACCGATGCCGTGAGCGATCGCGATTTCGTGTGCGAATTCCTTTTTTGCCTCGCCGTGATCGGCCTGCATCTGTCTCGTTTAAGCGAAGACTTGATCATCTGGAGCACGAGCGAATTCGGATTTCTGGAATTCACCGACGCATTTTCCACCGGCTCCAGCCTGATGCCGCAGAAAAGAAATCCCGACATGGCCGAGCTGACTCGCGGCAAGACCGGCAGGCTTTACGGAAATTTGATGTCGATCCTGACGATGACGAAAGCGCTTCCATCTTCCTACAATCGCGACCTGCAGGAAGATAAGAAACCGCTTTTTGATTCCGTGGATACGGTCCGCGCCGCGCTGGAAATTTTTGCGGCGATGCTCCCCGAATTGAAAGTCAATCGCAAACGCATGCAGGCCGCAGCAAGCGACCCGAATCTTTTCGCGACCGATCTGGCGGAATATCTAGTGAAAAAAGGAATACCCTTTCGCAAGGCTCATGAAATTGTCGGCAGTCTCGTTGCAGAATGCGCGAGGAAGGGAATCGCACTTAATCGGGTGTCCCTCGCCGAACTGAAAAAACGTTCGGTGCTGTTCGATGTCGACGTTGCTGATGTTTTCGATGTTCGCCATTCGCTTTCGCAGCGCCGCGCCATCGGCGCGCCATCACATGAGAACGTCGCGGCGCAGATCAAGCGCTGGCGCGCGGATCTCGGTAGGGGCGATTGACCTCAATCGCCCGCCGGCGGTTTCGATGAACCGCCCTACCTAAGCATTCGCTTTTCTGCCTCCTGTTCATACTCTTCGGATATGAAGCAGAGCAACATCGTGCACGGAGACCAAGGTTGGGAAACCGTTTCCAGCGAACGGCATTTCGCCGACGCGCATGTCGAAGTTGTAACCGATCAAGTGCAAACGCCGACTCGAACCAGGCCGCGTACATGGACAATCGTGCACCGCAAAGCAGCCGTCGTCATTGCGCCTATGGCGCAGGACGGCAAACTCGTCCTCATTTGCCAGGAACGTATCCCGATCCGCGAAGCAATCTGGGAAATGCCCTCGGGTCAAATCGATGTTGTAGCCGGGATCGGCGATCCCGGCTACCCCACGGGAACAATCGAACAAGTTGCATTGCGCGAACTTCGGGAAGAGGCCGGTTACGAGCTGGCCAAGGACGGCGAGCTCATTCCACTCGGCCATTACTTCTCATCGCCGGGATTCACGGATGAGCGCGGCTACTTCTTCCTGGCGCGCCCGGTCGTACCGTGCCCGGATTATGTGCGCGACGAGTCGGAATACATTTTGGACTGCCGCGCGTTCGCGATCTCCGAAATTCGCCGCATGATCGCCGAGAACGAAATACGTGACGGAAATACTCTTGGCATTTGCGCACGCCTAGCGGCGCGCGGTTTTATCTCGATGGAGTCGCGCTGACTCTGAAATCGGTCCCGAGTAAATTATCAATCCGATGGCGCTGCGAGACATTTTCAAATTCCGCGATCTGCCGGAAAGCGAAACGTCGAAACCGTTTCTCGAGCACTTGGAAGACTTGCGCTGGATGATCGTGAAGATGGCGATCACGCTCGCTGCCGCGATGATCGTTTGCTTCGCCTTTCGCTCTACGCTCGTGCGGATCATGCAGGCGCCCCTGCAGGATGTCGGTTCGCAAATCGGCACGCTCAAAGCGCTCGGCATCACTGATTCAATCGTGATTTCGTTTCATCTCGCCTTTTACGCAGGAATTGTTCTCTCCTTCCCGCTTCTTCTCTATTTTCTTGCGGAATTCGTTTTGCCGGCGCTCACCGCGGTGGAGAAACGCTTTTTATTTCCCGCGATCGGCGTCAGCTTCGCGCTGTTTCTCCTTGGCGTCTCGGTTTGTTATTTTTGGTTATTGCCAAAGACGATTCTCTTTTTCTTCCGTGACACCGAGTCGCTCGGCTGGGCGCCCACGTGGACCGTGCAACAGTATTATTCTTTCGTGACACGATTCACTATCGGGTTCGGCCTGGCGTTCGAATTGCCCGTGGTCGTTCTGGCGCTAGTTCGATTTGGATTGATCACCTACAGATTCATGGCACGCACCCGGCCCTATGCCGTCGTCCTGATCTTTATCCTGGCGACCATCATCACGCCGACGCCGGACATTCTGACATTGATCGCGATGGCGCTGCCGATGTGTCTACTCTACGAGAGCTGCATCTGGATTGCCTGGCTCATGGAACGCCCCAATTCTGGATCCATCGCCAAGTGATGGCGGCGTCTCAGAGTAAATCCAGTTGCGGTTTTGCAGTAGTTGGGCGGGACTTTTTCTTTCGGCGCGATTTTGCCACAGCCGGAGCTTCGATTGCGCCGTTGGGCCTTTCCAAGTACGCGAGAATCTCCTTGGCTCGATCGAGAATCTCTTTCGGCAACCCAGCGAGGCGCGCGACCTGAATTCCGTAGCTTTTGTCCGCGCCGCCGGGCACGATTTTGCGCAGGAAAATGATCTGATCGTTCCATTCGCGCACAGCGACGTTGAAATTGCAGACGCCGGTGCGTTCCTCGGCGAGTTTGGTGAGTTCGTGATAATGGGTCGCGAACAAAGTGCGCGCTTTGATCCTGTCGTGTAGAAATTCGGCGACGCTCCAAGCGATGGAGAGGCCATCGAATGTCGATGTTCCGCGGCCGATCTCGTCCAGAATGACTAGGCTGCGCTCAGTGGCGTTGTTCACGATGTTCGATGTCTCGTTCATCTCCACCATGAACGTGGATTGGCCGCGTGCCAGATCGTCGTTCGCGCCCACGCGTGTGAAGATGCGATCGACCAGCCCGATCTCCGCGCTTTCTGCGGGAACGAAGCTGCCGATCTGCGCCATCAACACAATTAGCGCGACCTGGCGGATGTATGTTGATTTCCCGGCCATGTTCGGCCCAGTCACGATCGCCACTCGCAAGTTCTCGCCGTCCAGCGCTGTGTCGTTAGGCACAAATTTTTCTTCCACCAAATTTTGATCGAGCACTGGATGGCGGCCGTCCTTAATGATGAGACGCAGCGAATCGTTCAACTGTGATCGGCAATAACGAAAGAGCCGCGCCGTTTCCGCCAACGCGCAAATGACGTCGAGAGTCGCGATTGCGGCTGCCGTCTGCTGGATCGGTCCCAGTTCACGCAAAGTTTCGTCACGCAGTTTTTGAAAGAGCTGGTATTCAAGCTGACGCGCGTGTTCGTCCGCGCCAAGAATTTTTGCCTCCATTTCCTTCAGCTCTGGCGTGACGAAACGTTCGCCGCCTACGGTCGTCTGTTTGCGCGTATAATGCGCCGGCACGCTCGCGAGGTTCGATTTCGTTACTTCGATGAAATAGCCAAAGACCGAATTGTAACGCACTTTGAGTGACTTGATGCCGGTTGCCGCGATCTCGCGCTCTTGCAAATGGCTGATCCAGTTCTTTCCCTCGCGCGATGCCTGACGCAGCGCGTCAAGATTGACATCGTATCCGTCGCAGAAAATTCCGCCTTCCTTTAGCGCCAATGGCGGATCATCCGTCAGCGCTTTCGCCAATTTGTCCGTCAGCGGCGGCATCTCCTCGATTTCGTTTTGCAAACGTTGCGCCAACAATTCGACTTTCTCGCCTTCCTTGACCTGATTGGCGCCAAAAACCAGTCGATCGAGGAGCTTCTGTAATTCGCCCTTCAACTTCGGGATTTGTTGCAACGAAGTTTTCAATGCGACCAAATCGCGTGCGTTACCCGACGCCTGACTCAATCGTCCCGCTGCGCGCTCGATATCGCGAATTGATTTCAGCTCTGCGCGGATGGAGGCGAGCAAGTCCGGCTCTTGCAACAAATCGGCGATCATTTGCTGTCGGCGTTCCAGCTCGGTCAGATTGCGCAATGGTTGCAGAATCCAGTCGCGCAATTTCCGTCCGCCCATTGGCGTGACCGTGCGATCGAGCACGGCCAGCAGGCTGGTGTCGCGCGCGCTGCGCGATTCAACCAGTTCGAGATTGGTTTGCGTAGCGGCATCGAGCAACACGTAATCACTCGGCGCATCGCAACGTAGCGAGGTGAGATGATCGATTTTCCGCCGAAGCGAATGCTTCAAGTAATGAACGATCGCGCCTGCGGCGGTAACCGCCTGCGGCATGTGCGTGCAGCCGAATCCGTCCAGCGATTTCGTTTTGAAATGCTCGCACAACGTGAAGATCGCCTGCTCCAGTAGAAACGCGTAACTGTCGTAGCCAAGCGCTCCGGTGATTTCTTTGAACTGGGTCTTCTGTTCATCGCTAACGAGAAGCTCCGACGGCGAAACGCGCGCAAGCTCGTCGAGGAGCGCTTGTCGATCTTGCAATTGCGTGAGCCGGAACTCGCCCGTGGTCAGATCCGCATAGGCAAATCCAAATACGCGATCATCGACATAGACCGCGCCGAGATAATTCGCGCGTTTCGCTTCCAGTAAATCCAGATCGCTCACCGTGCCCGCGCTGATTATCTGAGTGATGTCGCGCGAAACAATTTTGCCCGGCTGCGGTTCGCTGGTTTGATCGCAAATCGCCACGCGCCGCCCGGCCTTGATCAGCTTGGCAATGTAAGTTTGCGCCGCGTGATAGGGCACGCCGCACATAGGGACCCCATTGCGTTTTGTCAGGGCGACATTTAGCAGGCCAGAGGCCTCCTTTGCGTCCTCGAAGAACAGTTCATAAAAATCGCCCAGTCGAAACAACAGCAATGTGTCGGCCGGAATACTACTCCGCAGCCGCCGGTATTGCTGCATCATCGGAGTGAGCGGATCGCGCATTGCACAATCTTGCTAAATCACGAGGCGAAGTAAAAGACTCCTTGCTCAGAACCCACTAAAACGGAGTGAAATCCGGTGGACTTGACTCGCTGATTTTCCAGCCAGAAATTTGGTGCAGTTCTTTGTTCTGCTTAATGGATCGGCGAGTAGCCGGTTCAACGGGGAAACCAAATTCCGTCTGCAAACGCGGCGCGGATAGGGGCGAACGATGCGCGGCATCGAGAGCATTTAATGGCTCCAGCCCGACAGCTAACCCCGTCAGCATCATTAAAGTGCAAGGATGTCGTGAAATCCGGCTCCTGAAAGTGAGGCGCCTCGTCGCGCGAGGCCGCCTCGTTTGAGTCGAATCAATTGATACCAACAGACGTTAAGCGACCGCGCAATGTGGATTGGAAACGCGCGGCGGCGATTTTGTACGGCGACTGGGGAACGAGCAAGGCCTACGTCATTGGGCTTGCATTCGCCGTCGCCGGTTACGCTTCGTTTTGGCTGATCGCAGCGATGTGCGTGCTGACGGCACTCGTCGGGATCAACTACATGATCATCTGCCGCCTTTACCCTGACGGCGGCGGGGTGTATGCAGCTGTCCGGCACCGCTCGGAAGTGATTTCGATCGTCGGTGCGTTTCTGCTCATCGCAGATTATTTGGTAACGGCAGCCATCAGCGCGCTCTCCGCCTTTCAATATCTTGGCGTCCCGCATCCGGAAAAATTCGCGGCGCTGTCAATCCTCATCATTGGCTTGCTGAATTTGTTAGGCCCGAAACAAACTGGCGGCCTTGCGTTCTTGATTTCAGTCCCGACCGCACTCGTCGTGATTATTCTCGGGTTGTTTTGTCTGCCGCACCTGGGTGAAGCATTTGTTCATTTGCAGCCGTTGCATGGAACATTCGGGCAAAACTGGGCCGCTTTTGTCGGAATCGTGCTAGCACTGTCGGGAGTGGAAGCGATCGCGAATGCCACGGGCGTGATGAAGCTCGATCCGGGCAGCACCGATGCGCAACCGTGTGTGATCAAAACTTCTACGCCCGCAATTTTATGCGTGATGATCGAAGTTTGCGTTTTTACCGCACTCTTTGGGCTCGCCGCCCACGCTCTGAACGGATTGCAGGTGGTCAACGGTGATGTGAACGCGCCCGGAGCCCAAGGCGTGCGCGATTACATGCTGCGTTACATGGGCCAAATTTTCGTTGGCGGCGCACTTGGACCCGCCTTTGGCCATCTTTTCGCGGTGGTTGTCAGTATCGTATTTGCTTTCCTGCTCCTTTCGGCCTCAAACACCGCAATTGTCGATCTCATCATGATTCAATTCCTGATGGGTCGCGACCGCGAACTGCCGGGAATCTTTCACCGGCTGAATAAGTGGGGTGTACCGAATTTGGCTGCCGTGCTCGCCACGGTCGTCCCGATGGCGCTGGTGATTTTTGTGAAAGACATGGCCGGCTTGGCCGATCTTTACGCTGTCGGCGTAGTCGGCGCGATTGCGACAAACCTGGGCGCGACTTCAACTGACCGGAAGCTGTCGATCAAAACTTGGGAACGCAGCCTAATGTTGGGAACCTTTCTAGTCATGGCCGCGATTGAAATATCGCTGCTGGTCGACAAACCGAACGCGCGTTACTTCGCCGTGACCATTCTGGCCGTGGGGTTAATTCTCCGGGGACTTGTCCAGGAACGGCGGATGAAAAAGCAAGTTCTTCCGGAGAAAGTGCCTGTCGAGTTTACACCGCCCAAACCAGCATCTGCACCTGCACCAGCATCGGTTGGCGCCGAGTCAACCCTATGCGCGATCCGCGGCACTGGTCGCACGCTCGATTTCGCATTGCGCGAGGCCCGCAAGACAGGTTCGCGGCTCTATTTGCTCTTTGTGCGCGAACAACCGTTCATGACCGAGCAGGATAGCAAACGCAAATGGCAGGAGGATCCCGAAGCCAGCACAGTTTTTGCCGAAGCCAAGGAGAAGTCCGCTTCGGACCAGCCTCCGCTCTTTTGTTATGCCGTCAGTCCATCGGCCGCGGAGACGATTGTCGATGTTGCCGCGACGGTTGGCGCCTCGCGCCTCATTCTCGGCGCGCCGCAGCGCAGCGCGTTGATGAAACTTCTTCGTGGCAACGTCATCCGGGAAGTCTCAGACTCGCTTCCAGAGGAAATCGATCTCCTCGTTTACGCGTAAACTGAGTCGATCAATCCCGCAACGTCTTCATCCCCAGCCGAATGATTCGCTCGATCAGTTGCGGATAAAGGAGCCCGGCCTTTTCGGCCGAGAGCGCGAAGTCCTCGTCTGCCGCCAGATGCGGATTCGGATTCGCCTCGATGAAATAAACTTCGTTGGCTGGCGTCAGCCGCAGGTCGATGCGCGCGTAACCGTCGATCGTGAGCAGGCGATAGATGCGTTTGCACGTCTCCTCGATTTCGCCAACGAGCGCGGGATCGAGCCCTTCGGCGAATTCATTCCGCAAGCCTTTGCGCTTGCGATATTCATCGTCCCATTTTGCGCTGTAGGTCGCAATCTTCGGCTCGTTCGGATGGGCGTCGCCGAAGATCATCTCGCGAATTGGAAACACCGTTAGCCGCACATTGCCCAGCAGGCTCACGTAAAGTTCGCGGCCATCGATGTATTGCTCGGCAATCGCGTCGGCGTTGCGTTTTTCGTGAACAAACGCGACGCGTTCCCGAAACTGCTCGTCGGTCTCGACGAACGATGCCTGCGAAATTCCGTAGGACGCTTCTTCTTTCACGGGCTTGACCAAAATCGGAAACTCGAGCTGTTTGGGTCGTCCAATGCGCTGACCGCGCGGAATGACGACAAAGTTGGGAACGTGGATGCCGTGATAATGGAGGATTTTTTTCGAAATACCCTTGTGCTTGCAAAGGGCGAGACCGGTGGCGCCACACCCGGTGAAGGGTAGCCCTTGCAATTCGAAAAACGAAACGATGTTCTGATCGAATCCTGGGTTGTTCTTGAACTGTTCGACCAGGTTGAAAAGAATGTCAGGCGCGAAGGTCTCGAGTTTTTGCCGCATAAGATCGACATCGTCGTAGATGGCGAGATGCTCGGCGGTGTGACCGAGCTTGCCGAGCGCGGCCATGACGTCCGCCTCGGTTTTCCAATCCTTCGTTTTCATTTCCTTACTGAAATCCTGATCGACAGTGGTCGGGCTGGTGCCGTCGAAAAGCACGAGGACTTTGAGTTTCTTTTTCACGGCTCGCTATTTGGTTCGCTTGAATTTACCGGTGAAAAGATAATTCATCACCAGCGTCGTGATGAAAGAGGAGACGCGAAAATCCTCTTGTGGATCGTCGTTCAACACGTGGAGTCCAAGCTGGTCGCAGCGACGGATGAGTCGCGCGAGGAGCTGGTTTACCCGGAACTTTTTCTCGTTTGTCCACTGACAAACGGCGTTCAGTAGTCGCCGTCTCCGCCTTCGCAGATACGCGCTCGCTTTGATTCCGGCCGGCGCCGCGAAGAGCTGCCGCAGATCGGCGTCGTAGAAATCCGGATACGTATCTTCGTAGAGCTTGCGCTTGCGCGCGTAATAAGTCTTGAGCTTAACGTTCAGAAAATCGTAATCGACCACGCGATACTGCGGCGTGTGCACTGGTGGCTTGCCTGCCAGCGAACGCATTAGTTCATCCACGTATTCGAGTTTTCTCAGCGCCCGCCAGCCTGCGTACTGTTTACGCCAGTCCAGCCCTGGCGTGAGCCAGATCGCGAATGTCTCCGCGAAATCTTCGTCTGGATGGCTTTGCGCGTACCAATCTTCGAGGTGCATGACATAGCTACGACTGAATGGCCGCGGCCGGTAAGTATTCGGCGTTTCCTCGCGCGATGTGCGCCCGAAAGTCTGCTGCCACTTTTTCTTGCGCTGAAGCTGGTACGCGTAGCTGTAGGCGTGTCCCGCCTCATGCCGCATCAATTTCATGAACCACTCCGGCGTCTCGCCCTCGACCTCGAGCATCATGGTTCGCTCCAGTGCGCGCAGCCGATCATGGACGAGAAAAAACGGAATGAAGATTACCGGGATACCGATCGGTACGAACCACTCGTCGCCGATGTGACATGGCGCATGGAACACAAGCCCCTTTGCCGAGAGCTCGTCGTGGAGCTGCTGAATGAGCGGTTGAAGGGCCGTGTCCTCCAAGCGCAACCCGAGCGTAGAGATCCGGCGCTCAAGAAGTTCCTCGTCGCTCAGTGATGCCCAATCGAAAGTTTCCATTTTGCCCACGGTATAGTCCGCGCGCAATGGTGTCACCCTTCCGAAGGCGAGAAAATTACATCTTGGCG
>WNGH01006460.1_pt1 | contig 13611 bp, 20 predicted proteins | sample 5400631 | NCBI WGS metagenome assembly WNGH01 (sample SAMN13153373, study PRJNA577476) | soil metagenome | isolation source: 115 cm soil or saprolite under Garry oak tree replicate 1 | place: USA:California | collected 2016-06-15
TACCAGAAGCCATTTTGCCGACCGAGGACTGAATAGCGACACAACTACTTCGAACACGTCGCGCAGTATCCGCCTATTTCCAGCCGCGACACCACGATACGGAATCGGCAGTCTCTCTCCACCTGACCCTTCAGTTTCTCGAAAATATCGCTTACAAACTCCATGATCTTGCCGCAGCGCAGGCAGGCCATGTGGATATGGTCCCGGTTCAGCTTGCGCTCGTAGTAATGCCCTTCGCCGTGGATGTGCATCAGGTCGAGCTCGTCAATCAGCCCATGCCGCTTGAGCAGTTGCAGCGTTCGATACACCGTGCTGCGATCCACGCTGGCATCCAGCTTCTGCGCCTTGCGCATTAATTGGGCCGCATCCAAGTGCTTGCTGGCAGTTTCCATCACACGCAGAATGGCGCGGCGCTGTTGTGTCATGCGGATTCCACGCTCAGCGAAATGAGCCTGCAACCGGCCCGGCATCTCAGTTTGGGGTAGTGGCATAAGTACTACTCCTGTTCTGTCGCAAGTGGTTGCAAAGGCGCTGCGACGATTTCTTCGGCCAGATGCTTGACGGCAAAAAAGGAATCCGGCAATATCTTAACTGTATCAGATGCGACTGGGTTGCAACTAGGAAAGAATCGTGTCGATCTAGGTGCAACTGACTCATAACTAGACCAGCGCCGCCATCCCGGCAGGATTCGCAGGTTCTTAATTAGAAAGGAATCAAATACTTCTCTTGCCCACCACTAGGTTTCAGACTCCAGGCCATCGCCGAGCCCCGTCCGTTGCCGTAAGAATTTCTTCCTGCGCTGCCATCGGGTTGATTCTCGCCGTCATCGCGTTGCCCGCTCGCGCCCAAGAGAGCCCCTATATCGTCACCTACGACCACTACCTCGAAGAGCCCGGCAGCCTCGAGATCGAGTACTTTTCCACCTTCGGCACCCAGCGCGCAGGCAACGACTTTCTCGCCTACTGGACTGAGTTTGAATACGGCGCGACCGCTTGGTGGACCACCGAGGTCTACCTCGACGGGCAAACCACCTTCAACGACAGCACCCTCTTCACTGGCTTCCGCTGGGAGAATCGATTTCGCCTGCTACAGCACGAGCATTTCATCAATCCCGTGCTGTACCTGGAATATGAGCACATCAGCGGCGCGGACAAGATCTTGAAGGAGATCGAAGGCCACGATGGCGAAGCCGACACCGTCGGTCCCAACGCTCTGGCGCGCAAGGAGCACAAAAACGAATTGGAACTCAAGCTCCTGCTTTCCAAGACGTTCAAAGGATGGAATATCGCGGAGAATACCCTCGCTGCTAAGAATCTTGCCAACTCGCCCTGGGAGTTCGGCTACGCGATCGGGGCCAGCCGCCCGCTGGCTCTGAAAGCCTCGGTCCAGCGCTGTAGTTTCTGCCCCGAGAATTTCATCGCGGGCATTGAACTCTACGGCGGCCTCGGCGACCGTTACAGCTTCGGACTGCACGATACCTCTCATTACTTGGCGCCGGTGATCGCCTGGAACCTGCCTTCAGACTGGACCCTCCGCCTGTCGCCCGGCTTCGGCCTCAACGACAACAGTCATCGCTTCCTGCTGCGCTGGGGCGTCTCCCGCGAATTCTCCGGGTTCGGCTCGGCCATCAGCCGTCTATTCGGAGGACGGTCATGACGGTGCGCGTCTCGGCAATCCTTTTGCTCCTAACCCAGGGTGTTGTCACTGCACAGACGAACTCCGTTCCCGCTAGGAAAGACAACTCGGTGTACGCGGAACTGGCGAAGGCTCCCAAAAAGGCGGCCGTTCGCCAAAATCCCCTGGAACACGACCCCGATGCCGTGGCGGCAGGCGGCAAACTCTTTGCTTTGCATTGTGCCGAGTGTCACGGCGAAATGGCGGAGGGTGGCCGGAAGGCACCGAGTCTGCTCGCAGAGCAAGTGCAACAGGCCACGCCTGGCACGCTCTTCTGGATACTGACCAATGGAGTTGTCCGCCATGGTATGCCTGTGTGGTCCAAGTTGCCGGAACCTCAACGCTGGCAGATTGTCAGTTATCTCAAATCGCTCACTCCCGCTGGAAAGTCTCCACAGTGATCGCGGCGAATATTCTCAGGTGGTGAAATATCCCAAAAGCACTCACAACCCCAGAATCTTCCCGGCCCTTGGTGAGTCGTCGGCAACCCTTACCCTAGGATTATTTCAGGGTTGCCCGTCACTCGCCAGGATCTTGGTCACGCCGTCCGCCCTGCGATCGCTTTGCCTTGGGCGTCTGCCGCCTTGCGGTGAATTTCACCCGGCCGCGGGACGGTGGCTGCTATTGGCGCTGAGGCCCTTGCTGCTGGGGGGTGAGGATCCGAGTCGAGAAATCCCGAGATAGAATCCGAATAGATACCGACTGAATTTCATATCACAGCCCTCTTTGGGGTTTCGAAGTGCCCACGGTTGGTTTTGGTCGAGGGATTCAATGGATCTATTGCCAATTGTTTCAATTCCACTCTCACAGAAGCACCGGCTACCGCACCGCCTTGCGGATTCACCTTGGACAAAACAGCGCCGGCGACTACATCGTCAACTTCGGTTTTCAGGTAGACCACCGGTTTTCTCAGTCTCAGATCGGTCCTTGATAGCGGCGCAGCCGGACTGCAGCGGCGAGGAATGCCGCAAAGACTACCAGGCCGATCCACAGACCCGGGCTGCTCAGGAAATGAAGCGGCGCGAGGTGTGTCAGCGCATGGATCGGAACGCTACCCGTCACCGGGAAGGTGCCAGCTTCCGGGCCGCCGCTCAAGCGCGACTGGAGCATGACGGCGAAATGCGAAGTGTTGAAGGCAATCTTCTCGACCACGCAGATCGCGGCCAACGGTAAGCCGGCCCATAGAAATGCCGCGCGGCGCGCCCAGCCTGAGACCAGCAGCAGCCAGCCGTAGATCGGCGCATAGTAAAGCGCATGCACGGCCAAAAGATGGTAGAGCAGCATGAGCGACATCTGGAGCCACGGCAACTGTCTCCATAGCGTCGCCACACTCAGACCGCTCCCCAGCAGTACTGCGCTACTAAGCAGAAGCATGATCCACTGCGTGGCAACGATGATCGCGAAGGTGAGCAGCGGGAGAACCACGAGCGGGATGCTCGCCTTCGAGAGCACTGTCGTAAGATCGGAAACCGGCAGCGACTTCCAGAACAGGATGCTGCGATCGCGGCGTTCGCCGTGCAGCGCGTCAAGGCAGTAGAACACCGCGACGATTAAAGTGGTGCCCATGATCAGAAGCGCAGCGAAGTTGAACGGCTGCTCCATCAGCTCGCGTTGCTGCATCGGGTCGAGCGTCAACGCGGCACGCATCTTGGCCGGCAGATGAATAGTGCTGATCAGGAAGCCGAACAGAATTAGGCCGGCGACGGCAAGCGGCGCGACATAGATCGAACGGTTCTCCCACAATTCCCGCAGCACCGACCAGTACATGGGCCGGGTCGCCGAGATGGCCGCGGGCGTGATTACCTGCGATTCGAGGGGAGACCCGGGCAGGGTATTCGATTGTGTATTCACCTGGCCGCTCCTTGTGCCTGGCCGGCCTGATTGCCGATCACGGCAACGAACAAGTCAGCGATGCCGGGCGTGCGCACATCGCCCAGCGCGGCGAGTTGCTGACGATCAACAGCATCGAACAGCAGGATGCTGCCACCCAACACCTGGCGCTCGTGCATCGGCTTGAGCGCCCGTGCCGCGGCGACTTGCTCGGGATGCACCTTCACTTCCAGATACCGCGACTCCAATTCTTCCATGCTGCAATCGAATACGATGCGGCCGCGGTTGATGAACATCAGATCGGTGAGGACGTGCTCGATCTCCTCCACTTGATGTGTGGTCACGACGATGGTGCGGCTGCGGTCGAAATAGTCGTTCAGCAGGGAATCGTAGAACTGCTTGCGATACAGGATGTCGAGGCCTAGCGTCGGCTCGTCCAGCACCAGCAATTTCGCGTCAATCGCCATGACCAGAGCGAGGTGCAGTTGGGTCACCATGCCCTTCGACAATTCCCGGACCTTGCTGGCGAGCCTGATGGTGGTCTGGGCAAGAAAACCTTCCGCCTTCGCGCGATCGAATCGCGGGTGCACGCCGCCAACGTAGTCGAGCGCCTGCGAAACCCTGATCCACCGTGGCAGCACCGCGACATCCGCAATGAAGCAAACATCCCGCATGAGCTGGTCGCGCTCGGTCCAGGGGTCGCGCCCGAACACGTTCAACTCTCCCTGATACGGGGTGAGGCCGAGAATCGCGTTGAGCGCGGTGGTCTTGCCTGCGCCATTGGGACCGATGAGTCCGAGGATGCGGCCTTGTTCAACCCGCAAATTGACGCCGTCCAGCGCGATGGTTGTGCCGAAGGCTTTGCGGAGACCGCGTGCTTCTATGCATGCCATGGCTTCAGCGCTCCTGCACTTCGGTTTTCGTCGGTGCGGCATCCGGCGGTGAGCGGCGGCGGGTTGCGGCTGCATCCAGCAGTTCCTCCGCTTTCAGTCCGAGCCGCTGAATGGTGGCATAGACCCTAGGCCATTCTTCCGCAAGAAACTTCTTGCGTTCGCCCCGCAGCAGCAGATTGCGCGCGCCCGCATTGATGAACATGCCGCGACCTCGCTTACTTTCGACTAGTTGCTCGTCCACCAGTTGTTGATAGCCCTTCAGAACCGTGAGGTGATTGACCCGATATTCGGCCGCGACATTGCGCACCGACGGTAGAGGGTCGCCTTCTTTGAGCACGCCGTCGAGTATCATGGCGACGACGCGGTCGCGAAGCTGGCGGTAAATCGGCTGACTGTCGTTCCACTCACGGTCCATCAGGGTTTCCAGATTGCCTTACCCAAGATACGCTTCCCGTCATTTTGTCCGCTGCAGGTCGAAGTGCGCGTGGACCGGCTTGTCCCCAGGTTCCATGTAAGTCCAGTCCTCGGTGTGGTGGTTGGCGTCCAGGGCGGTGAACACCGCATGGTGCATGTGTCCGTACTGCGTGCTACCGTCAACGTCGAGAAATTCGAATTCCACCGTCTTCCCGTCCGGCGACATCTTGCCCGCCATACGGGGCCGATTTCCTGCGTCACAATAATGCGTCAGGAGCAGGCGGTCGCCGTCCAGATAAAGCATGGTGATCGGATCGTCGGGTCTTCCAGCTCCCGTCATCTCATGCACGAGCGCGTTACCCATGGAAGTCACACGAAGCGAGACCTGCATGAGCTTGCCTTCGATCTCGGCTTTCTGGGGGACGGTTGTCACGTGGCCTTCCCATGAACCCGCCAGGGTTTTTATTTTGTCGAAAGACTTTTGCGCGTTCGACGGTTGCGCGTCGGACTGCGCGAAAGCCACGGTGGAGAGCGACATCAGAACAACGGAAAGCATCAAACGATGGAATTTCATGGTTTCATTCTCCTGCGTATTCTGTTGCGAGCGGTTTGCCGTAATCGGATCGCCGCACGTCATATGCTGTTATATATAACTATAACACTAATACGCGTGTCAAGTGTTTTCTTATTTTGCTGGGGTGCCTGTAGTGAGCTTGGCGAGCCCGAAATCGAGAATCTTGGCATGGCCGCTCTTGGTCACAAAGATGTTGGCGGGCTTGATGTCCCGGTGGACGATGCCTTCCGCGTGGGCAGCACCGAGAGCATCCGCAATTTCGATCGCCAGAGCAAGTAATGTATCCGTCTCCATCGGTTTTCCGGCGATGCGATGCTTCAGCGTCAGGCCATCCAGAAACTCCATCGCGATGAACGCTCTGCCGCGCTGGTCGTCAATTTCGTAGATCGTGCAGATGTTCGGATGATTCAAGGCAGAAGTAGCCTTGGCTTCGCGCTGAAAGCGGCTCAGGACTTGCGGGTCTTTGGCTATTTCGTCGGGCAGGAATTTCAGGGCAACAAACCGGCCGAGCTTCACATCCTCAGCCTTGTACACAACGCCCATGCCGCCGCCACCCAGCTTCTCGATGACGCGGTAGTGCGAGATGGTTGGGCCGATCATTCGGGAGATGCCTCGCTTTCGGGTCGATTCATCTTACGGACGCTGGCTAGTCAACGAATGACGGGCTCTGGCGCGAGCGTGTCGGATCCGGAGCAATTGGCCTTGGAAGGGGGCTATTTGCGAAAGTAGCCGTACCCGACATTCTTGATTTGGGACGCTGTGCGATCACTCCCGGATTCCTGAACGCCCGTGACTCGGGAACGGACCGTTAACGGGTTCCCGCATTAGCCACAGGCTGTTAACAAGCTTAAAATTATGAAACGCACGCGATCAACAATCAACCCTCAACTCATCCACGTAAGATATAAGAAAAAAGGAGAATCTCAATGCCATACGTGAATGTCGGGAAAGAAAACTCCACAGACATCGAACTTTACTACGAAGATCATGGTGCGGGTGACGCGGTGGTGCTCATCCACGGATATCCACTGAGCGGTGCTTCCTGGGAGAAGCAGATTCCGGTGCTTCTGGCTACCGGTCACCGTGTCGTCACCTATGACCGCAGGGGGTTCGGCAAGTCCAGCCAGCCAACAGCGGGCTACAACTACGACACCTTTGCCGAGGATCTGCAGAAGCTCGTGACACACCTCAAATTACGTGATTTCGCTCTCGTCGGTTTCTCGATGGGTGGAGGTGAAGTGGCGCGCTACTTGGGCAAATACGGATCGAAGGGGGTAAGCAAAGCGGTGTTCATCTCGTCGGTTCCGCCGTTCCTGCTCAAGGCGCCGGACAATCCGGAGGGCGTGGATGGCGCTGTCTTCGATGGCATCCAGAAAGCCATCGTTGCAGATCGCTACGCGTTCTTCACCGAGTTTTTCAAGAATTTCTACAACACAGACCTCCTTTTGGCTAAGCGCGTCAGCGAACAGGCGGTGCAGGCTAGCTGGAACCTTGCAGCAGGCGCCTCCGCCACGGCAAGTCTTGCTTGTGTGCCAACCTGGCATGAAGATTTCCGCGAGGATCTCAAGCGCGTCGACGTACCCACCCTGGTCATTCACGGGGACGCAGACCGGATTGTGCCGATTACCGCATCGGGACAGCGGACGGCCAAGCTCATCAAGGGAACCCGGCTGTTTGTGCTGAAGGATGGGCCGCACTGCATAACTTGGACGCATGCGGACGAAGTGAATCGTGAATTGGTGGAATTCCTGGGAAAAGGTATTGCGAAGCATGCAGCCTCAACCACCAGAACGGAAGCCGTCGCGTAACCGACCGTTTTTCAAATCGTCACTTCACCGGAGGGTGCCGTCTAGGAACGGCACCCATCTTGCGCCAGAGAATCTCGGACATATACACCGCGAACCGCTAAGTTCAAACCGGTTTTGCGAAGCCAAGGACGAGGTTCTGGGAGGAGGGTCGGCAACCCCTCCATAACCGATTGTGTGCGGTTTGCCCCTGACTCGCTCGTAACCCGCCAAAGCGGCCAGCGGCACTGCAACTATCTGACCCTAATCCAATATATATTGAATAGGATCAGGAAAGATAATCAATGGGTGACTCCGTAACGGAAAGCCTGATCCTAGATCTTCTTGAGTGGCTGACAAAACGCGATCGAAGCTACGAAGAAGTGATGGATGCATGGCGTACGTCGTGCCCCAGACTGCCGGTTTGGGAGGATGCGAATGATCGCGGACTTGTCATGAAAGAGCAAGTGCAAGGACGCTGCATTGTTAGGATTACATCATTAGGGTTTGCCTTCCTTGAGCAAAGCAGGCTTCGAAAGCCTGAAGCGACCCGCACAGTCTGACTGACAGGAAGATTGCGATACCGGACGATTACCGATAGGTTGCCTCCACGGCAAATCTAAGGAACAGTCAGTCTATCCGTGACCTAGCGATCGGTTCGCGGGCGTGTGGTCGGCAAACCTGACATTGGGACTTCAGGGTTGCCCGTGATCCAGGCGCCGTCCCGAGTGGCAGATAACAAGGCTCGAGGAAGGTCACCCTCCCGACAACTTCTCAAACCAGGAACGATTTGATGAACTCTTTTGTGCCAGACGGCCCTGTCATTCGTAGGGTAACGGGCCCCATCCCCCGATCGGCCGCTAGCTCAAACCTCAGGAAAGGACAGCACTCTCGCTCTGCCACTATCAATTCGGCTGCTAGTGAAATCCATCTCTTGTCACCGGGGATTCGGAACAGGAACCGTCAGAGACTTCCCCAGTCGTGACGAGAGCAGACTTGAACTGAGCAAGAAGGGTTGCTTCTCGATTGCGCATCTCTTCGTCGGACAAGCAACACGCTACGGGGATTTCGTCATCCATACCATTACCTTTCCGTTAGATTCTGAATCAGCCACCAGCGTCGCACTGCAACCCCAGCCCAGATGAACTCAACAACTCCGAACGGCCAAGCTCCTTGCAGGAAGCCATATGCGGATCCTAGCAAGCACGAAGAGGCGAATGCCAAAATGAACCACGGACTACGCTTCTCCAATGCATAGAAAACCAGCATTGCGGTCACCGCGAACAGACCGAAAATTGTGAGTGGAGCCACCTAGTTTAATTTCCAACTTTCAGGTTCATCCATGCTAATCGCAGCACGTCTTACCCGTCATTGCCTCTACCCCCTCATTCGCAATAAGAGGAACCACGATGAGGGCAGCAGTTGGGTCAGCCCACCGCCATCCTGGACCCGCGTTAAGAAGTAGTCCGATCAAGAGAATGCGCGGACAAGTAGGCGCAGAAATCAGCCTGTTTGGCATCGGCGTGCATAGCCGCGTTTCCGAGTTCCTTGGCCACCTTCTTCTTTGCCCGAGAGAGAAGTGGCATCGCGATGAGGGAAACACAGGCCAAGAGAATTCCGGGAACGCTGTGCTCAGGAGCTTTTCTGCTCACGTGATCGGAAATGGACTCATAACCGACGTAAACAGCCAGTGCCAAGAAGCACAGCCCTACGATCCTCAGACTGAGCTTCTCATTTCGTTCGCGCGTCTGAACGTCTGCGTCAACGGTCATCCGCCAAAGCAGCACGAGCCGGACGTGACCTCGATAAAGCTATCAATGTCGAAACCCACCAGAGCGATGCTGCCCGAAAATACGCCCGCGACTACCCCGACCAGCCCCTCCAAACTGTTCCACGCGATCGTGAAATGCTCCAAGTGTTTTCCGCGTCAGGCAATAGCTTGGCGATTCATCGTCAGCGACTGCCGCTCATAGCTGACAGCCGTTGACGAACATCAGCCGCTACATCTAGAACCGCGCCGCCGAAGAACGCAGGCGCGGCACCCCAGTGGATATCTCCTGGGTAAAGTGCAGCGACATCCCAGACAATGCCATTGCGCTGACAACAGATTTGGGAGCTGGAAAGCTGTTGCTGCAGTTCTTTGGCAACGAGATGGTATTTGTCCCAGAACTGCACAGCTCGTGGGTCTGAGATGCGTGATTGCACTCTCCCTCTTGGTGGTGACCAGTCAGTGGGCAGCATCGGTTCCCATACGACAAGAATGCGGAGTCGTGCCGACGGATTCTGCTTCAATAGTTCTTCGATCGCGGAGGACCCCCGCAAACAGTAAGCTCAAGTTGGTGAGAGCAGCAATACCAAGCGATTGCGATCAGCGGCATCGTTGAACTCCCGTTTAAACTGGTCGAGATTGTTGGCAGTAAGCGATGTGAGCGGTGGCTGGCCATTCGGTGGTGCACCCCAGAAGTACCAGAACACTAGGCACGCCAGAGCGGCCACGATAAACAAGGGCACGTATTTCATCTTCGCACGCATACAATCACCAGCCTGCTACCAAGCTCGCGATGACTTGTGGGAAAAGAACAATCAGGAGAACTAGCGCAGCAGCGATCCAGAACAGCGCGATACTGAATGGGCTGCCCTTTCTGCATTGCTTGCGGCCACGATACAGCTGCAGAAATCCGACAACCAAGAGGCCGAGAGCTCCGACGAGTAGCCAAGGTCGCGCCGCCTGCAATCTGACACTTGCTCCTGCCAATCCAACTGCCCCGAGAAAGCCGAAAGGCAAGCAACAAGCGAGAGTCGAAAGAGCAGCGATAACTGCTGCGACGGGAGTTGCTCGTTCGGCGACTCTCATGCGCCTTCACTTTCCTTCGCCCTTAATAGAGCCACCCGAAGCATTGCCTCTGATGGAATACCGTTGCTTATTCGCGTATAAGCGACAAGCGAGGCCGCGTGTTTTCGTCTCGTTTGGCACCTTCTCGATGCGTTCGATGGCGGCATACCGCCCGCGCCCAGCGGCGATTGAATTTCATACGGTCCGAGTTTGGTGCCGGGAGTAAGGGCCATCCGTGCGCCATTATATATATTCCCCGATAACTGCCTTGCACCTGATCCCTGTGCTTCCGGGAGGGTCGGCAACCCTTCCCTTGCCGGGATTGGGGAAGGATTGCTCGTTAACCGGGCACAATACCGAGCGGCTCTGCTGCGATGATCGACTTCGACGCCGCCCGGTAATCGGAGGGCTCGTGAGAAGCCAAATATAATCGTATCGGTATACGTGTCGTTGGGAATTTTCCGAAATGCAGACGCTTGTCGCACTAACACGCAGAGTGTCTCCACGAATTGCCGAATGCGAGCTTACGTTCATCAATCGGCAAGCCATCGACTATCCGCGAGCCGTTCAACAGCACAGCCAATATCAGCAGCTTTTGCGCAACCTGGGAGCAAAGGTCATTGAGCTGCCGAGCGATGACCAGTGTCCTGATTGCTGTTTTCTTGAAGACACCGCACTGGTTCTGGATGAGGTAGCGGTCATAACCCGTCCTGGAAGTGAAGCTCGTCGTCGCGAAGTGGACGGCGTCGCGCCAACCATCATGAAGTATCGGAACGTGGTGCGGATCGATTCACCGGGAATGCTGGAGGCCGGAGACGTCCTCCGCATGGGCCGTAATCTCCTGGTCGGGGTCTCAACCCGGACAAACCAGCAAGGGATTGAGATGCTACGAACGGCACTCAAGGCTTATGGATACGAAGTGGTCGCGATTCCCATGAAAGGAGCTCTACACCTGAAGAGTGTCTGTACAGCGCTGGATGATCACACCGTGCTCGCCGACCCAAGGCACTTTGATGCAGGCGAATTGTCTGAATACAAACTGATTGAGGTGCCGGCCGCAGAATCGATGGCGGCCAATGTGTTGCGGATCAACGCCGCGGTTTGTATCCACGCCGGATTTCATCAAACTGTCTTGAGTTCGAATAACGGCACCGACCTCACTTGCTTTGAAGGCACAAAAACCACAGCTATCGCCAGCAGGGCAGTGAACAGGCCCACCGACCCAATGGTTCGCAGAGTGAAGTTACTGAAGCGGCCGGGTGGACGAAATGGCGCCTTCTTATCGCTTGTCAGCATAAGGATTGCCGCGAAGATATAAACATACGGCACCAGATTGAGAACCGCAGAAAGGTCCAGCATGGTGACGAAAGCTTCTTTGACCGCGGCCCCAGCGAAACTCATCGCCAGGAAAAGCGCGCACACTGTGCTCTGCGCGATCAGCGCCACGTGTGGTGTTTTATAGCGCGGATGTATTTTCCCCAGCGCAGGTGGAAGATAACGATCAAGGCCGAATACATAAGGAAGACGTGCGCAGCCGGTCAGCCAGGCCGATGCAATCCCAATTATCGACGTGCTCAAGATAATGGCCAACGCGGGCAGAATCCAAGGCAGGCCGACTTGCCGGCTCATTTGGGAGATTGCCTCGATGAAGCCCTGCACGACTCCGATTTGGGCGGCGGGAATGGCCATGAGCAAAGCGGCCGTCGTGGCTATATAGAGCAGTCCACAAGCGACACCGCTCAAGGCAATGGCGCCAGGCAGTGTGCGCTCAGGATTGCGAATCTCGTCGCCCATGATCGAGGCCAGTTCCAGACCGATCAGCGAGAAGCACATGGCTCCGAAGGCTGAGACGATCGTCCAGTCCAGATGCAGGGGGACGAGATCGGACGGATGCAGGTTCGCGCCGTGCGTGCCGAAGGACCAAGCGCTCATTCCAACCAGCACCGCGGCAGCCAGGAGCGTTCCTATTCCGCCAAGATTATTTACCCACTTACCTACCCTAACGCCAACGACGTTGACCACTGTTATTAGGAATAGGGCGCAGAGGACGGCTGGAAAAGCGACGAGAGGCTTATCTATCACCATTCGCGCTCGCGGTCCTCCGACATACAAGCCGATCCCCAGCAGGTACAGCAGGACGAAGGGAATGTAGAAAACATTGGTCGTCAAGTAAGCCCAGCCGGCGATGAATCCGTGAAAATCGCCGAAGACTTCTTTGCTCCACAAATAGAAGCCGCCTTCGGCCGGATACCTGTGAGACAGCTCAATGACGGCAATGCCCTGTGGCAAGAAAAAACATAGCAACGCAACCAGCCAGAGCCACAGGGCCACAGGTCCGCTGGTCGCAATTGATGAGACGGTATTGAGGTTGAGAATGGCGACGACGAACAAGAGCGCCAAATCCCATCGACCCAGCTCGCGGCGCAGAGCATTGGTCGGACTGGCATTGATAGGCCAGCCAGAACTGTCGTTCATGGTTAGTGGGCGCCCCGTGTCTTGCGGCAAGCGAGGCCCTTCCCTCCAGATACTCCATCACCAGGAAGTCGATGCCTGCTTGATGACCGCGGTCCTGCAGCGAGCGCCGACTGGAGCTCATAAGGCCCCAGTTTGGTGCCTGAGGTCAGGGCCATCCCGTGTGCGCCATTATAGTCCCACGGAAAAACCTCGCTCACGGGGACGTATGACCGGTTGCGTAGAACTGGTCGCACTCGGCATTTTCGATTCGATAACGATAACTAATCCGCCAGGAGTTCAACAACATGAGCTGAGCCAGCGGGCATACCCTATCATCTCTCTCCGTCGCCAAGGTCCGAACAGCGACAAAACTTTGAGTGCCGGACCGATTTCACATCGCGGGTAGATTTCGTGCCCATCGCGGGTAGATTTCGTGCCCATTGCGCCGCCGTCGCATTTCCTTCCCTCCGCCGCTTCCTCACCCGTCGCACCTGCCTGCTGGCCACGGGGAGAAATTCTGCCGCACCCAAGCGCACGTTCAGCTCTGCACTCGTCTCCGCAGAATGGCGCGCCCCAAAGGGAAAATGATCGGTTCTGCTCAGGCACCGCGGCGGCCGTTGTACTGCGTACCGACCCCGACGCCAGCCGCCCGCCTAGGCCGCCACGCATTTCCCTCCGTCGGCCGCCGCTTCGTCATCGTCTGCACCTGCATCCAGGGCGACGATTGAAAAGTTCCGACCGCACCCATCGCACGTCGGCTCTGCACCCGTCCCCACAGAGTGGCGGGCCCAAGGGAGATATATGAAGGGACGTTTGGCACGAACTGAAGAAACTTGGGTCCAACTAGAAGGCTTTTTCAGTCCAAAATAGTTCGTATTGCGTTAGATCAATGAAAGTTTAATCATCTACGAACCAGAAGGTTGGGAGTTCAGAAGGTCGCAAGTTCGAATCTCTAAGACGCGCTCACATCGTGAGGAACGCACTGATACTGGTGATACTGATTCTTTGCGTTTTTCGTGATGCCGAGAGTACTCGGGAGTGCTCGGGAGTACATGGAACGTCGATCACAATTCCCCTTGAAACACGCATGAATACAGGCTAATATCGTTGAAGTCTAGGTACATCCGCTATTTACGAAAAGAGGGCGAATAGAAT
>WNGH01024754.1_pt1 | contig 13609 bp, 14 predicted proteins | sample 5400631 | NCBI WGS metagenome assembly WNGH01 (sample SAMN13153373, study PRJNA577476) | soil metagenome | isolation source: 115 cm soil or saprolite under Garry oak tree replicate 1 | place: USA:California | collected 2016-06-15
TGCGGATTGTGGATCAACGAATTGCGGATTTCGGATTGTGGATTGCGGATTGTCAGGGTGAGCGTCGTGCCGCACGACACTGCACTTCAAATCCGCAATCCGCAATCCGCAATTGTTAGAAAGTCACTTGCACCCCCACCAGCGCCCCGCCCGTCCGTTCGTCCACCGCCACTTTCAACGGCGCAAACGGTTTGTTCACCGGCCCTCCCGCCTGCCGCGTCAGGTCGGCGATGAACAGCCCGGCGGCGACGAGCAGCGTGGCCTGGCCCGCCATCAGGCGCAGCCGGGCGCGGCGGTCGAAGTGAATCGAGGACTGATACAACTGCTCGGCGGTGGGGTCGACGTACGTGCCGCTGGTGCCAAGCAGGCAGTTGGCGTTGTCGCTGCGGCACAGGGCCAGGAGCTGGTTGAACTCGCGGTTCGACTGGGCGTGCTCGTGCGCCCCCATCACCGTGAACGCTACGGCGCCGCCGGCGGCGAGCCACTTGCCGTAATGCACGACGGCACGTTGGAACGTTGCACGTTGCCCGGGGGCTGCGACACGGGCGACGGCGGCACTGGCGGGCAACGTGCCGTCGTGCCGTCGTGCGACGCTGTCCCCCTGTGCCCGCACTAGACCCGGGGCGCAGAGCACGCCAGCGACCAGAGCGCTCGTCCCGCGCATCATCGGTACGCCTGAATGTCGCCCCGCCCGGCGACGATGACCAGCTGCCGGTCGCGCACCAGCGGCGGCTGCTCGATCGGCCCGTCGAGCTCCACGCGCCACAGGATCGCGCCGGACCGCCGGTCCACGAGCAACACCTCGCCCGACACGCTCGCCACCAGCACGCCCGACGCCACCGGCGTCGGTCCCGCCGTGGCCGTGATGCCGAGCGGGAACGAGCGTGCCTCGGACGGGCGGTTCGTGGGCGCGATCCACAGCGTGCCGTTGCGCGCCAGGGCGTAGACGGTGTCGTGCGCCACCGCGGGAGCGCCGAACACCGCGTCCCCTGCCGGGAGGTCCCAGGCGACGGTCAGGGCCGGGAGGTTGATGGCCAGGATGCGGCCTCCGGTGGTCGCCGCGTAGAGGCGCGAGCCGTCGAGGGCGGGCGCGGCGATCACCGCGCCGGGCGTGTGGACGCGGGTCCGCACCTGGCCCGAGTCGCGCGCCAACAGGTACAGGGTATCCGCCGTCGTGGCGACGGCGATGCCGTCGCCCGTGGGGATGGGCGCGGCGCGGGCCCCGCCACCGCCGAGCCGCCGGCGCCAGGTGACCTTCCCACCGTCGGTCTCGAGTCGCAGCACCGTGCCCGTCTCCGTCGCGGCGTACAGCGTGTCACCGTCCAGCGCCAGCGGCGCCACGATGCTCTCGGTCTTGGTGCTCCACAGGATCCCGCCGTCGCGCAGGCGCAGGGCGTAGACGCGCGCGTCGGGTGTGCTTTCGGTGGCGACGTAGATGCGGTCGCCGTCGAGCAGCGGCCCGGCGTGAATGGTACCGGCGAGCCGCGCGCGCCACAGTGCCTGGCCGGTGGCGCGGTCGATCAGCGTCACCACCCGGTCGGCGACCCCCACCACGATCACGCTTTCACCCAGGGCGGGACTGCCGCGCACCGCCCGGCCCACGCTGGTGTGCCACAGCGGCCGTGGATCGGCGTTGACGGACTCGGCGATGCAGGCGTCGTGGCGCGGCGTGCCCAGGTAGGCGGGCCAGCTCGCCTCCTGGTGTTGGGGACCGAGCCGCGAGGGCGGCACGTACGGGCTCGCGCAAGCCGTCGCGTTGACAGCCCAAAACCCCGCCACTAGTATGCCGCGCCTATGCCCGAGCTTCATCGTATCGAGGCGTTGCCGCGGCTCGGAGGCCGCACGGTCGTGGTGCGCGGCTGGGTGATGACCACGCGCTCGAGCGGCAAGATCGCCTTCGTGATGCTGCGCGACGGCACGGGCTATCTGCAAGTCGTGCTCTCCAAGAAGGACGTCCCCGACGCGGCCTGGGAGGCGTTCGGCCAGCTCACCCAGGAGACGTCCGTCGAGGTGACGGGGGTGGTGCGCGCCGACACCCGCGCGCCGGGCGGCGTGGAGCTCACGGCCGCGGACCTGAAGATCCTCGGGCCGAGCCACGACTTCCCGATCACGCCCAAAGAGCACGGCACCGCCTTCCTGTTCGAGCACCGGCACCTGTGGCTGCGCAGCCGCCGCCAGGTGGCGATCGCCCGGGTGCGCCACGAAGTGATCCAGGCGATCCGCGACTTCTTCTACGAGCGCAACTTCGTGCTGGTCGACACGCCCATCCTCACCGGCGCGATCGGCGAAGCCGCCGGGAACCTGTTCTCGACCGAGTACTTCGACCTGGGCACGGCGTACCTGGCGCAGACCGGCCAGCTGTACGTCGAGGCCGCCGCCGCGGCACACGGCAAGGTGTACTGCTTCGGGCCCACGTTCCGCGCTGAGAAGTCCAAGACGCGCCGTCACCTCACCGAATTCTGGATGGTCGAGCCCGAAGTCGCCTGGAACGACTCCGATGACAATATGAAGCTGCAGGAGGAATTCGTCTCCTACGTCGTGGCGCGGGCCCTCGAGCGCAAGCGCGCCGAGCTGGCCGATCTCGAGCGCGACACGACCGCGCTGGAGCGCGTGCGGCCGCCGTTTCCCCGGATTTCCTACACCGACGCGGTGGAAAAGCTCAAAGCGTTGGGGAGCGACATCGAGTGGGGTCGCGACTTGGGCGGGGACGCGGAGACGCTGCTCGCCCAGCAGTACGACCGTCCCGTCATGGTCTACAACTATCCCAAGGCGGTGAAGGCCTTCTATATGAAGGAGAACCCGGCCGACCCGCGCACCGTGCTCAACAACGACATGCTGGCGCCGGAGGGGTACGGCGAGATCATCGGCGGCAGTCAGCGCGAGGACGACTACGACCGGCTGCTGGCGCGCATCCGCGCGGACAAGCTGCCCGAGGAGGCGTACAGCTGGTACCTGGATCTCCGGAAGTACGGGACGTTCGTCCACTCGGGCTTCGGGCTGGGCGTCGAGCGCACGGTCGCGTGGATTTGCGGCATCCCACACATTCGCGAGGCGATCGCGTTTCCGCGGACGTTGTACAAGCTGTGGCCGTGAGATCCTTCGCGCCTGCGGCGCAGATCCTTCGCGCCTGCGGCGCTCAGGATGACAGGCCTCCTCGCCCTGCGAATGGGAGAGGAATGAAGATATGATGAGGGGAGTATGACCGAGCCTCAGATCTTCGGGACCCACGAGCCCCAGACGCTGGCCCAGCTGCGCGACGTGGCGAGCCGGGCTGCGCGCGCGGCGCTCATGGCGGATGGGCACCTCGGGTACGTCATGCCGATCGGCGGCGTGGCGGCGTACTTGAACCAGGTGTCCGTGGTGGGGGTCGGGTTCGACATCGCGTGCGGCAACGCCGCGATCCGCACCGATCTGAGCACGGCACGGCTCGCCCCGCACCGCGCTGAGCTCGCCGACGCCATCCAGGACACGATCTCGTTCGGGGTGGGTCGGAAGAACCGCGCCGGCGACGCGCCCAGCGACGACCCGCTGTTCGAGGATGCGGCGTGGGACGCGGTGCCGGGCAAGCACGAGCGGGAGCGGCTGCGCGCCAAGGCGCGCGACCAGCTCGGCACCGTCGGCAGCGGCAACCACTACGTGGACGTGTTCGCCGACGAGGCGGATCGCGTGTGGGTGGGGGTGCACTTCGGCTCGCGCGGCTTCGGCTTCGGGGTGGCGCACGGGTTTCTGGCGCTGGGCCAGAATCGCGCCTGGGGCGAGCGCGTTCCCGAGCAGGAGACGCTGCTCGACGTCGCGACACCGCTGGGGGACGCCTACTGGCAGCTCATGAACCTCGCCGGCCGCTACGCCTATGCCGGTCGCGAGTGGGTGGCGCGCAAGGTGGTGGCGCTGCTCGGCGGGCGGGAGCAGGAGCTGGTCCACAACCACCACAACTTCGCCTGGCGGGAAGAGCACGGCGGCGAGCGCTTCTACGTCGTGCGCAAGGGCGCGACACCGGCGTTCCCCGGCCAGAAAGGGTTCGTCGGCGGATCCATGGGAGACGACGCGGTGATCATCGAGGGCGTTGCGTCGGATGAGCCCGCTGTGCGGGAGCTGCAGGCGCGCGCGCTGTACTCGACCGTACACGGCGCGGGCCGGGTGATGAGCCGCACCGCCGCAGCGGGGAAGCGGAAGCGGGGCAAGGTGATCAAGCCCGGCGCGATCTCACGAGACATGATGCTCAAGTGGGTGAAGCAGAAAGACGTCGTGCTGCGCGGCGGCGGGACGGACGAGAGTCCCCACGTCTACCGCCGGCTCCCCGACGTGCTCGCGGCGCAGGGGCCGACCGTCCAGGTGCTGCACGTGTTGCGACCGCTCATCGTGGTCATGGCGGGGGCGGAGGAGTTCGATCCCTACAGGGACTGACCCTTCACCTCGTCCCACAGCCGGTCCAGCTCGGCGAGCGTGGCGCGGCGGATGTCGATCCCGCGCCGCTCGGCGAGCCGCTGCACCGCGTCGAATCGCCGCTGGAACTTCGTGTTCGCCTGCTCGAGTGCCGCGCGCGGATCGATCTTGAGCTTGCGCGCCAGGTTCACGACGGCGAACAAGACATCGCCAATCTCGTCTTCGACCGCTTCCCCTTTCCCTTTTTTCGTTTCCCGATCCAGTTCTCTCAGTTCCTCTTCGACCTTGGCGCGCGGTCCGCTCGCATCCGGCCAATCGAACCCCACGTCCGCGGCGCGCTCCTGGATCCGGAGGGCGGTGATCAACGTGTCCTGCTCCCGTGGCGTCACGCGTTCCTCCGAGAGTGCAACCGCTTCATCGTCTTGCATTTAGCTTCCGGGCCGGGTATCATACCCGCGCCTGTGAGCGTGTCAACGAGCGGGCGCGACGCGCGCGCCTGGGTCGAAGTCGACCTCGCCGCGGTCGTCGAAAACGCCCGCACCGTCGCGCGTGTGGCGGGCACGCGGCTCCTCCCGGCGGCGTTGCCACGACCGAGGAGGGCGCCGAGCTGCGCGCCGCCGGCATCGCGCGTCCGGTGCTCGTCTTCACGCCGGCCCGCGCCGACCTGTTCGACGCGTACCGTGAGCAGCGGCTCACGCCGGCGCTGGGGGACGAGCACACCATCGCCGCCTGGATCGCGCGCGGGGCGCGGGGCGGCGCGTTCCACCTCGAGATCGATACCGGCATGGGGCGGAGCGGCGTGCGCTGGGACGACGTGGAGCCGCTGGCGGACCTGCTCGACACGCCCTACCTGGAGGGCTGCTACACCCAGTTTCATTCGGCCGAGCGCAACGACGGCTCCGCGGAGGCGCAGCTCGAGCGGTTCCGCCTGGCGGTGGGGCGGTTGGCGCGCCGGCCGGCCGTGCTGCACGTCGCCAACAGCGCCGCCGCGTTGAAGGACCGCAAGTTCGCCTTCGACGCGGTGCGCCCGGGGGTCTACCTGTACGGGGGGTCGCCGGGCGACGGCTTGCCCGAAGGGAAGCCGGTGGTGAGCCTACGGGCGCGCGTGGTGGCGCTGCGCCGGGTGCGCGCGGGCGACAGCGTGAGCTACAACGCGTCGTGGACCGCGACGCGCAATACGACCATCGCCACGCTCGGCATCGGTTACGCCGACGGCTTGCGCCGCTCGCTCGGCCGCTCGGGTGAGGCGCGCGTGCTGCTGGGCGGCAGGCCGTACCCGATCATCGGCCTCGTGACGATGGATCTGACGATGGTCGACGCGGGTGATGCAGCCGCCGCCGTGGGCGACGTGGCGACGCTCGTCGGTTCGGCCCCCGAGGGCGGGACGAACACGCTGGAGCAGTTCGCCGCCTGGAGCGGGGCGTTGCAACGGGAATTTCTGACGGGGCTGGGCGGCCGGCTGCCGCGCATCTACCAATGAAGCGCGCTGCCATCATCGTGCTCGACGGCGTGGGGATCGGGCCGGCGCCGGACACCGCGGCATACGGCGACGCGGGGAGTGACACGCTCGGCAACGTGGCGCGGGCGGTAGGGGGCTTCCGGCTCCCCAATCTCGAGCGGCTGGGGCTGGGGTTGTGCCGGCCGCTGCGAGGCTTGAGCGCCAGCATTCGGCCGAGCGCCGCGTACGGCGTGGCGCTGCCCAGGTCCAAAGGCAAGGACTCGACCACCGGGCACTGGGAGATCTGCGGCGTGCTGCTCGACAAGCCGTTTCGCACCTATCCGGACGGCTTCCCGACGTCTTTGCTCGACGACTTCGCTCGACGCACTGGTCGTGGTTGGTTGGGCAACAAGGCGGCGTCGGGGACGGCGATCATCGCCGAGCTGGGCGCAGAGCACCAGCGGACCGGCCAGTGGATCGTCTACACGTCGGCCGACTCGGTCTTCCAGGTGGCGGCGCACGAGGAGACGGTGCCGCTCGAGGAGCTGTACCGGGCGTGCGAAGTAGCGCGGGAGCTGCTGGTGGGGGAGCAGGCGGTAAGCAGGGTGATCGCGCGGCCGTTCACGGGCGCGCCCGGCGCGTACCAGCGGACGCCGCACCGGCGGGACTTCTCGCTTCCGCCGATCGGCGCGACCCTGCTCGACCGGCTGGCGGAGGCGGGGATCGAGCGGGTCGGCATCGGCAAGGTGGACGACCTGTTCGCGGGCCGGGCGATCACGAGCGAGCACACCCCGACCAACCGGGATGCGTACCGGCTGATCGAGCAGGCGCTCGACCGCGGCAAGAGCGGGTTCATCTTCGTCAACGTGCTCGAATTCGACCAGAGCTGGGGGCACCGCAACGACGTGGCGGGGTTTCATGAGGGACTGCGGGAGCTCGATGCCTGGATTCCGCGGCTCGAGGGACGCGTGCGGGAGGATGATCTGATCATCATCACGGCGGACCACGGCAACGATCCGACCACGCCGTCCACCGATCATTCACGGGAAGCCGTGCCGGTGTTGGCACTGGGGCCGCGGGTGCGGGCGCGCGGTCTGGGGGAGCGGGCGACGTTCGCGGATCTGGGGGCGACGGTGGCGGAGTATTTCGGCGTGCCGCGGCTTGCGGCCGGCACCTCTTTCCTGAGGGACGTGTGGGCGTGAGCGCCGAGCTGGTGCGGGCGGCGCGCGTGGTGCAGCAACAGGCCTATAGTCCGTACAGCAAGTTCCGCGTGGGCGCGGCGCTCGAGGCCACGGACGGCCGCGTGTTCGTCGGCTGCAACGTGGAGAGCGCGTCGTACGGGCTCACGATCTGCGCCGAGCGCATGGCGCTGGGCGCGGCCGTCGCCGCGGGGGCGCGCGCGCTCCGGCGCATCGTCGTGGCGACCGACGCCGAGCCGCCGGCCTCACCCTGTGGGGCGTGCCGGCAGCTGCTCGCCGAATTCGGGCTCGACCTGGAGGTGATCGCCGTGGGCCCGCAGAGCGAGCGGCGCTGGACCCTCGGCGCGCTGCTCCCCGACGCCTTCGCCAAAACGAGTCTCGACCGATGAGGGTGCGGCGGGTGGCGTGGCTCGCCGCCGTGCTCGCGGGGTGCGTCGATCGGGCGACGGCGCCCGGCGTGTGCCCAACGTTCTGTCCCAGCGGCACGATCGACGTCGTCGACACGGTGCTCGCGGCCAGCGTCGCGCGCGATTCGACGTTTCGGGGGTACGTGTTGCCGTATCAGGCCGTGGCCATGACGGCCAGCGATGTGCCCGGGGTGGTGGACAGCCGCGTCGTGTTCGTCACGACGGCTCTGCCCGCCAGCGTGGCCCTGAACTCGGCCGACACGACCACGAGCCCGCTGGTGGGCACCGATTCCGCCAAGATCACGTTCACGGTTCTCCGACGCGACACGGCGGCGCACAACCAGACCCTCACGCTGTACCGTCTCCCGGTCACGATCGACTCGAACACGACCTTCGGAGACGTGGCAGGCGCGTTCGCCGGGTCGCCGTTGCGCACGGTGAACCTGGACAGCCTGCTGGCGAAGCCGAACGGCGTCGACGTCACGACGGGCGACTCGGCCGGGATCGACACCACCAGCAAGCAGCTCAAGGTCACGCTCAAGCTCGATTCGCTCGAGGCGACGTACGTGCCGGGCGACAGCGGCAAGCTCGGGATCGGCGTACGGGTCGGCGCGGACGCGCCGACGAGCATCTCGTTCTGCACGCGCGAGAACGCCTGCGGCGCCGCGATCGCGTGGTTCATGAAGGTGGACTCGATCAAGGGCGCCGATACAACGTTGGTCCACAAGCCGTACGCCGGCGTCTCCCTGTTCGACACCTTCCTGTTCGATCCGCCGCCCGCGCCGCTCGATTCGACGCTCGTCGTGGGGGGTGCGCCATCGGCCCGCAGCATCATGCGGATCACGCTGCCGCGCGGCATCCGCGACTCGTCCCAGATCATCCGCGCCACCCTCCTGCTCCTCCCCGCCGTCCCGGCGCGCGGTGCACCGGCCGACTCGTTCGTGGTCGAGGCGCACACCGTGGCTGCCGACTTCGGCGCCAAGTCACCGCTCGTGCTCGACGCCACGCGCACCGATACCACGAGGATCCACGTCGGCGCGACCGACACGCTGCGCATCGAGGTGACGAACCTGATGCAGTTCTGGGTGGCGGACAGCACGCGGCCCGAGGTGCTGATGCTCCGGTCGCAGGAGGAAGCGGCGCGTCCCACGGAGATCCGGTTCTATCCTTCGGCGGCGACGCCCTACCGGCCCGCGCTGCGCATCACCTACGCGCGGCGCTTCCCGTTCGGGGTGCCGTGAGCCGCTCTCACATTCTCTGCGGAGTCATCCTGACCTGCGTGATCCCCGCCCTTGCGGGCGGGGTCAGCCGTGCGGCCGCGCAGGACTCCCAGTTCGGCATCCGCGGTCTCGGCACGCCCGGCCGGTTCGAGACGGTGCGCGTGCGCTCCACCGGGGGCGCGTTCGGGCCGTTCGACGCGCTGTCGCCGCTCACCGAAGCCTCACTCGGAGACCTGCAGGGGCTCGCGGCCACGGCGGTGGGCGGGACGTCGTACCGGGATGCGGACGTCGCGGGCGGCACCGCGTCGCTGCGCGCCACGCGGTTTCCCGTGATGGGGCTCGCGGGGCCGGTGTTCGGCCGCCTGGTGCTGTCCGGCGGGTTCACGACGTACCTGGACCGCACCTGGGACGTCACGCTGCGCGATTCGCTGCTGTTACGGGGCGCGATGCTGCCGTATGTGGACGAGCTGTCGAGCGATGGCGGCGTCACCGACCTGCGATTTGCGGCCGCGCTGCGCGTCTCGACGCGCTTCGCGCTTGGCGCGGCGGTGCACGTGCTGAGCGGCTCGACGCGTGAGACCGCCGCGCGCACGTTCGACGACACCACCTATCACGCCATCAAGCAGAACGACGAGACCCGCTACGACGGTCTCGGAGTCTCGGGGAGCATGCTCATCGATCCGCTGCCGGAGCTGCGTCTCTCCCTGTTCGCCCGCTCCGACAACCGGCTGCGCGCGCGGCTGGGCGACGTCGTCACCGCGCAGACCGACCTCCCCAACACGTTCGGGGGCGGGCTGCGCTGGGCGCCCAGCCCGAGCGTGCGGCTCGCCGGAACGGTCACGCGGCGCACGTGGGCGGACGCGGGCGCGGGGGCGTTCAACACCGTGAGCTGGTCGGCGGGCCTCGAGGTGGGCGCCGGCTTCACGCCGCTCCGCATCGGGGCGCGCGGCGGGCAGCTGCCCTTTGGCGCCGGTGCGACCGCGCCGACGGAGGTCGGATTCTCGGCAGGGACGGGCCGGGCGTTCGCGCGCGGTCGCGCGCTGGTCGACGTCGGCCTCGAGCATCTGCGCCGCTCCGGCGCGGGACTGTCCGAGCGGGTGTGGACGTTCTTGCTCGGCTTCACCGTCCGGCCGTGAACGTCTACTTCCACACCTTCGGCTGCAAGGCGAACCAGTACGACACCGAGCTGGTGCGCCAGGCGTTCGCCGACCAGGGTGCCGTCGTGGTGGACGATCCTGCCGCGGCGGACGTCGCGGTGGTGAACTCGTGCACCGTGACCGCCGAGAGTGAGACCAAGCTGCGGCGTTTCGTACGGGGGCTGGCGCGGCGCGGCGCGAAGCTCGAGACGGTCGTGATGGGCTGCGCCGCGGCGTTGGACGACGGCCGCATCGCCGGACTCCCATCGGTGCGCGCCGTGGTGGGCGGCGCGGATCCGGGGGCGGTGCTGGCGGCCGCCGGCGTCGCGCCTGCGCATCTCGATCCCGTGCTGCGGCGGTTTCACGCCAACGCGCGCGGCTGGCTCAAGATCCAGGACGGCTGCGACGAGCATTGCACGTTCTGCGCGACGACCATCGCGCGCGGCGCGAACCGCTCGCGACCGATCCCGGAGCTCGTGGCCGAGGCCCGGGCGCTCAGTGAGCACCACGCCGAGATCGTGCTCACGGGGGTGCATATCGGGACGTACGGGCAAGACCGCGCGGCTGACCCCGGGCCGTCGGCCCGGGGTTCCCATCAACCAACCCTTCTCCCGATTGACCCCGGGGCACCGCCCCGGGGTCAGCCGCGCCAGAGCCCGGCCTTGGCGAACCCCGGGGCACCGCCCCGGGGTCAGTCTACTCGCCACCGAGGTGGACGATCGGATCGCCCGGTTGCTGATCGAAGCGCCGCAGCACCTCGCGGCGCATCTCCACGCCCCTTTGCAGTCAGGCTCGAACCGCGTCCTCAAGCGCATGGGCCGCCACTGGTACACCGCCGAGTCGTACCGCGGCCGGCTTCAGTGGCTCGCGGAGCGGCTGCCGGTGTTCGGGCTCGGCGCGGACGTGATCGCGGGGTTTCCGGGGGAGACCGACGCCGATCACGGTGCCACCCTCGCCCTGGTGGAGGCGTTGCCGTTCACCTATCTGCACGTGTTCCCGTTCAGCGTGCGGCCCGACGCTGCCGCGGTGCGGCTCTCGGACCAGCTCTCGTCTGCCACGGTACACCGCCGCGCGCGCGAGCTGCGCGAGCTGGGCGACGCGAAACAGCGCGCCTATCGCGCGAGACGGGTGGGGCAGACGGCCGACGGTGTGATGAGCGGCCATGGGGCGGGGCAGATCGAATTGGTGACGCAGGACTACCTTTCGGTCTATCTTCCTACGGCCCAATGGGACGGGCGTCCCCGGTGTGAGGTGACGGTGCGCTAGCCATGCCGCGTGTCTACATCGAGACCTACGGTTGCCAGATGAACGTCTCGGACTCCGAGCTGATGTTCGGGGTGCTGGGGCGGGAGGGGTACGTCCGCACCGACGATCCCGCCCAGGCGGACGTCCTCCTGGTGAACACCTGCGCGGTGCGCGACCACGCCGAGCAGAAGGTGCTCTCCCGCCTGGGCGAGCTGAAGCAGTACAAGCGCCGGGGCGACGTGCTGGGCGTGGTCGGCTGCATGGCGCAGCGTCTCGGGGCGCGGCTGCTCGAGCGGGTGCCACAGGTTGATCTGGTCATCGGGCCGGACGGCTACCGCGGGCTCCCCGAGCTGATCGCGCGGGCGCGCGCGGGGGAGCGCGCCGCGGAGGTCGAGTTCAAGAGCTGGGAGCATTACGAGGACGTGCCGCCGGTGCGGGGGACGCCCGTGTCGGCGTTCGTGACGGTGCAGCGTGGCTGCGATTATCGGTGCACCTTCTGCATCGTTCCGATGACGCGTGGCCCGGAGCGGAGCCGCAAGTTGGACGACGTGGTGCGCGAGGTCGAGCGCCTCACGGCGGGCGGCACGACGGAGGTCACGCTCCTTGGCCAGACGGTCAACAGCTACTGGGACGGCGAGCACGACTTCGCCGACCTGCTGCGCGCGGTCGGCGGCGTGCCGGGCTTGGCGCGGCTGCGCTTCACCTCGCCCTATCCCACCGACTTCAGCGATCGCGTGCTGCGCGCCATGGCCGAGACGCCCGCGGTGTGCGAGCACGTGCACCTGCCGGTGCAGAGCGGCAGCTCGCGCGTGCTCAAGCGGATGCTGCGGCGCTACGACCGGGCCCGCTATCTCGAAGTCGTGGCCGCGCTGCGGCACGCAGTGCCGGGGATCGCGCTCACCACCGACATCATCGTCGGGTTCCCGGGCGAGACGGAGGTCGATTTCTCGGAGACGATCTCGCTGGTCGAGGAAGTGGGCTTCGACGACGCCTTCACCTTCAAGTACTCGCCGCGCGAGGGCACGCCGGCGACCCGTATCCCGGCTGCCGTCCCCGACGACGTGGCGGGCGAGCGGCTGGAGCGGCTCATCGCGACCGTGCGCGGCGTGGCGCGCCAGAAAAACGTCGGCCTGGTCGGCACGACGCACGAGCTGCTCATCGAAGGCAAGGCGAAGCGCGGCGACCTGCTGCAGGGGCGCACCCGCGCCAACAAGGTGGCGCTCGTCGCAGGACCCGACGCGTGGATCGGGACGTACGCCCGGGTGCGGTTCACCGGCACCACCGGCTCGACGTTCAGCGCGCGCGTGGTCGGGCAGGAGCTGGCCGTCGTGGGGTGACGAACGTGACGTGGGAGGTGGTGCATCGGGACTACGAGCAGCTGCGCGCCCAGTTTCCCCGGTTCTGCGGCTGCGACACCTGTCACGGCGACGTGCTGGTGTTCGCGCTCAACCGCCTGGCGCCGCACTACGTCTCCACCCGCCAGGGCGAAGTGCTCACCGAGCTGAACCTGGACACGGATCAAGAGCGCGCCAAGCTCGACGTCATCCTGCTCGAGGGGCTCTGCAAGGTGGCGCTGGCGCCGCGCTGCGGAGCGAAGCCCGTGCAGCTGATGTAGTCCGCTAGGCGGCCCAGCATGCGGCCGCCGATACTCTTCATCACTGTTGCATTCGCATTCGGCCTGTTCCTCGGGGAAGGGGGAACGGGGAAGGGGGAAGGGTACGTCGCGGCGCTCGTTCTGGTCGCGGCATTTTGTTTGGCTCGGCGCGCGCCCCTCGGCGCGACGATCGGCGTCATGTCGGTTGCGGGAATGTTGTGGGGTGGGGCGGCTGCCCGGGAGCAGGAGGCTACGTGCGCAGGTCGGTGGACTGCCGGGGATAAGGCCGGGGAAGGGCGTACCCGGGCGGCGATCATCCGGCTTCTCGATCCGGCACAGGACAGTGGTCGTGTCGTAGATGCGGATGTGGTCGCTGGCCCATGCGGCGGCGCGCTGCGGCTGCGCTGGCCCGACGGCATCCCCGCCGCCGGCGGGACGACCTGGGTGGTGGCGGGGCGGTGGGTCGGGTCGGCCGACCGCGGCGTGCTGGTGGTGCGGCGGGCCAAGCTGCTCGATGCCCAGGCGCGCGGCCGGGGAGCGGTGCGCGGCCGGCTGGCCCTGCGCAGCGCCGCGCTGTTCGGGCGCCGGGCGCCGATCGTCGACGCGCTGGTGTTCGCGCCTAACGCGGCGCTCGATCCGGATGTGCGCGAGCGCTACGCCCGCTCGGGGCTGGCGCACATCCTGTCGATCTCCGGGCTACACGTCGGCTTTCTCGCGGCGTGGCTCGGGCTGATCCTTCGGAAGGTCAGTCTCTCGCCGCGGCACCGCGCAGTGGCCTCGGGATTGGTGCTGCTCGGCTATCTCTGGCTGCTGGGATTCCCCGCGCCCGCGCTCCGGGCGACCGCGATGCTCGTGGTGGACGACGTGGCCAGGCTGCGCGAGCGGGTCGCCGCGCCGCGCGGCGTGATCGCGCTCTCCGCGCTCGCGGTGCTGCTGGTCGATCCCCTCGCGTTGCACTCGATCGGCGCCTGGCTCTCGGTGAGCGCG
>WNGH01004300.1_pt1 | contig 13602 bp, 10 predicted proteins | sample 5400631 | NCBI WGS metagenome assembly WNGH01 (sample SAMN13153373, study PRJNA577476) | soil metagenome | isolation source: 115 cm soil or saprolite under Garry oak tree replicate 1 | place: USA:California | collected 2016-06-15
CGAAGTCGCCGAGCTCAAAGACAACATCAACACCATGATCGGCAATCTGCGTCTGACCACCGACGTGAACACCGAGCAGGACTGGCTGAAGACCAACCTGGCCAAATTTACCAACATGCTGCAGGGCCAGCGCGACCTTACCACCATGGGCCGGCTGCTTCTGACCGAGTTGACGCCGCTGGTGAACGCTCACATGGGTGTCATCTACCAGGTCGAAAATGAAGACAATCCGCAATTGCGCCTGCTGTCGGCCTATGCGGGCGACGGATCCAACCCTCATTCGCAATTCGTGCAATTCGGCGAGGGCCTGATCGGTCAATGTGCCATGGACAAGCGTCAGCGGCTGGTCTCGGATATCCCAACCGACACGATCCCGATCAATTCGGCGCTGCTGCGCGTCAGACCGAAAAATATCGTCGTGCTTCCGGTTTTGTTCGAGAACCAGGTCAAGGCCGTTTTCGAGCTCTCTTCCATCAGTTCGTTCACGACCTCGCAGATGACCTTTCTCGAACAGCTGACCGACAGCATCGGTATTGTGCTCAACAGCATCGAGGCGACGATGCAGACCGAAGGGCTCCTGAAGCAGTCGCAGCAACTGGCCGGCGAATTGCAGACGCAGCAAAAGGAACTGCAGCAGACCAATGAACAGCTTGAGCAAAAGGCTCAACAGCTCGCCGAACGCAACGTCGAAGTGGAGCGAAAGAACCAGGAAATCGAACAGGCACGCCGCGCGCTCGAGGAGAAGGCGACGGAACTTTCCCTGACATCGAAATACAAGTCGGAATTCCTTGCCAACATGTCGCACGAGCTGCGTACGCCGCTCAACAGCATCCTGATTTTGGGCCAGCAACTCACCGAAAATCCGGACGGCAATCTGTCGGCAAAGCAAGTCGAATTTGCGCGAACCATCCACGGCGCGGGCACTGACCTGCTCAACCTGATCAGCGATATTCTCGACCTGTCGAAAATCGAATCCGGAACCGTGACGGTAGACGCGGAAGAGATCCTTACATCAAGCCTGCTCGAGACGGTCGGACGGCCGTTCCGGCACGAAGCCGACAATCGCCAACTGTCGTTCAGCATCAATCTCGACCCCAATTTGGGCCGGAGCATCGTCACGGATTCGAAGCGGCTTCAGCAGGTGCTGAAGAATTTGCTGTCGAACGCTTTCAAGTTCACGGCCGAGGGCGGAGTGAGACTGGACGTGTCAGCGGCGGTCGGAGGCTGGAGCGCCGAGCATCCGATCCTGAACCAGGCGCCTGCGGTCGTCGCCTTCGAGGTTTCCGACACCGGCATCGGCATTCCGCCGGAAAAGCAGAAGTTGATCTTCGAAGCGTTTCAGCAGGCGGATGCCGGCACCAGCCGGAAATACGGCGGTACCGGCCTCGGCCTCGCCATCAGCCGTGAGCTTGCAAACCTGCTCGGTGGCGAAATCCATCTGCGCAGCACGCCCGGCAAGGGCAGTTCATTCGTGCTGTATCTGCCGCTCAAATATTCAGGCCCGACGGTCGCGCCGCGAGTCCCGACGCCCTCGCCTTATGGCACGGCGCCGGTACTTCAGGTCGTGGCGCAAGAACGGGTCATCGAACAGCTGCAGGACGACCGGCTCAATCTCGAGCCGGGAGACACCATTCTTCTGATCGTTGAAGACGACCCGCATTATGCGCGGGTGCTGATCGATCTCGCCCGGGACAAGGGCTTCAAAGTCCTGGTCGCCACGCGCGGCTCGGAGGCGCTGGAGTTCGCCAAGCAATTCCAGCCGGCGGCGGTCTCGCTCGACGTCTTCCTGCCCGACATGCTCGGCTGGACCGTGCTCAGCCAGCTTAAACATAACCCGCTGACGCGGCACATTCCGGTGCAGATCATCACGCTGGACGAAGACCGCCAACACGCATTGGCGCGGGGTGCGTTTTCCTTTGTCAACAAGCCGACGACGACGGAAGGGGTGAGCGCGGCGTTATCCCAGATCAAGGAGTACGCCAAACCGCGCCGCAAACGCCTGCTGATCGTGGAAGATAACGCGGCGGATCAGTTAAGCATCCGGGCGCTGCTCGATCACGAGGACATCGAGATCGTCACAACTGGTACCGGCGCCGGCGCGCTTTCCACGCTGCGGGACAGTCCATGCGACTGCGTGGTGCTGGATTTGCGCCTCCCCGACATGAGCGGCTTCGAGGTGCTTGACCAAATTCGCAACGACGACTCGCTGTCCAACGTACCCGTCGTGGTGTTCACAGGCCGCGAGCTTTCGGTCGAGGAAGACGCGGAACTCCACACCATGGCACGAAGCATCGTGGTGAAAGGAGTGGAGTCGCCGGAACGCCTGCTCGACGAGACATCTCTGTTTTTGCACCGTGTAATCACAGAATTGCCGATCGAGAAGCAGCGAATGCTGGAAAGGCTCAATAGTTCCGATGAGGATCTCATTGGCAAGACCGCATTATTGGTTGACGACGACGCCCGCAACATTTTCGCGCTGAGCAGTGTCCTGGAGCGGCGCGGCATGAAGGTGCTGACCGCCACGACGGGCAGTGAGGCCGTCACGCTCGTCGAATCGAGCCCCGAGATCGCAATCGTCCTGATGGATATCATGATGCCGCATATGGACGGGTATCAGACGATAGGTGTCATTCGCCAAAACCCGTCATTTCGCCGCCTTCCGATCATCGCCCTTACTGCCAAAGCGATGAAGGGGGATCGAGAGAAGTGCCTGGAGGCAGGCGCCTCCGACTATCTGGCCAAGCCGGTCAACACCGAGCAGCTGCTTCTTGCCATACGCATGTGGCTACACCGTTGATTGGCGCTCGATGATGGACCATGAAAAAGTAAACATCCTTCTGGTCGACGATCAACCGGCGAAGCTGCTCGCCTATGAGGTTATTCTGAAGGAACTTGGAGAAAATCTCGTTGCCGCCGCTTCCGGCCGGGAAGCGCTTGAATACCTGCTCAAGAATGACGTCGCGATTATTCTGCTCGACGTTTGCATGCCGGAACTGGACGGGTTCGAGCTCGCCGCCATGATCCGCGACCATCCCCGCTTCCAGAAAACGGCGATGATTTTCATTTCAGCCATTCAGGTCAGCGACATTGACCGGCTTCGTGGCTACGAAATGGGTGCGGTCGACTACGTTCCGGTGCCGGTTGTACCGGAGGTGTTACGCGCCAAAATAAGAGTCTTCGCGGACCTTTATCGCAAGACCAGGCAGCTCGAGCGGCTCAATGCCGAACTTGAACATCGCGTCCGGGCTCGAACATCGGAGCTGGAGCAATCGACGGCCAGGCTTGTCGAAAGCGAACAGCGCCGCAGCATGGCGATCGCAGCGGGAAAGATGGGATCCTGGGACTGGGACTGGAGCAATGGCGACTGGATGTGGGACGAAGGGCAATATCGGATCTTTGGAGTCGACCCGCAGCGTTTTGAAGTGACCGCAAAGAACGTTCAGGCCTTGCTTCATCCTGACGATACCGAGGCATTGGGCCGGGCAATAGCCCAGTTCGAAAAAGGCGCAAGATCGTACGAGGCGGAATTTCGAATCGTTCGGCCGGATGGCGAGGTGCGCTGGTGCGTTGGGACCGCGGCTGCGACGGTCGACAAGGGCGATCGCGTGGTCCGTGTCAGCGGCGTCACCGTCGATATTACCGAACGCAAACGTGCGGAAGAACGTCAAACTCTGCTGAGCCGGGAAGTCGACCACCGCGCGAAAAACGCGTTGGCGCTGGCGCAATCAATCGTTCGACTGACGCGGGCTCCAAATGTCGGCGCCTACATTCAGGCGGTCGAAGGCCGCATCACGGCGCTGGCACGGGTTCATACCATTCTCTCATTGTCGAGTTGGCAGGGCGCGGAAGTCGGAAGGCTGGTCGACGAGGAGCTCGCGCCATATTTCGAGGCCGGCCAGATCAAATTCCGCGGTTTGGAGGTTCAGTTGCAGCCTTCGACAGCGCAAACGCTGGCGCTCGCCTTGCACGAACTCGGCACCAATTCGGCGAAATATGGCGCCCTCTCCACGCTGTCCGGCCGCCTGTCCATTGGCTGGGAAATGCAGGGGGATTTCCTGCAGCTAACGTGGGAAGAGAGCGGCGGTCCCCTGGTTCATAAGCCGAAGTCGCGAGGATTCGGAACGCGAAGCGTGATCGCCAGCATTGAGTCACAACTTGGAGGGCAGGCCTTGTTCGATTGGCGCGCCGAAGGTCTCATTTGTCAACTTCTGGTTCCTGTGATGCGACAAATCGAGACATCCGAGCCGGATGACCGACGCGACGTCGCTGTCTCCAACACTGTATTCCGAATGGTGTCCGGATCCGCAGGATCTTGACCGGCTTTTTTTGCAATATCCTTGCCGGCGCGCTCAGAGCGGGATGACTTTTCTTCGAATCGTCATCCCGTTCTGTCTTTTTGTTTGAGCATGATCTTTTCGGAAAACCGGTCCCCACTTTTCCGGATCATGCTCTGGCAGCCGCCGGAGTTGATTCCGCCGCCACAAGCTGCCGCCGAAAACTTGAGTTGGGTCGGCGTCACGCGCGATAGGCGGTCTTGTCGGTGCCGCGGTAAAGCACGCGCACCTGCTCTTCCGATACCGCCTTGTGAAAGGCCAACGCCTCCGGCTCGAGGTCGCGCTTCGGCACATATTCGGGTTGAAAGTTGCCGTAGGTATCCTTGCCGCGCACCAGCGTTGCCCAATCTCTTTGGCCGACAGCCTGCTTCAGATGGGTCGGGATGTAGCGGATGGCGAGGCCAATGCGCCGGTCATCGGAACGGTTCGGCTCCGATCCGTGGAACAGCAGCACATGGTGAAGCGAGGCCTGGCCCGGCTTCAACTCAACGAACACCGCCTTCGACTCGTCGACATCGACTGCGATCTCCTGACCCCGGGTCAGCAGGTTGTTCTGGTCGAAGGTGTCTTCGTGCTGGACCTGGCTCTTGTGGGTCCCGGCAACGAACTTCATGCAGCCGGAAACCTTATTCGCCGGCGACATGGCGATCCAGGCGGTGGCAACATCGGACGAGCTAAGGCCCCAATAGGTTGCGTCCTGATGCCATGAAACAAAACCCGGATCGTGCGCTTCCTTGATGAAGAAGCTGGTGTTCCAGCACAGGATATTCGGCCCGAGCAGATCCTCCATGGCATCCAGGATTTTGGGGTGCCGCACCATCTCGTTGATCCAGGTGAACAGCACGTGGCTGCGGTGGCGCATCTCGCCCTTGATCGGGCCCCCGCTCCGGGCTTCATAATCCTCGAGCTTGCGGCGAAACTCGGCCACTTCGTTCGCGCTTAGCGCATCGATCGGAAAGTGGTAGCCGCGGTCGCGATAACCAGCGACGTCATCCTCGCTCAACAATTTTGGCATGGTTTCCTCCAATATTCTTGCTTTTCATTGCACGGCGCGAGGTAAGGCGCGAGCCACGTGTCGGATCAAGGGTGACCCCACCCTCCAGCGCTGTCAAGAACTGCCATCCGCCGGGGCGGGTTCGCATTTCCGCATGGTTCAGGACGCAGGTTTGATCAGGAATTCGCCGATGGCGCCGCTGACGTCCTGCCAGCCGATCGCGGTCAAGACCAGGATGACGTTGTCGGCCGCGGGTGCGCGCGCCCCGTTCGTTACATAGCTGATCCCGAAATCGCGAAATCGAAGTTTGAAATTTCCGCCGGCGTCTTCGAACTGAGATCGCGCATATTGCGACGCGGCAGCTAGCCGCACGCGAACTCAAAACAGTTTGCACGTTCAAGCGGTGTGTTGTCGGCGCGTCCCTGGTCGCTTCTTGTCCTCGCCAGCACCGGTCTGTTGTGCCAGACTTATTTCGCAAAAAAAGGCCGCGATCAAAAGAAGCCGGCAAAACGGGGAAGGAAACACCATGGACCTTGGGACAGGCATTGCGCTGCTCGTTGCATTTCTGGCGGTGGTCGTGTTGATCATCCGTGGGCAAAGTCCGATCATCATGCTGTTGTTGCTTGCCGTGATTTGGGCTGTCATCGCCGGCATCGGCATCGACGATATCCAGAAAAAGATCATCCAGGCTGGCGGCGTTCAATTTGCGAGCGCGGTGATCATCATCGTGTTCGGCGCCTGGTTCGCTCAAGTGCTCATTCAAACAGGGATCGCGGAGAGCGTGATCCGTTCGGCGGTGGAACTGGCAGGCGACCGGCCGCTGGTGACCGCGATGACCATTACGCTGGTTACAGCGCTGTTGTTCTCGTCGATGTACGGCGTCGGAGCCGCGATCGCGATCGGCGTCATCGCGTTGCCGATCATGATGGGCCAGGGCATCCCGCCGCACGTCGCCGCACCGGCGTTCACCATGGGTATCGGGGCCGGCACGTTCGTCAACCTTGTTCAGTTCGGCACGTTTCAGAAGCTGTTTCCCGGCATCAAATATGAGGCGCCCCATCTGACATATTGGGCGGTCGGGATGTGCGTCTACATCCTGGCGGCGTGGCTGCTGGCGGCCTTCTATCTGCGCAGCGGCGGCGTACGCCGAATGGCTGCCGTCGACGTTGCCGACGCAGAAGACGCCCCGGTCCGCAAGCGGACGCCCTATTACACCTACATCGTGCCGATCTTTCCGGTCCTCATGATCATGATCCTGAAATGGGAGATCATTCCAACCTTCATCCTCTCGATCGTGCTCGCGCTTGTGCTGACGGCGCGCGACCGCACGTTCCAGGGTCATATCAATCTGTTCAACAAGACCTTCTTCGACGCGTTTCCGGATATCGCGACCATCGCCGCGCTGTGGACGATCTGCGGGATGATCATCGTTGCCGGGCAGACGCCTGAAGTCGCCGGCGCCTTGAAGCCGATCTTCGCGCCGATCCTGCCGCACACGCCGCTGCAGGCCGCGGTGTTCTTCGGACTGATCGGCGGCGTCGCGAGCATCTACCGGGGGCCGATGGTGGTGATCGGGACCGGCGCGGCATTGCTTGCCATCATTCTTGCCAACAAGGACATCCCGATTCCGTATCTCTACTCGATCTGGCTGGCGCCGACGGTGCTGCAAGGGAGCATGGACCCGACCAATTCGTGGACATTGTGGACCATCGGGTACACCAAGGTCAGCCATGGGCAATTCCTCAAAACGGCCCTGCCCTTCGGTTGCATGATGGTCGCGGTCAATTCGCTGATCTGCTACCTGATGCTGGGCTCGCTCAACTAAGGACGAGACGTTGACCCAGACCTCACTGCCGGCCCGCGCCTACCGCATCGGCATCGATGTCGGCGGGACCTTTACCAAGGCCGTGCTCATCGACAACGCGACCCACGAGGTGGTGGGCCGTTTTTCGGTGCTGACCACGCACGCCGATCCGCGCGGGGTCGCAAAAGGCGTGGTCGAGGTTTTTCGCAACGTTCTTGAGCAGTCGGGCGTGGATCCCAAGCAGGTCATTTTTCTCGCCCATTCGACCACGCAGGCGACCAATGCATTGCTCGAAGGCGACGTGGCAAGCGTCGGCGTGATCGGCATGGCGACCCGCATGGAATCGCTGCTTGCCAAGGGTCAGAGCGCGATGAAGCCGATCGAGCTCGCGCCCGGACGCCACTTGAAGCCGGTCAACCGGTTTATCACCAAGGAAGCGCTGACCGACGAGACCGCGCGCAAGGCGATCGAAGAGCTCAAAGCCGAGGGCGCCAAAGTCATCGTCGCGAGTTCAGCCTTCGGCGTCGACGACAGCGACGCCGAGGAAACAATACGCCGGCTCGTGGTGGACGCCGGGCTAGCCGCCACCTGCGGTCACGAGATCACCAAGCTGTATGGCCTGACCACCAGGACCCGCACCGCGGTGATCAACGCCAGTATCCTGCCGAAAATGATCGATACCGCCAACATGACCGAGGCCAGCGTCCGCGAAGCCGGGATCCAGGCGCCCCTGATGATCATGCGTGGCGACGGCGGCGTGATGGACATCCGCGAGATGCGCCGTCGCCCGGCGATGACGATGCTCTCGGGTCCCGCCGCAAGCGTCGCAGGCGCGCTGATGCATTTACGGGTGTCCGACGGCATTTACTTTGAAGTCGGCGGCACCAGCACCAATATCGGGGTGATCCGGAATGGACGTCCCACGGTCAAATATGCGCGGGTCGGCGGCCACGAGACCTACGTCAGTTCGCTCGACGTGCGCGTGATCGGTATCGCCGGCGGCAGCATGGTCCGGGTCAGAGATCACAGGCTTGTCGACGTCGGTCCGCGCAGCGCCCATATCGCCGGACTGCCCTATGCCGCCTTCGCCAACCCTGAAGATATCGTCGAGCCCCGGATCGAACTGTTCCAGCCGAAGCCCGATGACCCCGGCGACTACGTTGCGATACGCGTCGCCAACGGCACCCGTTATGCCATCACCAACACCTGCGCCGCCAATGTCCTGGGCTACGCCAAGCCGGGGCTACATGCCTACGGCAACCCTGAGGCCGCGCAGCGCGCCATGGCGGCGCTGGCTGATTGGATCGGCAAGTCCATCGAGGACACCGCACGGGCCATTCTTGATATCGCCACCGACAAGGTCATCCCGGTGGTCGACGATCTCATCAGGGAATACAAGCTCGATCGCGATCAAGCCGTGCTCGTCGGCGAAGGTGGCGGAGCCGCCGCGCTGATTCCCCATGCTTCAAGCCGCACCGGCCTTCACCATGTGATTTCAAAGGACGCGGAGGTGATTTCCTCGATCGGCGTCGCGCTCGCCCTGGTGCGCGACGTGGTGGAGCGCGTGATCCCCAACCCGACACCCGAGGATCTGAAGCGAATCCGCCGCGAGGCATTCGAGGCCGTGGTCAAGCTTGGGGCCGCGCCCGAGAATGTCGAGGTAACGATCGAGGTCGATCAACATACTCACCGCGTTCGCGCAACCGCGATGGGTGCGTCCGAGATGCGCGCCCGCCAGCGCAGCGACGAGATCGGCGAGGTCGAGGCGCGCGAAATAGCAGCCAAGGCGATGGGCGTCGGTTTGGAGCGCGTGACGCTCGCCGCCACCACGCCACGGATGCGCGTATTCCAGGGCGAGGTGGAGGAGCGGTCGTGGCGGATATTCACCAAACGCCGCAGCCCGGTTCGGGCGGTCGATCTTGACGGGGTCATCCGCGTGCAGCGCAGCCATAGTGTGGTACGCTCGGCTTCCGCGCGTACCGGCTTCGCCGACGTCCGCCGGCTGTGGGAAGACACCACGATCTACAACGGTGACAGCGTCATCACGCCGGATATGTTCGTGATCATCGGCAGCCAGATTATCGATCTGTCCGGCGTCAACTCGATCGACCAGGCGCTGGCCATTACCCGCAGCGAGTTCGACGGGCTCACCGCAAGCGAACCGGTGGCGCTGATCAGCATTCCGCCGACGCGCGGGCTGTAACGTGGTGTCGGCGGCGACACACCCGTCCTGGCTGGCCGACGTCATGGCGGTGTCACCCGAAACGCTCGGGCTTGTGATGCTGGAAGCCGACGTTCACGCCCGGCGGCTCGATTGCGCCACGCAACTCACAGCGGTTCGCGACGCGCTCGCGGACGGAGCCGCGACAGCGGAAGCCCTGCGGGCGCGTTTCCCCGATCTCACGCCGAATGAAATCGCCGACCGGCTTAACGTGCCGGTGGCAGAGACCGATGACGATCCGCTGGTCGGCTCGCTCTGGCGGTTTGCCGAATACCAGGAGCGGCCGGCCCGCATCCTGCTTTACAGCCGCGGGCTCGCGCCGCTCGATGGCGTGATCGCAGGTCGCCTGGCCGCGCGGTTGCTGGGGCCGGCAACGCCTCGAGAGGTTTTCATAGCCCACGAGCTGTTCCATCACATTGAGGCGACCCGAAGCGACACGCCGATCGCACGGCGCTACCAGCCGACCTTGTTTCGCATTGGCGGCTGGCATTGGCGGACCGGCATTACGGCGCTCGCCGAGATCGCGGCCGGTGCATTTGCGCAGTCGCTGCTCGATCTGCCCTGTCATCCCAAGGTGCTGGATCTCCTCGCGCTCGAGGCCGTCGCCCCGAACGCTACGGCCACCCGGATCGCTGCCCGTATTGCCGCGACAGAGCAGATCAACGCCAGCCGTGGCCGCAAACTTTTGCCTTGATGCCACCGGCCCGCGGCGCCATCGAGCTTTCGCATCGTCAGCTTTGCCGGTACAACCGAGCGATGGCGAAATGCACTAGATCTATCAACCGGGCACATCGCAGCCGGATTCCGGGATGAAAGCGCGGGCGAGCAATCTCATGATCGGATCCATGACGCTCGCGGTCATCGCCGCGGCGTTTGTCGGCTTGCTTGGATACCGGAAAATCCATGGCATCGCGCAGCAAGCTCCGCTTCGCATCGTTTTCGAAGGCTCCGCCAGCGGTCTGCGCAAGGGCGGCAACGTGAACTTCGATGGCGTTCAGGTTGGAGAAATAAAATCCCTCAAGCTCGACAACCCGCGCAAGGTTGTCGCCCTCACCATGGTGGACAACAGCGCACCGATCCGCAAGGACACGGTCGTGGGCCTGGAATTCCAGGGGCTCACGGGCGTGGCGGCGATATCGCTGACCGGCGGCGCGGCGGCAGCACTTCCGGTACCGCTGGATGTGGACGGCATTCCGACCCTGACCGCCGACCTCAGCGAGATCGAATCGATTCGCGACACACTGCACAACGTCGACCGGATCCTCTTCGACAACCGGGCAATGCTGAGAGATGCGCTGCTTTCCTTCGAGACCTATACGGCGTCCTTGGCAAGCAGGGGCGGCGCGATCGATAGCATCATGGGCAAGGCCGACGGTGCGTTCGAGAACTTCGACAGCGCCATGACAAAGATCGATAGCATCGTGCCGGGCCTGGCGCACGGAAGCGCCGAGGAACTGTATGATAAAGTGCGGAGCATTCGCGAACTGGCCGACAGCTTCAATAAGCGTTCGGGGGCCTTCATGGAGGAGGGCCGCCGCTCCCTGCTCGACATCAGCCAGTCAGCTATCAAAGTGACTCGCAAACTCGACCCGCAAGCCGTCAGCGGAGATAACCCGCCGGCCCCAAGACCCCCGCGGCAAAGCGGCAGTAAGCGTCCGCGCTAGATTCTTGATTTGACGCGTTTTCTTGACGCGAACCGGTCTCCACTTCGCTTGAAAACGCTCTACAGCGCCGAACCCCACTGGCGGGCGGTCTGCACGATCCAGTCCCGGTAGAGCGTCAGCGGCGTGACGCCGGTCAGACCGCCGCAGCCCGCGGTGCCGTTTGCTCCGGTCGACCAGCTGATGACGCCGACGATGACGGGACCGTCCTGCCGATCCTCGAATACGGGGCCACCGGAATCCCCGGTACACGCGCCAAGCCCGTCGCGAGCACCCTGTCCGGCCGGGTCGACGAGGCGAATCTGCAAGCTGCCTGGCCGGCCGGCTGCGACCAGGCCGGCGACGCGGATGGTGCCTCCGCTGCTGCCCTCACCGCGGATCGTCACGCCGATGCCGGCTATGGTGAACCGGCTGCCGACCACAATCGGAACCAGCGGCACGCCGAGCGTCGCCGGATTTTTTCCCTTTGGCGCGACTTCGAGCTGCAGCAGCGCCACGTCGGCAGTGGCGCGATGCGCCGTCATCGCCTGCATATTGAATCCCGGGTGAATCGCGACGCTTTTCACATCTTGCAGCTGAGGCTGCCGGTCCACTCCGTATTCGACGATCTTGTAGGCCGCACCTGGCTGCACGCAATGCGCTGCCGTCAACACCAGTCTCGGTGCAATCAAGGCGCCGGTACAGAAATTACCGCGCGAGCCGACAATGGTGACGATGGAGCGGCCGACACCCTCGGCGGACGGCGCACCACCGCCGACGATAGCGTGGGCGGGCGCGGAGACCAGCAACGCCAGACCCGCAATCACCTGGAGCATGATTTTCATTTCGACAGGAATAGCCCGCGCGGCACGCATCGCCAAGGGGCGAATCGAGTGGCGATCGAGCGGCGATCGAGGCTGGTCCCCGCGAAGGCGCCGTGTTAGCCGTTTTCCCAATCGGCGTTCACACGGCAGGGAATGATGCTCAAAGCAGCGATCTGGGATTTTGGCGGCGTGCTCACCACTTCACCCTTCGAGGCGTTCGCGCGCTTTGAGATCGAACGCGGGTTACCCGCCGATATTATCAGGCGCACCAATGCGAGCAATCATTGGGAAAATGCCTGGGCGAAATTCGAGCGCGCCGAAGTGGACCTGGAAACCTTCGATCAACTGTTCGCGGCCGAATCGCTCGCGCTCGGCGCGGAGGTTCGAGGCAAGGACGTCTTGCCGCTGCTGTCGGGAGATCTGCGGCCCGAGATGGTCGAGGCACTGAGGCGGATTGGGACAGAGCTCAAGACCGGGTGCATCACCAATAACCTTCCCGCCAACGCCATCGGAAGCCTGGGCGGCCGATCGCTCTACATCGCGGAGGTGATGGCGCTGTTCGATCATGTCATCGAGTCGGCCAAAATCGGCCTCCGCAAGCCTGACCCCCGCATCTACCAGATGATGGTCGAGAAATTAGGCGTCGATCCCAAAGCTTGCGTTTACCTCGACGATCTCGGGGTCAATCTGAAACCGGCGCGCGAAATGGGCATGACCACCATCAAGGTGCTCAATGCGGCGCAAGCCATCGCCGAGCTTGAAACGGCGACGGGGCTGGCGCTCCGCTAATCGCGGGGGTCGTTTTTCTCAGGCCAGCGACAGCGCTTGGAACACAGGGATCGTCGTCGGCAACGAGCATCTTCGGAGCCACCTTGTTCGTTTTTAATTTATCCATCACGCAACGCGAGCGTCCCTTGCATTAAGGTCGCGATAAGGGTCGTTTGCGTAGGACTACGCAAGATGGTCGAGGCGCCCGGCGTCGGCCCTAAAGCTTGCGTTTACCTCGATGATCTCGGGGTCAATCCGAAACCGGCGCGCGGAATGGGCTTGACCGCCATCAAGGTGCTCAATGCGGCGCAAGCCATCGCCGAGATTGAAATGGCGAAGGCGCTGGCGTTCCGACCATTGCTGGCGAAAAATGCGGTTTCCGAGTGGGAATTGCGCACTCGGCAGCCACAAGCGTGGCAGGCGTTTCGAAAGGTCCGTTTTGCGAGGGTTAACAGCATCAATATGCGACCAGCTCGATTCTCATTTTAGCGAATTTTTAGCGAATATACTTTTTCGCCTCCTTTACCGAAAAGTTCTCTTTGCCGGGGTACGATCGAACCGCGCGGATAGTGTTGTGCGCATTTGCTGCGATTTGAGGCCTGCCAAAATGAACCACGCAAAATCGTTTCTGCGAGATCTTGACGACGCAGTTTCGCGAGGAACAGCCGATAGCCGAACGCGGGCGCTGTGGCATGCGACCGATCTATTGATCGCCGGCCGGTATAGCGACGACGAGATATGGACGTTTGGCGAGGTAATCGGACTGTTGGCGGATGCGATTGAAGTCGCGGCCCGCGCCCAGCTTGCAAGGCGGTTGGCCCGTTTCGACAATGCCCCGGCCAATATCATCCATAAACTTGCCTTTGACGATTCGATCGATGTCGCCGGCCCCGTACTCCAGGAGTCCGAGCGGCTCGAGGCTTATGCTCTGGTTGCCAACGCCTGCACCAAGAGCCAAACGCATCTGCTCGCGATCTCGAAACGAAAGTCCATCGAGGAGACGGTCACCGACGTGCT
>WNGH01015728.1_pt1 | contig 13597 bp, 15 predicted proteins | sample 5400631 | NCBI WGS metagenome assembly WNGH01 (sample SAMN13153373, study PRJNA577476) | soil metagenome | isolation source: 115 cm soil or saprolite under Garry oak tree replicate 1 | place: USA:California | collected 2016-06-15
AACTGCCACGGCGCAAACGTGTCTTCGGCGGCGGACAGGCTGATGTCGACTTCGCCGCCATAAACAAAATTTCCGTTCTGCCAGTTGAAGCCGGCTTCTAGGCCGCCGGCGACGCCGCTCGGATGGGTTGGATTGTTGTCGACGCTACCCCACTCATAACCGAGCGTGGCGCCGACATAGGGCCCAGCCCAGTTGAATGTAAGGAAGCGTTGCGGCGCGCGGTAATAGTTCGGCGCCAGATCGGCGGCATCAGCCGATCCCTGCAACGCAATCGCCGAGCCGGCGGTCAGCAAGACTGCGCCAAACAGCGCGCTCGCAGATCTTGGCACAGCATGGCCTCCGAACGGTTTCAGGCGGGACGGAGCGGGATCGGAAACAAGCGCTGCGCTTTTGGGCATGCGCGCGTCGGCAGCGTCGGATCCCGATGGATAAAATTTATTGCTAGCTTTAAGTTAAGCAGTGTTGAATCAGTGAGGAGTTCCGAGGCGATATCGTTAATGGAGTCTTATATGTGATGGTAGGCCAGCGGGCTGCCGCTCCGCCAGGGGTGGGTAGCCGCAGCGGTCGTGAGGCGCGCGGTTCGCGCCTGACATTTGCAGGTGGCCTTTCGCAGATGGCCTTCGCTGACGATAAACCTACATGCACGAGCATGAGTAGTACTGCCAAACCAGACATCCCCAAGCCAGAGATTGCCCCGGAAGCGGAAGTCGCCGAGGAAGACGACGAGCAATCGCTGCCGCAGCCCGAAGACGAACCGGCAAAGCTTCGCTTTGATGAAGAAGAAGGCTCGCTCACGGCGGGCCGCGCCACGATCGTCCATTACGCCAAGCTCGCGCCGTCGCGGCCGGGCGTCTATCGGATGATCGACGGCCGCGGCGACGTGCTCTATGTCGGCAAAGCGAAGAATGTCAAAAAGCGTGTTCAGGCTTATGCCCGTCCGGCTGGGCTCGACACCCGCATCGAGCGGATGATCGCGGTGACGCGCCGCCTCGAATTCGTCGTCACCCGCACCGAGACCGAAGCGCTGTTGCTTGAAGCTAATCTGATCAAGCGACTGCGGCCACGCTTCAATGTGGTGCTGCGCGACGACAAATCGTTCCCCTACATCCTAATCACGTCCGACCATTGCGCGCCGCAAATCCTCAAGCATCGCGGCGCGCGCACGCGGCCCGGCCATTATTACGGTCCGTTCGCATCGGTCTGGGCAGTGAACCGCACCGTCAACGCGCTGCAGCGCGCATTTTTATTGCGCTCGTGCAGCGATCCGTTCTTCGAGAGCCGGACGCGGCCATGCCTGCTCTATCAGATCAAGCGCTGTTCGGCCCCGTGCACGAAGGAGATCGAGTTTCAAGATTATTCAGCGCTGGTGCGCGAGGCCGACGATTTCCTATCGGGACGCAGCAAAAAGGTGAAAGGCCAGCTCGCGGATGAAATGGAAAAAGCATCGGCCGGGCTTGATTTCGAACGCGCCGCGATCTATCGCGACCGCCTGGCCGCGCTCTCCGCGATTCAATCGCATCAGGGCGTCAATCCTCGAGGCGTTGAGGAAGCCGACGTTTTTGCGGTCCATCAACAAGGCGGATTCTCCTGCGTGGAGGTGTTCTTCTTTCGCACCGGTCAGAACTGGGGCAATCACCGCGGCTGATCCTGATTTCGCATGAGATCGTCGATCGCGCGCTCCTCGCTGAGGCGCTGTGCACGAAGGTCGGCCGCAAGATCGAGATCGCGGTGCCGTCGCGCGGTGAAAAGAAGGACCTGGTTGAGCACGCGCTTGCCAACACCCGTGAAGCGCTCGGCCGCAAGCTTGCGGAGACATCCTCGCAGGAAAAATTGCTGCGGCAACTCACCGACACCTTTGGCCTGCCGCGGGTGCCGCGCCGCATCGAGGTCTATGACAATAGCCACATCCAAGGCTCGAATGCGGTGGGCGCTATGATCGTCGCCGGACCGGAAGGATTTCGCAAAAGTCAGTACCGCAAATTCAACATCCGTTCCGCCGACCTGACCCCCGGCGACGACTTTGCCATGATGCGCGAAGTGCTGACGCGCCGGTTCAAGCGGCTCCTGGCCGAGGCACCGCAGCAAGAACGACACCACGCTGATCTTGTTGCCTCCCCCCCTGTGGGGGGGGCCGATCCGGCGCAGCCGGATCGAGGGGGTCGGTCGAAGGTACCAGCCACCCCCCTCTCTATCCCTCCATCACAAGGGGGAAGGGAAGAGAACGCGGTTCTCGATGCGCAAGACGAATCGCCTTGGCCCGACCTCGTTCTGATCGATGGCGGGCAGGGCCAGCTCACGGCGGCACGCGAAGTTTTGACCACTCTCGGTCTTACGATTCCGATCGCTGCCATCGCCAAAGGGCCGGAGCGCGATGCCGGGCGGGAAACGTTCTTTGTTCCGGGGCGCGACTCGTTCAAGCTGCCGCCGCGCGATCCAGTGCTTTATTTCGTTGAACGCCTGCGCGACGAGGCGCACCGCTTTGCCATCGGTTCGCACCGCGCGCGCCGTAAGCGCGACCTGCGCGAGGCCGGCCTGCAGGAGATTGCCGGCATCGGACCGACCCGCAAGCGCGCGCTGCTTCTGCATTTCGGTACGCTTAAGGCGATCGAGCGGGCCTCATTGACGGACCTCATGGAGGTCGAGGGTATCAGCGCCGAAACCGCGCGGCGCATCTACGCCTTTTTTCATGATGGGGCGACTGCAACGTGATCCACGCGAAATCATCCCCATATACGCACAAGTGACGCATTCGGCCCTGTTGGCCGGGCCGCCCCGGCGCTATGGTGGGGCCATGAATTCGGCCATGGATTCGACCACAACCAACACGCCAACCCACACTCCGGGACACGCGGCCGGACATGCGCCGGTGCGGTCGCGCGCCAATCCGATGGCGTTGCCCAACATCCTGACCTATGGCCGCATCGCTGCGGTGCCGTTCGTGGTCGGCTGCCTGTTCTGGCAGAACATCCTCGGTGGCGAATTGTGGCTGCGCTGGCTTGCGCTCGTCGTCTTTATCGTGGCCGGTGTTTCCGATTTTCTCGACGGCTATTTTGCCCGCATCTGGGGTCAGCAATCTTCGCTTGGCCGCATGCTCGACCCGATCGCTGATAAGCTTCTGGTAGCATCCTGTCTCTTGATCCTCGGCGCCGAAAAGACCATTCACGGCTGGTCGCTGCTTGCCGCGATCGTCATTCTCTGCCGTGAAATCCTGGTTTCGGGACTGCGCGAATATCTCGCGGAATTGCGGGTCAGCGTTCCGGTGACCCGGCTTGCCAAATGGAAAACGACGCTGCAACTCGTTGCTGTCGGTTTCCTGATCTGCGGCGAAGCAGGCGATGCTATCGTGCCGGTAGTGACCGAGACCGGCATCGCGCTGCTGTGGCTCTCGGCGTTGCTGACGCTCTATACCGGGTGGGATTATCTGCAGGCGGGATTGCATCACCTGACCCAGGAGGATGCGTGAAGGAGGATGCGTGAAGGTTCGTTATTTTGCCTGGGTGCGTGAGCGCGTCGGTAAAGCGGAAGAAGACATCGATCCGCCTGCCGATATCGCTACAGTGAGCGACCTTGTGGCATGGCTCTCTCGGCAAGGCGAGGGTTATGCCTATGCATTCGAAAATCCCACCGTGGTCCGCAGCGCGATCGACAAGCGCCATGTGCGCGCCGATGCGCGGATCAACGGCGCGAAGGAAATCGCTTTTTTCCCGCCGATGACCGGCGGGTGAGGCGATCCGCTTGCATGTCCGAAGCGACTGAAATGACCGCCATCATCCGTTTGCAGCGCGAACCGTTCGACGCTGCCGGCGAAGTCGCGGCGCTGACGCGCGGGCGCGCCGATATCGGCGCTATTGTCACGTTTACCGGGATCTGCCGGGCGGACGAAAGCGGCGAACCGATCGCCGCGCTTAATCTCGAACATTATCCAGGAATGGCCGAGACCGAGATCGGCCGGCATGTCGAGGCGGCGCGAGCGCGCTGGCCGCTCCTCGGCGTCACCGTCATCCACCGCTACGGCCGCGTCGTGCCGGGCGAGGAGATCGTGCTAGTGGTCACGGCGTCGAGCCATCGCCAAGCGGCGTTCGCGGCCGCGGAATTTCTCATGGATTATTTGAAAACCCGCGCGCCGTTCTGGAAGCAAGTGGAAAAGGCGGGTGGCAAGGAAGCACGCGCAAAGACCTGGGTCGAGGCCAAGTCGAGCGACGATTCCGCCGCCGAACGCTGGAAGCCGGCGCCAATAAAGCGCGAAATCGCGAACTAGAGCACGATCTTTTCCGACCTGCCTTCGCCCGCCGAAGCATCGAACGAGACGACAACCGGTGCCGGTGCTTCGCGCAGGCGGGAAACCGGTTTTCAAGTCCGAGGGCAAGCTTTTCGCGATCGATCTTTGATCGGCGATTATTCCGCTGCAACCCGCGACGGCGAAGCGGTGCCAAGTTTGGGATCGAGTTTACAAGCCTCCTCCCAGCTCAGCACGTTGAGCGATTTGACGAACTTGCCGACGCCGTCGACTTCGGCGCAGAACAAGCCGAGCTCGATGATCTCTTCGTCGGAAAAATGTTTGGCGAGCTCGGCATAAACTTCATCCTTGTCGATGGCGTGTTCGCCCTGCTTGAAAAGGTCGGCGTAATGCAGCGCGGCTTTCTCGCGCGCGCTGAACTTTTGGCTTTCCGTATAATCGAACAAATCGTTGATCATGCTTTCGGTCAGTCCTTCAGCCTTGGCAACATTGGAGCGAACGGTCGAGCAATATCCGCATTGGTGCGCGACGGAAATTTTGATGCGGCACATTTCCTTTAGTTTGTGCGGCAGGACGCCCTGATAAAGCAGCTTGTTCCAATATTCGACCCAGGCGATGCCGAGCTTACTGCGTGTCATCAGGCTGACGACGCGCGGGTCGGGTGCGCCCGTCCGCTTGGCGGATTCGATCAGTTCATGCGTATAGGGGCTCTTTTCGCTTTCATCGACGTAGCGCAACCTCGGCATTGTTTCCTCCCAGTTTTGATCCGCACTCAATCCAGAAAGACAGCGCGTCGTACTGAATTTGGGCAGGCCACCTCAATTGCGTGCAGCGCGGTCAAGCTGCCAGGCGTGCGCGATTGTGCGATTGGCCAAAATCGACCGGCGTACCTTTCGGAATGATTCCGGTCGGATTGACTCGTTTGATCGACCAGTAATTGATGACGTAGTAGCGCGGCTTTACCGTCGCCGCGACGCCGGGAACTTGATAAAGCTCGCGCATATAATTCAGAAGATTGGGATAATCGGCGATACGCTGCTTGTTGCATTTGAACAGGGAAAAGTAGGCGACATCGAATCGCACTAGCGTCGGGAACAGGCGCCAATCCGCTTCGGTAATTTGCCGGCCGACCAGATAGCGTTGCCGGCCGAGCCGCGCTTCAAGCTCGTCGAGTGTTGCGAATAACGCGTAGTAGGCCGTCTCATAGGCCTCCTGGGTGCGGGCGAAGCCGCAGCGATAGACGCCATTATTGAGGTTGGCATAGACGACCTCGTTAATGCGGTCGATTTCGCCGCGCAACGGCGGTGGATAAAAATCGACATTGTCGCCGGCGATGCCGTTGAATTCGCTGTTGAGCATCCGGATGATCTCGGACGACTCGTTGTTGATCACGCGCTTGGTTTTGCGGTCCCATAATGTCGGCACTGTCACCTTGCCGGTGTAGCGCGGGTCACTCGCGGTATAGGCTTGGTGCAGATAACGAAAGTCGTTGACCGTGTCCGGCGTGCAGTCCGGGAAGGCGGGGTTGTTCTCGAACGTCCAGCCGCGCTCCTTAAGGCCGGGGATTGCATAGGCGACCGTGATCGCGCCTTCGAGCTTTTTGAGCGCGCGGTAGATCAATGTGCGATGGGCCCAAGGACAACCGTGCGCGACATAAAGGTGATAGCGACCGGCTTCGGCCTTGAAGCCGGACGAGCCGTCTGCGGTAATGCGCTCGCGGAATCGGCTATCAGCACGGCGGAATTCACCGCTCCGGCCGACTTCCGCAGGCAGCTCTTCGTCGCGCCATACGCCGTCGATCAGAACGCCCATTTTTAACTCCTTCTCCGCCGGTTCGCGGGATGCGCGGAGTCCTGGAGCACTGGACAATTTTGTATCGAGCGATACATTATGTCAATTGCGAGTCCGGCGCCCTATAGGGACGCCCTATTTTGCGCCGGGAAGATTGGAACTGAAATGGCGAGACCGCTCGAGTTCGACGAGACGGCTGCGCTTGAAGCGGCGATTGGCTGCTTCTGGCGCCGTGGCTACGAGGCGACTTCCGTGCGGGACCTGGCCGCCAGCATGGGCGTTTCGGCGCCAAGCCTCTATAACACCTACGGCGATAAACATGCGCTATTCGTGCAGGCGCTCGAACATTACCTCGACCACACGACGCGGGCGCGGATCAAGCGGCTGGAAGACACGCTGCCGCCGAAACAGGCTGTGCGGAAATTCATTGAGGAAATTATCGACCGCTCGGTCGGCGATCGCGAGCGGCGCGGCTGCTTTCTGATTAACTCGGCGCTGGAAATCGCGCCCCATGACGCCAAGCTGAGCGCGCTTATTGCCGATCGGCTTGCCGAAATCGAGCGATTCTTCCACCGGTCCATCCGGCGCGCGCAGGCCGAAGGATCGGTGCCGCGCAATCGGTCGGCCAAAGACAGCGCACGGCTCTTGCTCGGCGTGTTGCTCGGCATTCGCGTGCTCGCGCGCGTGCGGCCCGAGCGCGCTTTGCTTGAAGGGGTTGCCCGGCCCGCGCTCGCGCAGTTGGATTAATTCACATACAGCCGATTGGAACTCGCAGCGCGCTGCGTTACTCGCGCGTTCGTGAACTAATGCGGCGATCCCCGAGCCGTTCGCCATTTGACATTATTTAGTGATTGTTACAAAACTCGGCTGTCGGCGATAAAATAAAAGTCCTGAGGGGGAACATGGCCGAAGCCATCAAATTGAGCGGTGCTCAAATCGCGCCAGATGCCTGGATCGAGGGCATCGAAAGCGCGGAGTTCAAGACACTCATTGACGCTAAGCAGCGCTCCATCGTTCCGATGATCGTCATCTACGTGGTTGGCTATATAGGGCTATCAGTCCTGGCCGGCTTTGCCCGTAACCTTCTCGGCACCAAGGTGGTGGGAGCGGTCAATCTCGGCTTCGTACTTATCGCCGGCAACTATGTGATGTCCTGGCTCCTTGCCATCGTCTACGCCCGCATATCCGTCAACCGACACGACCCTCTGGTCAAAGTGGTAATCGATAAAGCGCATGCCCGTGGGAGGGCCCGATGAATATCATTACCATCGCGATGTTCGCGGTTGTCCTGCTCGTAAGCCTCGGCATCACTGCGTGAGCGGCCCGGCGCACGCGCACCACGGTCGATTTCTATGCCGCCGGAAAGGGATTGACGGCAGCTCAGAACGGATTTGCCCTTGCGGGCGACTGGTGCTCGGCCGCAGCCTTCCTCGGTTTTACCGGGCTGACTGCGCTGTACGGCATGGATGGTGCGCTCTACGCCGTCGGGCCACTGGTTGCTTTTTGCACCGTTTTGTTCCTGATCGCCGAACCGCTGCGCAACACCGGCACCTACACGATCGGCGACGTCATTATGTATCGGATGCGCCAGCCACCGGCGCTCGCCGCCGCGATCGTAGGCACGATTGTCATCAACCTTGCCTATCTCATTCCGCAAATGGCCGGGGCCGGCGTTCTGATCAAGCTGCTATTTGGATTTCGCTACGATGTTTCCGTCATGTTGGTCGGTCTGGGGATGATCGTCTATGTCGCGGCCGGCGGCATGCTGGCAACGAGCTGGGTGCAAATCATCAAGGCCGTTCTAATGCTCGGCGCCGGCGCCGCCGTTCTGTTTCTCGCGCTGGCCGGAGTAGGGTTCGACCCGCTGGTCTTCTTTGCTTCGGCAGAAGCCAAGGCCGGGCCGACTTTCCTCTTGCCGGGCAACCTGCTGAAGAACCCATTCGACGAGGTTTCGCTGGGACTTGGCTACATGCTCGGGCTCGCCGGCCTGCCGCATGTGATGACCCGTTTCTACACGGTGCCGGACGTGACAACGGCGCGACGCTCAGTCATCTGGGTCATGTTTCTGGCCGGCGCCTTCTTCGCTTGCACAACGATCTTCGGTGTTGCGGCGGTCCATTATCTTGGGCCGGAGGCTTTGCGCGTGGGCAATCCGGGCGGCAACCTGACGCTGCCGCTGCTAGCGCAATATCTGGGCGGCGGCAGAGACACCGTCGGCGGCCAGCTTATGCTTGGTTTCGTCTCTGCCGTTGCAGTCGCGACCATTCTCGCCGTCGTTGCCGGGTTGACGCTTGCAACCTCGGGCGCGGTCGCCAACGATCTCTATGTCAATCTCTTCAGAAAGGGCCAAGTCGAGGAGCATCGGCAAGTTATGGTTGCCCGCATTACCGCGGTGCTGGTCGGCGTGGTCGCAACGCTGCTCGGAATCTTGGCCGAGGGCGTGAACGTAGCGGTCCTGGTCATCCTGGCCATCTGCATCGCCGCGAGCGCAAATTTCCCGGTCTTGGTGCTGTCGCTTTTCTGGCGGCGCTTTAATACCCGTGGTGTCATCGGCGGGATGGTGCTTGGCCTCATCTCTTCGGTGGGCCTGGCGCTGATCGGGCCGGGGCTTGCCGGACGCGATCCTGAGCATGAGAAGCGTTTTGGCGAGGTGACATTCCGAATCCAGACCGGCCTGAGATCGAATCACCCTTAGGCAGGAACGAATTCAACAACAGCGGTGGCGAGGCCAAATCGCTCGTTGCGCGCTTAATTGGCACTCACCGCATCAAGTAAGCGACAGGGAACTGCAAGCATGCCGATCAAAGGTCTGATCTTCGACGCCTATGGCACGCTCTATGACGTTCACTCGGTGCAAGCTAAGACTGAGGTGCTTTGCCCGGGAAAAGGCGATCTGATCACGCAAGTGTGGCGGCTGAAGCAGCTTGAATATACCTGGCTGCAAACGTCGCTCCAGGACTATCGCGATTTCACTTACCTCACGCAGGCGTCGCTCGAATTTGCGCTCCGCGCCGCCGGGATCGAGCCGAGCGAGAGGATTACCAGGCCGCTGCTCGAGAAATATCTCGATCTTGACCCTTATCCCGAGGCCAAAGAGGCGCTCGGCGCATTGCAGCGCTGCGGTGGCTTGAAGCTCGCTATCCTGTCAAACGGCAGCACGGCGATGCTGACGGCATTGGTCAAAAATTCCGGACTTGATGCTTTTCTCGACGCCACCATCAGTGTCGATGGCGCACGAAAGTTCAAGCCGCATCCGGACTGCTATGCCCTCGTGGAAAAGACGCTCGGGCTGAAAAATGACGAAGTGATATTCGTCTCGTCGAACAGCTTCGACGTCGCCGGCGCCAAGCATTTCGGCTTTAAGGTAGCGTGGATCAGACGCGCGGCCCTCAGTGCGCCGAGCGGGCCGATCGGGCCGGCGCAGATGTATCGCCTGCTGCGCGGCAATGCCGAGACGCTCGGCTACCGGCAGGATTACACGGTTGGCGCTTTGACCGATTTGATCGGGCTGTTGTGAAAAATAGCAGGCGCTGCTTTACGCCGCCGCGGCCTTGCCCTTCGGTTGAACTTCGGCGGTATAGTCGCTCATCAGCGCTTGCGTGATGCGGCTCGGCGTGAATTTCCAGTTGGCGATCTCGGCCACTGCCGTTACCTCGGCGGCCGTACCGGTAATGAAGCATTCCGAGAAGCTCGAAAGCTCTTCCGGCATGATGCGCCGTTCGACGACCTCGATGTTGCGCCGGTGCGCCAATTGTATGGCAGTGGCGCGAGTGATGCCGGCAAGGAAGCAGTCGGCGATCGGGGTGTGGATCTTGCCGTCTTTGATGAAGAAGATATTGGCGCCGGTACATTCAGCAACGCGGCCCTCCCAATCGAGCATCATTGCGTCGGCATAGCCGCGCTGTTCGGCGCGATGCTTGGAGATCGTGCAGATCATGTAAAGGCCAGCGGCCTTGGCGAGACACGGCGCGGTCTTCGGATCGGGCCGGCGGTACTCGGCAAGGTCGAGCCGGATTCCCTTCAGCCGCTGCTCCGGATCGAAATAGCTCGGCCATTCCCAGGTGGCGATGGCAAGATGAATCTTGTTATTCTGCGCCGAGACTCCTAGCGCCTCCGAGCCGCGCCACGCCACCGGACGCACATAAGCGTCTTTCTGATTATTCTTCTCGAGGACGAGTTGCTTGGCAGCATCGATCTCGGCAACCGAATAGGGAATTTCGAAATCCAAAACCCGCGCTGAATTTTTCAGGCGCTCGCTGTGCTCCGTGCCTTTGAAGATTTTGCCGCCATAGGCGCGTTCGCCCTCAAACACGCAGCTGGCGTAATGCAGGCCGTGCGTAAGCACGCTGATCTTGCATTCGGCGGTCGGGATCAGCTTGCCGTCGAACCAGATCAGGTCAGGACGTTGGTCGAAGGGCACTGCCATGGCATTGCCTCCCTCGCATTGTTATTCCCAATGCGCGCCGTAGTTTGGGCCGCGGTGGGGCTTTTGCACCGAAACCGTAGACCGGCTATGGTCTGCGCCGCTCCGTGAGAGGCGTCGTTGAGACGCATCAATTGGGTGGGGCTCGCACGGCTTTCGCGCGATGAGAGCGGCACGGCCAACGCGGCACTGTCCCGGAGCGGACCGGCTTCGAAAAGATATCGCGCTGGCAACTTAACAACCAAGCCAAAATATGTCAACATGGCTGACCTAATGACCAATATTAGCATCATGCGAAAGTCGCGCTCGGCCGCAGTGCCGGTCGAAACGGTATTGCCCGCGGACGAACTTCATTTCGACCTCATCGAACTTTTGTTCTTCGCCTACCGCGATTTTGTCAGCGATCCAGACGAAGTACTGGCGAAGCTCGGTTTCGGCCGGGCGCATCATCGCGTCTTGCATTTTGTCACCCGCAACCCCGGCATGAAGGTTGCCGAACTGTTAGACGTCTTGAAGATCACTAAACAATCGCTCGGCCGCGTGCTCAAGCTGTTGATTGACGAAGGCTACATCCTGCAAAAGGAGGGCGCCAACGATCGCCGTCAACGGCTGCTGTACGTAACGGCGGCCGGCGCGGCGCTGGCCGTCAAGCTTGCCGGCCTGCAGACTGCGCGCATTGCGCGCGTGCTGGCAGAACTGGGGCCCGACGCGCGCGAGGCGGCGCGCCGTTTTCTCGCCGGGATGATCGATGCCGAGGACCGCGAGCATGTCCTGCGCCTGATTGCACGTTCCGATTCGCTTGCTAACGGCTCGCGGGCGCGCAACGGCGCTCCATGACGCTCGCCGCCGACCCGTCGCAAAAAACGGCGCAAACGCCGGCGCCCAATCCCGCCGATGACGCGCCGCATCTTTTGGTCGTCGACGACGATCGACGCATTCGGGCGCTGTTGTCGCGCTTCCTGCGTGCCGAAGGCTATCGTGTTTCGACCGCCGAGACGGCGCAGGACGCCCGCGCCAAGCTCGAAGGGCTTAATTTCGACCTGCTCGTTCTCGATGTCATGATGCCGGGCGAGAGCGGCTTCGATTTCGCTCGCACACTTCGGGCCTCATCGACCGTACCGATCTTGATGCTGACCGCGCGCGACGAGAAGGAAAGCCGGATCATGGGGTTGGAAATTGGCGCTGACGATTATCTCGCCAAACCTTTCGAGCCCAGAGAATTGTCGCTGCGCGTCGCCAACATTCTCAAACGTGCGCGACCGCCGCGAGCTCAACCGGTGGAATCGGTGCGGTTCGGCCAGTTCGTATTCCATGTTGCGCGCGGCGAGCTGCGACGCGGCGACGAGGTGATCCGGCTGACCGACCGCGAGCGCGAGATGCTGCGAATATTGACGGCAAGCCCAGGCGAGACCGTGCCGCGCCAGGCGCTTGCCGGTAATGGCGGAGCGGTCAGCGAGCGCACCGTGGACGTGCAGGTCAATCGGCTTCGCCACAAGATCGAGCGCGATCCCGCCAATCCGCTGATCGTGCAAACCGTGCGCGGCGTCGGCTATCGTTTGGTGCCGGCGACTTAAGCGGCGCTAATAAGGTTGAGCGGCTACAACACTGAGCAGGCCAACATTGAACAGGCCAACATTGAACAGGCCATGACCAGTCTCGACGATGGCATCGGACGTTTGCGCAATGCCGCGGGACAATTGGCCGCCGCCGCCGGTGCTATGACGGGCGCGGCAAGTGCGCTCGCGGCGCCGATTACCGGACCCTGGGATCGGCTGAGCCGGGCCGTGAAATCGGTGATGCCGAAAGGACTCTATGCCCGTTCGCTGTTGATCATCATCGTGCCGATGGTCGTGCTGCAGTCGGTGGTCGCATTTCTGTTCATGGAGCGGCACTGGAATTTGGTAACGACTTATCTTTCGTCCGCGGTGACGCAGGAGATCGCCACTCTCATCGATGTTTATAAGACATTCCCGCAGGATGCCGATCACGCGCAGCTTCGGCGCATTGCACAGGATCGGCTCGGCCTCGTGGTGGATTTCCTGCCGGCAACGCAATTGCCGCCGCCCGGGCCGAAGCCGTTCTTCTCACAGCTCGATGGCGCGCTTTCCGACGATATCCGCAAGCAGATTGGTCTGCCGTTCTGGATCGATACCGTCGGGCGCTCGAACATCGTGGAGATCCGTGTCAAACTCGATGACGCGGTAATGCGTGTCTTCGCCAAGCGCGCGGATGTCTACGATCCGAATTCCTGGATCTTCCTTGTCTGGATGGTCGCCACTTCCCTGGTAGTGCTCGCCATCGCGATTGCCTTCCTACGCAACCAGATCCGGCCCATTGTGCGCTTGGCCGACGCCGCCGAGGCGTTCGGCAAGGGCCGCGAAGCGTCAAACTTCCGCCCGCGCGGCGCGCGCGAAGTCCGGCGTGCCGCCGCCGCATTTCTGGAAATGAAAAGCCGCATCGAACGCGCTATCGAGCAGCGCACCACGATGCTTGCCGGCGTCTCGCATGACCTGCGCACCATCCTCACTCGCTTTAAGCTTGAACTGGTGCTGCTCGGCGATAGCCCGGAAATCGACGCCATCAAGAAGGACATCGACGAGATGGCGGGCATGCTCGAAGCCTACCTGGCCTTTGCCCGTGGCGACATGGGCGAGCAACCGGCGCCGACCGACATCGCCGCTTTATTGGAAGAGCTCAAACTCGACAGCGAGCGGCACGGCCATCGAGCGAGCGTGAATTTCCACGGCCAACCCGAGGTCACGGTGCGGCCGGCGGCGTTCAAACGCTGTCTCGCCAATCTCGTCAGCAATGCCTCGCGTTTTGCCTCGACCGTGGCGATCACCGGCCACCGCGATCATCGCTGGCTTAACGTGACGGTGGACGACGATGGATCCGGCATCCCATCGCAATTGCGCGGAGACGTGTTCAAGCCGTTCTTGCGCCTTGACGACGCGCGCAACCAGGACCAAGGCGGCACCGGCCTAGGCTTGGCAATCGCCCGCGACATCGCGCGCTCCCACGGCGGCGAGATCACGCTCGGCGACAGTCCGCTCGGCGGCTTGCGGGCGACGGTGCGGGTGCCGGTGTAGGACCAAGCACGCGTGCCGCTGCCGCTCGATTGCGCGGCCGGCACCTTCTATAATTTC
>WNGH01004303.1_pt1 | contig 13596 bp, 9 predicted proteins | sample 5400631 | NCBI WGS metagenome assembly WNGH01 (sample SAMN13153373, study PRJNA577476) | soil metagenome | isolation source: 115 cm soil or saprolite under Garry oak tree replicate 1 | place: USA:California | collected 2016-06-15
TCTTGCCCGCGCCGTTGGGGCCGATCAGCGCGTGGATGCGTCCGCGCCTGACCTTGAGGCTGACGTCGCTGACGGCGACGAAGCCCTTGAACTCCTTCCTCAGGCCGCGCGTTTCGAGAATGATGTCTTCCGCCATGGACGCGGCGAGGGTCCTGTAGGGTCGTTCGGAGCGAGAAAGGGCGGACACATCGGGAGCGCGCCGGCATTATAACGACGCCGCACGCGCCGCGACGCTTGACGAAAGCAAGTCACGTCGCGGCGCCGGCCGTTCCTGTCAGCAGGCCGAGATCGCCGCCCGCCGCCGCGGTATTCACCGTAAAGACGCGTTCGGTCGCGAATCGCACCAGGTAATTCGGGCCGCCGGCCTTCGGTCCCGTGCCGGACAGCCCCTCGCCGCCGAACGGCTGCACGCCCACGACCGCGCCGATCATGTTGCGGTTGACGTAGAGATTGCCGACCGCCGAGCGCGCGCGAATGCGCTCGGCGCGCGAGTCCACGCGGGTGTGCACACCCATCGTAAGCCCGTATCCCGTGGCGTTGATGTCGTCGACTACCCGGTCGAGGTCTTCGAGCGGGAATCGCGCTATGTGGAGGATGGGGCCGAAGCGCTCACCGGGAACCTCGCGTATCGACCCGATTTCGAACGCCACTGGAGCGACATAGGTGCCGGCAGGGGGGACGGGGCCGGACTCCGCGATCAGCTTCGCCCGCGAGCGCAGATCGGAAATGTATTCCGCCAATTCCCTGCGCGCCTGCGCGTCGATCACCGGTCCGACGTCGGTCGCCGGATCGGCTGGATCGCCGATGCGCAGCGTGGCCATCGCGCCGCGCAGCATGTCGAGCACCGCGGGGGCGATTTCCTCCTGCAGGTAAAGGACGCGAAGCGAGCTGCAGCGCTGGCCGGCCGAGCGAAAGGCGCTCGCCACCACCGCGTCAACGACCTGCTCGGGCAGCGCGCTGGAGTCCACGATCATGGCGTTCAGGCCGCCGGTTTCTGCGATCAGCGGCGCAATCGGGCCCTCGCGCTCCGCGAGAACGCGTTGGATGGCGCGAGCGGTGACGGTCGAGCCGGTGAAGGCAATGCCCGCGATCCTCGGATCGGCAACAAGAGCTCGCCCGATCCCGCCGTCGCCGGGCAGAAGATGGAAGACGCCGGGCGGGATCCCCGCTTTCAAAATCAGCTCGGCGACGCGGTATGCGGTGAGCGCCGTCTGCTGCGCCGGCTTCGCAACCACCGTGTTGCCGGCGACCAGCGCGGCCGCGACCTGTCCGGTGAAAATCGCGACCGGAAAGTTCCAGGGGCTGATGCAGGCGAACACGCCGCGGCCATGCAGCGTCAGCACGTTGCTCTCGCCGACCGGGCCGGGCAGCGCCGTCGGGCTGCCGAGCCGCTCGCGCGCCTGCTGCGCGTAGTAGCGGCAGAAATCCACCGCTTCGCGCACGTCCGCCATGGCATCGGGCAAGGTTTTCCCCGCCTCCCAGACGCACAGGGCCATCAGGCCGGCCATGTCGGCTTCCAGCAGATCCGCCAGCCGCTCCAGGGCCGCGGCGCGTTCGGGCACGCTGACCGCGGACCAGGCGACCCGCGCCGCGTATGCGGAATCGACTGCGGACCGCGCCGTGTCCGGCGTCGCTTCGCTCACCTCGCCGATGGTCACGTCGGGCCGGGCGGGCGACACCGCCGGTCGCGCGGGACCCGGCCGGCGCTTGCCGTTCACGAGACATCCCGCGGTCCATGTGTGTCGCGCTTCGTTCACCGATTCCGCCCATGCGGCGAGCGTGGCGGAATCCCCGAGGTCATAGCCCTTTGCAATGCGTCGTTGCGGCATGTGCAGCTCCGTTGGTGAGGGAATATCGCGCGGGCGCGGGCCCGCGTCGAGAAATTCGAAACCGGTGCGCAGCAAATCGTCGGATCGTTTCGCGCGCGCCGCCTGGCGCACATAGGAAGTGGTCGCCGAGTTCTCGAGCAGCCGGCGCACCAGGTAGGCAAACAGCTCGCGCTTCTCGCCGACCGGTGCATACGTGCGCACCGGCACATCCGGATGCGTAGCTGCGAGCGCGCGGTACAGGGCTCCTCCCATTCCGTGGAGGCGCTGGCACTCGAACCGCGCAGGGGCGGGGGAGGCGGCGCCGGACCGATCGGCAAACGCGAGCACGCACGCGAGCGTCACCGGGTTGTGCGTGGCGAACTGCGGATGGACGCTGTCCAGTCCGGCCGAGAGACGCCGGGCGCAGGCGAGATAGGACAGGTCGGTGAGCCGCTTGTCGGTGAATACCGGATAGCGCGCAAGCCCCAGCTCTTGCGCCCGCTTGACCTCGGCGTCCCAATAGGCGCCCTTCACCAGCCGCACGGCGATCGGCATGCCGCCGCGCTTGCGGCGGCGACCCGCGATCTCCAGCAATGCGTCCACCGTTTCAAGAGCGCGCGGCTGATAGGCCTGCACCGCAAGGCCCAGCCCTCCCCAGCGGTCCAGCGCCGGATCGGCCGTCAACGCCTCGAACAGATCGAGCTGAAGCGACAACCTCTCCGATTCCTCCGCGTCGATCGTGAGTCCGATACCCGCTGCAGCGGCCCGGCCGGAGATTTGCTTCAGGCGATCGAGCAACTCGCCGCGGACCCGCGCGTAACTCGCTGCGTCGTAACGAGGGTGAATGGAGGACAGTTTCACGGAAACCTCGAGGCGTTCGCGCCAAATTCCTTGGCGCGCGCCGACCGCCCGCCCCATGGCGCGGATTGCGTCCATAGTCCGCCGAAAATTGCGATCGGCATCCGCAGCAGTGCGCGCGCCCTCCCCCAGCATGTCGAAGGAGAAGCGCGTTGCCGGCCGGGCGCGCGCATCGCGCTCGGCACGCCGCAGCGCCTCGGCGGTGGTCTCCGCGTAGACGAATTGCCGCCCGATTGCATTCAGTCCGAGACCGGCCATCGGCAGCGCGACCGCAGCCTTCCAGCCGCGCAATGCGGGGACACGGTCTGCGAGCATTGCGGTCCGGGAAGATCGATCGGGGATTCGCGGCAAAGCCTCGGCAAGCCGGAACAGTGATTCGCCCGCCGGCGATTCCGGCGGAAATATCGCGAAGGCGCGCTGCACCTCGAACAGCGGCCCGCGCGAATCCAGTGTCGCTTCCACCAGCGTGCGCGCAAGCAATTCGGCCCGCCCTCTCCACGACCCGGTTTCACCCAGTGCAGCGCGAAGGGCGCGGCTGTCGGCCGCCGCTGCGCCGAGTGCGACCTCACCGGACCGCGATTGCGCCATCAGACGGCGCGTCTCGTCTATCGCCCGCGCCAGTCGGGCTTGCGTTTCTCGATGAAGGCGTCGATCCCTTCGCCGGCATCTTCGAGCATCATGTTGCAGGCCATGCCCTCGGACGCTAGGGAATAAGCGTCCGCCAGACCTTTCTCCACCTGGTCGTAGAAGAATTTCTTGCCCATGCCCACCACGGCGCTGCTGTGCGCGACGATCTTGCGGGCGAGCTTGTCCACCTCGGCATCGAGCTCGGCAAGCGGCGCGACGCGGTTCACCAGGCCCCAGGAGAGCGCGGTCTCCGCGTCGATCAGGTCGCCTGTGAAGAGCATCTCGAGCGTGTGTTTGCGCGCGAGGTTGCGGGCGACGCCCACGCCCGGCGTGGTGCAGAAGATTCCGCTCTTGATTCCGGGGAGCGCGAACCGGGCGACCTCGCTCGCCACCGCGAGGTCGCACATCGACACGAGCTGGCAGCCTGCGGCGACGGCGACGCCCTGCACGCGCGCGATCACGGGCTGAGGCAGTCGCATGAGCGACAGCATCATCTCGCTGCACCGTTCGAAAAGCGCCTTCTGCCAAGCCTTGTCGGGATGCGAGCGCATCTCGCGAAGATCGTGCCCCGCACAGAAGTGCGTGCCCGCGCCCGCGAGCACGACCACGCGGGCCGCCGTGTCCTTCGCAAGGCGGTCGAGCTCGGCCTGCAGCGCCGCGAGCATCGCGGTCGAGAGCGGGTTCATGCGATCACCGCGGTTGAGCGTCAGCGTCGCCACGCCGTCCCTGTCCTCGCGCAGGATGTAGGGCGCTTCTACTTCGGTCTTGGATGGAGCGTTCATGGGTCCTCCGTCACTCTATCGCCGAGGCCGATCTCGCCTGCTCCCGCAGCACGAATTTCTGGATCTTGCCCGTGGATGTCTTCGGCAGCACGCTGAACACCACGTGGCGGGGCGCCTTGAAATGCGCGAGGTGGGCCCGGCAGTGATCGACGATTTCCTTTTCAGTGACCTTCGCACCGGGCTTCACCTCGACGAAGGCGCACGGCGTTTCGCCCCACTTCGGGTCGGGCTTCGCGACCACGGCCGCCGCGAGGACCGCCGGGTGCCGGTAGAGCACGTCCTCGATCTCGAGCGACGAGATGTTCTCACCGCCGGAGATGATGACGTCCTTGGCGCGGTCCCTGATCTTGAGGTAGCCGTCGGGCTGCATCACCGCGAGGTCGCCCGAACGGAACCAACCGCCCGCGAAGGCGGCCTCGGTCGCCTTGCGGTTCTTCAGGTAGCCCTTCATGGTGATGTTTCCGCGGAACATGATCTCGCCCATGGTCTCGCCGTCGGCGGGAACGGGCTGCATGGTCTGCGGATCCATCACCGTCAGGCCCTCTTCCATGAGATAGCGTACGCCCTGGCGACCGTTGCGCTCGGTACGGCTGGCGATATCGAGGCTCCTCCACTCCTCCTGCTTCGCGCACACGGTGGCCGGGCCGTAGACCTCGGTCAGACCGTATACGTGGGTGAGCTCCCAGCCCATGCGCTCCATGCCCTCGATCATGGCCGCGGGCGGCGCGGCCGCCGCGACCATGGCGTGCACCTTGTGCGCTATGCCCTCGCGCAGCGCGGGGTCTGCGTTGATCAGCGCCGAATGCACGATCGGCGCGCCGCAGTAGTGCGTCACGCCGTGCTCCCGCATCGCGTCGAAAACGAGCTTCGCCTCGACCTTGCGCAGGCATACGTTGGTGCCCGCATTGGCAGCCATGGTCCACGGAAAGCACCAGCCGTTGCAGTGGAACATGGGCAGCGTCCACAGATATACGGCGTGATGCGGCATGCCCCAGGTCACGATGTTGCAGATCGCATTCAGATAGGCGCCCCGGTGATGGTAGACCACGCCCTTGGGGTTGCCGGTGGTGCCCGAGGTATAGTTGAGCGAAATGGCGTTCCATTCGTCGGCGGGCGGTTTCCACGGAAATTCCGGATCGCCCCCTGCGATGAAGCGCTCGTACTCCGCCTGACCGATGCGCTCGCCCGCGCCCGAGTATTCGGGATCGTCCACGTCGATCACGAACGGTTTCTCCTTGAGAGCCGAGAGAGCGCGCGCGACGGTGCCCGAGAACTCGCGGTCGGCGATCAGGACCTTGGCTCCGCCGTGCCCGAGCATGAAGGCGATCGCCTCGGCGTCGAGACGCGTGTTCAGCGTGTTGATGACCGCGCCCGCCATGGGTACGCCGAAGTGGCACTCGAGCATTTCCGGGGTATTCGCGAGCATCGCCGCAACCGTGTCGCCGGCGCCTATTCCCCGGCGCGCGAGCGCGGAGGCGAGGCGCCGGCAACGCGCATAGGTCTCGGCCCACGTAACGCGGCGCGCCCCGTGGATGACCGCGATGTGTGCGGGATAGACGGTGGCGGAGCGCTCGATGAATCCCAGCGGGGTCAGGGGCGCGTAGTTGGCCGGGTTCTTGTCGAGATCGAGCTCGTAGGGATTCGCCTTGTCAGGGTTCGACATCGCCGCTCGACCCGGCCGTGCTCCGCTGTGCATTTTCATACCCGATCGAGCATCTCCACCGCGACCTCGAAGCGGCGCCATACGCATTGCGCCCTGTTCTCGGCCTCGATGTCCGCGAGCACGCGGGCATGCTCGGCGAGCTCGTCCGCGCTCGGCTGAAAGACGATGAGCGGGGGCCGCTCGTCCTGAGTCGCCGCAGGCCTTCCCAGGGCCGGGCGCGGCCGATCGAGTTCGATCGCAAGGCTGTCCTGTCCGCGGGTCATGGCCAGATAGACCTCCGCGAGAAGGGCCGCGTCGAGCAATGCGCCATGGAGGGTGCGGTGAGCGTGATCGACCTGATAGCGCTCGCACAGGGCGTCGAGGGAGTTTTTCTTCCCCGGGTGCAGCTCGCGCGCGATCTTCAGAGAATCGATGATCCCCGCGCAGTGCTCTTCGATCGGCGGGAGCCCGAGCCTGCCCAGCTCGAGATTCAGGAATTCGACGTCGAAAGCCGCATTGTGGATCACCAGTTCGGCGCCCTGAATGTAGTCGAGGAACTCGGCCGCGACCTCGCGAAACTTGGGTTTGTCCTGGAGGAACTCGTGGTCGATGCCGTGCACCTTGAGCGCCCCTTCCTCGCTCTCGCGCTCGGGATTGATGTAGCGGTGGAAGTGGTTTCCCGTGACGCGCCGGCTCAGGACTTCGATGCAGCCCAGTTCGATGATCCGGTCGCCGAGACCCGCGTTCAAGCCGGTGGTTTCGGTATCCAGGACGACACTTCGCATCGGCTCCAGCCTCTCCACGCCGCGACCCGCAGCTCTGCCCGGTGAGAGTAGCGTCCCCGCGAAAATAAATCAAAGGTTTCGCAGATTCCTCTCCTTGCCGCCGCGCCGATGAGCGGCAACGTGAGCGGAGATCAGTCGGCGAGCGACCCGGCGCACGAGCGAGCGCCTGGCGTCGAGGAGCCACAGCCGCGTCAGACCCATCAAAAAACTGCACGTTTCAACGGCAGCCATCGGCGGCCGCAGTCCGATCCGCAACCGTCCGGCACGCTGCGCGCGCCCGTAGGCCTGCGTCAGTTTGGAGATGAGCTCGGAACAACGCAAGCGCTGCAGCACCAGCTCGCGCTCGAACTCGCCGACGTATTCGCATTTGAAGCCCATGATCTGGAAGGTCTGGCGCGCCGACGCGTCGCTTTCGAGCGCTTCCAGAATGCCGAGCAAAAAGCGCTCGACCCCCGCGACGGGATCGGACCCGTCGGCGCGCAGCAGCGCAAGATCGATCTGGTCGATCAGGGGCACGGCCACCTGCTCGCGCATGGCGAAGAACAGCTCGTTCTTGTCGGCGAAATGCCAGTAGATCGCCCCGCGCGTCACGCCGGCCGCGGCGGCGATCTCCGCGAGCGTCGTGCGGGTCACTCCCTGGCGGGCGAAGACCTTGCGCGCCGCGGCCAGGATCCCGCGCCGGGTGCGCTCGGATTCCCGTTTTGTTCTACGCAAGTCGGAGACGCAGCATCTTTGACATACATTCGTGATTGTATATTATACTCGCGCGCTCGAACTGAATTCCCGGACAAGAGACGATCCCCGCATGGCCTCCGCTTACGCTCGGCCGGACTTCCGCGGCCGCTACGGCCTGCTGTCCCCATCGCTGCCGGCCCTTGCCGGATTGCTCGCTGCGGCCCTGCTCGCGGGATGCGAACAAGGCGGGGCCAACACTCCCGCATCCGACCCGGCCGCCGCCGGCATTCCGGCCAGGGTGCTCGAGGTGACGCCGCAGCGCGTGCCCATCGTTCTCGAGGCCGTCGGCCAGGTGCAAGGCTCCAAGGAAGTCGAGGTGCGCGCGCGCGTTTCGGGAATCCTGCTCAAGCGCCTCTACAACGAGGGGGATTTCGTGCGCGAAGGCAGCCCCCTCTTCCAGATCGATCCCGTCCCCTACCAGATCGCCCTCGCCCAAGCCAATGCGCAGATGGCGCAGGAGCGCGCTCGCCAGGAGCAGACGCGGCGCGAAGCCGCGCGGCTCAAGACGCTCGCCGACGAGAAGGCGATCAGCCAGAAGGAATTCGACGATGCGATCTCGGCGCAAAAGCTGTCGGACGCGACGCTCCAGTCCGCCGAGGCGAATCTGCGCCAGGCCGAGCTCAACCTGTCCTATACGCGAGTGACCGCGCCGGTCTCGGGTGTCGCCGGACGCATCGCGCGCTCCGAGGGCAGTCTGGTGACGGCGGGACAGGAAAGCAGCCTGCTCACGACGATGAATCAGGTGGATCCGGTCTGGATCCGGTTCAGCCTTTCGGAATCGGATCTCGCGAAGCTTCCCGACAGGAGGCTCGATCGCATCAAGTCCGCGGAGGTGCGCCTTGCCCTCCCCGATCGCTCGCGCTATCCGTTGAAGGGCCGACTCAATTTCGCCGCGACCCAGATCGACCCCAGGCTCGCCACCCAGGAGCTGCGCGCGGCATTCCCCAATCCGCGGGTGCAGCTCCTTCCCGGCCAGTTCGTGCGGGTCCAGGTGGCGGCGGGCGAGCGCGACAACGTGTTCCTCGTGCCCCAGACCGCGGTCATCCAGACCGAGAAGACGTTTCTGGTGTTCACCCTCGACAAGGAAAACAAGGCCGAGTCGCGTCCGGTCCAGGTGGGCGACTGGCTCGGCAGCGATTGGATGATCCTCGGGGGCCTCAACCCCGGCGACCGGGTGATTCTCGACAACCTGCTCAAGGTTCGGCCGGGGGCCGCGGTGAGCCCGCAAGCTCCCGCCGAAGCCAAGGCCGCCGCGCCGGCCGCAAAGTAAGCCGCCATGTCGCGGTTCTTCATCGAGCGGCCGATTTTCGCTTCGGTCATCGCCATCATCATCACGCTCGGGGGCCTGGTCGCGTTTCAGGTGTTGCCGATTGCGCAATACCCGGAAATCGCGCCGCCCACGGTGACGATCACCGCCGCGCTGCCCGGCGCGAGCGCCGAGACGCTTTCGCGCACCGTCGCCGCGCCGATCGAGGAGCAGCTCTCCGGGGTCGAGGGCCTGCTCTACTTCCAGTCCACGGCCTCCTCGAACGGCACGCTGACGATCACCTGCACTTTCGAGGTGGGGACCGACGTCAACAACGCCACCATCCAGGTGAACAACCGCGTGCAGATCGCGCTGCCGCGGTTGCCCGACGACGTCAAGCGCACCGGCGTGGTGGTGCAGAAGCGCTCGCTCGACATCCTGCTCTTCGTCGCCGTGACATCGACCGATCCGCGCTTCGACACGCTTTACCTCTCGAACTTCATGACGATCAACGCGCTCGACGTCCTGAAGCGCGTTCCGGGCGTGGCCGACGCCACCATCTTCGGCGCGCGCGACTACTCGATGCGGATCTGGCTGCGGCCGGACAAGATGGCGCAGCTCGGCATCACCGCGACCGACGTCGCCGGCGCCATCCGCGCACAGAGCAACCAGTACGCGGCGGGCAAGATCGGTCAGGACCCCGCTCCGGACGGGCAGGCGCTGATCTACACCGTGACCGCCCAGGGACGGCTGATCCAGCCGGACGAGTTCGGCAACATCGTGCTGCGCTCGAGCGGTCCCGGCGGCGTGCTGCGTTTGAAGGACATCGCGCGCATCGAGCTGGGTGCGGTCAGCTACGACGCCTACACCACGGTGGACGGGAGGCCGACCGTCGGCACCGCCATCTTCCTGCAGTCGGGTGCCAACGCGCTCAACGTCGCCGGCGCCGTGCGCAAGACCATGGACGAGATCGCAAAGGGCTTTCCGGCGGGTGTCAGCTACCTGATCCCCTTCGACACCACCCGCTTCGTGCAGGCCTCCATCAAGGAGGTGATCCACACTCTTTTCATCGCGGCGCTCCTGGTGCTCGCGGTGGTGTTCGTTTTCCTGCAGAGCTGGCGCGCCACGCTCATTCCCTTCGTCGCCGTGCCGATCTCGCTCGTGGGGTCGTTCGCCGGCCTGTACGCGTTCGGCTTCTCGATCAACACGCTGACGCTGTTCGCGATCGTGCTCGCCACGGGCATCGTCGTGGACGACGCCATCGTCGTGATGGAGAACATCGAGCGGCTCATGGCCGAGAAGAGACTCCGGCCCAAGGAAGCCGCGATCGAATCCATGCGCGAAGTGACCGGCGCCATCATCGCGATCGAACTGGTGCTGTGCTCGGTGTTCGTCCCGGTGGCCTTCCTCGGCGGCCTCGCCGGCCGGCTCTACCAGCAGTTCGCCGTCACCGTCACCACCGCGGTCGTCATCTCCGGCGTTGTGGCGCTGACGCTGACGCCCGCCCTGTGCGCGCTGCTGCTGAAGCCCTCTCACGGGGAATCGCGGATTTTCAGGCCGTTCAACCAGGGCTTCGCGTGGCTCGTGTCCCTCTACACGAACGGCGTGCGCTGGGTAGCGCGCCACGTCTTGATCGCATTTGCGGGCTTCGCGCTCGTCATCGCCTGTACCGCAGGGCTGCTCAGGCTCGTGCCCGGAAGCTTGGTCCCGCCGGAAGACCAGGGCTACCTGTTCGGGGCCGTGGTGCTGCCCGACGGGGCGACGCTCTCGCGCACCGGCAAGGTCGGCGCGGCGATGCAGAAGGTTCTCACCGAGCACCCGGCGGTCGAGCACGTCTTCATGATCAACGGCTTCGACCTGATCGGCGGCGGCAACAAGACCAGCTCGGCAACGCTCTTCATCACCCTGAAACCCTGGGACGAGCGCAGGGCCAGCGCCGAGGACATCGTCAAGTTCGTCGGGGCTCGCGGCGCTGCGATGAGCGAGGGGCTGGTCTTCGCCTTCAATCCGGTGCCGATCCGCGGCCTGGGCACCGCAGGCGGCATGGAGATGTTCCTGCAGAGCCGCGCCGACGCCGACCCGAAAAAGCTCGCCGGGGTGGTGCAGCAGTTCCTCGGCGATCTGAGGAAACGGCCCGACCTGACGGCCACCAACAGTTTTTTCCGCGCCAGCGTGCCGCAACTCTTCGTCGAGGTGGACCGCGAGAAGGCGCTCTCGCTGGGGGTGCCGATCGGCGACATCTTCGACGCGCTGCAGAGCACGATGGGCGCGCTCTACGTCAACGACTTCAACAAGTTCGGCCGGACCTACCGCGTGCAGATGCAGGCCGAGCCGCAGTTCCGCGTGCACCCGGAGGATCTGGGCAACGTGTACGTGCGCTCGGGCACCACCGGAGAGATGCTGCCGCTGAAGAGCCTGCTCCAGATCGAGCCCGTCGTCGGACCCGACCAGATCGACCGTTTCAACGGCTTCGTCGCCGCGAAAGTGCTCGCGGCCACCGTTCCCGGCGTGAGCTCCGGACAGGGCATCGCGGCCGTCGAGCAGGTCGCGCGCGATGCCCTGCCCGGCGGCTATTCCATGGAATGGGTGGGCCAGGCCTTCCAGGAAAAACGCGCCGGCAAGGCCGCGATCATCGCGTTCTGCTTCGCGCTGGTCATGGTGTTCCTGATCCTGTCGGCCAATTACGAGCGCTGGTCGCTGCCCGTGGCGGTGTTGCTCTCGGTGCCGTTCGCCATGCTCGGGGCCCTTCTCGCGGTGCTCTTCCGCGGCATGAGCAACGATATCTATTTCCAGATCGGCCTGGTGACGTTGATCGGCCTCGCCGCGAAAAACGCGATTCTCATCGTCGAGTTCGCGGCGCAGAACACCGCGCAGGGAATGTCCGCGTTCGACGCCGCGGTCGCCGCCGCGCGCCAGCGCTTCCGGCCGATCGTGATGACTTCGCTCGCCTTCGTGCTGGGCGTGCTGCCTCTGGCGATCGCCACGGGCGCGGGCGCCGCCGCGCGCCGCTCGATGGGCACGGGAGTCGAAGGCGGCATGCTAGCCGCCACCTTCGTCGCGACGCTGTTCGTGCCCCTCTTCTTCATCCTCCTCTCCCGCCGCAAGGCGCGCAAGGCGGAGCTGGCGGCGCCGGAGACCCGCACATGAGCGCGCGCAAGCTCCCCCTCGCCTGCGCCTTCCTGCTCGCAGGCTGCGCGGTCGGCCCGGACTACGAGCGGCCCGCGATCGAGCTGCCGGCGGCTTACCCCGAACGGGACGTCGGCGCGGCTGCACTGCGGTCCGACTGGTGGAAGCTCTACAACGACCCGAAGCTCGACGAGCTTGTCGCCGCGGCGCTCGAGCGCAACGCCGACATCCGCCTCGCGGTGGCTCGCATCGAGGAGGCCGACGCCAATTTGCGCGTGGCCAACGCGGCCTTTCTGCCCGAGATCGATGTGGGAGCCAACGCGAACCGCACCCGCTCCAGCACCACGATGGTCCTGCCTCCTCCACCCGGAGTTCCCGTCGCGCGCAACGACGTGCGCCTCGCGCTCTCGACCTCGTTCGAGCTGGATTTCTGGGGACGCCTGCGCCGCGGCGCCGAATCGGTGCGCGCACAGATGCTCGCCACGCGCTACGCCGGCGACGTGGTCGCGCTCACGCTCCAGGGCCTCACCGCACAGGCGTACTTCGCGCTGCGGTCGCTCGACGCGCAGATCATCGTCACGCGCGAAACCATGGCCACCCGCGAGGATGCGCTCGTCTACGTGCGTGCACGCGCGAAAGGCGGCGTCGCCTCGGAGCTGGAAGTCGCGCAGGCCGAAGGGGCGCGGACGGACATCGCGACCCAGTTGAAGGATCTCGAGCGGCAGCGCGCGCTCGCCGAGCACCAACTCGCCGCCCTCACCGGCCGGCTCGACCTCGCGGTGGCGATCGGGGATCTGCGAACGCTGCCGATGCCTCCTCTTCCTCCGTCGGGCCTGCCCTCCGGGCTGCTCGAGCGCCGCCCCGACATCCGGCAAGCCGAACAGCAGCTCGTCTCCGCCAACGCGCAGATCGGCATCGCCAAGGCGGCGATGTTCCCGACGATCTCCCTGACCGGATTCGCCGGCGGAGAAAGCGCGACGCTATCGACCCTCCTCAACAACGGGGGCTCGGGGATCTGGTCGGTCGGCTTCGGCCTGAACCTGCCCCTGTTCGATGCCGGACGCTACCGCGCGCTCACCGATGCCGCGATCGCGCGCGAGCACCAGGCCGTGGCAAGCTACCAGAAGGCCGTCGAAACCGGATTCCGCGAGGTCGCGGATGCGCTCGTCACGGTGCGCCTGACCGCCTCGTCGGAAGAGGACTATCGGGCCAGTGTAGCCGCGGCGCGCAGGGCTCTGCGCCTGTCGCGCATGCGCTATGAAGCCGGCTATTCTCCGTTTCTGGAAGTCCTGGACGCGCAACGCACGGCCAACACCAGCGAGCTCGCCGCGCTGCGCAACCGCCAGTCCTTGCTCACGGCGACCGTGGATTTGATGAAGGCGCTGGGCGGAGGATGGTCGGCGGAGCAGCTGAGTCTGAAGCGGTATTCAGGGCGATAGTTCTTCCACTCCGCGATTCGCAAGCGCATCGGCGCGCTCGTTCTCCGGGTGTCCGGCGTGCCCTTTCACCCAATGCCACGCGATGCGGTGTAGGCCGGCTAGGCGATCGAGCTCGCGCCACAGGTCCACGTTCTTCACGGGCTTTTTGTCGGCGGTCCGCCAGCCGCGGCGCTTCCAGTCGTGCAGCCACTCGCTGATGCCTTTCTGCACGTACTGCGAATCGGTGTAGACCTCGATCTGGCAGGGGCGCTCGAGCAGCTCCAGCGCCCGAATGACCGCGGTGAGCTCCATGCGATTGTTGGTCGTTTGCGGCTCACCGCCGAACAGCTCTCTTTCTTCGCCGTCCATTTGCAGAACGGCGCCCCAGCCTCCCGGCCCGGGATTGCCCCTGCACGCCCCGTCGGTGTAAATGCGCACCGGCTCGACGCTAACGCGGCTCGCGCTTTTCGACATGCAGTCCGTTTTGCCTCTGCGTCACCGGAGCCAGGGCCTTCTTGGGGGCGCGCTTGTCGCGCCATTCCGGCAGGACCAGGCGCACGCCCACGTTG
>WNGH01004309.1_pt1 | contig 13592 bp, 7 predicted proteins | sample 5400631 | NCBI WGS metagenome assembly WNGH01 (sample SAMN13153373, study PRJNA577476) | soil metagenome | isolation source: 115 cm soil or saprolite under Garry oak tree replicate 1 | place: USA:California | collected 2016-06-15
TAACCAGCACGCAGCAACGCCAAAGCTCGCCTGCGCCGGTCTTCCAACAGATCGGCGCTCCCCTTCGGTCTGGGCATAGGTGTTCTGCCTCCTGAACACCCATTATACGCGTGTTGCATTATTTATGCACAGATCTATAAGCCATCCTGGTTGGCGCATGCTCGAACGGCTGTTTCGAGTAGCGCGCCTTCGTGGCTTCGATGACCAGAACGATCGGTGATTGCTCGTCACGGTAAGGCCACGGTTTCCCGACATACTTCAGCGAAATCTTATCGTAGCACCTGAGCTCAGGATCAGGCCGCCGCTCGAGCACGCGCCCTCGAATTTGGACTTCCGAGTACGGATCAACAAAGTCCACTATGGAAAGTGAAACGCGTGGGTCGCCCAGCGTGTTTTTTCGTTTCAGTGAACCGGCCTCGGTGCAGACGAGCAGAAGCTCGTCTTCGTGGTCTATCCAAACAGCCGTGCTGTGGGGCGAGCCATCAGACATGATAGTTGCAAGGTGAGCGAAGCTTGGGCGATTGATCAATCGCTTCACGTCGTCGCTGAGTGCAATCCCCATCGGGCCTCCTCCTTCGTACGGCTCTAGTTCCTCGAGCAAACACAGCCGCCAGCACTTCTCGCCGAGAATCTCGGTTTGATGTTTTAGCAAGAGCCAGTACGAGTCACTGTTCTAGCGAATTGAAAACGCTATTAGCGCTTGCCGCCGATTCGGACGGATGACTGCGAACGTCTCGGTGTCTAGAAACTTCCGGAGTACGCGCCAAAGACCAGCCGCTCGACACCATCACTCTCCGCGTATTGTTTCTAAAAAAACTCCGCGGTAGCTTTGGCTGCTGTCGCTCGACGCATGGACACCGCGTCGCCTCCTCTTGGATGAGCCCCAAACCCAGCCCATTCCGGAACTAACACCGAACCGAGAGAATTGGAAGAGTTCGCACTAACCGTTCCTTCCAGTGGTTCGCTAAAAGTACAGCTTCAGAGCGAATTGTATCTCCCGCGGATCGCCCGGCCCGCCCGAATCAGTGCCCAGAATCGGAGCAATCGTGTTGGAGACCTTTCCAAACGACCCTGGCGAGGAAACATCGGCACTAGGGTTCGCGAAGTTGGGATGGTTGAAGGCGTTGAAGAATTCCGCCCGAAACTGTAGTTGCAATCGTTCCGTAAATTTGAATTGCTTGAACAGACTGAGGTCTGTCATCTGAATGCCCGGGCCGTGGAACAACCGAGGAGCGCACGTCCCGAATGTGCCCGGCGCAGGAGCCGCAAATGCCGCGGGATTAATGAGGAATCCGGCGGTTGTATAGGAGCTGGGATCGTTACTAGCGCCGACAAACGGATTCCCGATACAGTCAGCATAGACGGCATGCGTAAAGCCCATCAGCCCATCGTTCGGCGCAGTGACACCGTATGGACTGCCAGTCTGCAGCGTCACGATCCCATTTAGTTGCCATCCCCCCAGCCACCGGCTGGCTGCGTTGTGCTCGGAGAGGAAGCGTCGGCCTTCGCCGAACGGCAAATCCCAAATGAAATTTCCTACAAAACGGCTCCGGATATCGAGATTCGAATTGCTCATCTCTGCCCCGTAGTTGTAAGCGTTTTGAGGAAGAGCACCGGCGGTGAGGTTGTCGCCAAAATTGGCGAGCCCGTGACTCCAAGTGTAGCTCAAAGAGTAGCCCAAGCCCTTCGCCATCTTCCTGCGCAGGGAGACCTCCAAAGCGTTGTAGTCCGTATTGCCATCGTTACTCGCGTACTCCAGGAATCCGTGTTGGCCAGTGGAAGCGCACCCGGGGCCCGCGAAGGTGTCTATGGTCGATACCGTGTTCAGGTTGGCGAAGGGGTACTGCAAGACGGGACACCCGCGGTCAAAGGTCGTCACATGAGGCTGATTGTAATCACGCAGGCGGTTCATCTTCCGCCCCCAATTTCCTACATAGGTGACAGAAAGCACGGTGTTACCTGTCAGCCCAATCTCGGGACCAAAGCTGGTCTGTTCCACGTAACTCGACCGCTGGTTCGGATCCTGGGCACGGAGCTGGAGTTGCGTCAAATCGAATCCCGACCCCATGATCGTTCCCAATGGGAAGCCATTCTTCAGTTGGAAGACAGTGTTCGCCCCACCTTGGTTCAACTGCACGTCAAGAAGGAACGGCGGGTTCAGCTGGATCAGGCTTTCCGATCCAATACGGTTGCTATGCTGATAGAAAACTCCATAACCGCCGCGCCAGACGAGGCGATTCGTCAACTGGTAAGCAAAACCCAGACGCGGTGCAAAATCGTTCATGTCGGGATGAATCAACGAACGGTCAAACCAACCGGAGGCGTTACTTGCGGCCGTCACGATTCCCCCGCCGTCGGCCGGCGTAAAGTTTGTAGTATTGTTTTTCCGCTCCATGACGGGTGAGAAAAGCTCGTAGCGAACCCCGTAGGTGAGGGTCAGTTTCGGAGTAGTCTTCCAAGTGTCCATGGCGTAAGAGGAGTGCCCCGGTTGAAAATAATGAACGACCAATGGCGTCGTGAAGTGGACGCCGTCCACGTCACCGAGCAAGAAGTCCGCCAGGCCGAAGGCCCCGCCAGCAGTGTAGATACCGTCTGTCTGCAGCTTGCCTTGAGGAGCCCGCAGGTCGAGAAAGTTGTCGGTCCGCTTGAGGAATTGATAGCCGAATTTGAAGCTATGACTGCCTTTCAGCCAGCTCAAATTCTCAATAATATTCCAGGCCTGCGAAATCTGGTACTGAGGCCGCCACGGTGACGTTCCGATTCGCGTCAGGCCATTGATTTCGATCGGGGGCAATCCTCCCGAACCCGGTCCGTCCGGGATCCCCGTCAGCCCGATAAGACTCTGGGCCTGAGACTTACCAAGAGTTACCCCAACCGGGTCGCTGTGGGCGTAATCGCGGTTGAACCCGAACCGCGCATCGTTGACTATGGTGTTCGAAAGGGTGCGAGTCCACCCGAGCGCAAGCGACTGCGTATGAATGCGATATTGAGTCGCGAAGTTGCCGCTCCCGATGACCCCGTTGCTAGTCCACGGGGGATCCTGGCGGCTCAGATGACGGTAGCTATAACTTCCAAACAAACGGTTTTTCTCGTCGAGCGTGTGATCAATACGCCCATCAAGTGAATAGACGTCGTCGGGCACGGCTCTCGTAAAGAGGTAATTAGGAGCTTTCGTCCAGCTCCCTGGAGTACCTTGTAGAGCCATCAAAGAAGCTACGTTAGGATCGGGGAGCAAAGTCATGAGCTTAGCTGCAACGGGATCACTGCACGGTTGGTTGGTGGTACTGGTGGCCTGAATGATGTTTCCAGCCACGCAGCCGGCCTGTCCGGTCACGGATGAGTCGCTCAAGGAGTAAGGCAACTCCGTGAAGTTGCCCGTCTTCATCAGCGGTGTCGGAACCGTGCTAGTAACTGTCGTGGACTGACGGTTGCTAAAACGTTCGAAATCGCCAAAGAAGAAAGTCTTATTCTTTATGAGTGGTCCGCCAAGCGTGCCCCCAAATTGGTTCTGTGTGAAGCGGCCGCGCGGCTGATGGTTGGCGTTGTTAATCCATGAGTTGCCTTCCAGTACGGCATTCCGGATGTATTCAAATAAATTTCCATGGTATTGGTTGGTGCCGGACTTCAAGGTGGCATTGATCACGGCTCCGGCGGAGTTGCCGAATTCCGTCGAATACGTCCGAGTTTGAACACGGAACTCCGCAATGGCGTCCGGTGGGGGTTGGACCACCTGCACAGAGAATTCCTGTAAGTTTTCCGACCAGGAGTTGTTGTCGATACCATTCAAGAGAAAATTGTTCTGAAGTTCAAGATTCCCATTGACGCTAAACCGGTCTGGCGCCGGGTTATTGGCCGCGTAGAACTTCTGGACGCCGGGCTCCAGCAGGGCTAGGTCGGCGTAGCGCCGTCCGTTCAGGGGAAGGTCATTCACCCGCGCAGTGTCGACCACATTTCCGACGTCGGCCGACTGCGTCTGAAGCAATGGCTCGCCCGCCGTGACCACCACTTCTTGGTTCACCGATCCAACCTTCAGCGTAAAATCGATTTCGAGGCGGTCCTGCACGTGGAGCACGATGCCGTCTTGCACAACCGTGCCAAAGCCTGCCGCGTTCACTTTGACCGCATAAGTGCTGGGGATTAGCGCCAGAACCTGGTATTCTCCCGACTCGTTTGCGGGCGTGATAATCGAAATCCCTGTGGCCTTATTTGTGACCGTCACAGTCGCACCCGGAACGACGCCGCCGGAGGCGTCCAGTATCCTTCCCGCGATGGCACCGCGATCGATCTGGCAAAATGCGGGCACAACGCACATCGCCAGGAGGATCCCCAGCGCGCCCATTCCGTAAACGAATCGTCGGATCCCTAAGTCTCGGTTCATTTGAAGCCTCCTTCTTGGTGCACAATCCCCGATTGGAGACGGCAGCAAAAACGACTCTGGCTCTCCTAATTCCTCAAAAAGCCGACAAGGCAGACACTCGCGACAGCATGGAATTTGGATGTCGATTCCGCGAAGAATCTTTCGGCGATCGAAGAGATTCCCATCTACGATGAAGCACGCCTCAGCAAGGCTGTCGAAAAACAGCAACTTCACGCTATCGAACACGTCGCCCGAGATGCTTCGCCACAGAAGGACCAAGGCGAGCTGACATCGGGAAACCCACCCTGAACGCACCCAACCCATTCGGCTGCGAGTGAATTGACCTGTAGCACTCAACAAAAACCTCGTCAAGTTTATTTTTCGACCTATCTTCATCCAACGTAGTTGTGTTTCGAAAGCAGGAAAGTCGTTCCGAGAGTTCGTTTCCCGTGTGATGTCAGAACTTTTGGGGTTCTTATTGACAATGCTCCTTCCGAACGTACAATGCCGTTCTGCGAATGAAAATACGGAGGCTTGATGTTTGGCCTCGCAGTTCTTGCGCGATTGCGCAGCATTCTGGATTCAGGGGATCGTATGAAATCCCAACTCCCTGCGCGCCGCTTTTGCTGCCGATTCGGTGGGTCATCGCGAATATCACACTGGACTCGTTCCGGCGGGTTGAGATTTGTAACTCGGGCAGTTCTGGCAGGAGAAGCACGGGCATTGCGGCCGCCGAATGCTGGGCCGGCTTGTTAATCGGTGGAAGATTTCAGACGCAGCTGCCCCGGTACCGATCGAGTGGGGACATTAGAGACAATTATTGATACGACCAATGAAACCTAAGAATTCGCCCAAGAAACCCGAAGCATGCAGAGGAGAGACCATGAGACCTCGGTGCCAAAACGCATCCTCCATTATTCTCATTGCCATTATCTGCGCACTCCCATTCTTATTTCGGGCGCTCCCGGTCAGGGCCCAGTCTCCTGGAGCAACGTCCCTGGGACCGATTGCAGCGGCACAACCCTTGTCTTTCGATCGAGGCGCCGCGGCACTCTGGCAGAGTCTACAAAAACTGCACACGCGGGCGAGCCTACTGATGGTTACAGCTCACCCCGACGATGAGGACGGCGGCATGCTGACTTACGAGTCGCGTGGCCAGGGAAGCCGCGTCATCCTGCTGGCACTGAACCGCGGAGAAGGCGGTGCCAACGTGATGTCCTCTGACTACTTTGATGCTCTGGGTCTGGTCCGCACGGAAGAGCTTCTGGCCGCCGATCGCTATTACGGCGCACAGCAATTCTGGACGCGGGTCTGCGACTATGGCTTCTCGAAAACGAAGGAAGAGGCTCTCGACAAGTGGGGACACGACCGCGTGCTCGCGGATGTGGTACGCGTCGTCCGCATGACGCGCCCGCTCGTCATCACTTCCGTCTTCGTCGGTGGACGTACCGATGGCCACGGCAATCATCAGGTCGCAGGCCAGATGGCACAGGAAGCGTTCAAGGCTGCTGGGGATCCTAATATGTTTCCGGAACAGATCAAAGATGGCCTGCGGCCATGGAAGGTCCTCAAGGATTATGGTCGTGTCCCCTTTACGCCTGTTACCGACAAGGGAATTCTCGACTATGCGGACGGCAAATATTATCCCGCAGAGTTTCGCAACTACGTTGACGATACCCTGGTCAAAGGTGCGCTGACGACGGAGGTTGAAATTCCCGAGGGTGATTACAACCCGTGGTTTGGCTTGACCTATGAGCAGATCTCCCGCCTGGGACTCGGCCACCAGAAGTCACAGAATGGCGGCACCGGTCTCCCACCCGCAGAGCCGGAGCAGAGTCCTTATCATCGTTTCGCTTCGTTGGTCCCCGCTTCCGAAAAGGAATCGTCATTCTTTGATGGCATTGACGTTACCCTGATGGGCATAGCCGGCCTTGCTCAGGGAGGCGACGCCGCTTTCCTGAAGGACGGACTCTCTCAGATCAACGCTATCGTCGAAAAGGCTACGAGGGATTTTTCGGCCCAGCATACGGAAATGATAGCTTCTACTCTCGCCGAGGGAGTAAGGGCAACAAATGCGCTGATGGAAGGAGTCGCTTCCAGCGGCCTCTCAGCCGAATCCAAATATGACGTGACGCACGAACTGAGAATCAAGCAGGCCCAATTTAGCAACGCGCTTGCCGAGTCTTTTGGCCTGTCGATTCTCGCCACGGTGGCGCCCGCCACAGAACCCACCGGGCCTTTCGCACGCTATTTCCGAAATCCACCGACCTTCCAAGTGGCGATCCCCGGGCAAGAATTTTGGGTGCAAGTCCACGCTCACAATCCAACCAACACCGCGGTGGAAATCGAGAGCATCCTCCTAGAAACGCCTCAAGGCGAGCGCTGGACGATCGACCCCGCCACGCGCTCCCCCGGCAAGTTGAACGGGAGAGAGTCGTTAGCTGCACGGTTTTCCGTCCGTGCGCCGCAGAATGCCCGTTACAGCCGACCTTACTTCACGCGACCCGACATAGAACAAGCCTATTACGACATGCAGGACTCCAATTATCTGAATTTGGCTGTGGCTCCCTATCCTCTTTCCGCTAAACTACGCTTCGCTTTTAACGGTGTGCCCTTCGAGGTATCGCAGGTCGTTCAATCGGTCAAGCGTGTGAACGGTCCCGGAACGGTGCTCGAGCCGCTCATCGTGGGCCCGGCCATCTCGGTTTCCATTGCACCGCGGGCCGGAATAGTCGCTCTGGCTGCCAAGTCGTTCGACCTGACGGTCATCGTGCACAGCAACGTCAAGGGTCCAGCGAAGGGGACAGTGAAGCTCGATCTGCCGGAGGGCTGGAAAGCGCCACAAGAAGAGTTCTCAACTAGGAAGGACGATGAAGATCAAACTCTCACCTTTCGCGTGACGCCTGCGCAGTTGGAAGAAAAACCCTACGCAGTCACAGCGATAGCTGCATTCGCCGGTCAGGACTACAAGGAGGGTTATTACACCGTAGGGTACCCGGGATTGCGTCCTTATAATCTTTACCGTCCGGCGACCTTCCACACAACAGGAGTTAACGTGAAAGTAGCGCCCGATCTCAACGTCGGTTACATCGTTGGTGCAGGTGACGAATTACCGCAGTCCCTTGAGAACCTAGGAATCCAGGTGCATTTCCTGTCAGCGGGGGATCTCGCCAGCGGGAACCTCTCGAAATTCGACGCCATCATCATGGGCGTCCGGACCTACGCAGTCCGTGAGGACCTGAAAGCCCATAACGGCCGCATCCTCGACTATGTGAAGAGAGGCGGCGTAATCATTGTTCAGTACAACACTCAGGAATTCGATCAGAACTATGGTCCCTATGCGTACAATATGGGGTCCAACCCGGAAGAAGTTACCGACGAAAACTCCAAAGTAGAAATCCTGGCTCCGTCGAACCCCGTTTTTGCTTGGCCCAACAAGATCACGAACAAGGACTTTGACAACTGGGTGGAAGAGCGCGGGTCGAAATTTCTTCAATCGTGGGATGCATCTTTTGAACCGCTGCTGGAAACTCATGACCCCGGACAGGCTCCTCAAAAAGGCGGACTGGTCTACGCGAAATACGGCAAGGGCGTTTATATCTACAACGCCTACGCTTTCTACCGGCAAATGCCGGAGGGTGTTCCGGGCGCATATCGCATTTTCGCCAACATGGTGAGCCTGGCGAAGAATCCCCAAGTGACCGGTACACGCGCAGCAAAAGAATCTGGTGCCACTAAGAAATAAGCACAGTCGGGAATCGAGGCGGAAAGAAGAAGGTTAGAGGCCGGATCAAATCAGCGATGCGGTACGTTCCGAATCTTGTATAAGAACGTCTTCATGGTTTCATCACGTCGAGCGTTTTCGTCCGCCTGGCGCTGCGCAGCGGCGTCGTACAGTTTCATTTCCTGCCGCGCTCGTTCCGGCTGTCCAAAGTGTTGATAGACTTTGCCTAGGCGGTAATGTGACTCGGCCAGATCCGGGTCCATGCGAGCGCAAACTTCCATTTCTTGGCGCGCTCTCGCCCATTGCTCCACCCAACTGTAGATCTTGCCAAGTTGACAATGCGAGGGAGCGTTGTCCTTCGGAAGGAGGTCAGCGGCTGCCTGCAGACGCCGCACGATGTCGTCGATGTGCGCCCTGTCGCCGGAAGTGTAATCCCTCTTGAGGGTCAGCGCGCCGCAATAAAACTGCATTTTTCCTTCTTTTGGATGATGATCCGCATATTGGCACAGGCGATCCAAGGCCACAGGATCAGGAACGGCTGCTTGATCCATTTGGATGTCTCCCAAGTACCCCAAGGCGGTAAAGGGCTCTGGAGCTAGGTCGGCAGCGTGTACGAGGATTCGGCTGGCCTGCTCATCGCTTCCCGCGAAGAATTCCACCATTCCTAACGCGAGCTGAATACGCCAGGAACTCGGTAGTAGCTCCTCTGCCTGTTTGAGAACCACTTTGGCAGCCTCGAAGTTCTTGTGCCGAATCAATTCAACCGCGAGCGAAACCCGGTACTTTTCCTCCGCAGGGGCCAGCGCCACGGCCGCCTGGTAGCTCCGGACGGCGGCCAGATTATCGCCGCGACCTTCCTGGATATCCCCGAGCAGGTCCTCAAGATCGGCGCTATCGCCGACCTCTCGGCATTTGTCTGCGCTCACCAGGGCTTCGCCCAAATGACCGGCCTTGAACTGTGTGAGAGCCAGGTTGAAAGCCAAATCGGCTCGCTCCGGTTCGAGTTCCGCAGCCTTCTTGAAATCTTCGATGGATTCTGAAAACTGTCCGTAGGTGATCAGAACTTCTGCGATGCGTTGGTGGAGAGCTACGGTCTCCTTCGGGGGCAAGCTGGTCGCACGAAGTGACTCCAGCGTCTGTTTGACGTCATCGCTTCCGCCCAATTTCGCCTCCAGTAGGACTAGCCCGATTCCGGGATCGTGGTTAAGGGAGTAAGCCGGACCTACCAGGCGTGCTGCCCGCTGCCAGTTGTTCGTCTGAATCTCGGCTACTGCAGTCGCGACGTTGAGCCCTACGTCATTCGGTTTTAGTAGGAGCGCCTTCTCCATTTCGGCTGCGGCAGCCGAAGGATTTCCCAGGCCGAGGGCAACCGAACCCTTTAGCCGGTAGAAGGCTATGCGCTCTTCCCGACTGCTGGGCGGTGGCAGACCCGCCAGGGCACTCTCCGCCTCCTTGTAACGATGGAGGCGCGCTAGTACGGCCGCCCACTGCGTTCGAGTTTGCCGTGTACCATGGCTGAGCTTTACGGCGCGTGCAAGCATGGGCTCAGCCTTTTCCGGGTGCCCTGCTCTGTCATGCAGTCCGGCAAGGCCTTCCAACGCGAAATAATTGTTCGGCGTGATCCGCAAAACACGCTGAAACTCTGCTTCGGCGCGGTCGCTTTGGCCAGCAATCGCGAATGCCTCGCCAAGGAGCATTCGGACGGAAGTGTCCCTGGGGTAATTCTGAAGATAATTAGACAGGGTTTGTATGGCCTCTTCAGGGTTTCCGCGCTCAAGGGAAGAGTGAGCTTGCGCCAGAGGACTAGAAGGCTCACTTCGCGCTCCCTGGTTGCGTACGTCGCGTCCCAGCACTGAGAGGATGATGACGAAGCAGGCGCTGGATGCTGCGAAACATCCCAACAAGTTGGTGCGCATCGTCACAATGATGACTTCTCCCGACTGGGCGGGTCGACGCGACATGCCCAGGGCATGTTGCCGACGAAGAATCTGCGACAGCTCCGCCCGTTTTACCAACTACCCGGAACCTCATCATGGCTTAGCCAGTTTTCAATGAGCTTCACAATGGCGTCCTCGCTGATCCTGACCAGTTTCCGCCCCTTCTCAGCGGAGGCCTCGCTCACATTACCAGAATATCCGGGCCATTCTGCTGCCTTGGACTTCTGCAGATAATACGGTGCCCCGCCGGAAAGCTCGGGCGGCTCAGGTAGGTCGCGCGCATGATCTAAGTGAATCAAATCGGGTCGGAAGGCCGCTATGGCAGACGTTTCCAGTGGTCCACCGTGGCCGTGTCCGCCATTCGATTGGTGAAAAAGACCCATTGTTTTCATCGTTTCACTGGAGACAAATTCCCACCAGTTTGCAAACAGCAACGCCGCGTCTTGAATCTCGTCTGCGATCCGTGCCACCGCACCGCGTGCCGGCCCGATGTTTCCGTCATGGCCGTTCAGGATGAACACCTTACGAAAACCGAGATGCAGAATGTTTCTGAGTATGTCCTCGAAGTACAGGGTCATGACTTCAGGACGGACCGAGATCGTCCCTTGAAAATGCGACGTGTGCGCGGGACACTGAGTGAACGTGACCGCTGGAAAGAGCAGCGCTCTCGTGCGCGCCGCTACCCGCTCAGCGATCCCAGATATGATGATCGAATCCGTCCCCAGGGGATTGTGGGGTCCGTGAAACTCCAGGCTTCCCAGAGGCAGGATGCCTATCGGATGACCAGAAACTGCCTCCGCGACTTCGAATCCGATCACTTCCTCGAATCGTTTCGGCTTCGCAGAGCCTTCCCCGGTTGACACGTTTGCATGCACGGCCTCTGCGATACCCGGAAGCGCGAGGCCGGCCAAAAAGATATTCCTTCTTGTGATCTGCGCCATGATTCCTCGTCCTCAAAGCTTTCGCAGGTTAGCTTAACATTCGGGAGGCTGTCCTAGCCCAATTCCTCAGCCATGCCGTAGCCACAGGATGGTTTACCCTTTCACAGCGAACTTGGCGACCCATCTGTTCTCCCTTCCTTGTGGCAAGACGTTGCTACATTACTTCGCTGCTGCCAACGCGAATTGCCAGAAATGTGGATTCCCACACAAAATAGACAATCGCGAAAGCCAACAGAGTCTTCCACGTCGTGCGATGGGCTTTGGCTTCCATAGCGGATTCCTGAGCGAACAAGGGCAAAAGCTGGCGACCCAGATCCAGTTGGCAAACACAGAGATGACGCGGCTTCTGGATGCCTACCAGGCCGGCACGATTGAACTGCCGGAGTTGCAGAAGCGCCGACGATTGGTGGACGCAAAGCTCGATACGCTCCATCGAGAGAAGGAGCTTCTGGAGAAGATAGCTCGCGAGCAAAAGCAAGAAGGCGATATCCGGCGTGACCTCGAGGAGTTTTGAGCTTTGGTGTCGGATCGTGCTCAACACTCTTCCCTCCAGGACAAACAGAAGCTCATGCGCATGGTCCTGGACAAGGTCGTGGTCAGGACTGGCGAGTTGATGTGCACTACAACATGCCGCTTTCTCGACCTGCCGCCTCGAGGGAAGAAAAAGTGTCAACCAATTTCGATTTGTGTAACGCACGTCATGACCCGCGTGAGATCTCTGCTGATGGTCAGATAAACCCGGGCCAATTCTTTCAACGTGCGCAGGCCCTTCTCTCCGTGATAAACCGGGCTGAGCAAATTAGTGCGCAACAGCTCGGCCAGCTTCCGCGCATCGATCCGATCGTTCCTGCTGCCTTCCTTCAGCAAGGCGTTGCGGCGCGGATCGCACACCACGACGTTCGTGACGTAAGGCTTGAGCAGGTCATACAGCCAAGCCGCCCAGGTGCCCTCTTCAAATGTGACATACAGGTTCCCACGCAATCCTTGGACGAACTGCAGAATCGTACTGGCCTTGGTCTCAATGACTGATTCCATGATCAGCTTTCCGGCGACATCCCGCACCGCGACGGAAATCGTTGCGGTGTGCACATCCATTCCGACGTATTTGTTACTATTCAACGGGGGCGCTCCTTTCTGACTGGAGAAAATTGAGACAGCACTCAAACTTTACTCCACAGGGGCGCTCCTTTATCCTGGCCAAAAAATTTCGCGCTCCGGGGCTCGCAGAGCGACTTTTTTGAGGCGGCATGACCTCCAGGGCCAGGGAAAATTCATAGCATCGGAATTGAGCGAAACTAAGAAACGGGGAGCGTCAGCTCCCCGTTGAAAGGACAGCAGCCGGAGCGAGGACGCAGTCAAGGACGCGGAGTGAGGCACGAGCGGAGCGCCGCGAAGCGGGCTTCGATCCTTGACGGCGGTCCGAGCGGAGGCTGCAAGCGTCAACACCGACTCCAAAGGGGCGCCCCTCTATATTGCGTTGCTTCGGTTGCGCTTACGAGATTTGGGCCATCCCTTGAGTTGCTCCAAAGTTGCTCCAGCGTCGTTTGCTTCTGATCCAGCTCTCTCGTGTCAAGCTCAGATCGACATAGAGACATAGCCGACATAGCCGCCCCCGGGTCGCATCGCGGCTCGTTTGACAGTTTCGCTGACTTGTTTGGTCTGTTTCTCGACCTCCAACCTGCCTGGCCGCTAACACTTGTCCCGACTGGATCACTTCGGAGCGCTCAATTCGCTGTCTTTCCTGGTTCGCTACGCGTCCGGCTGTGGCAGCGCCGCGATCCTTCGAAGCATGCTGACAAACCAAATCGAGTTTCCCAGTCATTGGGATTGATTGATGGGTGGCCCGTCTGGAGTGGGCGCGTCAGAATTTGTTTCGGCCGATCTGCCAACACCTCGGATCTTCGAAGTGACTGAACGGCTTTGACCAGTCCATTCAGTACACCTAAGAGTCACAACCCGTTTGCGGACTGAGTCCGGACCAGCAGGCGCGCGAGGACGTTAGTCAGCCCATCGAGAGCAGTCGCGTCTGGCAGCGCGAAGGTCAGGCGCGGACGGCCGCTATCGTCCTGTTCCACGAGATCGGTGAGGTTCTGTTTCAAAGTTGTTGCCAAAGCAGTCGTCGCCGCCTTCGATTCCGGGGAATCCGATGGCGCCGGCAACAGTTCACCAAGGAATTGAACCGCGGCGCTGAGCAGGTGACCGCCGCTGACGGCGAGTCTTTCGCGGCGGGCACTGCGTTCGGCGGCAGCCTGGGCTACGGCGAGTTCACTCTCCCGGCGGAGACTCATGTCCGATGGGGCTTCGGGGCGGGCGCCGAGCAGAACTTCGAGACGCCGGCGGAGTTCTTCGATGCCGCCGGCGAGATCGACTTGATCCACGTCGCTCTCGGCATCCAGGGCGGCAAGGGCTAAATTGTGCTTGGCGGAAAGCGTGCTGAGCAGTTTTTCTTCGATGGTGTCCTCGGTGATCAGGACGAAAACCTGAACCGGCTGTTCCTGGCCCATGCGGTAAGCTCGCGCGATGCGCTGTTCTAGAACCGCAGGGTTCCAAGGGAGATCGACATTGATGACTGTGTTCGCCGCCTGCAGGTTGAGCCCGGTCGAGCCAGCGTTGGTCGTCAGGAACAAGCGGCA
>WNGH01004310.1_pt1 | contig 13590 bp, 14 predicted proteins | sample 5400631 | NCBI WGS metagenome assembly WNGH01 (sample SAMN13153373, study PRJNA577476) | soil metagenome | isolation source: 115 cm soil or saprolite under Garry oak tree replicate 1 | place: USA:California | collected 2016-06-15
GCTCGAGCGTCCCCGCGGACAGGGCCTCGGGGAACTGCCGGCCCCAGTCGTGGGCGCCGCGGATCTCGCCGTAGATCGATTGCGCGATGCGCGCCGCGCCCTCGGCGTCGGGAGCGTCGATCTCGTAAACCGTGAGCCGGCTGAGCAGCGGCTCAGGTATGCGCGCCGCTTCGTTCGCCGTCGCGAGCCACACCGCGCCCGAAGCGTCGATCGGCAATTCCACGAACTCATCCACAAATCGAATCGCGGTCTCGACCTCGAGCAGCTCGTAGAGCGCGCCCAGCGGGTCGTATTGCCCGTCGGCGCTCGCCTTGTCGAGCTCGTCGACCACGATGACCGGGTTGGCGTAGTCGCCGTTCAGGAAGGTGTCGAACACCTTGCCCGGCTTGGCGTTCTTCCACTGCGACGAAGCGCCCGACAGCACCCAGCCCGCCGTGAGCGAGCTCATCGGCACGAAACCGTAGCCGGTGCCGAGCAGCTGCGCCAGCCGGCGCGCGAAGTGCGTCTTGCCGATGCCGGGCTCCCCGAGCAGCAGCATCGGCGGCAGCTCGATCGAGTCGTCGCTGTCGACGCACAGCGCGAGATGCTTGCGCACGTCCTCGAGCACCGCGGTGAAGTTGGGCAGATCCTCGAACAGCGCATCCATCTCGGGCAGCGCCGAGGGCTTGACGGTGAAGCGCTGCCCGCCGAGGCGCAGCATCTTTTCGTAGAGCGCGCGCAGCGCTTCGTTGGCGGCCGGTGAAAGCTCCTGCAGCGCCTTCTCGACGCTGGGCACGTCGTAGACGTCCTTGAAACCCGCGATTGGGATCGCCGACATTGTTATCTACCTTCCTTTCTTTTCGCCGGTACCGCAAGCCCGCTTGAAAAAATTAACATGATGCTTCCTGCCTGGCAAACTGTTTGCCAGTCTTTGCACTTGGCAGTCGGCGCCCGCGAGTGCCAATCGTGTACAGTAATCCGCATGACTACCAAAACGCAGCAGCCCCGTTCCGGGATGACGCCCGAACACTTCAGGACTTTCGGCGCCGGCTATCTTCCGGGGCTGGTCGGGGTGGAGATCCTTTCGGTTTCGGCGGCGGGCGTGGAGAGCAGGATGCCGGTGCGCAAGGAGGTGATGGCGCCCAACGGCTTCCTGCACGCCGCGTCGGTGATCGCGCTCGCCGACACGAGCTGCGGCTACGGCTGCGTCGCGTTGCTGCCGGAAGGCGCGAAGGGGTTCACCACGATCGAGCTGAAGACGAATTTTCTCGGCACCGCGCGCGAAGGCGCGATCCGCTGCCGCGCGACCCCGCTCCACCTCGGCAGGACCACTCAGGTCTGGGACTCGATCATCACCGTGGAAGGCACCGAAACGAGGATTGCCCTATTTCGCTGCACGCAGATGGTGCTCTGGCCTAAGGCCTGATCGCGGCTTTCGCCGCCCCCGAAGCGGAGGCGCGCCTGTTGCCGTGGCCGTTCTTGCCCGACAGGGTCCGGAGCAGGCCGTCCACTCCGTTGTTGCGCACTTCGTCGGCAAACGCCGTGCGGTAAGTGCCCATCAGGCTGATGCCTTCGATGCGCAGATCGAATACCTTCCAGCCGGTTTCAGTTTTTTCCATCTCGTAGTCGATGGCGACCGGCTGCTCTCCCGGCCGCGTTACCCGCGAACGCACGGTCACCTCGGTATCCGCCGGCCTGGCGCGCAGCGGACTTACCGCGATCTCGCTGTCGCGGAAGCCGGCGACCGCCGCCGTGTAGGTGCGCACGAGGAGCGCGCTGAACTCGCGCGTCAGCTCTTCCCGCTGCTCGGGGGTTGCACCGCGCCAGCTGGGGCCCATGGCGATTTGCGTGGCGCGCGCGAAGTCGAAGTGCGGCAGGATCTTCTGGTCTACGAACGGCACGACCTTGGCCGGGTTGCCGGCGCGCAACTCCGGGTCCGCCCTCATGGCGGCGAGAACGTCTTCCGAGAGCCGCCGAATCAGCGCGTCAGGAGCGGGCTCCTGCGCGAGCGCCGAGGCCGAGACGAGCATGAAGGAAGCAAGGAAGTTTTTCATGCGATGCATGCTGCCCGGCGCCGGCTTCGCATTGGTGTCCGATGCGTGCCCTAAAGGTTACGGCTGTAACCCAAATTCCGATTCCCGCAGTCGATGCGTGATTTGGCGGGCGGAAATTGTGTGCGTGCAAGTGCAGAGCTACAAAATGTCGATCTTGCGCCGCATCCCCCTGCGCCTGCTGGCGCTGCGTGCACGTTTGCTTGCCGCATTGGCGCTCTTTCTCACTCAGCCGGTCAAGCGCTACAGTCCCGCGACCACCACGGATCCCGAGTCACTCTCAGCGGTACTTCGTAACGGCGATGTCCTGCTCACCGAGGGCAATACGCGCGCCGCGGCGCTCATCAAACGCATTACCCGGTCGACCTGGTCCCACGTGTCGATGTACGTGGGGCCTCTTGAAGACGGGCCCGATCCCCGGTGCATCGTCGAAGCCGACATCGCGCGGGGCGTCAGATCGATACGCCTCTCGGAGCTGGATGGTCTGAACGTTCGCGTGTTGCGCCCCATCGGCCTGAACGACGCGGCTCGCGGCCGCCTCGCCGAATGGGTCGTAAGCCAGATTGGCGGCGAATATGATCTGAAGCATGCCTGGATGCTCGCTAGAAGTTTGCTGCCGGTGCTGCCGAGGCTGAGTTTTTCGCCGGTGGCGAATGGGGTCGCCGAAAAGGCCACTCGATTCATTTGCTCCAGCCTGCTTGCGAACGCATTTGCGCTGGTGGGCTATCCGATCCTGCCGGCCCACACGGCAGTCGCTGCCGTCAGCACGCCAGACCACCGATATGTCATACCGAGTGATTTCGAAAGGGCGCCGGTGTTCGAGGTTGTCAGCCCGCCGGCGGACAGTTGATGGCGGGCAGGGCTCTAGCCGGCACCGTAGATCATGCGAAAGCCATATGTCGCGGCAACTGCTTCGATTTCGTCGATGTGGCCAAGAGCGAGGTCGGCCGCCAGCACGACGAGGGCGCCCGCGGCGAGGGCGGCGGCTGTGACGAGGCGTTTAAGCCGGGGATGGAAGGGTTGGAACATGGGCGCCACTCTGAAGCGGCCGTCTGTCGGACCGGTTTCGAGACCGGGCAGGGTGCGTTACATCCGAAACGGTTCGATTTGCCAAACCGCCGCCGCCTATGATTGAATCCCTGCCATGCAACGCTGGTTCTTCGGTTTCTTCTTTTATTTCCCCTGCCTGCTGGCGGACGGGACCGGCTAAGCTCAACCCGAATCCAAGAAAGACCGCCAGCGCCGAAAGCCTGGCGGTTTTTTTTTGGGTCTCAAGGGAAACCCCATGACTACGCCTACCGACAACTATCTCGCCCCGCTTCTCCCCGCGGACAAGACCTCGCTCACCGACGACGAGCGCATCGAGAACATCGTGCCGCTGCCCCCGCCGGAGCACCTGATCCGCTTCTTCCCGATCCAGGGCACGCCGGTCGAGGCCCTGATCACGGAGACGCGGCGCAAGCTGCGCCAGATCCTGCACGGCCAGTCCGACCGCCTGCTGGTGGTAATCGGCCCGTGCTCGATCCACGATCCGGCCGCTGCGGTCGCCTATGCGGAAAAACTGGCCGCGGAAAGGAAAAAGCACGAGGCCGAGCTCGAGGTCCTGATGCGGGTGTACTTCGAGAAGCCGCGCACCACGGTGGGCTGGAAGGGCCTGATCAACGACCCGTACATGAACGGCAGCTTCCGCATCAACGAGGGGCTGCGCATCGCGCGCGATCTCCTGGTGCGGATCAACAACGCCGGCGTGCCGGCGGGCTGCGAGTTTCTCGACGTGATCTCGCCGCAGTACATCGGCGACCTCGTGTCCTGGGGCGCCATCGGGGCGCGCACCACCGAGAGCCAGGTGCACCGCGAGCTCGCTTCAGGCCTATCGGCGCCGGTCGGCTTCAAGAACGGCACCGACGGCAACGTGCGGATCGCGGTCGACGCGCTGCTCGCGGCGCGCCAGAAGCACCACTTCCTCTCGGTGCACAAGAGCGGGCAGGTGGCGATCGTCGAGACCCGCGGCAACGACGACTGCCACATCATCCTGCGCGGCGGCAAGACCCCGAATTACGATGCCGCGGCGGTGCAGGCGGCCTGCGAGGAGCTTGCGCGCGCCAAGCTGCCCGAGCGGCTGATGATCGATTGCTCGCACGCCAATTCGTCCAAGAAGTACGAGCGCCAGGTGGACGTGGCGAGCGACATCGCCGGCCGGATCGGACAGGGCGAGAGGCGCATAGTCGGGGTCATGGTCGAGTCGCACCTCGTCGCGGGACGCCAGGAGCTCGAGCCTGGCAAGCCGCTCAAGTTCGGGCAAAGCATCACCGATCCGTGCCTGGGCTGGGACAGCTCGGTGGAGCTGCTGCAGACTCTCGCGGCGGCGGTGAAGGAGCGGCGAAAGCGCCGCCGCAGTTAACTAAAGTCGCACGAGATTCGGCATAATGCCTGCAGCATGCTGGCCGCCCAACATCTTGCGCACCTGGAGCATCTCGGCCACGGGACGAAATTCGCGGCCCAGATTCACGCCCTGATACCGAAATGCGCGCTGCTGGAGAATTTCTCTCCGGCGGAGGTGCGCCTGCTCGCCCATTTCATGGAGATGTACCGCGCCGGGGCGGGGGCCGAGATCATCCGCGAGGGCGAAGGCGGCGACTTCATGCTGATGATCGTCGAGGGCAGGGTGGAGGTGCTGAAGCGCGACCGCTGGAACACTCAGCAGCTCATCGCCACCGTCGATGCCGGCAAGTCCCTCGGCGAGATGTCGATGATCGACGGCGAGGCGCGCTTCGCGACCTGCGTCGCGATCGAGCCGGCGCTGATCGCGGTCCTCGACCGCGAGAACCTGGCGCGCGTCATCGTCGAGCAGCCGATGCTCGGCGCCAAGATCCTGATGGAGCTGGTGCTCATGCTGTCGCAACGGCTGCGCGCCACCAGCCAGCGGCTGCTGGGGTTCGATCAGCCGCAGCCCGCCGAGACCGTCTCCTAGCCCGCATTACGGCTGAAATGTAATTTGGCGCTCTCCTGTCAGACTAAAGGCGTATGCACGCCACCCTTCCCTTGATGCGCAGCTACGGCTTCCCGGCGCTGCGCCGCGGCCGCCTCGAGACCCTGCAGGTCAACCTGGGCTACAAGTGCAACCAGAGCTGCCTGCACTGCCACGTCAACGCCGGTCCGACCCGCACCGAAATGATGTCGCAGGAAATTCTGGCGGATGTCCTTTCGTTTCTCGCAATCTCATCGGTGAAAACGCTCGACATCACGGGCGGAGCACCCGAACTGCACCCTCAGTTTCGGGATTTGGTGGCACGCGCCCGCGAGCTCGGCGCGCAGGTCATCGACCGCTGCAACCTGACCGTGCTGCTCGAGCCGGGACAGGAGGGCCTCGCCGCGTTTCTCGCCGAAAATCGCGTCGAAATCACCGCCTCCCTGCCTTGCTACACTGAGGAGCTGGTCGACCGCCAGCGCGGCAAGGGGGTCTACGAGAAAAGCATCGAAGGCCTGAAACGGCTCAATGCGCTCGGCTACGGCGCCGAGGACGGCCGCCTCGCGCTCAATCTCGTCTACAACCCGCAAGGCCCGTCGCTGCCCCCGGCGCAGGACCAGCTCGAGGCGGATTACAAGCGCGTTCTGGGCGATACGCACGGCGTGGTGTTCAACCGCCTGTTCACCCTCGCCAACATGCCGATCCAGCGCTTCGGTTCGACGCTGATATCGAAGGGGCAATTCAACGACTACATGGCGCTCCTGCACCGCTCGCACCGCGACGAGAACCTCGAATCGGTGATGTGCCGCACGCTCGTCTCGGTGGACTGGCGGGGCCATGTCTACGACTGCGACTTCAACCAGATGCTGGACCTGCCTTTGTCCTTTTCCAATAAAAAACGCATTCAGCTTGCCGACCTGATCGGCCGCGATCTGTCCGGCAACCCGGTCGCGGTGCGCGACCACTGCTACGGCTGCACCGCAGGGCAGGGCTCGTCCTGCGGCGGCGCCCTGCGTGCATAGCGCGGGCCCCGGCAGGGCCTGCCCGCTGTCGTATCGCTATGGCCCTGCGGTTTTTCAAAAGATAGATTTTCAAGTAGAAACTCTTTGGGTCGCGGGCGGTCTTTACGGCAACCCGTTCGCGCTCGAACGCCTGGTTGAACTCTATGAGCGCGAGCAGGGCAGCAAGGCGCTCGTCTTCAATGGAGATTTCCACTGGTTCGATGTCGACTCTGCGCAGTTTTCGGAAATACAGGTTTTAATAGAAAAATTTACGGCGACGCGCGGCAACGTCGAGACGGAGCTCGCCGCGCCCGCCAGCGAAGCGGGTTGCGGCTGCGGCTACCCCGACTGGGTCGACGACGATGCGGTCGCCCATTCAAACAACATAATCGAAAGATTGCGGAACACGGCGATGCGATTTCCTGGAGCGAGGACGAAGCTGGCGGCGCTGCCCATGCATCGGGTCGCCAGCGTCGGCGGCGAGCGCGTCGCGGTGGTGCACGGCGACGCCGATTCCCTCGCCGGATGGGGTTTCTCCCAGGAAACCCTTTCGCAACCCGAGGGGCTTGACGCGGCAGGACGGAGCTTCGACATCGCCAAGGTCCGGGTATTTGCCTCGAGCCACACCTGCCTGCCGGTGCTCCAATCCTTTCCCGGAGACCGGGCCATCGTGAACAACGGCGCGGCTGGCATGCCGAACTTCCGCGGCACGCGCTTCGGCCTCGCAACCAGAATTTCAGTGCGGCCTTCGAGGAACCCTGCTTACTTTGAAAAGCTGAAACCGCTTTTTGTAGAGGCGGTGCCGCTCGAATACGACGCGCAGGCGTGGGACCAGTGCTTCCTGGCGCAATGGCCCGCCGGGTCGGATGCGCACCGCTCATACTACGGGCGCATCGTCGACGGCCCGCGCTACGCCGTCGGGCAGGCCCTGCGCCGCGCGAAGGCAGGATCGCCCCGGCTCGCCGCGTGAGCCGGTCGCGCCTCGCCGTCCTCGTTGCGATCGCGGCGCTGGTCGCGGCGTTCTTCTACTTCGACGCCGGGCAGTACCTGCGGCTGGAATACTTCCGCGAGCAGCGCTCGGCGATCGACGCGTTCTACGCGGCGCACCCAATGCAAAGCGCGGCGATCTACTTCGCCGCCTACGTAGCGGTGACGGCGCTTTCGCTTCCGGGCGCGGCAATCATGACCCTCGCTGGCGGCGCCATCTTCGGCCTGCTGTGGGGCACCGTGATCGTGTCTTTCGCTTCGTCCGTCGGCGCGACGTTCGCCTTTATCGCCAGCCGATTCCTGCTGCGCGATTGGGTCCGGCAGCGCTTCGGCGACAAGCTGCGCCGGATCGACGAGGGCGTCGCGAAGGAGGGGGCGTATTACCTATTCGCGCTGCGCCTGGTGCCGGCGTTTCCGTTCTTCGTCATCAACCTGGTGATGGGGCTCACGCCGCTGCGCACCTGGACTTTCTACTGGGTGAGCCAGCTCGGCATGCTCGCGGGCACGCTGGTCTACGTCTATGCCGGCACCAAGCTCGGCGAATTCAGGCTTTCGGTGGGCCTGGTGGTCGCATTCACCCTGCTTGGAGTGTTTCCCCTGGTGGCGAGGAGGGCGCTGGAAGCATTCAAGGCGCGGCGCGTCTATGCGCGCTGGAAACGCCCGGCGCAGTTCGACCGCAACCTGGTGGTGATCGGCGCCGGCTCCGCGGGGCTGGTGTCCGCCTACATTGCCGCGGCGGTGAAAGCCAGGGTGACGCTGGTCGAGAAACACCGCATGGGCGGCGACTGCCTGAACACCGGCTGCGTGCCTTCCAAGGCGCTCATCAAGTCCGCCAGGATTCTTTCTCAAATTAAAAATTCCTCCAAGTACGGGATAAGGCGGGCAACGGCAGAATTCGACTTCGCCGATGTGATGGAACGCGTGCAGCGCGTGATCAAGACCATAGAGCCACACGACTCGATGGAACGTTACACGGGTCTAGGAGTCGAGTGCCTCCAAGGGGAGGCGAAAATCATTTCGCCCTGGGAAGTCGAAGTAACGGCGAACGGGAAAGTCCGAGTACTTTCCACCCGCTCCATCATCATCGCCGCGGGCGCGCGGCCGCTGGTGCCGCCGATTCCCGGGATCGACAGGATCGAGGTGCTGACCTCGGACACGGTATGGGATCTGCGCGAGTTGCCCCGGCGCCTGGTGGTGCTGGGCGGCGGGCCGATCGGCTGCGAGCTGGCGCAAGTGTTCGCGCGCTTCGGCTCGCGCGTGAGCCAGGTGGAGATGCTGCCGCGCATCCTGGTCCGCGAGGATGCCGAGGTTTCAGCGCTGGTCACGAAAAGATTCCAGGAAGAGGGCGTGGAGGTACTGGTCGGGCACAAGGCAAAGCAGGTGGTTCTCGAGGACGGAAAGAAAATCCTCGTCTGCGAGCGCGACGGCAAGGACGTCCGGATCGAGTTCGACGCCTTGCTGTGCGCGGTGGGGCGCGCGCCGAACACGGCCGGCTACGGGCTGGAGGAGCTCGGCATTCCGGTCACCAAGGCACGCACCGTGGAGACCAACGAGTACCTGCAGACGCTCTATCCGAACATCTTTGCCTGCGGCGATGTCGCCGGGCCTTACCAGTTCACGCATACGGCCTCGCACCAGGCCTGGTACGCGGCGGTGAATGCGCTGTTCGGCGGCCTAAAGAGATTCCGCGCCGATTATTCGGTGATCCCCTGGGCGACCTTCACCGATCCGGAGGTGGCGCGCGTCGGCCTGAACGAGACCGAGGCGCAGGAGCGCAGCATCCCCTGCGAGGTCACGGTGTACGGCATCGACGATCTCGACCGCGCCATCGCCGACGAGGAGGCGCACGGCATGGTGAAAGTTCTGACCGTGCCCGGCAAGGACCGCATTCTGGGCGCGACCATCGTCGGTGACCACGCCGGCGACCTGATCGTGGAATTCATCGCCGCGATGAAGCACGGCATCGGCCTCAACAAGATTCTCGGCACCATCCACATCTACCCGACCCTCGCCGAGGCGAACAAGTACGCCGCCGGCGTGTGGAAGAAGGCCCATGCCCCCGCGGCTCTCCTGAGAAAAGTCGAGAAGTTTCACGCATGGATGCGCGGCTAGCGGTCATTGCGGCGGTTTTCTGGGCGAATTGCGCTTTTTCCCAGGCATTCGATCATTCGCATCATGCCTGGGACGCCCTGCTCAAGAAGCACGTGGCCGTGCTCGACGGCGGCAAGGCATCGCAGATGCGCTACGCCGCAATGGCGCAGGACCGCGCCGCGCTGAAAGGCTACCTTGAAGAGATCTCTTCGGTAACGGAGGCGGATTTCGAACGCTGGACCCCGCCGCAGCAGACGGCGTTCCTCATCAACGCCTACAACGCCTTCATGGTGGCAAAGATCCTCATGCGCTACCCGGACATCAAATCGGTCTGGGACTTCGGCAGGCTGTTCGGCAATCCTTTCAAGGACCGTTTTTTCGCCCTGTTCCAAAAACCATTTTCCCTGGACGAGATCGAGCACGAAACCCTGCGCAAGAAATTTCGCGAGCCACGGCTCCATTACGCGCTGAACTGCGCCTCGGTGGGCTGCCCGATGCTGCGCGAGGAAGCCTACGCGGCCCACCGGCTGGAGCGGCAGCTCGAGGAGCAGGCAGTGCGCTTCCTGTCGGACCGCACGCGCAACCGCCTGGCGCGAGGCAAGCTCGAGGTGTCGAGGATCTTCGACTGGTACCAGGAGGACTTCGAGCCGCGCCCGGCTTATTTCGCCCGCTATGCGAAGCTGCTGTCGGATGACGTCGCGGGGCAGGGCATGATCGCGCAAGGCACGGCGCCCTTGTCCTTCCTCGAGTACGACTGGGCGCTCAACGAGGAGCGAAAATGAAGCTCTCGGTGGTGATCCCGGTGCTGAACGAAGCGGCGCGCATGGGCGCCTGCCTGGAGGGGCTGGCGCCGCTGCGCGGCCGCGGCCACGAGCTGATCGTGGCGGACGGCGGCAGCGACGACGGCACGGCGCAAGTCGCGCGCCCGCTATGCGACCGGGTGATCGCGGCGCCGCGCGGCCGGGCCTCGCAGATGAACGCCGGCGCGCGCGCGGCGGGCGGAGATGCGCTCGTCTTTCTGCATGCCGATACGCGCTTGCCGGCGATGGCGGATGAATTGATTTTCGATGCGTTGCGAAGCAATCACTGGGGACGATTCGACGTGAGAATCGAAGGCCGGCATCCGCTGCTGGCGGTGGTGTCCTGCGCGATGAACCTGCGCTCGCGGCTCACCGGCATCGCCACCGGCGACCAGGCGATCTTCGTGCGGCGCGAGGCGTTCGGCGGATTTCCGGAGATCGCTCTCATGGAGGACATCGCGTTCAGCAAGGCGATGAAGCGGCGCGGGCCGCCCGCCTGCCTGCGCCGGCGGGTCACGACCTCGGGGCGCCGCTGGGAGCGCCGCGGCGTGCTGCGCACCATCGTGCTCATGTGGCGGCTGCGCCTGCTGTATTTTTTCGGCGCGCGTCCTGAAGATCTTGCGCGCCTTTATCGCGGCGACGTCCGCGATCCAAATGCGTACCGCAGCTGACGTCGCGATCCTGGTCTTCGCCAAGGCCGCGCTGCCGGGCCGCGCCAAGACCCGGCTGATCCCAAGGCTCGGCGAATGGCGCGCGGCGCGGCTGCAGGCGCGGCTCACGGCGCGCGCGCTGCGCACGGCGCGAGACGCCCGCTGCGGAACGGTGGAACTTCATGTCCCTGGCGGGAAAACATTCCGGATAAGAACGAAAAAGCAGAAGGGCGCGAATCTCGGCGAGCGGATGTACCGTGCATTGAGGAGCGCGCTGCGCCGCCATCGGGCCGCGATAGTCATCGGCACCGACTGCCCGGTGCTCACGCCGCACGATCTGCGCCGTGCGGCGCGCTTGCTGTGCGGCGGCTGCGACGCGGTCATTGCGCCCGCCGAGGACGGCGGCTATGCGCTCATCGGGATGAGAAAGGTCTCTGCCGGGATTTTTTCCGGAATCGCTTGGGGCGGCTCGGATGTCTACAGCGAAACCGCGAAAAGACTCGAGTCGGCGGGCTACCGCTGGCGGGCCTTGCGCAGTGTCTGGGACCTGGACCGGCCCGCCGACCTGGACCGCCTGGCAAGCCTCGGCCTCAGAGCGCGCCGCTTTTCCTGAGCCCGGCGGCGAGCCGCTCGGCGATGACGCGGTAGCCTTTCGCGTTTGGATGAATCGTGTCGGATTTCAGGCTCGAGTCGCGCAGCACCTCGCCGATCGCGCTTTCCTCGTAGGGCAGGCGGAACTCTTTTGCGATTCCGGCGTAGAACTCCGGCGCGTCGAGCGCCGCAGGCAGGCGCGCCAGCGCCTGCGCCGTGACCTCGCCCGGGACGCCGGCGCGCACCACGCGCCGGCCGATCAGCTGCTCGAGCTGTGCCGGATAGCTTTCCTGCTCCGCGGCGCCGGTGCCGAAGGTCAGGCTGTCGCCGAAGGCCAGCACCACCGCGTCGGCCGCAAGACGCGGAAGTTTCCGGGGCGGCTCTCCGCATGCCCCCGCGAGCAGAGGCAGCACCAGAATGAAGCAGCGCAGCAGGAAGGTTGACATGCGATGCAAGTAGATAAAAACGGAGTGCATGCTACACTTTGCCGCGCAAAAGACCGCCCCTCAGCGGCGAGGAGGAGTGATGAAAATCAAGAGTCCCAAGGACTTCTGGGCCGGCCTGATGTTCATCGGTTTCGGCTTGTTCGCGATTGGCTGGTCGCTAACTCACTACCAGATGGGCACCGCGGTGCGCATGGGGCCGGGCTATTTCCCCACCATGCTCGGCGGACTGCTCGCGGTCCTCGGCATCGCGGTGCTGCTCGAGGCGCTGGTAGTCGAAGGCCCGCCTGTGCCGCAGTTCCACTTCCGGCCGCTGCTGCTGATCAGCCTCGCCTGCGTCGCGTACGGTTACCTCATGAAGCCGCTCGGCCTGATCCTTGCGACCGTCGCGCTGGTGTTCATCAGCGCCTTCGGCGGCCACGAATTCAAGTGGAAGGAAGTCGCGATCCTGTCCGTCATCCTGGTGCTGTTCTCCGTGCTCGTGTTCGTGAAAGGACTGACGCTGCCCTTCCCGCTATGCCCGGATTTCATCGAAAACTGCCCGATCAGGTAGAACGCCCATGGAAATCCTGAACAACCTGATCCTCGGCTTCGGCGTCGCAGTCTCGCCGATCAACCTGTTGTACTGCCTGATCGGCTGCTTGCTCGGAACGCTGATCGGCGTGCTGCCCGGCATCGGCCCGGTGGCGACCATCGCGATGCTGCTGCCGATCACGTTCAACCTGAACCCCGTGTCGGCGCTGATCATGCTCTCGGGCATCTACTACGGCGCGCAGTACGGCGGTTCGACCACCGCGATCCTGGTGAACATACCCGGCGAATCCTCTTCGGTGGTTACCTGCCTGGATGGCTACCAGATGGCGCGCCAGGGCCGCGCCGGGCCGGCGCTCGCCATCGCGGCCATCGGCTCGTTCTTCGCCGGCTGCGCCGCGACGCTGCTCATCGCCTTCGCCGCGCCGCCGCTCGCCGAGCTGGCGCTGAAATTCGGCCCGGCGGAATACTTCTCGCTGATGGTGCTCGGCCTGGTGGCGGCGACAGTGCTCGCGCACGGCTCGCTCATCAAGGCGATCGCCATGGTGATCTTCGGCCTGCTGCTGGGGATCGTGGGCACCGACGTGAATTCCGGCGTGCTGCGCTTCACCTTCGACATCCCCGAGCTCTCCGACGGCATCGGCTTCGTGGTGGTCGCGATGGGGATGTTCGGCACGGCGGAGATCATCGCCAACCTCGAGATGAAGGAGAAGCGCGAGATCTTCACCGCGAAGCTCGCGCACCTGTTCCCGAGCAAGGAAGACTGGAAGCGCTCCTGGGCGCCGATCCTGCGCGGCACCGCGCTGGGATCGATGCTCGGCATCTTGCCCGGCGGCGGCGCGCTGCTCGCTTCGTTCGGCGCTTACACGCTGGAGAAGAAGGTCTCCAAGTACTCGCATGAGTTCGGCAAAGGCGCCATCGAAGGCGTCGCCGGCCCGGAATCGGCCAACAACGCCGGCGCGCAGACTTCGTTCATCCCGATGCTCACGCTCGGCATTCCGGGCAATGCGGTGATGGCGCTGATGATCGGTGCGCTGATGATCCAGGGCATCGCCCCCGGCCCGCAGGTGATGAACGAGAAGCCGCAGCTCTTCTGGGGCCTGATCGCATCGATGTGGGTAGGCAACCTGATGCTGGTGGTCCTCAACCTGCCGCTGATCGGCATGTGGATCAAGCTGCTGACCGTACCCTACCGTTACCTCTACCCGTCGATCCTGGTGTTCATGGCGATCGGCGTCTACAGCCTGTCGAACAACGCTTTCGACGTCCTCATCATGGCGGTGTTCGGGGTGCTGGGCTACGTCTGCGTCAAGCTCGAGTGCGAGCCGGCGCCGATGATCCTCGGCTTCATCCTCGGGCCGTTGATGGAAGAGAACCTGCGCCGGGCGATGCTGCTGTCGCGGGGCGATCCGTTCGTATTCGTCAGCCCGTCGAAGCCGATCAGCCTCGGATTCCTCATCGCCTCCGCAATACTGCTGACGATCGTCGCGCTGCCGTC